>Ga0157378_10002586_pt1 | contig 16104 bp, 11 predicted proteins | sample M65metaG_FD_115309 | JGI IMG/M metagenome (GOLD analysis project Ga0157378, IMG submission 115309) | Miscanthus rhizosphere microbial communities from Kellogg Biological Station, Michigan, USA - M6-5 metaG | ecosystem: Host-associated > Plants > Roots > Rhizosphere > Soil | place: USA: Michigan...
CCCTGTAGATGCCTACTCGAAGGATCCTGTCACCGGCGTGGTGATCCACAACGCGCAAACCTGTATCGGCTGCCAGTACTGCACCTGGAATTGTTCCTACGGAGTTCCGCAATACAACCCGGAACGCGGAGTGGTTGGCAAATGCGACATGTGTCACAACCGGCTGGCCGAAGGTCGCGAACCGGCGTGCGTCGGCGCCTGCCCCGAAAGCGCAATTCAGATCGAGATCGTGAACATCGCCGAATGGAAGCGTAACTATGCAGCAAGCGCCAACGCCCCGGGGCTTCCTTCGGCCGACGACAGCCTTTCCACAACGCGCATCACGCTTCCCGCGAGTCTGCCTCCGGATACACGCAAAGTCGATCTCGATCGTGTACGTCCGGAGCACCCGCATTGGCCCCTCGTATTCATGACCGTGCTCACGCAACTTTCCGTCGGCGCTTTCGCGGTGATTTGGCTCTTGCAGATCTTTGGCCAGCAAGCGCGGCTCAACATTGCCGCGCTTGTATCGTTGATTGCGGGTGGATTGGCTTTGGGTGCCTCCACCTTGCATTTAGGGCGACCGATTCATGCTTATCGCGCGCTCAAAATGTGGAAACGCTCGTGGTTGAGCAGGGAAGTGCTGCTGTTCGGATTGTTCTCGAATATTGCATTCGCCTATGCGGCGCTGCTTTGGCTGAGTTTGCCGGGCAGCCGCTTTGCCGGAGCTCTGACTGTGCTGGCGGGGGTTGCGGGACTGACAGCCAGTGCTTGCATCTACCTGGTGCGTCCGCGGCCGGCTTGGAGAAGCAAGCATACCGTCGCGGAGTTCTATCTCGCCGGGGCGCTGCTCGGCCCGCTGCTGGCCGCGAACATCGGGCTGGGAGCGCGGCAGTGGCTGATTGGCGCGGCTGTCTTGGCAGGGGGACTTCAGTTTCTGAATCTCACGGTGAAATTCCTGTGGCTGGTGAGCTCAGATGTTTTCGAGCTCAAGGCCAGCGGGCGGCTTTTGTCGGCTCAACTTCGCTCGCTTTTGCTCCTGCGCTCTGCGCTTCTGGTCGTGGGCGGAATTGTCCTACCGCTGCAGGCGCAGGGTGCAGCTGGCCTCCAGGTCGCGCTGGTAACGGCGTTTGTTGGTGAAATTCTCGGACGCTACCTTTTCTTTGTGAGCGTCGTGCCAAAGAACATGGCCGCCTCCTATCTGAGCGGCCGGAAGGCGGCAGCGTGACGCTGAAGCGCCAGCTTGGGCTCGACATTCTCGCTGAAAAATATTCATACGCCACCGACTCGGTCACCGGGTTCACTTCAGCACAAAAAATTCCCGATCGCTGGGTGGCCACGACATGCGGCTACTGCTCGGTCGGCTGCGGAATGTTTGTCGGCATAAAGGACGGCAAAGCGGTCAGCGTTCGCGGCAATCCGGACCACCCGGTGAACCGCGGGCTGCTGTGTCCGAAAGGGCTTTCTGAACACCACACCATCGAAGCCGAAACACGCGCTCGCCATCCGTTGCTCCGCAAGGACGGCAGGCTGGTGCGGGTGTCATGGGAAGCAGCACTGGAAACCTTGGTCGCCAGATTCAGAAGCGTGCAGCAGGAATACGGCCCGGAGGCGCTCGGCGTTTTGAGCACGGGCCAGTTGGTCACAGAAGAGTTTTACACGCTCGGAAAACTGGTTCAGCTGGGCTTGGGCACAAAGAACTACGACGGCAACACCACGCTCTGCATGGCCAGTGCGGTTTCTGGCTACAAGCGCTCGTTCGGCAGCGATGGCCCTCCGGGGGCTTATGAAGACCTTGAGAAGGCCGACGTCATTTTGCTCCTCGGCGCCAACGTCGCGGACAATCATCCCATCCTCTGCCAGCGCCTCGAAGCGAACCCGAGCAAAATTCTGATTGTTGCCGATCCTCGCGTCACCAAGACCGCGATGATGGCCGACGTCTATTTACCGCTCAAGCCCAGATCGGATATCGCGCTGGTCAACGGCTTGATCCACATTGTTCTGGAACACGACCTCGCGGACCGCAAATATATCGCCCAGCACACCACAGGTTTCGAAGCGCTCGAAGAATCCGTCCGCAAGTACACGCCTGAATTCGTTTCAGAGATTACCGGCCTAACCCAGGAGCAACTCATCAAGACCGCGTTGTTATACGGCCACGCGCAAGCGCCCTTCATTGGCTGGACCATGGGCGTGAACCACAGCACCAAAGGCACGGAAACCGTCAACGCCATCAACAATCTCGCTTTGGTTACCGGAAAAATCGGAAAGCCCGGTGCTTCGCCATTTTCCATCACCGGCCAGTGCAACGCGATGGGCACACGCGAAGCAGGATTTACTTCGAGTCTCCCCGGCTACCGCAAATTCGAAAGCTCCAGCGATCGCCAAGAGATTGCCGGCCTTTGGAACGTCGCCCCCGAGCGCATTCCAACGTCTCGCGGCCTGGCTTATCCCGACATCATCGAAGCCGCTCTGGCCAGGAAAATCCGCGCCTTGTGGGTGATCGCCACCAATCCGGTCGTTTCATTTCCGAATCTCGGCATTCTGCAGCAGAGTCTCGAAGCTCTGGACTTTTTCGTCGTGCAGGACGGTTTCCATCCCACGCCGACCTCAGAGTTGGCCGATCTCGTTCTTCCTGCCGCCATTTGGGGCGAAAAAGAAGGCACCTACACCAACTCCGAGCGGCGCGTCAGCAAAGTCAACGCGGCCGTTGCGCCTCCCGGCGAAGCGCGTTCGGATTTCGATATTTTCCTGGCAATCGCCGAAAGACTCGGCTGCCGTGAAGAACTCTTTCCCAATTGGCGCGAACCAAAAGACGCATTCGAAGAATGGAAACGCGTTTCCGCCAATCGCCTCTGCGACTACTCCGGCCTCGACTTTGACCTGCTAGAAAAACACGGCGGTATCCAATGGCCATTTCCTGCCGGAACTACCGAAATCAAAACCTCACGGCTCTACGCCGACGGCCAATTTCAAACCGCCGACCACAAGGCGCGCCTTCTCCCAATCGAATGGGAGCGGTTTCCCGAGCAACCGAACGGCGACTATCCGTTCGTCCTGAACACCGGCCGCACCGTCGAACATTGGCACACCCGCACCAAAACCGCCAAAGTCGCGATCCTCCAGCACCTTTCTCCCAACGCCTGGCTCGAAATGAATCCTCGCGACGCGGACGCGCTCAAGCTAGAGCCGCACGCCCATGTGGACATCATCTCCCGCCGCGGACGCACCAGCGGTGTCGAGCTTCGCATCACCGAGATGATCGCTCCCGGACAGGTGTTCATGCCATTTCACTTTGCTGAAACCAACGTGAACCAGGTTACGCAAAGCGCATTCGATCCGTTCTCCCGCGAACCCAACTACAAGCAGTGCGCGGTTCGCATCGAGAAAACGCCGCCATCGAACGGGAAAACCGGCCCTCCGGGCTGGTTGCGCAGAAAATTCGCAACTTCCACCGAGGAGAAGCGGCCATGAGTCGGCTGGTTGTTGTAGGAAACGGAATGGCAGGCGTCGCCTGCGTCGAGCAGATACTCAAGCACGCCCCGAAGTTCGCCATCACCGTGTTCGGCGACGAAACGCACGTCAACTACAACCGCATCTTGCTCTCATCGGTGCTGGCCGGAGAAAAATCCGCCGACGACATTGTTCTGAACTCGCTCGAGTGGTACGAGCAAAACAGCATTCAACTGCGTCTCGGCGTGCGCATCACCAGTGTCGATCCCGCCCGAAAAACCGTCACAGGCGATGACGGCTCCGCTACTTCCTTCGATAAGCTGCTGCTCGCTACCGGAAGCAATCCGCTCATTCCGCCGATCGAAGGCATAAACAAAAATGGCGTCTTCGTTTTTCGCAATCTCGACGACACTCGCGCGCTGCTCTCTCGTGCCGCGCGAGGTGCAAAAGCCGTTGTGATCGGCGGCGGTTTGCTCGGTCTAGAAGCGGCGCGCGGCCTCCAAGTCCAGGGCTGCGAAGTCACCGTGGTCCACCTGATGGACACGCTCATGGAGCGCCAGCTCGACCCTACCGGCGGCTCCTATCTCAAATCAAAAATGGAGTGCCTGGGCGTACGAGTCCTCCTCAATCGGGCCACCACTGCAATTCTTGGCAACGGCAAGGTCGAAGGAGTCGCCTTCAAGGACGGCACCGCCATTGAAGCCGACATCGTCGTCATCGCCGCAGGTATCCGCCCGAACGTTGACCTGGCGCGCCATGCCCGCCTTCAGGTCAATCGCGGCATTGTCGTCAACGATTTCATGGAAACCTCGCATCCCGACATTTTTGCCGTCGGCGAATGCGTCGAACACAACGGCACCTGCTACGGCCTGGTTGCTCCTCTTCTCGAGCAAGGCAAAATCCTCGCCGCCACCATTACCGGCAACAAGGGGCCGCGTTATGAAGGCACGGTCACCGCTGCCAAACTCAAGATCATGGGCGTCGACGTTTTCTCTGCCGGCGACTTTTCCGAAAAATCGCCTGGCACCGACGTGGTCCGATACGAAGATGCCGCGCTCGGAATCTACAAGAAGCTCGCTCTCCGCGACGGCAAGCTCACTGGCGCGATTCTGGTAGGCGACACCAGCGACAGCCATCGCTACATGGATTGGCTGCGCACGCAGGAAGACTTAACGCCCCACCGCAGGCAGCTGCTTTTTCCCGGCCCCTCAGAAGACGCGGGCTCCGACATCGCCGAAATGCCAGACACCAAAGTGGTGTGCGGCTGCGTCGGTGTCACCAAGGGCGCCATCATAGAAGCAATTCACACAAAAGGCGTCAACACGCTGGCCCAGCTGAAAGAGTCGACGCGCGCCTCTACCGGCTGCGGAAGCTGCACAGAGCACTGCCAGCAACTGCTGAAAGCCGTCGTGCCCGAGTTCCAGGAAGAGTCCCTAAGAGTTCTCTGCAAATGTCTCCCGTACGGAGAAGAGAAATTGCGCGACACGGTCCGCGGCCAGCGCATCTTTTCCGTTCAGGAGGTTCTCGACATCTACGGAAACGGCCTCGGCTGCGAAATCTGCAAGCCCGCGCTCAGCTACATGATGGACGTAGTCTGGTGCGGCGATCACGACGAAGACCGCTCTGCGCGCTTTATCAACGACCGCGTCCACGCCAACATTCAGAAAGACGGCACTTTTTCGGTGGTCCCGCGCATGCGCGGCGGCGTCACCTCCGCCAAAGAACTCCGCCGCATCGCCGATGTCGCCGAAAAGTACAACGTACCGATGGTCAAGGTTACCGGCAGCCAGCGCATCGATCTCCTCGGCGTCAAGAAATCCGATCTGCCCGGAATCTGGGCGGAGCTGGGAATGCCCTCTGGCCAGGCCTACACCAAGGGCGTGCGTATGGTGAAGACGTGCGTTGGCACCGACTTCTGCCGCTTCGGCGTACAGGATTCCACCAAAGCCGGCATCGAACTCGAGCGCCGCCTCGAGCATCTTTTCACTCCGGCCAAAGTAAAAATGGGGGCGGTTGGTTGCCCACGCAACTGCGCGGAAGCCACCGTCAAAGACATCGGCCTCATCGGTCAGGAGGGCGCCTGGCAGGTGGTGGTCGGCGGCGCCGCCGGAAAGAAAGTCCGCAAAGCGGATCTGCTCATCACCGTCGAGTCCACCGAAGAAGCCCTGCAGGCCGCCACGCTTTTCTTCCAGTACTACCGGGAAAACGCAAACTTCCTCGAGCGCACCTACGACTTCATCGAGCGCGTCGGCATTGAAAAGGTCCGCCGCGAAACGGTGTACGCGCCGCTCGCCGTCCAGCAGGGCTTGCGCGAACGCCTCCGCAGGTCGAAGCGCCTCGCGCGCGACGCCTGGCTCGAAGGCGATGAGCCGCGCCATCCGACCCAGTTTGTTCAGATCCAACCAATTGAGAAGGTATGCCAATGACCTCGAGCAACCCACAAGAAAAAAACTGGGTCCGCATCACGCGGGCGGAAAACATTCCCTTGCGCGAAGGCCGCTCGGTCGAAATAGCGGGCCACGACATTGCAATCTTCAACCTTGGCGACCGCTTCCTCGCTGTCGAAAACAAGTGTCCGCATCGAGGCGGCCCGCTGGCCGATGGCATCGTCTCCGGCCGGACCGTGGTGTGCCCGCTCCACGCCTGGAAAATCGATCTCGAATCCGGCCAAGTCACAAACCGTCCCGAAGAAAATCCGTGCGTGAAAACGTTCACGACTACCGTCTACGAGGGCGTCGTGATGCTGGAGGTCTCGGTTCCCGAAGGCCAAATTGCCCTCGAACCGTCGTGCATGGCCCGAACAACACCGCGTCTCCCGGCGATGTCGGCTGGTGACTAAAGTCACTGCCCCTGTCCAACGAAATTCCTACGCTATTAAGGAGGATCGCATGATCGCAAAGAAGTTTTACCAGGCTGGTCACTTCCCGACGCTGATCGCGGCGTTCCTGTATTTTGACGTCAGCTTCATGGTCTGGGTACTGCTCGGACCGCTCGCGCCCTTTCTCGGCGAGCAGATGCATCTCACTGCAACGCAAAAGGGCCTGCTGACTGCGATTCCTCTGCTCGGCGGCTCGTTGTTTCGCCCAATCCTCGGCGTCCTCGGTGATCGCCTGGGCGGACGCAAAACCGGACTGCTCGGGCTGGCCTGCACTCTTGTTCCGCTCTTCCTGGGCTGGCGTTTCGCTCATACCCCCGGCCAGTTCTATTTTGTGGGGCTCCTCCTCGGCATCGGCGGAGCCAGCTTCGCCGTCGCACTGCCCCTTGCCGGGCGCTGGTATCCGCCCGAATATCAAGGCCTGGTCATGGGCATTGCCGGCGCAGGCAACTCCGGGACTCTGATCGCCACTCTCCTCGCTCCTCGCCTCGCGCAAAAATTCGGCTATGCCACTACCTTCGCTCTCGCGATGCTGCCCATCCTGCTGGTCATTCTCCTGTTCGCTCTTCTTGCCAAAGACAGCCCGCGCCAGGGCCATTCGCCCGCCTGGAAGGACTTCGCCTCGGTCCTTCGCGAGCCCGACACCGCCTGGTTTTGCTTTTTCTACTGCTTCACGTTCGGCGGCTTCGTCGGATTCGCCAGCTTCCTCACCGTTTTCTTTCACGATCAGTACGGCCTCGCAAAGGTTCGGGCCGGCGACTTCACCACGCTGGTTGTTCTGGCGGGCAGCTTTCTTCGTCCGGTAGGCGGCTGGCTCTCCGACAAGATCGGCGGCTATCGCCTGCTGCTTGTCCTTCTCTCTTGCCTCTCGGCTCTTCTCTTCACCGTGGGTAACCTGCTTCCGCTTTCTGCCGAAGTGGCGTTCCTTTTTCTAACCATGGGAATGCTGGGCATGGGCAACGGCGCGGTCTTCCAGCTCGTTCCGCAGCGTTTCCCGGAACGCATCGGCATTCTCACCGGCTTGGTTGGTGCGGCGGGAGGTTTCGGTGGCTTCCTTCTCCCTTCGCTACTCGGCACGATTAAGGATCATACCGGCCAGTTCTCCTGGGGTTTGTACGTCTCTGCCGCGGCATTTCTCTTTGCGGCGGCTACGCTGCTCCACGTTGGAACACAATGGCACGCGCGCTGGCATCAGGCTTCCGTGGACCGCGCTGGAATTTTCTCCTATCGCCGCCTATTTCGCGCTCCGGCCGAGGAAACGGCTAAGTAGTTGCTTCGCGCGAGTTACGGCCTTGCGCCAAAAGGAACATCACCATGAAAAACCCTTCACTGAAACTTTTTCTGCTGGCGGTCCTCGCCGTCTCCGCGACCAGCGCTTCGGCGCAACAGCAAATTGCCCAGACGGTCGCTATGGCAGCGGGCTCTCGAACGCCTGACTCCGGCCCCGCGCAGCCTGGTTCGGCCCCCAAACCGCCGCCGTCCGCCACCGATCAGCACAAGCTCGGCCCCCTCAACTTCACCGTCAACTGGCGCTTCCGCAGCGAAGCGTGGGACTGGTTCGCGCCGTCCGTCCCCGCGCAAAATTCCTACGCGTTCGAACATTCACTTCTCCGCATCGGCCTCGGCCAGAAGACGGAACGCTTCGAGTGGTTCTTCGAGGGCGCGCAGGACGCGATCGTCAATCTGCCGACCGCCGCGGTCCTGCCCGGTGCTCCGGGCCAGCTCGGTTTGGGCGGCACCTACTACGCCGCCAACGGCAACGGCCAAAACAACGCGAACGCTTTCGTCCGCCAGGCTTACGTCGGTTTCGCCCTGCCGGCGAACGCCAAGCTGCGCCTCGGCCGCTTCACTTATCTCGACGGCGCCGAAGTCACTCCGAAGGACAAATCGCTTGCCACGGTCGTCAACACGCGCATTACCCAGCGCCTCATCGGCGACTTCGGTTTCTCTGCCGTCGGTCGCAGCTACGACGGCGCGCAACTCGCCTTCAACAGCAAAGGCGGCAACTTTACCTTTCTCGGCGCGCGTCCGACACGCGGCGTCTATCAGATCGACGCCATGGGCGAGCTCAACATTGACCTTTTCTACGGCGCCTACACCGCAACCGTCAACCGCGGCAGCTCCGCGGGCCAATTCCGGCTCTTCGGCCTCGGCTACGTGGACGAGCGCAGCTCTGTGCTCAAAACCGACAATCGCCCGACACCAATTCGCTCCGCCGATCAAGACCACATCCGCATCGGCACTTACGGCGCGGACTACGTTCAAGTCTTCAACACGCAAAATCACGGCAAGTTCGATTTCCTGGTCTGGGGCGCCGTCCAGAATGGCAGCTGGGGTGTTCTGACACAGCATTCTGGAGCCTTCGTGGCCGAAACTGGCTGGCAGCCGGAAATTCACTTTCTCAATCCCTGGTTTCGCGTCGGGTATTCCTACGGCAGTGGCGATTCCGACCCTACCGACGGCCGTCACGGCACGTTCTTCCAGGTTCTCCCGACGCCGCGCCCCTACGCCCGTTTTCCGTTCTACAATATGATGAACAACGAGGACTTTTTCGCGTCATCCATGTTCCGGCTGCCCCATTCTTTTGTGTTTCGTAGCGAGCTCCACGCTCTCCGCCTCGCCGATGCCAACGATCTTTGGTATGGCGGTGGTGGTGCCTTTCAGCCGCACACGTTCGGCTACACCGGCCGCACGACCAGCGGCAATCGCAGCCTCGCCAATGTCTGGGACCTGAGCATGGACGTTCCCCTTCGTTACGGTTTTAGCCTCACGATATATTACGCCCACGCGTGGGGCAAGAGCGCAGTCGCCAGCATCTATCCGTCAGGCAGCAACGCCCAGTTCGGCTACATCGAAACGAATTTTCACTTCTGATTTAGGAGGCGGGGGCATCCGCCCGCGCGTTGAAGCGCTTTACTAGATAGGGGCTTTGACCCCGGAAGAAAAATCCGATGGCAGTCGCCACATTCAACGGTTTGCGCGTGTTGGCCCTGGAAAGCCGCCACGCCAAAGAAATCGCCAAACTGATCGCCTCCTACGGAGGCTCGGCGACCGTCGCACCCGCGGTCCGCGAAGTAGCGCTCGACTCTCACGAGGCTCTCGACTTCGCCAAGAATCTCCTCGCCGGAAAATTCGACTTGGTCATCTTTCTCACCGGCGCCGGCGCCCGCGCGCTCTTCACCGCCGTCGAAGGCTCCTACACTCGCCGGGAGCTCGCTGCCGCCCTCGAACGAACCGTGGTCATCGCTCGCGGTGTCAAACCCGTCTCGGCCTTGCGCGAAATCGGCGTAAAGGCCTCCTTGGTCGCGCCTGAACCAAACACCTGGCGCGAGGTCCTCCGTATCCTCGACGATGAAGTCGCGGCAACGCATCCGCTGAAAGGCATCCAGGTCGCTGTGCAGGAATATGGCGTTCCTTCGAAAGAATTGCTGGCTGGCCTCCGCGAAAGGGGAGCCTCGGTCACCACCGTTCCCGTCTATCAGTGGTCTCTTCCCGAGGACATCGCTCCCCTACAGCATGCCGCCAAATCCATCGCCGCCGGCGAACTTGACGTGATCCTTCTCACTTCCGCCATTCAGATCACGCATCTCTATAAGATCGCCGCTGACCTGAAGATGGAAGACGCGGTCCGCCACGGGCTCGAGCGCATGGTCATTGCTTCCATCGGTCCTTCCACCTCCGAGCGCATTCGCTCTCTCGGCCTTCAGCCCGATATGGAAGCTTCCCACCCGCGTATGGGTTTTCTCGTCAAGGAAGCCGCCGAGCGCTCGGCCGATCTGCTGCAGCAAAAAGAAAGGGATCCCGCGCTCGGCATTCTTCACGAAATCGGCAGCCGCATGGCCGCCGCCAGCCCTCTTCGCGAAGTCCTCGACCGCATTATCGATTTTGCCGCCTCCGTGGCTCGCTTCGACTCCTGCTTCATCTTCGTGCTTGAAGAAGACGAACTCGTCCTGCGCGCCTCCAAGAATCCGCATCCCGACGAAGTCGGCCATCTCTCTTTGCGCTTGGGGGAGGGAATTACCGGTTGGGTCGCCAAACACCATCAACCCGTGGCCATCGCGCGCAACGCCTTTCAGGATCAGCGCTTCCAGTTCTTCAATGAACTCCCCGAAGACCGCTACGAATCCTTCTTGTCGGTTCCTTTGTTGAGCCGCGGCCGCGCGGTGGGCGTCATCAATCTGCAAAATCGCGAGCCGCACACCTACAACAAAAGCGAAATCCGCCTCATCTCCACCATCGGCTTTCTCGTCGGCGCCGAAATCGAAATGGCCCGCCTCGAAGAAAAAAGCTCGCAGTTGACCGAAGAGCTCGAAACCCGCAAAGTCGTCGAACGCGCCAAGGGCATCCTGCAGCGGGAGTCCCGCCTGAGCGAAGAAGAGGCCTATCTGACCCTCCGTCGCCAAAGCCGTCAGCAGCGCAAATCCATGAAAGAAGTAGCCGAAGCTATCGTCGCCGCTTCCGAGTCCCAGCGCCAACAACCCCGCCTGTCGTAGCGCCGGCTTGCCCCCGTGGGGCATCCTGCCGGCTCTTTTCAACCTCTCCGCAAGACAAAAAGCCCAACCGGCCAAAACCGCATCTCATGAGCCAGGCAGATCAGGTCGGCAGTGCGGGCCTCTCGGCAGGAGGCCATTGGCCAGGAAAAAGATCGCCACCATCCACCGGAAAAACGGAGAGCTCACTTGTTCTATCGATGGAGGCGCGAGACGGACGGAGCTATGAGCGGCGATCTCTTACCTCTGGCCGTATCGCTGTCGCAAGCCGGAACCCGCTCCTGTGAGGTCACTGCACTGTACCGCGAATTGCGCAAGCCTCTGCTTCGCTATCTCGTATGTTTGGGGCTTTCAAGCGATGAGGCGCAAGACGTCGTCCAGGATGCGTTCGTCAGCTTGCAGCGGCATGTAACTGCGGGTGGCTCGCAGGAAAACATTCGAAGCTGGGTATTTCGCGTTGCCCATAACCGCGCGAGAAACCATCAGACCAGCTACGATCGGCGCTTTTCCGAATCGTTCGACTCGGAGCTTCACACCGTCTCCGATACGACGACGCCGGAGCAGCTGATGCTCGAAAAGGAAAAGTTTCGCCGGTTGGCAAAGGCGCTTGACTCGCTCAAGAAGGATGAACGGGAGTGCCTGTCGCTGCGCGCCGCCGGATTGCGCTATCGCGAAATTGGAGAGGTGCTGGGAGTTCCAACTTCCACCGTAGCCGACACCGTGGACCGGACCATCAGAAAGCTGGCGGAGAAATGCCATGTGTGAATTTTCAGACAAACTGATCGCTTGGCTCGACCAGGAGCTCCCGGCCGACCGGGCCGCGAAGGTGGTGCGGCATGTCCTCGAGTGCGCCAGCTGTCGCGGGGAGGTCGAGTTGTACCGGGAACTGGGCGAAACCATCGACGCTTACTGTGATAGAGCGCTTGCCGCCCAGGCGAAGCGCCGATCCGGGCCGCTGCTTTGGCGGCCTCGGTACGCGGCCCCATCATTTGCGGCCGCCGCTGTGCTTCTTTTCTTCTTAATAGGACCTGTTGAGCGTCTCCGGTCGCTCTTCTCCCCTATGCCCGAAGGTGCCCCGGCAATCGCTTTCAGGGCGCCCGGTGTCCCGGCGCCAGCGGTCGAAAAGATGTCCGCGGCAGCCGGCGGCGCTCGGAAGACCCCGAAGCGGGTTAACAGCCTGCGACAGGGGCCCGTGCCTCTGACAGTTTCGCCAAACCGCAACGCAAACTGGCTCCCGAATGAAGCGCCCGTCTACATCGCCATACCGGCCGACGCGCTCTTCGCTCCGGGTGCCTTCCCCGAGGGTGTTGGATTTGTCGCGGACGTCAACTGGCGCCCGGACGGCTCCGCGCAACGCCTTCGCCTGCAACCGCAGTTAGTTGGATTTCAAACGAAAGGAACTCGACCGTGAAAAATACGACTACGACACGCGCCATAGTGCTGCTTCTCACTGCCTCCTCCTGCGTCTTCGCGCAGGAGAAGAAGGACTTCATTTACCAAACCACTGGGCCGGTCGCCGTAGCTGGCGCGGTGGGCATGTTCGGCAAGCCGGTGCAGGGCGCGCCTTATTCGGCGACGGTAACAAACGAGTCCACCCAGACTCTTGCCGATGGCAATCGCATCGTGCAAAAGAGCTCAGGAACCACGGCGCGCGATTCGCAAGGCCGCACGCGTCAGGATGCAGCCTTGCCGGCGATTGGCAATCTCTCCGCGGCAAACGCGCCGGAGCTCGTCTTCATTCAGGATCCCGTAGCGCAGGTTTCTTACACTTTGAACGTCACGGAAAAGACGGCGCAAAAAATGATGGCGCTTCTTCCTCCTCCGGGCGCGCCAGTGGGTGCCGGCAGCGTAGCCGTCTCGGCGGCGGGAACGCCCGCCACCGAAACCTTTTTCGCGGAAGTCGGCTCCGAAGCGTCGGTATCCGAGCCTGTACCGCCGCCAATGACTTTTCACAAGAGGGTGCTCATCAACGATCCGGCGGAAGCGAAAACGGAGGATCTTGGCTCCCAGATGATCGAGGGAGTGCTGGCCGCTGGCGTGCGCACCACGCGAACCATTTCCGCCGGGCAAATCGGCAATGAGAAGCCGCTCAACATCGTGACCGAGGTCTGGACGTCGCCGGAACTCAAGACCGTCGTCTACAGCAAGAGATCCGACCCGCGCATGGGCGAACAGATTTTCCGCTTGACCAGCATTGTGCGAGCCGAGCCCGATCCTGCGCTCTTCACCGTGCCCGCGAACTTCAAGATTGTGGACGGCCCGAAACCGATCATCTACCGCTCCGCGCAATGACAATGGGGTCGCGGCTTGCAAAGGTGAGGGCCGCCTGTGCCACGCCTCGCAAGGGGCAAAACGAGGGGTCTGTTAGCGGTCAGGCGCCAGCCAACTCCAGATCCAGATCCAATCGGGGAATTTCGCCAAGGCCCGTGCATCCTGGAATCTGACGTTCGTAGAACGCTGCCACGGCTCCCACAATTAGCACTACAGGTGCTGCAAACCGCGGAGCTTCCGCCAGGCTCGCTAGCTTGGTAACGTGAACCTGCTGGTGCGCAGTCGTTGCGTGTGACACCAGCAGGCACGGCGTCTTGAAACTAAATCCCTGCCGGCAAAGCCGCGCCGCCAGCTCTTCATAGTCTGCGCCCGGCATGTAGATGACCGCCGTCGTGTCTGCGGATAGAGCACCTTCCCAATCGAACAGGCTGCCTCCGGCGCATTGATGATTGCTCAAGAACACGAGTTTCGAAGCGAGCCGCCGGTCCGTCAGCGGAATTCCCGCTCGCGCCGCGGCCCCAAACGCCGCGGTAATTCCCGGCACGGCTTCGTATTCGACTCCCGCCTCGCGCAGAGCTTCGATCTCTTCGCCTGCGCGACCGAAAAGCAGCGGGTCGCCGGACTTCAGGCGCACCACGGCCCACCCTTCGCGCGCGGCGTTGATCATCAACCAATGGATCTGCTGCTGCCCGACCCGTGCATGGCCGCAGCGCTTGCCCACGTTCTCGATGTAAACCTGTTCCGGAATCAGCGCAAGGATTTCAGCGGAAACCAAATCATCATGAAAAACCACGTCGGCGGTCTGCAGCAGGCGCAAAGCCTCAACGGTGAGCAGCCCAGGATCGCCGGGGCCTGCTCCCACCAGGTAGACCTTGCCTTTGGCCACAGCCGTCATTGGCGGAATGCGGCTCTCCAAACGATGCCTCGTCATTCGAGTACCGCCCGGGTCCGCCACCTCTTAGTCCGATGCTAGCATCGGCACCGCGTGCTCGAAGCGTGAAAGAACCTATCGAATGGATTCAAACTCCTGATGGAGAGGGGTGACTGTTTCAGGGGAGGCCAGGACTATCCCGCTTTTTGCTGCCTTGGCGAGACTTGCGAAGCTGTTTCTGAAAGAGTCGGAAGGAATTCTCGCTGGCCATGGAATGTAACTTGGACTTTTTTTCGTTGGCGTCGTCTGAACCGGCGTTCAGTTTCCGCCGGGAAGTGCCGAGCCGCTTCACCCAGGGCGCGTATTCCGGTGCAAACTGCTTTTCCAGTTTCTTTCGCAGGCGTTGCGCAAGCGCAGGACTTTCTCCGCTGGTGGAAATCGCAATTTGCAGCGTGCCCCTCCGCACCACGGCCGGGTAGTAAAAATCGCACAGTTCCGGCACATCCACTACGTTGCACAAGACGCCGCGCAGCCGCGCCACGCGAAAAATTCTTTTGTGCAATGAAGTCGATGATGTTGCCGCCACAACGCAGAAACAACCTTCCAAGTCGGAGTCGCGAAACTCACGTCGCAGCCAGCGAATTCGTCCCGCGCGCGCCCAGCGCACGATCGGCACGGTTGCTTTCGGCGCAACCACGCGGATCGTAGCGCCGGACTCCAGCAACCCGGAGATCTTTCCTTCTCCGATCGCTCCAGCGCCTACCACGAGACACTTGCGACCTTCCAATTTCAGAAACAAAGGAAACAGGGTCTTCATCAAAAATCCGGCGGCCGAGCTCCAGAAAGCGATTCCAACCAGTCCAACGCCTTCGCCAGGCGGAGATCATCACCTTAGGCAGCAGTGTATCGCGAGGAAGACCAAACGCAGCTTGGGAATCTGGATGGTCCAAATCTATTGGCTCCGACTGCTTCTTCTTAATTTTCAAAAACTGAGTTTGCCGGTTTTTCGCTGCCAGACGAAGCTGCGGTTACGCCCTGGACCTTCTGTCGTCGGAGCCGTTCCCGTCTGACTTGACTTTGTTCATCCCGGAGAAGAAGTAGTTGCTGCACGCCCACTTTGCAAGGTCCCTGGTGAACTCCGGCTTGGCGTGCAGGTAGCGCGCCGCCCAGAAGATCTGGTCGAGCAGGTCGCGCGCGTAACAATGCGCGAGAGGCACTTGGACGTCCTGCGTGAGGTGATCCACCAGGAAATCCAAAACTTCCTGCTGCACCACAAGACCGCGGACCTGTTCCGCTTCGCGCCGGAAAATCTTCATGAACTGTTCTTTGCTGGCGAAGTCGACTTTGATCTTGTTGGGGATGCGGCGAAGAAACGCTTCGTCGCCCAACTGCAGGGGCTCGATGTTGGTCGAGAAAATGACCAGGGTGTCGAACGGAATCTCGAATTTGCGTCCACCGGGCAGCGCCAGGAATTCGATGCGGCGATCAAGAGCGGTCATCCAGCGGTTCAGCAGCTCCTGCGGGCGCATGCGCTGGCGGCCAAAATCATCGAGAACGAAGATGCCGTTGTTGGCCTTCATCTGCAGCGGCGCGGAGTAATAACGCGCCACCGGGTTGAACTGCAGCTCCAGCATCTCGCCGGTCAGTTCGCCGCCCGTGACCACGCAGGGGCGATGGCAGAGCACCCAGCGGCGGTCGGAATCTTCAATTTCCGATTCCAGGCGGCGGCGATGCACACCGGGATCGAAAACGGTGATGATCTGGTTGTCTACTTCAACCGCGTAGGGCACCCACACGTAGTCGTTGTAGATCTCCGTGATGCGGCTGGCGATGCTGGTCTTGCCGGTCCCCGGGGGGCCATAGAGGAACATGGAGGTGCCGGAAACCACCGCCGTTCCGACTCTCAGCAGCATGTCATCGGTAAGCACAAGCTGCTGGAAAGCATATTCGAGCTGCTCCGGTCGAACGCCGCTGGCTTGCACGCTTTGATGTTTGATTCGGGAGATATAATCGGAAAGCGAAACCGGGGCCGGGCCGGTGTACTGGTTCAGGGACAGCAGGTCGGCGGCGCGCTGGCGACCCTCGGCGCTGGTGGCGATCCGGTGGGTACCGCCGGTCATGCCCTTCACTTCGCAAAGGCGCTCTTTACGGAAAAACTGGAAGAC
>Ga0157378_10002587_pt1 | contig 16102 bp, 12 predicted proteins | sample M65metaG_FD_115309 | JGI IMG/M metagenome (GOLD analysis project Ga0157378, IMG submission 115309) | Miscanthus rhizosphere microbial communities from Kellogg Biological Station, Michigan, USA - M6-5 metaG | ecosystem: Host-associated > Plants > Roots > Rhizosphere > Soil | place: USA: Michigan...
CGTGTCTAGAAGAGGGTTGCCCGCAGGCTTGAGCATGCGTCACGACGCCCACTACGTTGAGGAGTTGACGCAACCAAACACCACCACCCACGTCGGCCGGCTGCTGCCGATCGACAAGCTGGACCCAAACCCGGACCAGCCGCGCACGGAAATCGGCGATCTCACCGAGCTCACCTCCTCGATAAAAGAAAAAGGCGTGCTCGAGCCGCTTCTGGTAAAGCCCAATAGTACCGGCCGCTGGATGATCATCGCCGGCGAACGCCGCTGGCGCGCGGCCACCGCCGCTGGTCTCCAGGAAGTGCCGTGCATCGAAATGGATGTCGATGAGAGCGAAGTAGCTGAAATCGCTCTGATCGAAAACATGCAACGGAAGGATCTGACTCCGTGGGAAGAAGCCGACGGACTAAAGGCGCTCTGCGATCGGTTTGGCTATACCCACGAAGAGGTGGCCCGAAAAGTTGGCAAGAGCCGCAGCACCGTCACAGAAGCGCTCTCGATCGCCGGCATGCCTGAGTTGATCCGGGGAATCTGCCGGGAATCGGAAATTGTTTCCAAGTCACTGCTGCTACAAATCGTGCGTCAGCCTGACGACGATTCGATGCGCACCATGGCGGAACAGATTGCGTCGGAAGGGTTGACCCGCGACGGCGCGCGCAAAGCGCGCAAGGCTTATGTGGATCCGACGGGCGCATCAGAACCTTACGTTTACCGCTATGAAGCGCCGGGCAGGGAATTCAAGGTTGAAGTGAAATTCAAGAAGCCGAACATTTCCGCCGAAGAATTGTTCGAGGCGCTTAACGCCGCCGCCCAAAACATCGACGAAGCAATCTAGTCAGAAGCCCGACCGTCAGGGAGGGCCACATCCAAAAAGTTCAGCCGCGGATTAACGCGGATCACAATGATATGGACCGCTAAAACGCGCGTTCCTATCCGCTTTTTCTATTCCTATCCGGGTTCTATCCGCGTGAATCTGCGGCTAATTTTTCCTGCCCTCCCTGACGGTCGGGCTTCTGACACTACGGACGTTTTTTCTTTTCCGCCGCGGCGCGCTTCGCCAGAGACTTGCTCCAACGCTCGAGCGTCGGCTGCAAGGGCTTAAATAGCTTGGCGCGTATCTTATGCTGACCCTCGTTCCAGGCTTTCAACTGCTTTTCGACATACGCTCGCACGGACGATTCAATCGCGCCCCGCTTAACTGAGTGCCGCAGCGTTAAGTAGTAGTGCTGGCCCACCAGAGAAAAGATTACCGCCACCAGGTTTCCCTTGAATGACAGGCGCGGGATGATCCGCTTATGGAAGGGCTTGTTCGCCTGGACCAGCGGCCGCAACGCCACTTCGAACCAGGCGCCCTGGTTACCCTGGCGCGGATGATAAAGGCCGGGCAGCTCATTACCTTTGGCCGCTATGCGAGCCCGCGGCTCGGTGATTACGTCGACCAGCCGCAGACGCTCTACGCCACGGAGGTGTTCGCGCGGGACGCTGTTTAAGGCACTTTCGACGTTAGCAATCGTGTTGCGGGGCAGTTTACCTTCGTACTGATTCTCGATCTTAATCGCCATCTGAACTCTTCTGCTGATTTGTTTGAAAACTGTTTCCGTCACTGTAGGAGAGCGACGCAAGGCGCGTCAACCGACCACGCATCATCTTGCAGTCATCGGAACCTTAGCGCTCGAAGCAAGTCTGGCCCACACGACCGATCGCGGCATTGGACTCTATCTGAAATCCCAAGATGGAGAAGACGACGCCTGATATCCGCTCCTCGCGGACACGCCCACCTTGCGTCTGATAATACATATTATGTTCTGAGGGGCTTTGCCTTAATAACGGATTCTGCCTCAAAAATCAGATTGACCGAAAGCGCTGTTTCCACCCATTGTTTGAAGGACTTCATGGCTGCGACCGGCGGTTGGCCATCTTGCTCCAAGCGGTCGAGATTGAATCCCGACACCTTTAAAGCATCGGGTAGAAACTCCTTCGAGGTAGGCTTAATCTCAACGTAGAAATTCTCTTCGGGATTTCCGACGACGCAAGCGCCAAGCGAAAGCATCGCGTACTTACCGGGTATAGGTCCAGCGGACTCGATATCATGTAGTCTTTGAGATCAAGAGTTTCTTTTCGTGTAAACAGCCCGGTGATGAACGTGGGTCGTTTCGTGACTACAGGGGCCACGCAATTTCAGATGTCCGGGTTTTTCAGTAACCGGATTGCTATGTTTTGTAAGTCAGATTCCTCACGGCAACGTCTCGGCTTTTCGTGGCCGGTTCGGAAAAATGTTGACTTCTGGCTAGGCAGGAAATAAGCTTCGCTCACTTAACTTTACGGGCTGAATCTCACGAGCTTCCGTTGTCCACACTCGCCAGCCCAGTCCTAGAGTGAAGCGATCAGTGACTACGCCCAGCCGAGCCAAGCTTGATGAGATGATTCAAGCGATGGTTGACGTCAATCGTCCTCTTGACGCGGCATAGTTACATCACCGAAAACAATGCGTCATCTGAGAAAAAGGAGACCTAAGTGAGCGACAAATACGATCAAAGGGCTTCTGACTGGAGATTCACAAGCGTTGCGGAGTTTGAGAGTCAGTTGGATCCAAAATTCCATTCTTATGGTATTCGATTGTTTCTCTTCCAAAGCCAGAGCGTATCCGTAGCAGCATATGTTCTTTTCAATGGGCTGGGGGTGGGCGGTGGACTCAAATTTAACTTGAATAATGAGACGATCAAATTTGGCCTTCATAGTCTTGAGAGTCTCGCAAAGCCGAGCATTGGGTCAGAGGTGAAGATTAGCCTTCCGAGAGGGAATGTGCCTCATTCGACGCTGGAAAAGCTCACGATAAGCAGAGCATTTTCATTATCAGAGCTGAATGCATGCAGTGGAACATTGGCCAGTGTGGGCGTCGGGCTGGGTGCAGGCGTTGGCGCGTTTTCCGCATCCGCCGTCAGAAATGGTGAGACTCTCTTTAACTGTAGTCGGTTGGGACTTGAGTTTGGGCACCTTGGAGCTAGCGCAACTAACTTGCGTGGGAATTGGCACGTTGTGCATGCGTGGCATCTTTGATCGTCATCATTCCTGGAGTGCAGGGGTTTACCAGCTTGAAGCTATGCAGTGTCTTCTAAGGCCAGCGGGTATAGAAGTAAGATTGACTTTTCAAGTAACTTAAAATAGCATTCGCCGCGCTTGGAATTGTCCTAGTGGCTGGATTCTCTTTCCTTCCGCTCTTGCGGTCCAGCCGAGACCCATTACAGGCTGCATCAGCCCAGCCGAATTGGATTTGCTAAATAAGTCGCTGGGAGCATCTCCCTCGATGTCCAATTATGTTCTAGAAATTGATCGCGTAAATCACACTTTCAGGAGAGACTCTGTTCTCAAGGAGATATCCCTCGTTGTTGAGCCTGGTCAGATCGTTTGTCTATTGGGACCCAGTGGTTGCGGCAAAACAACTCTTCTCAGAATTATCGCCGGCCTATTGACCCCGACTGAAGGGCGAGTCTTCATCGAAGGGGTTGATCAAGCGGACATACCAACCTTTAGACGCAATCTAGGATTTGTCTTTCAAGATGCGGCGCTATTTCCTCACTTGAATCTATTCAAGAACGTATCATTTCCTTTTACTCATGGCGGGCGGCGGCTTCCTAATGAAGACTCTAAGAAAGCTGTAGCTCGAATTCTTCAAACAACGAACTTGTCCGGGCTGGAACATAGGAACATCGCTAACCTCAGCGGCGGTCAGCTACAAAGGGTTGCGTTAGCGAGGGCTTTAGTCTATCGACCATCGTTGTTACTTCTCGATGAGCCTCTTAGTTCATTGGATAACCTGCTAAAGGATCAGCTTCTCGATCTTTTATTAACTTTGCATAACGAATATGGGACTTCATTCCTGTACGTTACCCATGATGAACGGGAAGCGCTACGAATAGGTACGCACATCGCAGTCATTGACGACGAGCACGAATTGCGTCAGTTCGGAACTGTAACGGAGGTTGTTGCACAGCCAGCTACTAAGAAAGTCGCCAGAATTGTTGGAGGGTGGAATATCCTGGCGGCAAAGGTGGCGGTTGGGAAACGTGGGGCGGTCGAGCTTGGATCTGGCGATATTATCGACAATATAGATATCACCCTGCCGGAAGGATCCTTATTCGACGTTGGAATACCCACGCACGCGATTGACCTTACCGTCAATCCGGTCCAGGTAACTAAAGATCGTGCGTCGATAAGGATGTCAATAACTCGTTCAGCCCCATGGTACGAGGGATGGTTGTACGAGGGAATAATTGGCCCGAGTGGATCCACTCAAAAAATAGTTTGTTTTAGTAATCACGATGGAATTTTGACGCTTGGTTCATCGGCCTTTATCAACTTCAAGAAGGGGGACGTCCATGTCTTTGAATGACTATTACAGAATTAGCTTAATGGCCCTTGTGATCGTGATGCTTTGTTCTTGCACGAAATCAGGTTCGCAGGGTCCTTTAACTGTGGTGTCCTACGGCGGTGGAGCATATCAACAATCGCACAAGACAGCATTCTGTGAACCTTTTGCGCAGAGCACTGGAATTCAAGTTAACTCGGTTGTGTGGAACGCCGACTATGGGAAGCTCAAGGCAATGGTGGAATCGGGGAACGTATCGTGGGATGTTGTTGATGTAACGGCTGCTGAATATGCTCGCGGAAGAAGAGAGAGCCTTTTTGCAAAACTCAGCGAACGACCTCGCGAGGATGAGTTCTTGCCCAACTCTATAGCGGATGATGGAGTTGCGAATGTCTATTGGGGCACGGTTCTCGCTTTTAATCGTAGCGCCTTCCCGTCTAAACAGCCCAAGAGTTGGGCCGATTTCTGGAACGTCAAGGAGTTTCCGGGAGCAAGGGCGCTCTATGACGATCCTCGTGGAAATCTAGAGTTTGCGCTTTTGGCAGACGGTGTTTCCCGAGAACAGCTTTATCCTTTGGACGTTGAACGAGCATTTCGCAAGCTCGACGAAGTAAAGCCCCAGATTCGCGTGTGGTGGACCGATGGGACCCAGCCCGTACAGCTTTTGCTAAACAATTCAGTCGCTGTTTCAAGCGCGTGGAGCGGTCGAATCTATGCTTCGCCGCAAGCACAGTCGGACATCAGTTACACTTTTAATGGGGCAGGTCTTGAACTCGACTATTGGGTAATCCCGCGCGGCTCTCAGAATGTAGCCGCAGCTTCACGGTTCATTGCATTCAGTTCCCAGCCAGAGACGATGGCTCGACAAGCGGAATTAGTTGGGTATGGTCCTGTAAATGTTCAGGCATTGAGTCATGTCTCCGAAAAAGCGAAATCGCAGCTACCTACTTTCAAAGCGAATTGGGACGTTAGCTTCGTCATAAACTCAGAATGGTGGGCACTAAACGAGGAGCGCATCAAGACTCGATGGCTAAGCTGGAAGGGAAAATAGGAAAGCGTAGACGCATTCAACCCACGGTTGCGATCGGAGCATCCGCACTACTGCTCTTGATGAGCGGGTTGTATTGGTTTCCTTTGATGTGGTGGCTCGCGAAGAATCTATTGGGCGACCGCACGTCGTTGCCAGCTGACTTGCCATTCATAGCTCTCGTTGAGAGAACGCTCATCGTTTCAGTGGTCGGGGCAACAATCTCCATAATCGCCGCTTACCCACTGATGCTGATTTGGAGACTATCTGGAGTTGTCGCGAAGCAGATCACCGTATCTCTTATGGTAATACCGATGGTCATGGGTTTGTTGGCGCGAAATTATTCTTGGCTAGGAATGCTTGCCAGTAACAAGCCTCTGCCTTCTATGGGTTGGTCGTGGTTAGGCGGCGCGTCGCTAATGTATACGCGACTAAGCGTCTATATTGTAATGACGTGCGTCTTTATCCCGATTTCCTTTTTCATATTGATTCAAGGTGCCTCCTACGTCTCGCAAAGTCATTTAGATGCTGCAAAGACACTCGGAACACCTGACTGGAAGATAGTGTTTGTAGTCGTCTTGCCGTTGACATTTCGAGCGGCTGCTCTTGCATTTGGATTGACTCTAGCGATGTCCGTGGGGTTCTTCATCACACCACACATGATCGGGGGAGGCAAGGTTGATTTCATTAGTAACGCGATTTTGACGTTTGTGAACTTCGGTCGCTTTGGTTTAGCTTCAAAACTCGCTCTTAATTTTGTGGCCATAATGATGGTTCCTGCTGCGGTCATCATGGTGTATGCCTTCCGTCGCCGGCGATTGGTTAGCGGGCGGTGAATATTAAGACTTATGTCGTCACCGAATCTAAATTTACGGATGCCAGTCCTAAGAGCGAGCCTCTGGACGCTGCTGATAATTGTGACAATGCTCGCGGTCCTACCGTCGTTGTATCTCATGCTGTGGGCATTCGCGGGAACCGAGACTGTTGGAATTCTGGCGTCTAAACCGTCTCTCGTTTGGTTCCGTCGGATCCTCATGGACCCCGAATGGCAGTGGGCGCTCGCCTATTCAGCAATACTGGCGATAGTCGTCTCCGCCATTGGTAGTTTGGCGCTGTTGTTTCACTTCTATTTCATGCGGTATGCACCTCCGATTTTCGATCACCTTGCTTACGCGAGCGTTCTCATCGTTATCTTAATTCCCTCTGTTGCGTACGCTTTAGCCTTGCGGATGATTGGAGCGAGTTTTCACCTGCCCGAGATGGCTTTGTTATTTATGGGTCACGTCGCTTTAGTGATCCCGATTCAGTTTTTTGTACTTGAGAGCAAACAGGAGACGGTTCCGTCGAACTTACTTTTTGCGGGAAGCACTCTGGGTGCCTCGCATTTTCGGAATCTGAGATTTGTTTACGCGCCGCTCATCCTTGACGCCATTATCGGCGCCTTTATTGTGGGGTTTTTTCTGTCCTTTGATGAACTGGTGATCGCCACATTCATAATCGACTCACCGCGCGTCACGGTTCCCAAACAATTGTGGGATCAAGTTAATAGAAGCATGGAGCCTGCTCCTGCTGTCATCTCATGTCTTATAGCGGGAGCCTATCTATTGACTTTGTTGCTGTCGGCCGTTGTCGGGAAGGCTTGGGGTCTAGTGAAAGCACGGCGATGATAAAGGAGTACAGACACGAAATCTTTCTGACTGTGATTGCCTTCCTAGCTTTTAGTCTCGCATCGCGATGGGAGGGACTATCTCCCTTTATAGGGGGCTTCATACATCATCTGACTATCATACTGCTTGCAATAGCACTCGGGTTTGCCTTTGCTCTCTATGCAATCAGAAAAGACATTTCAACTCTTCTTGAACAGCATCGATCAACGAATGAGAATGTGCGACTGCCCTTAGCCCTATTTATGCGTTATCGCTTGGAGGCGCTCCAGCGCGTGAGAAGTGATCTGACGAGCCCGACCGGGCTCGACCTCGATGAAAGCGAACTCGAAAGATTCGTGGACTCGTGTTTTTCAGCAAACGACGGAAAATCATATGTTGGTACGGACAGTAATGTTCCCACGCGATTTTACGAGCTGTACCCCACATATCTCGGGAAGCAATTCAGCGAAGACAGACTGCGAAGCCCTGGTTATGATGCCAGAATCCTATTTACCTCTGAAGACGAATTGAGGGCGGACTACCATAGTAACAAAGTAATGTTCACTGATTTCTATGAGAATCATTGGTCGAAGCACGTGAGATTATTGCAGGTAGACAAACCGACCGCGGCACAGCTTGCCAAGAACCAACACTTATCATCCACCGACCTTGGAATATTCGGAGGTAGGTTCGTTGCCTTTTTCACTCCTTATAAGAACGGAACAGTTGTGAGATACAGAATTCAGTTAGAGGCTCTGACTCCTGAACGGCGTCAGCAGCTCCAACAATACATGCACATGCTTAATAGATACGCAAAGGAGATTCGATTACAAAACAACGTTGTGGATTGCGTTGAACGGGATTCGGCAAAAGTGGAGGCCGACGAGCAAAGATTTGTTTGGGCGCTAACGAGTTCAGCCTGGAAGCGGTCAATAAGGTTAAGAGCTCCTTAAACACACCTCTGAGTACAGATCGACGATTTGGGTAATTGTGCACACTATGCAGAATGCATTTACTTCCCAACATTCATTTTGGCTTGATGTTGGACTCGATAGCCACGGTAGAGTTGGGAGGTACACGTGTTGCAACTTACAAAAGCGAGGATTGACACGATGTCAATAAGATCATGAGTTTAACGAACCTCAAGAGAATTGAACTAGCTTCTGAATGGAATTCAAAGTGTGGCGAGCGCCTGGCGGACCGATGGCCAGACTTTGTGGATTATTCTGCGCGGCTAGAAACCGAGGGTCCGTTTTTACTGCACCTTGTTAATAAATATGGGTCACGGGTGCTAGATGCCGCAATGGGGATCGGCTGTGAATCGATCTTCTTGGCGGAGAATCATGCAAGGGTTGTTGGAAATGAAATCAACCCCAGATTTAGAAGGGCAGCCAGGCTCTATACTCGCCACACAAATGCGTCGTTAAAAGTGACGTCAATTGATTGGAGGAATCTAGGTAAGGTATACGCTGAGGGCAACTTTGATATCGTTTTGGTGCTTGGAAACTCATTGTGTTTGCTTCAACACTCAAGGGATCGTCGGCGATCGGTAATGAACTTTGTGGCAGTTTGTGAAAAGGGTGGCGTTGTTGTAGTTGATGAACGGAACTTCGGGTACATTCAACGGTACCGGGCACAAATATTAAACGGGGACTTTAGATACGGCGGAAGAGTAATGTATTGCGGCCAGACGATTGCCGGGTACCCTGTAGCGATTGACTCCGATTGCGTTCAGTTCGCATATGAGGATGTCGAGAAGAAAGTTGTTTTAGGTTACCTAGACATGTATCCCTTCGCGGAAGGTGAACTGGTCGATCTCTTTCATCAAGCTGGCTGTACATGCGTTGAGCTGTATAGCGATTTGAGTCCAGGTTACGACGAGAAAGCAGACTTCTACACTTACGTCTTTCGCAAAGATTAAGCTTTTCATCGCCTTTCTCAGTCGAGGCGCTCGTAACTGTATTTGTTAGTCTTCGTGGTACGCACCCGTACTACTACCGCATTGTCTGAACGTTCCTATCCGCCAGAGTCGTAAAGAATGTCACGCTTACCACGCTATCTTCTTTGGCTCGGAGGACTTAAACGAAATCAAGTTCTAAAAGACATTGAGGCAAAGCTGGTAGATTCCAAAGATGGTAGAGAGAATATCTATTCGGTTCTTTCGTTGAGATTCTGGTGTCACGCTCACATATATTCGCTTGTATTTCCGCTAATCATATTTGACCTCATCGGCGACCAGTCAACGAACTTCGTTAGCAATCTTCTGAGTAGTTTCATTCATCAGTCCCCAAATAATACTCTCACAACCGCATTAATTAAGACCGCGATAGCGCTATTGACAGTTGCGGTTGGCAGCTTCTCGTTCGCATTCTGCGATTCAGTATTCGGAGTGTACGCAGATCAAAAGGGATGCAAGGTGGCAATAAGGCTGGGCTTGTTGGGAATGATAGCTCTGATGTTTTTCTTCGGAATCGTTGCTTACTTTAGTAGCGCACTTGGTCACAAAGCAATTTTACTCATGGTTATTGGCCAACTTTTGGTTGGCTTGCCGTTGGCTTTGATTGATAACGCCGATACTGTTCTGACAAAGAACGTGGCGAGAAGTCAAGGCACCTTATCTGAAGGCGAAGAGGATCACCTTGAAGGCATCTGCACACAGCTTAAGTATAAAGGGATCGCAAATGCCTCGTTTCTTGGCTGTTTTCTTTATCTCGTGTTACCGCCGGTGTTCTTGCACGGGCAAAGAACATCCATCGGCACGTTAGTCTTCCTTCTAACTGCTGGGAGCCAGGCAGTGGCCTTACGAAAACTGTCTCGCGTAAGAGAAGCTAATACATCGCTCGCCGCGTCCGCTGCGGAACCAACCAGTGAACGAACATCCATTGGGCAGAAAGAACCTTCCCAGTCAAAGCTTCAACCGCACGTGATCCCAACGCAAACGACCAGAGACGCGGAAGGATTCTTCCAGAAGTTCTACTCCACATCGAGGGCGATTTACAAAGACCGGGTACTGCTGATCTGGGTATTGATAATTGCTGTAACCGAAGGATGGTTACTGTTCTCTGCCGTTTATTTTCAACTTGGTGCGCTTGGGGAATGGCGACAATGGGCGGCCGATTCTCTCCCTTCACTGCTCATGATCCCAATCATGTACTACCTCCTTTCCCAGGTTGCCTCGATCGGCGGTTCTTACTTCAGCAAATGGCAGAAGGACAAACCAAACGAGGTAGTCAAGATTAGACATGGAAAACCTCTCGAGACACCTCGGGCGCGTCTTGTGGCCGCCTGTGAAATTCTGGCAATAATGTCAGGTGTTTTTGTCCTCCATCTGGTTATCACCATGTTCCTTCCGCATGGGACGTCGCAACCGGCAAAGAGTTTCCTGCCTGGTATGTTTTCATTGCTCTTCTATGCGGTGTATCAATTTCTTCGCGGGTTCTCAAGCCCTCTGCTGAAGACAACGATAAGCAATAGAGTCTCACAAATGTCGTTGCCAAACCCCACTGCCACCCTTTCTCTTGCTACGGGAATTGGTCGTCTGTTCCACGCGGTCTCTACGGTTCTTTTCACCGGTTGCTTGACTTGGGTGATTGTCAAGAGTTCCGAGGCAACCGTAATTTCCGGATCGCTTGATGGGATCGAGATTCCAGAGACCACCAAAGCGTTGGCAGCCACCATCATCATCGTCGTGCTGACGATTGTGGTTCTCAATGTTCTTGCTGACGTGATGTTAAACAAAAAAAGGAAAGGTGATTTGGAATTCAGTCCTGATGATTTCGCAAATGCTGGAAGCTTGGCGGCCAAGTTGGTAACGGACCAAAACAACCTCTCGCGGTTCTTACGGAGTCAGTTTCATAGTGAAACGATGGAAATCTTACGAGGTTGTAAAGACGAACAACCGGCTTCTGATGTTATCCGACAGACTATAGCCCAAGCGCTGAATGAGGTAATTAAGGGTCCGAGCCGTTTATATGAGCTGCATGGAGTAAATGACATCGCTCTCATGAAGTTGGCCAAACGATTAGGACCGGCAACAATGAGTGGCGAAGGCCTGGCCTTCATGAATCGTGCAGTACTGGAACATGCATTTCAGAACGAGCTTGAAAGTCAAGAGACTATAGCCCGTCCGATAATCAAAGAGATTCGGGTAGCCTTCGGGAGTCGTCAATTCCGCTTGACTCTAACAAAGGGGGCTTTTTTTGTTTGCCTGGCCATGAGCAATATTCTCGCACCCAAGCTTTTGGGTATTAGTTTCCTAGTGTTCAATGGTGGAGCCCTCGCGTATGCATTCAGCTTCATGCTTGTTGACACGGTCGCTGAAACGGAAGGGAGAACGGCGAGCCGCCAACTCTGGTTGTCTGGGGTTTGTACCTATTTGGTGGTGGCAGTTTTGGTTGGTCTAGCGGTCTGGAAATTTGTGCCAGGAATTGAAAATCCTGAACTTCACAATCAGCTTAATAAGTTGTGTCAACCAGTTAATCAGGACTGCATGAAAGTTGCCGAGGCTTTCGATACCTTGTTTCGCGGTGGCGTCCTGCGATTCATTCTTGCCAGCTTCTGTTCATTTGCTGTTGCACAATATCTTGACATTGGATTCTTTTTGTTCCTGAAGAGAATATTCCCGCCGCACAAGATGCTTTGGCTACGGAGCAATCTGTCAACGTTCGTTGCTCAAGCCGTAGATACAATCATCTTTGTGATGATCGGGTTTGGCTTTCCGTCGTTACCGATGTTGGTAACTTTGGTCATTGGGCAGTTGGGAATGAAGTGGATTTTCTCTGTGGCATATACTCCGCTTCTCTATTTGGCTGTTTGGTGGATTGAGAGGGGGGAGATGTCGAGTCCAAGCCGGCGGCTAACCCCGGTTATGTAGTTCTTTTCAACAGTTCAAATTCTTCCTCATTTTAGATTTTTATATATTAAAAGCGAACGCACTCTCGTTTGTCATGATTAGTTTGTAATAACTCATGTCGATTAGGAGGTGCAGGAATGACGGATCAGCGGCGCTATCACGTATTGCTTCTAGCCACATCTATTGGGGGCATTATTCTGCTCAAGCTCGGTGCTCCTTGTCCGGCAGCTTTCTCGCAGGTGGCGTCTCTCTCTTGGCTATGCGCGCCCGTCTGGACATCATTTTTTCACCACCCAATACCAGAAGCGTTCATCGAAATTGCTCATAACATAGGCGAAGCCCTTATCATCGCCACCCTACTCGCACTAATCGTGGATGAGTCAGCCAAGCGGAAGCTGATCAAAGAGTTCTCATTGGACATATCCAGTTATATCATTGGCCGGTGGCTCCCGGAGGATTTGCGCAAGCATCTTCACGAGTACCTAGAGATGCGCTTGGTGCGTACAAGTTGGGACATCACTTACGAGATCAAGAAGAGCGACCCTGGTTCCATAGAACTTTCAACATCAAGCATCGATGTGATGGAAAATCGGCTCGACAAAGCAGTGACCTATACCTTCAACTATTTCTTGGAGGTTTCGCGTTGCTCAAAGGGCCGATCTGAAATAACATCTGTTCACTTGCCCGGTTACGCTGCTCCTTTGTCGACTGAAATCCTCCAACGCAACATGAAATTTCCTTCAGGGTACTGTCACTTCTCTCACGATATGGAATTGGAACCGGCGTCTGCGAAAAAGGTCTACAGTTTCAAGACCGAAACGCGGGAGTGTCTGAGAGATAACGATTCGTCGTTGTTCTATTCGAGACATCCGGTCATCAAGTCCAAGCTGGCCGTGACCTATGTCGAGAAAGAGTTTGATGTAAGTTTGGACCTCACTTTTTATCCGACGAGTCCAAAGCCTACCACGGTGACTACAGATGGTCTCTGTACTGTTACTTGGACGATAGACAGGCCAGATTTCCCGCCGATGTTGCCGGGACAAGGGTTTCTTCTGAAATGGACCACTAAGAAAGCTCCGCCTGTAGCAACGCCACCCCCAGCCAAAGTCGATGCCGCTCTCCTAGTCCAGAATGAAAACCTGGCTGCCGAGAACTAGCGGAACCATATTGGGGGTGTCTAAGTCGGACTCGATTGGCGGCGGTCTAATACCTTCGTTCGAGCACGACATCAGCGCGTCTTAGTCAAAAGAATCGGGACGTCCCACAACCTGTCGTTGTCTCACTTTTTACCTGGCTTGATTTGGGTGTTCGGTATGTCAGTAGAATTAGGCAATGTGTACGGGATGTCAGGACAATTACTTAACGGACGTGCTACTGAAACGGAGATAACCCGTTCAATGTTTGCAAAGAGTTAGCAAAAGATGCGTGTCATGAGATTTGAGTAACCGGACTGAAATTCGAGTAACCGGACTTCGGCCTTGAAATTTCTACGGGAACGCCTGTTGGCCCGTTGCACTTGTGACGTTAGGACGGGCAACAAAACGGCGCATTGAGGATCGCTCATTGCGCCGCTTCTGCCATTCACTTGTCAGTACTTCGCCGTTAGTGTTTCCGGTCTCGGATACTGGCCGAATCGTGACCGTAAGTGTGCGCGTCACGAATCTGACCATTAGGCCGATGGATCACCCCTTCGGAAAGCGCACGGTTAGCAACGTGAGAAACTCCCGTCGAGCAATTCCCTTTCAACGTTACTGATTCGGCATGTACCAGCAACACTCGCCCGGCGGATCCTCAGGCGGTGGATCAGGTGGTGGCTCGTTAGTACAGAAAGGCGGCTTATAGAATCGCTCACGATACTCAGCTGAGACGAGAAAGGCCTTCACCATTTCGAAAGAGTTTCCGATGTCGTTCATATGAGCCAGCCAGAAGTCATATCCACACAGCGGATTAGTCGGACAATTAACGTTGTCCGGCGGATCGTCGGGGTTGCGCCGCAGATACCCGAAGTACTGCATTAAGACGTACGCGGGATTGTAGAACCCTTGTGCGTTTGATGCGACCGCGCTGCTGTCGGCAATCTTTCTTACCACGCTGGCTCGCGTCTCAGTTCCGGTATTCAATCCGTTAACCATGGCATCACGCGTCGCCGGGTCCGAGACACCGGCCGTCAAATACAATTTGTCAACGAACTCCGCACTGGACATCGAACCGGGATATTCACCTATGAAGCGTGGACGATTGACCCACTCTTCGGCGAATGCAGCTTTATTCTGATCCAGCACTTGCTCCCAACCAGGCTGCAGGACAATCACTCCGTTCCCCACCTTTTTCTGGTCAACAAAGAAGTCCTCCATTCTCGGATTCGGTCCGGTAAACCCGTTTTGACCGCCGGTGAAGCTCGAGAACGAGATCTTGTTAAGCCGGTAGACGTAATAGCCTGTATTTTGAAATTCAATCGACTCAAAAAAAGCTCTGGAGGCATTGATCCGATGGACCTCGATGCATTGCGGATCACCGTTACATCCATCGATCGTGCCGACCCAGAAGTCCCAACCGGACTGATCCGGCTGACGACTCAGAAAGTCGTAATACTGCTGCCGGATGAAGATGCGCGTGTTGTCAATCGGATTTGAGTCAGGCGGAAGGATGAATTGGCAGCCCATGTAAAGAATAGGCAGCGAACTGAAAGTCGCATTGCCCTTAATCTGCGACTCAACCTGGGCCGGCTGCGCCCAAAAATTGAACGGATCCAGCGAGTACTGCTCCAGATACAACGCGGCCGCGCCGGCCGCATGCGGCGCCGCTGCGGAAGTCCCATACTCGCCTTCAATTCCATAATCCGTGTTGGATGCGTCCCCGCGCGTAAACCAGCTTTGCCCGTTCAAGACTCCGCCTGAAGGCGCATAGACGTCGACGGCGCTGCCAAAGTTTGAGGCCTGGCCTGACGTAAAAAAAGCTCTCGAGTCCTGCGACGCACCCGGGATTCCGTATGAAGCACCGACGGTAAGCACTGAAGACATTCGGGCTGGGGTAAACACACTTGCGTCCCTGTTGGCGTTCCCCGCACCAGCCACGACAGTAATACCGTTATTGATGAGAGTGCCGACTGCGCTTTCGACGGCGGCTACCTGAGACGGGGAAATCGGAGCGCCGAAGCCTACATTCTGCACGAAGAAACCCATGCTGATGTTGACCACGGCTGGCCGATTATTCTTCGAGTTTACGTCGTTCAGAATCTGTTGCAGACCCTGAATAAAATCGTTCGTAGTTCCCTCAGTGCCCGCGAAATTGGTTACACGTACCGAGTGCAACAGACAATTCTTTGCGACGCCGAAATTCTTTGAACCGATATAGCTCGCCGAGAGTGTGCCGTGACTGTCATTGGCGGCGCCCGTTCCATAGCCACCCGCTGAAGTTTGCGGTTCAAAATCGAAAAGCGCGGATGCCCTGCCGCCAAAATCGTTGTGGCGAATCCACACACCAGTGTCGACTACATAAACGTGAACTCCGGTCCCGGTGCGCGGAAAAGTATACGCCGCGTCGAATCCGTTCCGCTGATCGATGCGATCTAAAGATTTGACCACTCCAAATTCTCCCGGCAGAGGGTCCTGTCCGGTAAGAACCGGATGGGCAGCCTCTTCAACGGAGCTAACCAGCGAGTCCCGGCTCAGCTCGACTGCGCGGGCTGGAATCATGTCCTTGACCGCAAATCCTTTGATGACATCCGTGTAGACATATTCGATTTGGCCCCCATATTGGCGAACCAGCTGGTTTGCTACCGAAGCGATCTGTTCGCGCTGTACCTTGTCGGCCAACGTGATCACGTACTTGCCTGACACCGCATTCACGGCTCGCCGATACTTCGACACCTGAGACGCATTGCCGAGGTTTTCAGCCTGCGCTTTGGTCTGCTGTCTTGGCGAATACCTGGGCGAATTAACGATTAGGAGCGTAAGGGTGACCGACAAGATGAGAAATTTTCTTAACATAATCATTCCTCCAATACCGTCGACGTCTTTTTGAGACACAAGGTTTTGCAAGCGTCTACGCGTGCAACAATCCAATCGGCCCACCTGTCAGAAGCATTCTTTTCAGCGTTGGCAAAAATGCGAGCGCAGGAGAGTTGGATCCGGTTGTAGTGAACACATGAGTTAACTCCAGCAGGATTGTTATCTGGTTGAACTGAGTTGAAGGAGCACTGTAGGTTCGCTTTA
>Ga0157378_10002588_pt1 | contig 16100 bp, 13 predicted proteins | sample M65metaG_FD_115309 | JGI IMG/M metagenome (GOLD analysis project Ga0157378, IMG submission 115309) | Miscanthus rhizosphere microbial communities from Kellogg Biological Station, Michigan, USA - M6-5 metaG | ecosystem: Host-associated > Plants > Roots > Rhizosphere > Soil | place: USA: Michigan...
ACACCGATAACAGTACCAATGTCCACTTCCTCATAATCCGCCCTCCTGAATCATGGGCGGAGTATACAATCCGGGTCGTGGCGGCGGTCATTTTCCTCGCGATCGCGCTTGCGGCCCAGTGGGTGCAGTTTCCCACGCCCAACGTTCCCCGCCTGCCCGACGGCAAACCGAATCTCGGCGCGCCCGCACCGAAATCGCCCGACGGACATCCCGATCTCTCCGGTGTGTGGGTGCCTCGCGGCCGCTATATCGTCGATCTCGCGCAGGATCTCAAGCCGGGCGACGTGTCCTTTCAGCCCTGGGCGGAGGCGGTGTACAAGCACCGCGTCGACACGCTCGGCAAGGACGATCCGCAGGCGCACTGCGTCCTGTCGGGCACGCCGAGAGAGAACGCGATCACGTATCCGTACAAGATCCTCAACACGACCAACCGGGAGATCGTGATCCTCTACGAGGCGCTGCACAGCTACCGGCAGATCTTCATGGACGGCCGCGAGCTGCCGAAGGATCCGAATCCGTCGTGGATGGGTTATTCGATCGGCCGGTGGGACGGCGACGCGCTCGTCGTCGAGTCGAAGGGGTTTCCGGACGGCATCTGGCTCGACAACAACGGCCATCCGGGCACCGAGTCGCTTCGTCTGACGGAACGATTCCGCCGGCGCGACTTCGGACACATCGATCTGCAGGTGACCGTCGACGATCCGAAAGCTTACATGAAGCCCTGGACCGTCACCATCCCGCTACTCGCCCTGCCCGACGGCGAGCTCATCGAGTACGCCTGCGACGAGAATGAAAAAGATCTTACGCATCTTGTGGGCAAGTAGCGTCGCGCTTGCGTCGCTCGGCGCCGACCCAGGAGATCTTCCCAATCCGTATCGCCTGGTCGAACGCTGGCCCGCGCTGCCCGCAAGCATGAACGGCGGACGCTGGGGAGAAGTTATTCGCGTCCACGTCGCGGACAACGGCAACGTCTGGGTCTTCCATCGCTGCTTCAACGTCGTCCCCGCCGGATCGGCGACGTGCATCGATCGCGGGCCGGCGAATCCGCCGATCCTGGAATTCAACGCGTCGGGAACGTTGATCAAGAGCTTTGGCGCCGGACTCTTCGACTATCCGCACGGCTTCACGATGGATCGTGACGGCAACCTGTGGGCGACCGACGTCGGCGATCGCGGGCCGGTTGGGCAGCAGGTTCTGAAAATCAGTCCCAGCGGAAAGGTGCTGCTGGCGCTCGGCAAGAAGGGCGTTGCCGCGACAGGCGCTGACGGATTCGATCGGCCGACGAGCGTGGCGGTCGCGTCAAGCGGCGAGGTGTTCGTCTCGGACGGTCACGCGCCGAACAAGTTCGGCACGGCGCGAGTCGTCAAGTTCTCGAAGGACGGACGCTTCATCAAGGAATGGGGACGCAAGGGTTCCGGGCCGGGCGAGCTCGACGAGCCGCACGACATCTTCGTCGGCGGATCGCGCGGCTGGGTGTACGTCGCCGACCGGCGGAACAGCCGCGTTCAGGTCTTCGATCGGGACGGCGCGTTCATCGCGGCCTGGACACAGTTCGGCCAGCCGAGCTCGGTGTTCGTCGGGCCGGACGACACGATCTATGTCGGCGCGTCGTTTCCCGATCGGGCGGCCAAGAAGGGCGAACAGCGCGGCATCACGATTGGCAACGCGATCGACGGCTCGCTCAAGGCTTTCATTCCCGATCCGACGGATCTCGACACGGTGATCACCGGCACGTCGGCGTCGGGTATCGCCGCGGACCGCGCGGGCAATGTCTTTGCCGCCGACGTCGGTGCACACAAGCTCCGGAAGTACGTCAAGGTGAACTGACGGCGGGACGTCTGTGGTGCGTCCCCTGCTCGTACGCGTACGCAAGCCTGAGAAGCGTCGGCTCGGCCCACGGCCGGGCGAGAAACTGCAGTCCTGCCGGCAGCGTGCCCCGCGTCACTCCCATCGGGACGCTGATGGCCGGAAATCCGGTACTCGGCGCGAACACCTGGTTGTTGTCACCGGCCGCGGTGTTGAGGTCGCCAATCAGGCGCGGCGGATTGCTCCAGGTCGGATAGACGAGCGCATCGAGCCGCAGCGAGTCCATGAGCGCGAGGACACGGCGGCGGAGCTCCTCGTTGAACCGTTCGCGCGCCTTGCAGCCGGCCGATTCTCCCGGGACGTCGTCAGAGGCCAGAGCGCTTTCGAGCCGTGTCTGGATCGACGGATGAAACTTCCGTGACTTCACGATCTCGTCGAGCGAGTGCATTGGCGCTCTTTCGCCGAGCGCGGCAAGGTAGCGGTTCAGATCGTACTTGAACCGGTTGCAGCTGGCCTGCGACTGCCGCAGCTTTTCGAAGTCCTCAACGGCCGCAGGATCGACGACCTCCGCCCCGAGCGCGCGCAATTCGCCGAGCGCCCGTTCGAACACGGCCTTGATTTCTCCGTCGAGCGACGGCGTGTCGTAGGCCTGATGCAGCACCCCGACGCGCGCCCCTTTCAGTCCCTGTGCCTCCAGCGCTGCGGCATAGCTCGCCGGGATGTGACCGCGGCTCGTCAGCGTCACCGGGTCGTCAGGATCCGGTCCTGCAATCACCTGCAGCACGGCGGCGGTATCCGCAACCGTTCGAGTCAGCACTCCCGCGATGTCGGCGCCAAGGTTGAGCGGCACCACACCCGACCGGCTCACGAGCCCCATCGTCGATCGAAGGCCGACCAGTCCCAGATGACTCGCCGGGCCGCGAATGGAATCGCCCGTGTCGCTTGCGAGCCCGATGACCGCGAAATTCGCGGCGACCCCCGCGGCCGATCCGCCGCTCGACCCCGCGGTGACACGGCTGGTGTCGTACGGATTACGTGTATAGCCAGGAAGAATCGAGTTGACCGTCTCGACCGGACTGAACGCGAACTCCGCCATGTTCGACTTGGCGATCATCACCGCCCCCGCCTCGCGCAGGCGCCTGACGAGGGATGCGTCCCTCCCGGTCATCATGCCCTGCAGCGACAACGATCCCGCGGTCGTCGGCATGTCGAACGTCTCGTAGTTGTCCTTGACCAGCACCGGTACGCAGTGCAGCGGACCGGCGGGACCGGACTGCCGCAGCCGGCGATCGAGATCATCGGCCTGTTTCAAGGCATCGGCGTTCGTCAGGACAATCGCGTTGAGCGCCGGCCCGCGCTTGTCGTAGGCCTCGATCCGCGCGAGGTACTGCTCGACGAGGGACCGGCAGCTCAGCGAACGCCGGCCGAGCGCCGATTCGATCTGCGCGATGGTGGCTTCCTGGAGACGAAACGGTGCGGGCGTCTGCGCGAGCGGGATCGCGACACCGAGTGTCGCGACCATGAGAACGAAGAAGGCCGGGATGAAGACCTGTGGCATCCGCATCCCGGCCTCGAACGACTAAAAGAGGATCTTCGCGGCGAACTGGATCTGACGCGACGACCCGGAGTCGCCCGTCGGGAACCGCGTGTTCGTGATCACGCCGAACGAGGTGCTGCCGACCGCGGCCGTCCGTCCCGGCTGGCCGAAGTTGGCCGCATTGAAGAGATTGAATACTTCGACGCGGAACTGCAGCCTCGACGCGCCCATCAGCGCGACGTTCTTGATCAGCGACAGGTCGACGTCGCTGAACGCCGGCCCGACGATCACGTTGCGCGGCATGTTGCCCATGTGCAGGACGCCGCTCGCGGACACGGGCAGCGCAAACACGGACGTCGAGCTGCAGGAGCCGGCGGCCGGCGCGGCGATACGTGGATCGCACACGCTCGTCGCGAACCATTGTGTCGGCGAACCCACGATGGCCGGGTCGCCGACGAGATCGGGCCGGAGCGAGGCCACGCCGGTCAGCGTATTCAGCGTCGTGATGATGTTGACCGGGTTGCCCGACTGCAGCTGCACGACGCCCGTCAGCTGCCAGCCGTCCGCGAGCCGGTTGCCGTGGAACGGAAGCTCCCAGGTGCCGTTGAGGCTGAAGCGATGGCGCGTGTCGAAGTCCGACGGCCCGTAGCTGTCGGCGAGATTCGTGCTGTCCTGGAGCGAGCCGTTCGCGTTCGCGCCGGTGCCGTCGTAGGAGTTGGTGTCCTCCGACTTCGACAGCGTGTACGACCCGCTGAGCTGTACGCCCTTCGACATCCGCCGGTTCGCGGTGAGCCACAGGCCCTTGTAGTGCGACCAGCCCGTGCTCTGCACTTCGGTGATGTTGCCGAGCGTCGCGCCGGGCGAAATCGGGCTCGATGCCGACAGCCGGGGATACGGACGCACGCCGTTCACGAACTGATTGATGTTGACCGGAATGCGGAGGCGGTCACCGTAGGATCCGAAGTACCCGATCATGAAACCGGTCGCGCCGACTTCCTTCTCGACGTTCACGTTCCAGGTCTGCATCCGCCCCGGCAGGAAGCCGGGATTGGTCGTGTTGGGCGCGAGGCCGGAGGCCTGCGCGATCGCCTGCGCGTTCTGCATCGTCACGTTGCCGGCGACGTTGAGCGGCACGGCGAGCGGCGGGTTGGAGGCGGCGCCGCCGATGTAGCCCGTGTTCGTCTGGTTGATCATCACCGCATAGGCGCCGCGCACCGCGAGATCGCCCTTCCCCGTCGGGTTCCAGATCACGCCGAGGCGCGGCTGGAAATCGCTGCCGTTCTTGTGAACCTGCGTGATGCCGGATCCGAGCCTGACCAGTGAGACCGTCGAGGCGTCGAAGACGACCAGCTTGTTGTCCGGCTCGCTGGGCGACGAGATGAAGTCGTATCGCAGGCCGAGATCGAGCTTGACGTTCGCGCCGAGCGACATCGCGTCCTGCACGAAGACACCGACGGCCGGAATGATGAGCTCGGACGAGCGATCGCCCAGCGTGATGTTGAACGCGTTGCCGACGCCGGTCTGGAACGCGGCAACCGTCGGGTACGTGAACGTGCCCGTGTCCTGCGTGAAGGTATTGACGGACGCGCGCCTGTACTCTCCGCCGACTTTGATGATGTGGCGGCCCGTGAGGTACGTCGCCGTGTCCGAACCGACCCACGTCGTCACCGTGCGGCCCTGGGGGAAGTTCGCCGGGCCGCCGAAGTTCAGACCCAGGCTCGTGATCGTGATCTGCGGAAGCCCGATGGCGAAGTTGATGCCGTCGTTGATGCCGAGCGTCGCCGGGTTGACCACGACGTTCGGGTTGAAGCTGATGTTGATGCGGTTGTAGCCCATGCGGGCTTCGTTCACGAAACCGCTGCTGAAGATGTGCGTTTCGTTCAGCGTCATGATCTGACGGCGGCCGCCGCGGGTGTCGCCGAAGCCGGGCACCGTATTCAGCTGCGCGTTGGGTTCCTGCCGGAGGTCGCGCTGGAACGCGTAATAGCCATGGATGTTGTCCTTCGCCCCGGCGTTGTGGTGCATGTCGATCGTGTACTGATCGATGTCCACGGGCGCGATGCCGGACGCGAGCAGCCGCGCCTGACCGCTCGCGTCGGTCGTGTTGCCGGCGGGGATGTAGGCGAGCAGGTTCCTCGAGACCGGATCCGTGACGGCCGCGCGCTGCGCGTCGCTGAGCACGCCGGCGTTCAGGTCCACGCCCTGCGTGTGCCGGAGGCCCTCATAGCTGAAGAAGTAAAACAGCTTGTTCTTCACCGCCGGCCCGCCGACGTTGAAGCCGAACTGCTTGCGGTTGAACGGCGACTTCGGGTTCGGCTCGGGATTGAAGTAGTTGCGCGAATCGAACTTGTCGTCGCGATAGAAATCGAAGCCTTCGCCGTGCAGCGTGTTGACGCCGGACCGCGTCGCGACGTTGACGATGGCGCCGGAGTTGCGGCCGTACTCCGCGCTGAACGTGGAGTTGTCGACTTTGAATTCGGACACGGTGTTGATCGACGGCTGGAACGTCACCTGGCTGTTGGCCAGGTCGTTCAGGTTGATGCCGTTGATCATCAGGTTGACGGACGTCTCGCGGTTGCCGGCCGAGAAGAACGAGAAGGCGCCCTGCCCGCGCAGCGGCGCGCTCAGTCCTGCGTTCTGCGGGGGCGTCACGCCGCCGGGCATCAGCGGCCCGAGATCGATGAAGTGGCGGCCGTTGAGCGGTATCTCCTGCACCTGGCGCTCGGCCATGACCTGGCCGACCGACACGGTGGCGACCTCAATCAGCGGCGACACGCCGGTGACCGTCACGTTCTCGGCGACCGTGCCGACGTTGAGCCGCATGTTGGCGACGGCGATCTGCGCGACCTCGAGCACGATTTCCGTCTTCTGATCGGCGAATCCGTCGAGGTGCGCCGTGATCTGATAACGCCCCGGCGTCAGCGACGCCGCGACATATTGGCCCGCCGCGTCAGTGGTCGCGCTGCGTTCGACGCCGGTGCCGGCGTTTTTGATCGACACCGTCACGCCGGGCATGATCGCGTTCTGCGAATCGGTGACCGTCCCCTGGAGGGTCGCCGTGGACTGCGCCGCCGCCGGCTTCGCGGCCAGCAGCGAAAGTACTAACGCCGTCGCAAACGTCCATCGAAACATTCGTCGCTCCTTCGTGCGTACTCGTCACACGCACTGCTGTGTTCGTCACACTACGAGCGTATGAATACGTTTGACACTGGCGTGAAGTCAACGATCGTTGCGCGCGAAATGGGGTGTTTTCTAATCTTCGCGGGAGTTGATCCAAAAACCCGTTACCGACCGGCCGGTTAACGCCGCGTAAGACGGGTCGGGCGCCCTCGCGCTACCGGGGGGTTGCGACCGGCGCCTGCGTGTTGAAGCCCGCTCCGCCGTCGCCGTCCCAGTCGCGCTCCACGCCGTGGCCGCGGGCGACGTCGCCGTGCATCGGCGTCAGGTAGCCGAGCAGGCAGCCGTTCGACCCGTCGCGCAGCAGATGACAGCGCACTTTGATCTGATCGCCGGGCCGCACGTCTTCGCGCTTGACGCCGACCTTCGTGAGCCCCGCCGGACCGGTCGCTTCGAGCGCCCACGTCGTGAGCTGGCCCTTCTCGTCCTTCACGTCGAGATAGACCCACGAGTGCAGGACCAGCAGGTGCAGCTCCTTCACCTCCCCGGTCATCGTCGTCCAGACGGTGAGATCGTAGTTGCCGTGCGAGTGATGCGCGCGCACCGGAGCGGCCGCGCAGATGGCGCACAGTGCCGCAAGCGTCAGGCGTCTCGTCAGCATGATCGTCTCCTTCAACGTCCGGCTGAAGCCGGACGCTACGATGGTTATTTCTGCGCGGGGGGCGGCGGCGGTCCGCCGGCGCGCGGCGGCGCGGGCGCCGGGAACTTCCAGCCGTCCGAGTAGCCGGTCGTATAGAACGACCGGTACCGAATCGAACGCCCTTCTTCGTCGATGAACATCAGCGACTGCTGAAACAACCCTGGCGCCGGCGCGCGCGCCGGCACGGTGGCCTCGAGCACGTACAGCCGCGTGCCGTGACGGTGAATCTCGCCGAACGTCTTCGATCCGTCGGCGTTGCTGGTGATCTGCACGCGCAGGCCTTCGACCTGATCGACCACCGCCCAGCCGAAGAAGTTGAGCTTCGCGTCGCGCTTGAGGAACTTCGACGCCGCAAACACCATCGACCCCTGCACGTCGGACCGCCAGTCGTTCTGGCACGCATCGCTCTGACCGCCGGCGGCGCGGCACTTCGCGGCCCTGTCCGTATGGATCTTCTCGGCGTCGCCGTAGTCCACGACGGTGACGATGTAATGGCTCGATCCGGAATCGGCGCGGTACACGCGCCCAGGGAGCGCGATGCCGAATTCAGTCGTGTACGCGATGTCCTCGACCTTCGGCTCGCCGGGAAAGTTGACCGCGAAGAGATCCGCCTTGCTCCCGTACTGAATCCATTCCTGCGCGGACGCGGACGCTGCGGAGCCACCCAAGAGGAGGACCAGGATCAGGATTATTCGCATCGCCTCGCTCCACTTCCTTCCGAGCCACCCTTGTCGCGGTACACCTTATGACAGTTCCCGCACGCGTCGTTCAGTTTTTCGCTGATCGCGCCGAACGCCTCGAAGTTCCGCGCGCGCGACTCCTTGCGTGCCAGCTTGCCCACATCCACCATCGCGGCGACGAACTGCTTCCAGTCCGCGCGATCGACCGGCGCGGGCCTGCCGTTCTGGCAGCGGCGCCCCGGCGTCAGCAGCAGCGACGCGGATTCAGTGAGCGCCACCGCCGCCTGATCCACCTGGAGCCACCCCGGATAGACGGTCGATCCCCACTCGACGTAGTCGAACGGGGATGAGGCGAGCGGTTTGGGCTTCGGCGCGGTCGACGGGTTCTTGAGCTGCAGGTTGAAGATGATGTTCGCGTTGGGAAACGCGATCGCGCGCATCAGCTCCGCCAGGTTGCCTTCGGGGCGCTCGGCTGAGGCCCTCGCGCTACTGGAGCGCGAAGCGTTTACGCGAGCGACAGGCATCACGGCCTGCGCGAGGGAGTTGTCGCTGAGATCTGCCTGCCCCGGCGGAAACTTCCCGACCTGCAGCATGTAGGCGACGAGATCCGCCGACTGCTGCCGCGACAGGCTGCCCGGCTGGTCGAACGGCATCGTCTTCTGGATTTGCTCGGCGAGATTCGCCAGCGGACGGCCGCTCCAGTTGGCGAGGAAGTCCTGGCCGGCGAGCGGCGGGCCGACGGCGCCGTCCATCGCGGCGCCGTGGCAATTGCCGCACTGCGCGCGATAGATCTGTTCGCCGCGCGCGGCCTGCGCGGCGGAGTACACACCCGACGCAAGCGGGCGCGGCTGTCCGGCCCCGGCCGCCGAAAACAAGACGGCCGCTGACAGAAAAACGACGAGCGACGCTAGCCGCAGTTGATGGCGCACTTCGCGGGGCGCGTGAACTTCGCCCTGATCTTCTCGCGATACTCCGGATACGCCGTCTCCGCCCCGCCCATCGCCGCTTCCGGCGGGATGCCGTAGTACTTCAACATCTCCTCGGTGAACGGATTCTTTCCCGGCAGATAGTGCGGCACGCGGCCGGACTCGACGCCTTCGTCGCCGACGATGCAGGGCGGGCCGCCCATCGCCACCGGGTTGGTGCTCAGGTTGTACGAGCGCGAGAGGATGTACGGCTCCGTCAGATAAACCGGATCGTCCATGAACAGCACGAGCGTCATCATGTCGCCGTGGCGGCGGAAGTGCGTGGTGATCGTCGCCTGATCGCTGCTCGGCGCGCCGTTGCGCCGGATGTACCCCGTCTTCAGGTGCGTCGTCGTCGCGACGAGCTCGTTGCCGTTCCACACGCCGGTGGTGAAGCCGGTCTGATCGTGCGGCGCGTTCTTCGACGGATGCGGACGGCCGTCCATCCAGATGGTCATCGGCGCGCGTGTTTCCCAGCCGCCGACCATCCACGCAGAAATCTTTCCGGTCACCGGATCCGGCACGGCCCACATGCGCAGGCTGAACGGACCGGCGGCGATGTGCCACTGCGTCTGGAACCAGCAGGTGCGCTCGGGCATCGAGATCACCGACTGCGAGAAGCTGAGCGCCTTCGCGCGGCCGGACTCGTTGAACGGCAGGCCGGTCCAGTCGTCCGGATACGGTCCGCCGCCGCGCTCGAGCGAGTCTTCGTGGTTGATCGACTGCCACGATCCGGACAGATCGATCTCGGCGAGCGCGGGGATCGCGCGGGAGATCAGCAACAACGTGAGGGCAACAATCGCTCTTTTCATAAATTGCTCGACTAAAGTCTTCGCGCTACACCAATAGCCTGCGCGCTACCACGTGGCAGAACAGTCACTTGGTTTCCATTTCGCGTCGGTCGCTTCTTTCTTGAAATGGGAGCTGATCACGAACGGCTGACGAAGATACGCCGGATCGGTCGTCGAGATCGTCACGACGAGCAGCGGCGATCCGTCGGGCTGCGTCACGAGCTCGAAATACTCGGTCACAGTCGCGTTCTCGCTGTACGGCACGCCGTTCTTTCGCAGGAAGCCGGCCTTGAGATTCGTCGTCTCGACTTTCATCGAGCCGTCGGTCGCGCCGCGGCCGCCGCCTTCCCAGACCGCGACGGAATCGCCCTGAATCGTGTGGGGCGCGCCGGCGGCAGGCTTCCAGGATCCAAAATGAAAGGTTCGCGTCTGCTTGCCGGCGTCTGTGTCGAGACGCAGTGTCTGATCGTCCTGCCAGGTGATGTGCAGCCGGCCCGGCACGCGCAGGATCGCCGGCGCGCCGTATGCCTTGCACAGCTCGCCTGAGGTTTCTTCCTTCGCCGGGTCCCACGTGTCGGCGATCTTGCGTGCGTCCGGCGTCATCGGCACGCCCTGATAGTCGCCCTTCGTCGGCGTCACCATGCGATAGCGCCAGTCTTCGTCGACGACGGAGACCCAGTAGCCGGTGAGGTCGATCGGCGCCGCGGCCTTCGGCGCCTGCGGAGCCGCCGGTGCACCACCGCGGCCGCCCCGGCCCTGCGCAAAGGCGGGCCCGACCAGAACCCCGAGAACCGTGAGAACCCCGAGAACCCTGAGAACCTTCTTCATGACTTTTTCGCCTGCAGGCTCTTGTAGATCGACTCGATGAACGCGTTCGTCGCGCCGGCCGCCCCGTACCGCGTTTCGTACGGCAGCGCCGGCCGCGCCGCCTTGATCTGATCGAGCGCCTTGCCCTGTTTGATCAGGTCGGCGACGTTGTCGCGGACGAGGACGACCATGTCGCGGTAGTCCACGACTTCCATCTGCTCGGACACACGGCCGTGGCCCGGAATCACGTAGGTACCCACATCCTTATATATGTAGGGCGTCGGGGCGATCGTCAGGTCGATCAGCCGGTTGAGCGCCGCGATCTCGCCGGCGATGCTGCCGCCGGACGCGACGTCGATCACCGGGAACCTCGTCGTGTCCATCACGTCTCCCGCGACGACGACATCCGACGCGCGAAAGAGGACGAAGCTGTCGGCGCTCGTGTGCGCCGAGGGCTGGTAGAAGATCTCGATGCCCTCGTCGTTCATGCGGATGGCCTTTCGCGGCGTGAAGAACGCCTCGTTCGGCAGCGCGCCGCTCGGATACGCCGGCTTCACCTTGCTCATCTCGCGCAGCACGCTGTCGTGCGAGAGGATCGACGCGCCGCCGCCGTTCGGCAGCCCCGCGCCGCCGCCGAGCGCGTTGGTGAAGATCGTGTAGCCGGCCCGCGCCAGCTTCTCGTTGCCCGCGACGAAGTCCGTGCCGGCGTCGGCGTTGATGATGTAGCGAATCGGCAGGTCCGTCAGCGTCTTGAGCGCGGCCAGGACTTTCTCAGACGTGTTGGGTCCTCCCGCGTTGACGAGCACGATGCCGTCGCTGCCGAGCTGGACGCCGATGTTGCCGCCGGCCCCGGCGAGCATGTAGAAGTTCTTCCTGACCTTGACGGCTTCGAGCCCGCCGTCCTGCGCCTCGAGCGCGCGCCCGGCGCCCATGACCGAGGCCGCCAGACCAAGCGCGACAATAAGAAATCTCTTCATAACGCGCGGAAGTATATCAACGCGTGCGATGATCAACTACTAGAGGCAGATCAGGATGATCTCGCTGCTGTCGAAGGTTTCGAGGCTGCTTGAGCCGCCGGCCATCACGCGTCCGCGTGTATGGTTTGCTTACGCCGTCGCGATCGGCACCGACGCCGTGCAGCTTCTGCTCGGCCCGCTCGGGTGGTTCTGGGTGGACCAAGTGCTCGACGTCGTCGCGATGATCGCGATTTCGCGCGCGATCGGTTTTCACGTCGTCCTCCTGCCGACGTTCGCGATCGAGTTTCTTCCGATGAGCGACATGCTGCCGACGTGGACCGGCGCGGTCGCGCTGATCCTCTCGCTTCGCCGGAGAACAGCCTCTCCCGGACCACCGGTCTCCGGTCCGGTGATCGACGTCTAGTCGGAAGGGCGCCGATAGCTGCGGTCCGCACCCGCGCGGGTGTAGAGTGTCCGCATGAAAAACCGCCTCATCGCTTCCGCCACGGCTTTCATCCTCGTCGTGTTCGCCGCACAGGCGTCCTTCGCGCAGCTCGCGCCGCCGAACGCGAGCGGCGTCGCCGCCGGCCACGTGCACATCAACGCCAGCGACATGGACGCGCAGGTGCGTTTCTGGACCGCGGTCGGAGGAAAGATCGTGCAGCGCGAGAAGCTGACCATGGTGCAGTTTCCCGGCATCTACGTCCTGTTGCGCAAGCAGGACAACACCGGCGGCACCGTGGGCTCGACCATGAATCACTTCGGCTTCTACGTGCGCGACTTCGCCCCGACCGTCGCAAAGTGGAAGGCGGCAGGCCTGACCTGGGAACCCGCGAACAACCCGACCGTGGGCCAGGGCTTTCTGACCGGACCCGACGCCGTGCGCATCGAGATCTACGAAAACAAGTCGATCCCGACGCCGATGGCCATGCACCACATTCATCTGCAGGTCGTCGACGATGCGGCCGCGCTGGAGTGGTACGTCAAGCACTTCGGCGCCACGGCCGGCAAGCGGAACACGTTCGTCACCGCGAACGTCCCCGGCGCCGAGATCGCGATCTCGAAGGTCGAGAAGGCGCAGGCACCGATCGACGGACGCTCGGTCGACCACATCGGATTCGAGGTAAAGAACATCGACGCGTTCGTGGCGAAGCTGCGCGCGGCGGGCATCAAGACGGACGCCGACATCCGCAACAGCGCGAACGCCGCCGGCTTGCGGATTGTCTACGTCACCGATCCGTGGGGCACGAAGATCGAGATTACCGAGGGGCTCTAGCCGGCCCTGAGTGAACCGGCCTACTTTTTCCGCGGACGCTTGGGCACGAACGCGAGGAACCGGCGCGGGTTGTCGTACATGATCTTGTGCAGCACCTCGTCCGGCGCGCCGGCGGCCTTGAGCTTCGGGAGAAACACCGTAACCGTCTTCGCGTAGCCGCTCGAGGCGTCCGCCGAGAACATCAGGTGATCGGCGTACCCCGCCTCGAGGAGCGCGAGCACGAGCGGCACCTGCTGCGCGTCGCCGTTGCCGCCCTGCCGGTCGAAGCCGACGAACGCGCCCCGCTTGCAGATCTGCTTGTGCACGTAGACCTGCGGATCCACCAGGTTCCCCAGATGGCCGATCACCACGTGCTCCGGCTTCACGCCGTTGTCTTCGAGGATGTCGAGCTGCTCGAGCGCTGACTTCCCGGGAATCCCGGTGTGGGTGAAGATCGGCAGGTTCGTCTCGACATGCGCGCGCCCGACGGCGCGGAAGACCTTGCGCTCGTCCGCCGTGATTTCGTCCCACGATCCGATCTCGCCGAAGGCGCCCAGCGTCTCGTCGTCGGCCTGCCTGACGAGCGCCCTGACGATCTGATCCTCGCTCATCGTCGAGATTTCTTTCGGGTAGAACGGCTGGTTGTAGAAGCCGCCGCCCGCCACGATCGGCACGCCCGATTTCATCGAGACCTGCCGCAGGAAGTTGATGTCTCGCCCCATGTCGGCGTGGCCGCCGTCCACGATACAGGCGACGTGGCCGTCCGCGGCGGCCTGCTTGACCTCGGCCGCCATGAGATCCGCGTCGCGCATGATGTCCGGACCGGCGGGCGCGGCCGGACCCCGGCCCGCGCCGCCGCCTCGCGCCGGCGCCGGCGGGAGACCGTTGGCCGCGCGCACGGCGGCGGTCGCGGCGAAGAACCGCGGCATGAAGTCCGGCGCGAGCTGCATGTGCTCGTGAAAGAGCGTCGCGCCGCCGGCGAGCTCCTCGGGCGCGTAGTCCTTGAGAATCGCGCGGATGATCGCGCCTTTCGGAAACGCGGCCTGAGCTATACCCGCCGCCGTTCCCTGAGCGAAGCCGAAGGGCGCAGCCGCCGCCGTCACCCCGAGCGCTTTCAGCGCGTCGCGTCGATTCACTGCGCGGTCTCCTTCGATTCCTTTTCTTCCGCGCGCGTGCCGGACAGGATGCCGGCGAGCCCGAGGTTGCCTTCGTGGCACGCGTACTCGTACATCGGCGCGCGCGATCGCTCGAGCGGAATCATCGCGGTCCACGGCCGCGACCACGTCGTGTCGTCGGACACCGTGAAGGAGTATTCGAGCCGGCTGGGGCTGACGCGCGTGAAGCGCTCGATCAGGTGCAGGTTCTGGTGTGCGCCGCGGAAGTTGCTCTGCGACGAGAAATTCGTCGTGTCCACGACCAGCGTGTCGCCTTCCCAGTGGCCGCGCGAGTCGCCGAGGATGCTCCGGATCTTCTTCGACGGATGCGGCCGGCCGTCGAGCGGAATCACGCGCGCGTCGTGAATCGTCTCCATCCGAAAGACGACCGCGTCCTTCGACTGGACGATGTCGTAGTAACTCATGTACGCGGGCTGCGTGCGCGGCACGCCGAAGGTGATGCAGCGTTCGCTCATTGACCGATCCTCCGGCCCGCGCGGGAGCACCGGACGCGCGGCCGCTTCGGCGGCAATGCGCCCCTGCGCGCCGGACACGAGCGCGGGGATTCTGCCGTCGGGCGGGTCGGTAATGAGGGACGTGCGGTTGTCGAAGACGCGATCCGGCAGCCAGAACTGGTTGTAATCGCCGGTGCGGCCGTCGCTCGAGACGAACTTGTCGGGGTTGGTCAGCAGCGCGACGAAGAGCTGATCGCCGAACGCGGCGTCGCCGTCGCCGCTGAACAGCCGCGCCGATCGCGCTTTGAGCATCGCGACCTCGGCCTCGCTCAGCGTCGCCTTGCCGGCCAGCTCAGCCGGCCGCTCGAGCGGCGTCGCGTTGTTGTTCGCCCAGGTGCCCTGCAGATCCGGCTGGCCGTCGACGGTCCGCGGCGCCTTCCACTGGGCTTTCTGTGCCGAGAGGTTCGCCACCGCCGCTGCCACCACGATCGCCAGCGCAATCTTCTTCATGGCCCCTCGCTTTCGCTAGGCATTGTAAACACTGCTGCACGACGCGGAAAGCGGAAAGAGGTAAGACGAATGCCAGGAGTGTGATCAAAACACAGGCTCGAAAGCGGGCAACGCTCGTGATTGCAAAGGCGGACCTGCCGGAATGGCTCTTGCCTTCCTTCCAAGTCATGCGAACTTCTCTGGCTGTCGTCCTTGCGCTGATTCTGCCCGTCGCTGCACACGCGAGGTCGACGGCGTCGCCGCCTCCGCTCCCGGCGCCGTCCGGCACGGTTGTCAACGTCTCGACCGAGTCGCAGTTGCAGGCGGCGGTCCAGCACATCACGTCCAACACGACGATCGTCATCGCGCCGGGCACGTATGTGTTGTCGAACACGCTGTACATCAACGGGACGTTCTCGAACGTCGGGATCCGGGGCGCCACGAACAACAGGGACGATGTCGTGCTCGTCGGGAAAGGCATGACGACGGCGGCCTACGGCAACGTGCCGTACGGGATCTGGACCGGCGGAAACGTCCAGGGCGTCACGATCGCGAACCTCACCATTCGCGACGTCTATTTCCACCCGATCATGCTGAATGCGGGCACGCAAAGCCCGCGCATCTACAACGTGCATCTGCTGAACGCCGGCCAGCAGTTCATCAAGAGCAATCCTGACGGCAACGGCGGCGGCGTCAACAACGGCATCGTCGAGTACTCGGTGATCGAGTACCCGACAACCGCAAAAGACGACTACACGAACGGCGTGGACGTGCACACCGGCAGCGGCTGGATCGTCCGTCACAACCTGTTCAAGAACATCGTCTCGCCGCCGGGTATGCTCGCGGGGCCCGCGGTGCTGATGTGGAATCATTCGACCGGCGCCGTCATCGAGGGCAACAGCTTCGTCAACTGCGCCCGCGGAGTCGCCCTCGGCCTGATCGACCAGTCGCCGGGCACGGACAACAGCGGCGGCATCATCCGCAACAACTTCTTCTTCCGCACGAGCCAGCAGTCCGGCGACAACGCCATCGGTGTCGCGGACTCGCCGAACACGCAGGTGCTGAACAACACCGTCTTTCTCTCCGGCACGTACTCGTCGCCGATCGAGTACCGCTTTACCGGCAGTTCGGGCGTCGTGATCGCGAACAACATCACGGACGGCATCATCTCGGCGATCGCCGGCGCGACGGGCACCGTCCAGAACAACCTGATCGGGGCGCGCGCGGATCTCTTCGTGAACGCCGCGAACGGCGACCTTCACCTTGCGGCGACAGCGACTTCCGCCATCGATCGGGGGGCGACCGTTCCGACGGTCACCGACGACTGGGACGGCGAGCAGCGGCCCAGCGGCGCGGCGTACGACATCGGCGCCGACGAGCGCGGCGCG
>Ga0157378_10002589_pt1 | contig 16100 bp, 20 predicted proteins | sample M65metaG_FD_115309 | JGI IMG/M metagenome (GOLD analysis project Ga0157378, IMG submission 115309) | Miscanthus rhizosphere microbial communities from Kellogg Biological Station, Michigan, USA - M6-5 metaG | ecosystem: Host-associated > Plants > Roots > Rhizosphere > Soil | place: USA: Michigan...
CCGCCCAGCCTGCCAGCGGCGTCACGACCACGGCAGCGATCAGCATCGAGGCCGCGAGCCCGTCGATGCCGCTGAGCGCGGACCGCTTGGCGACGCGATCGGCGAGCACGATGTAGAGCGCGAAGAGGACGGCGTTGGCGAACGCGAACGTGACACCGAGCGGCTCCAGGGCGATCTGGACTCCGGTCACGAGGTAGACACCGAGGACGGCGAGCGCCAGCGCTGCGAGGTTGCGGGGTGTGCGCGCGCCCAGCGCAGCAAGGCCGACGACGGGCAGGAACTCGATCGCGGCCACCGTCGCCAGCGGCTGCCTGCTGATCGCGAGATAGAAGCAGCAGTTCATCAGCGCCAGCACACAACCCCACGCCAGGAGCAGACTGCGGCCGTCACGATCGAGGGCGGCAAATGCACGCCACGGGCGCCGCCAGAAGGCGAAGATCAGCGCTGCCGAAGCGATGCGCAGCCACGCGACGCCGAGCACCTCCACGCGTGCGAACAGCAGGACGGCGAAGGACGGACCGAGGTAGTGGAAGACCGCGCTGACGACGAAGTAGACGTGCGGAGGCACGCGTTGCGAGGACACCCCTTCAGTGTTGTAAGGCTTGCATCCCGCTGTCCATCGGCTTTCAGCGGTAGACTCGCCGACATGGCTTCGAATCAACGGGAAATGCGGCAATCCGCCGATGGCGCCCTGCTCGACGCCACGAACCGCAAGATCCTTGCCGAGCTGCAGGACGATGCCCGGCTCAGCCTGGCAGAGCTCGGCAGGCGCGTCGGCCTGTCCTCGCCTGCGGTCGCCGAGCGCCTCCAGCGCATGCAGAACCAGGGCTGCATCACGGGCTATCGCACGGACATCGACCCACGCGCGCTCGGCTACAGCCTCAGCGCCGTCGTGCGCGTGCGTCCCGCGTCGCGGCAGCTACAGCGCGTGGCCGAGATCGCGCGCGCAAGCCCAGAGGTCGTCGAGTGCCACCGCATCACCGGCGAGGATTGCTTCTTCATGAAGGCGCACGTGCGCTCCATCGAGCACCTCGAAGAACTGATCGACCGCTTCATCCCGTATGGACAGACGACGACTTCGATCATTCAGTCGTCGCCGGTGCCGCCCCGCGGCCCCGCCCTTAACGCCAGCTGAACGGCCTCACAGCGGACACGCAGGTCGCGTTAAGCCTCCTCTAAGGATCGGCTGTTCTCCTGCAGAAGCCGCTTCAATTGCGGCAAGCGCAATCCGAAATCGATGAGGGAGCAGAACATGCCAGAGGAGCGCCGTCTTACCGGCCTCGACGCCGCGGGCGAAGGCCGTGAGACGGTCGAGGCCGCCCTGTTCGAGATGAAGCGCGTGATCGCCGGGCAGGATGAGATGCTCGAGCGCGTGCTCGTCTGCCTCCTGGCGGGCGGGCACCTGCTGATCGAGGGCGTCCCCGGCCTGGCCAAGACGCTGACGATCCGCACCGCCGCGCGCGTGCTCGGCGGCACGTTCCAGCGCATCCAGTTCACGCCCGACCTCGTGCCGGCCGATTTGGTCGGCACGCGCATCTACCGCCCCAACACCGGCACGTTCGACACCGAGCTCGGGCCGGTCTTCACGAACTTCCTGCTCGCCGACGAGATCAACCGCGCACCCGCGAAGGTGCAGTCGGCCCTGCTCGAGGTCATGCAGGAGCAGACCGTCACGATCGGCGGCACGACGCACGTCGTCGAGCGGCCGTTCCTCGTGATGGCGACGCAGAACCCGATCGAGTCCGAGGGCACCTACCCCCTGCCCGAGGCCCAGGTCGACCGCTTCATGCTCAAGGTCCTGGTCGACTATCCCGCGATCGAGGACGAGCACACGGTGGCGCAGCGCGCCCTCCAGCAGCCGGTCGACGTGCAGCGCGTGATCGAGCTGCCCCAGCTGCTCGCGCTGCAGGCCGCCGTGCAGAGCGTGTACGTGGATCCCGCCGTCACGCGCTACGCCGTGCGGCTCGCCTCCGTCACGCGCGACCTCGCCGGCCACGGCCTCGAGAGCCTCGACCCGTTCGTCTCGTTCGGCGTCAGCCCTCGCGGCCCGATCAGCATGCTGCACGCTGCGCGGGCACTCGCCGTCCTCCGCGGCCGCCGCTACGTGCTGCCGTCCGACGTGCACGAGCTCGCGCCTGACGCGATGCGTCACCGCCTCGTGCTCTCGTACCGCGCCCTGGCCGAAGGCGTCAGCGCAGAGGCCGTGATCGGGCCGGTGCTCGAAACGGTTCCGATGCCGCGGGTCGAGCTCGTCAGCGAGGTGGCGTGAGCCATCTCACGCTTGCTGTGCCGCCGACGAACCCGGCGCGGCCAGGTCCGGGACCTGTGCCCGAGACCGCGCTGCGCGCGCTCGATCTGACGGTTCGCCGCCGCATCGAGAGCCTGCTCGCGGGTGAACATCGCGCTGCCTCCCTGGGCATTGCGATGGAGCTCGCGCAGGTGCGGCCGTACCAGCCGGGCGACGACGTGCGCCTGATCGACTGGAATGCGACCGCGCGCATGAACGAGCCGCACATCCGGCTGCACGTGGCCGAGCGCGCGCTCACGACGTGGCTCGTGTTCGACGCCTCGCAGTCGATGGGCTTCGGCACCGCGCTGCGCCGCAAGGCCGACGTCGCCGAAGGCGTCGTGCTGGCCGTCGGCCACGTCGCGAGCCGCCGCGGCAACCGTCTGGGGCTCCTCACCTACGGCCACCCGGATCCTCTCTTCGTGCCCCCGCGCCAGGGCCGTGTCGGTCTCGTCGGCGTACTCCTCAAGGTGCGCGAGGTCGCAGACCTGCCCGACGACTACGAGGTGCCCGAGTCGCCCGACACGCTCGGCGACGCGCTCTCCCGAACGCGCAGGCACGCGCGCGACCGAGCGCTGATCGTCGTGGTGAGCGACCTGCGCGGACCGCGCGACTGGAGCGGCGCGCTGCGCGAGCTGGCCGTGCGTAACGACATCATCGTCTGCGAGGTCCGCGACCCCGCCGAGGAGACCCTGCCCGACATCGGCGAGATCGTCGTCGTCGATCCCGAGACGGGCCGCCAGCTGCGCGTCGATACGGGCAGCCGCCGGCTGCGCGAGCGCTACAACACGGCCGCCGCCGAGGAGCGAGAGCTCGTCGCGCGCGACATCCGCGCCGCGGGCGCCCATCATCTGCTGCTGTCCACCGATGACGACTGGCTGCGGCCGCTCGTGATCGGCCTCGCCAACCGCCCACTCCTGCGATGACATTCGAGTGGCCCATCGCGCTGCTCGCCCTCGCGCTCGTGCCGCTGCTGGTCGGGCTGCTCTGGCTCTCGCGCCGGCGCGACTCGCGCTACGCGATCCGCTTCAGCAACGTCGGCGTGCTGGCCGAGGTCGCCCAGGCGACCCGCTCGCCCTGGCGATTCGTCCCGCCCGTCCTGCTGCTCACGGCACTCGCCGCGCTGGCCGTCGGCCTCGCCCGCCCGAGTGTGTCGGTCTCGGCCGATCGCAAGCAGGGCACGATCGTGCTCGCTCTCGACCGCTCCGGCTCGATGCTGGCCCAGGACATCCCGCCGGACCGCATCACGGCCTCGCGCGACGCCGCGGGGCGCTTCGTCAAGAACCTGCCGGACGGCTTTCGCGTCGGCGTCGTCTCGTTCTCGGACACGGCCAACGCGCTGAGCGCGCCGAGCTTCGACCACAGCGTCTCGCAGAAGGCGATCGCGAGCATCCAGGCCGGCGGAGGCACCGCGATCGGCGACGCCATCGTGAGCTCGCTCGGTCTGCTCGGCGTCAACTCCGCGGTGAAGCCGACCGCGGCGGCCCGTAAGGGCCGCGCCATCCTGTTGCTGTCCGACGGCTCCAACACCGAGGGAACCGACATCTCCACGGCTGCCGACGCGGCCAAGAGGGCCGGCGTGCCCGTGTACACGATCGCGTTCGGCACGCCGAGCGGCGTGCTCGACCTGCAGGCCATCGGACAGGGCACCGGCACGATTCCCGTGCCCCCGGATCCCGAGGCGCTCAAGGCGATCGCACAGAGGACCGGCGGCGAGTCGTTCACCGCGCTCGACGAGTCGACGCTCAAGAAGGTCTACGACCACATCGGGACGCGCGTCAGCTCGACCAAGGAACAGAAGGAGCTGACGTTCGTCGTCGCGGGCCTCGCGGCCGTCCTGCTGGCAGCGGCAGCAGCCTCGTCCTGGCTCCTGAGGATCACATGACCTTCGCCGACCCCTACCTGCTGATCGCGCTCGTCGCGATACCGGTCGCTCTCGTGGCCTACGTGGTGTTCGCCCGTCGCGGCCGCCGCACGGCGCGCGCAGCCGCGAACCCGGCGCTCTGGCCCAACCTGATGCCGCGCCGGCCGCGCTGGCGACGGCACGTCCCGCCCGTGCTGCTGCTGCTGGCGCTGGCTTCGCTGCTCGTCGGCGTCGCGCGCCCCCAGGCCCTGATGGCGAGCGACCAGAAGCAGACGACGGTGGTGCTCGCCGTCGACTCTTCCAACTCGATGGCGGCCAAGGACGTCAATCCGAGCCGCATCGCGGCGGCCCGGGCCGCCGCACGCGAGCTCATCGCGGGCCTGCCCAAGAACGCGAGGCTCGGGCTCGTGTCGTTCGCGCGCGACGTGCGGGTGCTGCAGGCGCCCACCGACAATCGCGCGGCGTTCAGCAACGCGCTCGCGCACCTGACCTTGCGCGGCGGCACCACGCTTGGCACCGCGATCGACCGCTCGGTCGCCTCGCTGCGCGCTTCGCATCCGGCTCTCAAGGGGCGGGCGATCATCGTCATCTCGGACGGCAAGAGCACCGAAGGCACGCGCTCGCCGATCGCTGCGGCACGCGCCGCGAAGGCCGCCGGAGTCCGCGTCTTCACCGTCTCGCTCGGCACGGCAAGCGGCACCGTCACGGAGAACGGCAAGCAGGTCGCCGTGCCGCCCGATCCGACGACGTTGCGCCGCGTCGCCGCCACGAGCGGCGGCCGCTTCTTCCGGGCCAAGGACGCCAAGGCGCTGCAGAACGCCTACCACGACATCGGCAGCGCAGTGAAGCCGCAGCGGAAGAAGCGCGACATCATCTTCGCATTCGTCGGCGGAGCGATGGCGCTCGTGGCGGGAGGCAGCCTGCTCTCCCTGGCCTGGTTCCGCCGCCTGCTCTGACCCGACCGGGCCTTCCAGAGCCTCGAGTCCGGAAGCTACACTCGCCGCGTGCTGAAGCTGCTGCTCCGCTGCTTGTTGCTTGCCATCATCGCGCTGCTGTTGATCGAGGCGGTCGTGGGTCTCGTCTCCGACACGACGGGCGGAGCCGAGAAGGCGGTGCTCGCGGTGATCGGGATCCTGCTCGTGCTGAGCCTGCCACGCGTGTTGCGCATAGGCGCGTCACGACCGCGAACCGCGCGTACCTGACCGCGACGCCGTCTGCACCCCCCAGTCCCTGAACCAATTGGGGTCTGACCCCGCCTGGCGGGGTCTGACCCCAGGTGGCGGAGCCTGACCCCAACCTGTCCGATCACCGGCAATCCGTCTAGGCATGCGCAATGGCCACTTCGGCCGACCCCCGGTGCGAGCGCGTGAGCGGGGCGCGGCACACGTGGTGCGACGGCGCAAACCCGTATGGATAGGCACTTCGCCACCTCGGGGTCAGGCTCCGCCAGGAGGGGTCAGACCCCGCCTGGCCGCGCCAGACCCCGTGCGGTGGGCCCCGTGCAGTTTCCAGGCCCCGTGCGGGCGCTTCTACAGGCCGTGCCGCCGAACGCGCTGCTGGTAGGTCCGCAGCGCGCGCAGCAGGTCGAGCTCGCGGAACGCAGGCCAGTAGACGTCGGTGAAGTACAGCTCGCTATGGGCGCTCTGCCAGGGCAGGAATCCGCTCAGCCGCTGTTCGCCACTCGTGCGGATGATCAGGTCGGGATCGGGCGCGCCCGCCGTGTAGAGGCGCGCGGCGAGCGATTCGCGCGTGATCTCCTCGGCGATCCGCGCGGCGGGCACGCCGTCATCGGCGAGTGCCAGCACGAGCGCCTTGCACGCGTCGATCAGCTCGTCGCGACCGCTGTAGCCGAGGGCGATCGTGAGGCTCGGGCCCGGCTGCCCGGCCGTGGACTGCTCGATCCGCCGGATGGTCGCGCAGACGCGCTCCGGGAGCTCCTCCAGACGCCCGATCACACGCATGCGCATGGCGGTCTCCGGCGCAAGCGCTCGCTCCTCGAGCGCGAGGAGCTTGTCGCAGACCACGTCGAAGAGCGCGGTCAGCTGCGTACCGGGACGCCCGAGGTTCTCGTTCGAGAGCGCCCAGACGGTGATCTCCTCGATCCCGAGCGGCGTGCACCAGTCGAGCAGCTCGTCGATCTTGTCGGCCCCCCGGCGGTGTCCTGCACCGGCCTCGTGCAGCCCTTCGCCCAGCGCCCAGCGCCGGTTGCCGTCGAGAATCACGGCCAGGTGCCTGGGCGCATCCGCCGCGCGCACATGGCGTCGCAGCCGGCGCGTGTAGAGCGCGTAGGCGGGCCGCGCGAGCCACAGCGCCACGCGGCGACCGCGACCGCTGATCCCCGCGACTCTGGCAGGACGCGCGCCGAGGCCCTCGCTTGCAGCCGTCATAGGCTGAGAGTACGCGCACTGGACCCCGCATACCCTGTCGATGTGCGCGACGGCGAAGAAGGAGGCGACGTGCCGCCACCGTTCGACGACCATGGCGAGGCTGACCGCATCAGCCGTCGCTCGACGCTCGTGCGCGCCGGAGGGCTGGCCGCGGTCGCGATCACCGCGGGGAGCGCGCCTGTGGAAGCGCTCGCGAGCGAGCGGAGACGCTCGGCCGCGGTGGCCTGCGCGCTGTCACCCGAGATGACCGACGGGCCGTACTACCTGCCCGGAGAGAAGCTGCGCCGGAACATCAGCGAAGGCCTGCCCGGAGCGCCGCTGGCACTGCGCTTCAGCGTGGTCGAGGCGGCGAGCTGCAAGCCGATCAAAGGCGCCGCGGTCGACATCTGGCATGCGAGCGCCGGCGGCAAGTACTCGGGCGAAGAGGCCAACGACACCGTCGGCCTCACGTTCCTGCGCGGCATCCAGCGCACCGATGCCAGGGGCCTGGCGCTCTTCCAATCTGTCTACCCGGGCTGGTACCCGGGCCGCGCGGTGCACATCCACGTGAAGGTCCACGTGGGCGGCGATGTCGTGCACACAGGGCAGGTGTTCTTCCGCGACAGCTTCACGGACGCCGTCTACCGGCGAGCGCCCTACCGCGCGCGCGGCACGCGCGACATGCGCAACGCAGACGACTCGATCTTCCTCGACGGCGGCAGCCGCTCGCTGCTCCGCATGCGCACGACGGGCAAGGGCTACACCGGCTCGATCACGCTGGGCGTGCGCCGGTGACGACGTGCGCGTCCGCGTGCTGGATGCCGACGAGGCTGTACTCCGGGCCGTGGCCGCGCAGATGCGAGAGCAGGGCGGTCTCCGCCACCGTGATCGCCGTCTGAGGCGTTCCGGCCTCGATGCGCGCAGTCAGGGTCAGCCGGCGCGTCAGCAGATTGCCGACCACGGTCGGCTCGCGAACGTACCCCGTGTGCTGCAGCTCTCCGCGCAAGTCGTCCGCGAGCCGCGAGAGGTTGCGGTTGAGGATCGCCGTTGTGCCGCACTGGACGAGATAGTCCATGGTGCCCCTCCCCGAGAGGTCGTCAGCCGGTGATCCCCGCGTGACAAGAAGCACAAACTCACTCCATCGGGTGAACTTGGATCAGAGCACCGCGCTGCCTGCGAGCGCGAGCTTCGTGAGCGCCACCTGCTGGATCTGGCGGACCCGCTCGGCGCTCAGGCCGAGCTCACTCCCGATCTCGCGCAGAGTCCGCGCCCGCCCGTCGAAGCCGTAGCGCGCGCGCAGGACGTCCCTCTCCCGCTCGCAGAGATCGTTCGGGCGGCCGCGCAGGGCCTCCCGCTCCGACCGCCGGTCGACCTCCTCGAAGCGATCCTCCGCCGCGGCATCGGCCAGCGACGAGCCGACCGTGCCCGCAGCATCGCCGTCGCGCGCGAGCGGCTCGTCGAGCGATCGCTGGGGTAGCGCGACGCACATCAGGCTGTCGATCTGCTCCCGGCTGTAGCCCGTGCGAGCGGCGAGCTCGACGGCCGAGGGTGAGCTTCGATTGGCCTGCTCGTGCTCGCGGCGGGCGTATCCGATATCGGCGAGCTGGCGGAATGCCCTGTCGGAGAGCACGAGCGGCAGGCACAGCTCGGCCACCAGCCGTTGCATCCTCCGCCGCACCCACCACGACGCGTAGGCCCAGAACGGGAATCCGAGCTCCGGGTCGTAACGCTCGAGGGCGATCAGCAATCCGACGACACCCTCCTGGACGAGCTCCTCGGTCTGCAGCCCCTCCGACCTGGAGTAGTTGCGAGCGGCCCGCACGATCAGGGGCATGAACTCGCCCACGAGCTGCTCGCACGCGACCTGATCGCCTCCTTGCGCCGCCCGCAGCAGCGGAGTCTGATGACGCCCGCCGAGCTCGGCGGGCGCCGGTCGCGCAGGAGCGGCTGCGACACAGCGAGCCACGATCACCTTCGAGGGCCGGAGATGCGCCGCCCGGGAGGAGCGACGCCGACCGGTGACGAGCCTACGCCTCCGGACCTGCGATTGATAGAGCAGGTTTGCTCCGGAGCGAATGTGGCCTATTCAGGCAATCGACCCCACGACAACGACCGACGCGGGAGGCATGCATGACGAACACCGCACCCGAGCGCCGCCGAGCCTCCGGCTCGGCCGCCCCATGGCCGTCGTTCGAGCAGGTGCCCGAGCGCATGCGGCGCATGCTCGAGCAGACGATCGGCAGCTTCGGCTCGCCCGCCTTGCTCAGCGAGATCTCCACCTGGACGCCACTCGTCGACATCGAGGAGGAGGACGACGCGTACGTGATCGAGGCCGATCTGCCTGGTGTCCGGCGCGACGACCTGAGCATCGAATTGGTCGGCAACGAGCTCTCGATCTCGGGTGAGATCAGGGAGCGCGAGCGCAAGGGCATCGTCCGGCGACGCGCGCGCCACACCGGGCGATTCGATTACGACGTCACCTTGCCGAGCCTGCTCGAGGTCGACAGGATCGAGGCGAAGCTCGGCGATGGCGTGCTGACCCTCCGCGTGCCGAAGGCGGAGCGGGCGCGGCGACAGCGCATCGAGATCAAGGATTCTTGAGCCCGTCGAGGGGCCGGGCAACAGGGCTCGGCCCCTCGCTCGCCGGATACGCCTTCGCCTACAGTGACGTTCGTGAACGCCGCGTGACTGCCCAGGCGCACGGGGGCCACGAGGGACACGCGCACGGCGTCTCGGCAGACGCTGACAGCCGCAAGCTCGTGGTCGCCCTCGCGCTGATCCTCGGCTTCATGCTCGTCGAGGTCGTCGCCGGCCTGCTCGGCGGCTCTCTCGCGCTGCTCTCGGACGCGGGCCACATGCTCACGGACGCCGCGGCCATCGCGTTCTCGCTCGTCGCCATCCGGCTGGCCGCGCGGCCCGCGCAGGGGGTGATGACCTACGGCCTCAAGCGCGTGGAGATCCTCTCGGCCCAGGCCAACGGCGTCACGCTCCTCGTGCTGGCGCTGCTGATCCTGTTCGAGGCCGTGCGCCGCCTGATCGATCCGCCCGACGTCGAGGGCGGGCTCGTGCTGGCCATCGCGATCCTCGGGATCGTCGTCAACCTCGCGGCCACCTGGACGCTCTCGCGCGCGAACCGCAGGAGCCTCAATGTCGAGGGGTCGTTCCAGCACATCCTGACCGACCTGTACGCCTTCATCGCGACCGCAATCGCCGGCGCGATCGTGCTCTGGACGGGCTGGCTGAGAGCCGATCCGATCGCCTCGATGCTGGTGGCCGCCCTGATGCTGCGCGCGGCCTATGGCCTGCTGCGCGACTCCGGCCGCATCTTCCTCGAGGCCGCTCCGTCGGGCCTCGACCCGGACGAGATCGGCCGCACGCTCGTGGCGCAGCCGTGCGTGAGCGAGGTGCACGACCTGCACGTCTGGGAGATCTCCTCGGGCTTCCCCGCTCTCACGGCACACGTCCTGGTCTCCGTGGACTGCGATTGCCACGCGACGCGCCGGCGTCTTGCCGATGTCCTCGACGAGCAGTTCGGCATCACCCACACGACGCTCCAGGTCGACCACGCGCAACCTCAGCAGGCACTGCAGATCGCCGCGCGCCAGGAAGCGCACGAGCGCTGAGATCAGTCGGCGCCTTGCCCGTGATGGGGGGCGAGCTGCAAGCGCGAGCCGAGCGCGAGCCCGAGGGCGCCGACCACGAGGAACAGCACGAGGCTCAGAAGCAGCGAGACGGCGTTCGACATGCCGGCGTCCGCGTTGACCTGCTGCCCGCCCCAGCTCGTGTGGAACGAGAGCAGGAGCACGAGCAGGCAGACCAGCGCAGGGCCGAAGGCCGCCGCCAGTGCAATGCGGGTTCGCCGCGCGGCAAGCGCACCGATCGGGCCGAGCAGGGCCACGGGAAGGAGGAAGCCGAGCAGGTCGGAGATGAGCTCCATGCCGGCACCATCACGCGCGCCGGACCTCGCGCGCGTTCGGCTCGCCCGGCGGTCGCGAGGCACCGCTGAGCGGCGCTCCACCCCGCTCCTACACGCCGATCGGGTGCCAGACGGTCTTCGTCTCGACGAAGGCCGTCAGCCGGGCGGTGCCCGGCTCATCCGTCCAGTCCTCGCCGGCGGGAATGTAGACGCGCTTGACGTTGTCGGCCGCCGCGCGCTGCAGGTCGGCGCGATCGCCGGCGGCGACGCCCGTGAGGTCGATCGCGTTGACGTCGCGATGGCTCGCGAGCCAGGGCGCGAGCTCGCTCGTGAAGCCGGTCAGCACGTTGACCACGCCGCCCGGCAGATCCGAGGTCGCAAGCACTTCCGAGAGGGAGACGGCGGGCAGCGGTCTGCGCTCCGAGGCCACGATGACGGCGGTGTTGCCCGTGCAGAGCACCGGCGCGAGCACGCTGACGAAGCCCAGGAGGCTCGACTCCTGCGGCGCCAGGATGGCCACGACGCCGGTCGGCTCGGGGACGGAGAAGTTGAAGTACGGCCCGGCGATCGGGTTGGCCGACCCCGCGACCTGCGCGAACTTGTCGGCCCAGCCGGCGTACCAGACGATCCGGTCGATCGAGTCGTCGACGCTGCGGAGCGCGGCGTCCGCCGTCCCGCCCTCGGCTGCCGCGACTTCGGAGGCGAACTGCTCGCGCCGGCCCTCGAGCATCTCGGCCACGCGATAGATCACCTGGCCGCGGTTGTAGGCCGTCGCGGCCGCCCAACCCGGGAACGCCTTGCGCGCTGCGACGACAGCGTCGCGCACGTCCTTGCGCGAGGCCTGCGCGGCCTGCGCGAGCAGCGCGCCCGAGCTGTCCTCGACCGGATAGGAGCGGCCCGACTCCGAGCGCGGGAACGCGCCGCCGATCGCCAGCTTGTAGGTCTTGCGCACCCGCAGGCGCGACTCGGAGCCGTCCTCAGCGGGCAAGGTAGGCCTCCAGGCCGTGCCGCCCGCCCTCGCGCCCGTAGCCGGACTCCTTGTAACCGCCGAACGGCGAGGCCGGGTCGAAGCGGTTGAACGTGTTGGCCCAGACGACGCCGGCGCGCAACTGCCGCGCCATCCAGAGGATGCGCGAGCCCTTCTCGGTCCAGATGCCCGCGGACAGGCCATAGGGAGTGTTGTTCGCCTTGTCGACGGCCTCCTGCGGCGTGCGGAACGTGAGCACCGAGAGCACGGGGCCGAAGATCTCCTCGCGCGCGATGCGGTGACTCGCCGAGACGCCCGTGAAGATCGTCGGCGGGAACCAGAAGCCACGTGCCGGCAGCTCGCAGGGCGGCGACCAGCGCTGTGCTCCCTCTGCCTCGCCCGCATCGCTGAGCTCGCGGATGCGGGCCAGTTGCTCGGCCGAGTTGATCGCACCGATGTCGGTGTTCTTGTCGAGCGGATCGCCCAGGCGCAAGGTGGTCATGCGGTCCTGCAGCTTCGCGATGACCTCCTCGACGACGGACTCCTGCACGAGCAGGCGCGAGCCGGCGCAGCAGACGTGCCCCTGGTTGAAGAAGATGCCGTTGACGATGCCCTCGACGGCCTGGTCGAGCGGCGCGTCGTCGAACACGATGTTGGCCGCCTTGCCGCCGAGCTCGAGGCTCAGGCGCTTGTCGGTGCCTGCGACGCTGCGCTGGATCAGCTTGCCGACCTCCGTCGAGCCCGTGAATGCGATCTTGTCGACGCCCTCGTGCTCGACCAGGGCCTGCCCGATGGCCGGCCCGCCGGCGATGATGTTGACGACGCCTGGCGGCAGGTCGCACTCGGCGATGATCTCGGCCAGTGTCAGCGCGGTCAGCGGCGTCGTCTCGGCCGGCTTGAGCACGACCGTGTTGCCCGTCGCCAGGGCCGGGGCGATCTTCCAGGCCGCCATCAGCAGCGGGAAGTTCCACGGGATGATCTGCCCCGCCACGCCGATCGGGCGCGGCGCAGGGCCGTAGCCCGCATGCGCCAGCTTGTCGGCCCAGCCGGCGTAGTAGAAGAAGTGCGCAGCCGCGAGCGGCACGTCGACGTCGCGCGACTCGCGGATCGGCTTGCCGTTGTCGAGCGACTCCAGCACCGCGAGCTCGCGGGCGCGCTCCTGGATCGCGCGGGCGATGCGGAAGAGGTACTTCGCGCGCTCGCGCCCGGGCAGGTCGCGCCAGACCGACTCGTATGCGCTTCGCGCAGACGCGACCGCCGCGTCGACGTCGCCGTCTCCGGCCTCGGCGACATCGGCCAGCGGCTCGGCCGTGGAGGGGTCGATCGTGGGCACCGTCTCGCCGGCGCCGGCGCGGAACTCGCCGCCCACGAAGATCCCGTAGGAAGAGCGCAGCCGCGCAGTCTCACGCGCCTCGGGGGCAGGGGCGTACTCGAAGGGGGGAGCGGCCGCCATGCTCAGTCGAGCGTCACGTAGTCGGGGCCGTCATAGCTGCCGCGCGCGAGCTTGTGCCGCTGCAGCAGCAGGTCGTTGAGGAGGCTGGACGCGCCGAAGCGGAAATGGTCGGCGTCGAGCCAGCGCGGGCCCGCGACCTCCGAGACCATGACGAGGTAGCGGATCGCCTCCTTGCTCGCGCGGATGCCGCCGGCCAGCTTGACGCCGCGCACCTCGCCGGTCGCGTCCGCGAAATCGCGCACTGCCTGCAGCATCACGAGTGCGACCGGCGGCGTCGCGGCCGGGCTCACCTTGCCGGTCGAGGTCTTGATGAAGTCGCCGCCCGCGAGCAGGGCGAGCACGGACGCACGCCGCACGTTGTCGAGCGTGGCGAGCTCGCCGGTCTCGAGGATGACCTTCAGGTGCGCCGAGCCGCAGGCCTCGCGCACGGCCACGATCTCGTCGTGCACCAGCCCGTAGCGACCCGCGAGGAAGGCGCCCCGGTCGATCACCATGTCGATCTCGTCGGCGCCGGCGGCGACCGCTTCGCGTACGTCGGTGAGCTTGACCCCCAGCGACGCACGACCCGACGGGAAGGCCGTGGCGACGCTCGCCACCTTGACCCCGGAGCCGCGCAGCGCCTCCGCCGCGACCCCGACGAGGTCGGGATAGACGCACACGGCGGCAACGGCGGGCGTCGTCGCGTCGCTCGGATCGGGCCGCATCGCCTTTGCACACAGCGATCGCACCTTGCCGGGCGTGTCCGCGCCCTCGAGCGTCGTCAGGTCGACCATCCGCACGGCCGCGTCGAGCGCCCAGGCCTTGCTCGCCGTCTTGATGCTCCGGGTGGCAAGGGCCGCAGCGCGCGCCTCGGCACCGACCTGGTCGACGCCCGGAAGGCCGTGGAGGAACCGCCGCAGCGTGGTCTCGTCGCGGGTCGCCTCCTGCAGGGCCGCGACGTCACCGCCGAACGGGCTGGAGAGCGCGATGCTCACGGCCTCAGTGTACGAACAACCGGAATCCCCCGACCGAGCGAGCAATCCGATGCCCTATTCGTGTTAGGTGTGAGGATCAATTCCGGGCATCGCCGGGGGGCTGGCACGTGAATGACTTCTTCGTACGGTTGTACTTGTTCGCTCGACGAGATCGCGGCCAGACCATGGCCGAGTACGTGATCGTGCTCGGCGTGATCACGGTCACGCTCATGCTTGCGCTGACGGCACTCGGGGGCAGTGTCACCGGCGCGCTGGGCAAGGTCACGCGCGACCTGTAGTTCCAGGAACGCCCTCAGTCGCTACGGTTGCACCTCCCGCTCCAGAGGAGGTTGCTGTGCCACTCGTCACGGTCAAGGTGTTCGAACGCCGCCTGGACGCGCAGTCGGAGGCGCGCATCATCAAGGCCATGACCGACGCGCTGCTCGCTGCTCTCGAGGCAGAGGAGTTGCGCGACCACACCTGGGTGCTCGTCGAGGGCTACGACCCACACCGCTGGGGTCGCGGCGGCAAGCCCTGGGAAGAGGCGTAGACCTCGTTCAGGACGACTGCCGAGCCCCCTCATCGGGGACACTGCACGCATGGGAACTCAGCACCGCATCGTGATCGTCGGCGGCGGCCTCGCCGCCGCCCGCGTCGCCAGGGCATTCAGGGACGCCGGCGGTGAGGGATCCGTCTCGATCCTCTCGGCCGACACGGACCCGCCGTACAACCGCCCGCCGCTCTCGAAGGGCTTCCTGCGCGGCGAGCTGAACGAGGACGCGGTCTTCGTCGAGCCCGTGGAGACCTACGCCGAGCTCGAGATCGACCTGCGACTCGGCTGCGAGGTGACGGCCGTGTCACCCGGCGAGCAGACGGTCGCGCTCGCCGACGGCAGCTCGCTCTCCTACGACCGGCTCGTGCTGGCATCGGGCTCACTGCCGCGCGCGCTCGGCACCCCGGGAGAGACGCTCGAGGGCGTGCACACGTATCGCACGCTGCGCGACGCCCGGGCCGTGCGCGCGGCCGCCGAGTCGGCTTCCGCCGCGCTCGTGATCGGGGGCGGCTTCATCGGCATGGAGACCACCGCGTCGCTGCGACGGCGCGGCCTCGCGGTCACGCAGGTCGACCTCGCCGACGACCTCTACGCATCGCTGCAGGCACCACCGCTGTCGCGCTCGCTCGAGCGCCTCTACCGCGAGCACCGCGTCGACGTGATCCTCGGCGACGTCGTCGCAGAGTTCCGCGGCAGCGGCGGCAAGCTGACCGGCGCGGTCACGAAGGCCGGGCGCGAGATCGAGGCGGAGCTCGCCATCGTCGGCGTCGGAGTGCAGCCCTCGACCGGCTACCTCGAAGGCTCTGGCGTGGAGCTCGAGAAGGGCACCGTGCTCGTCGACGAGCGCTTCGCGAGCAGCGTCCCCGGCATCTACGCCGTCGGCGACATCGCCAACTTCACCGATCCCATCTTCGGCCACCGCAGGCTGATCCAGCACTGGACGAACGCCAATCACCAGGGTGGCAGGCTCGGACGGCTGCTGGCCGGGCAGGACACCCCCTACGACCAGGTCGCGTTCTTCTTCTCGGAGATCTTCGGCATCAAGATCGGGCTCCTCGGCGATCTCGACGGCGGCCACGACGAGCTCGTGATGCGCGGCTCGCTCGAGGAGGGAGCGCTGATCGGCTTCTACCTGCGCGAGGGACGGCTCGTGGCCGCCCTCATCTCCGGCCAGACGCCGGAAGCGCAGAACGAGCTCAACTCCCTGCTGCGCACCCAGCCGCCGGTGGTCGACCGGGCTGCGCTCACCGATCCCGACACCTCTCCCGGCTCGGCCTTCGACGCCGGCGGATGAGCATCGAGATCCGGCGCGCGGGCCCCGGCGACGAGGGCCTCTTCGAGCGCATCGCCGATGACGTCTTCGACTACGCGGTCGATCGCGGCGTCCTCGCGACCTACCTCGCGACGCCCGGCCACCACTTCGTCGTCGCGTTGTCCGGAGGCGAGGTCGTGGGCCAGGTCGCTGCGGTCCTCCACCGCCACGCCGACCTGCGGCCGGTCGAGCTGTACATCGACGAGGTCGCCGTGGCGCCCGCCTTCCGGCGCCAGGGCGTCGCGCAGCGCATGCTCGACGAGATGTTCGCGCTCGGCCGCTCGCTCGGCTGTGCCGAGGCGTGGGTCGGGACCGAGGCCGACAATCTCGCGGCCACGGGCCTCTACGAATCGCGCAAGTCGTCGCCCGAGCCGTTCGTCATGTACGTCTTCACGCTGTAGGCGTGCCGGCCGTCCGGGGCAAGATGCC
>Ga0157378_10002592_pt1 | contig 16088 bp, 9 predicted proteins | sample M65metaG_FD_115309 | JGI IMG/M metagenome (GOLD analysis project Ga0157378, IMG submission 115309) | Miscanthus rhizosphere microbial communities from Kellogg Biological Station, Michigan, USA - M6-5 metaG | ecosystem: Host-associated > Plants > Roots > Rhizosphere > Soil | place: USA: Michigan...
GATCCTATTATTAAAAAGTGTTACTCCATTCACGTCGGGTGTAGTCTTCCGAGAATCAGGAACGCTTAATTGCCGTAAAGCGAATGCGAAACGTTCGCGAGGTTTGACGGATGCCGCCCGGAGGAACAAAGAAATGATGAAAGAATTCAAGAATTCGCTGCGCGCCACGCTGCCGCTTGTGATTGTGGTGTTGGGATTTGCAGTGGCGGGACCGGCTCTTTCGCAGTCTCGCGATTCCGCAAACAGTTCGGCGCCGGCGAAGAACATCGTCGAAGCTCCAAGCGGTAAATTACCCCCATTGGAAATCGCGCAGGAAGGCTACGTATTTGCCGGCGGAAAATATTCGACCGTCAAAGACACGCAAATCATGAGCGGACAGATCTATGCCGAATTCCAGATTCCGGCACACCGGACGCATCTCTATCCCATCGTTTTCATACATGGCGGCGCACAAACTGGAACCAATTTCACGGGTACGCCCGACGGTCGCGAAGGCTGGGCCCAATTTTTCCTGCGACGCGGGTATGCCGTCTATGTAGTCGACCAGGCCGGACGGGGACGCAGCGCGTACGCGAACAGCGAGTACGGGCCGCAGACCACCTCCACCCTGGATTTTGTGCAGCAGCGCTTTACAGCGATTGAGAATTACAACCGCTGGCCGCAGGCGCACTTGCATACACAATGGCCCGGCAAGGGAACTCCGGGCGATCCCATCTTCGACCAGTTCTACGCATCCCAAGTTCAGGCGATGGCCAGTTTTCCGGTGCAGCAGGAATTTACGAGCGCGGGAATTCTGGCTCTGTTGGAAAAGATCGGCCCTGCGATTCTTTTGACGCACTCTCAATCGGGAGCCGCCGGATGGCCGGTGGCCGACGCCCAGCCCGATTGGGTAAAAGCGATCATCGCGGTGGAGCCCAGTGGGCCTCCCTTTGTCAATGTGGACAATGTTCCCGCGCCGGAGTGGTTTCGCGATGCCCCTGATCAGCAACGGCCCTGGGGAATTACCGCCGGTCCGATTACATATTCCCCGCCGGCTGCCAACACTTCGGATCTCGCGATTGTCCGGCAAGAGCAACCGGATGGCCCGGACCTGAGCCGCTGCTGGCTGCAAAAATCTCCTGCGCGGCAGCTTCCCAATCTTCAAAAAATGCCGATCCTCGTAATCACTTCGGAGTCGTCCTACCACCGGGCCTATGATCACTGCACGGTGAAATTCCTGGAGCAGGCGGGCGTTCACGCGACCTGGATGAAGCTCGCCGACGCCGGCATTCACGGCAATGGGCACATGATGATGCTGGAAAAAAACAATGCCGAGATCGCAGCGCTGATGTCCCAGTGGATGGATAAGACCCTCTCGCGCGAAGCAATCCCAAAAAATCCAGGCCGTCCGTAAGCCTCGTGGACATCTAGCAGGTTTTCCTTCAATTCACACTAATTTGCCAAAGAACGTCCACGTCTGGTTATTACGTTTTCGTCATACCTGTCCTTCGCCGCACAGGACCGTCCGCGCGATTGCCGATAGAATGAAAGATCGGTCGGATTATGAAAATCGGACTCCGAGGGAACTGGTATGTCGGCTTGGCCTGGCTCCTTGTGCTGGCAGGCTACAGTGCTGTGTGCCTGTTGGTTCCGGCTGGCCATGCCCGCACCTCCGTGGCGAATGTCCTGCTTTGCCTGATGCCGCTATTTGTTAATGCGACGCTGTTGATCAACGCCGTGAGCCCCGACTGGCGCAAGAAAGCCTTCTGGATGTTGCTTGCGCTCGGCTGTTCGCTGTGGATGGTTGGACAATCGATGTGGATGTATGTCGAAGTCTACCAGCGGCGGATCGTTGAGGACCCCTTCAACGGTGACATCGTTTTTTTCCTGCACACTATTCCGATGATTGCTGCTCTCACGATGCAGCCGCACAAGCAATCGGACGCACGGAAAATGCTTTACAGCTATGTTGATTTTGGACTGATGGCATTCTGGTGGATCTACCTGTATGTGTTCGCCGTGATTCCGTGGCAATACGTTTCGCCGGACCAGAAGAATTACATCCAGACATACACCGTCGTCATGTCCCTTGAAAATATTGCATTCGTCGGAGGCGCGCTCCTGCTTTGCACCCAGACGACTGGTTATTGGCGCCGGATTTATGGCCACCTCGCCGGGGCCGGCACGGTCTTTGCGCTGCGATTTCTGGTCCACCAGATCGTCGATAGCCCGGGCTCCTATTCCAGGGGCAGATTGTCGGACCTGTCCCTGCTGATAACCTTTCTTTGGCTGGCCACCGCAGGCGTATACGCCTATCGAAATCGTGCTGAGGCCGACAAGGCCTCGCCGGAACTTGCCCATGATCTGCGGGATGAAAAAAAATCCGTGGACGAAACACGATGGCCGGCGCGTTTGGCTCGCATGGCTCTGCTTTCACTTCCACTGATCGGATTTTGGTGCCTGCAGAGCAGCCAAGCGCCCATGGCCGTCCACCAGTTCCGAATTCTGCTGACACTCGGCGCGGTCCTGCCGCTCGGTTCTCTGGTTTTTCTCCGGCACGAACTGGTCGATCGTGAACGGCTCCGCCTGCTGCGTGCGTCTCATGAATCCTTTGACAACCTCAAGCGGCTGCAAACGCAATTTGTGCAGTCGGAGAAACTGGCATCCATCGGCCAGCTGGTGGGAGGCGCAGCGCACGAAATCAACAATCCGCTTACGGCCATTCTCGGATATTCCGAGTTGCTGGCCGACGATCCAACGGTCACGGAAAAGACCAGAGGCGTGGCGGAAAAAATTCGCGAGCAGGCCCGGCGCACCAGAACGCTGGTGAATAATCTGCTCAGTTTTGCGCGCCAGGTGCCCAGCGAGCAGCGCACGCCGTTGGACGTCAACAGTATCGTCAATACCTCGGCTCAATTTCGGCGCTTCGACCTGCGCGGCAAAAACATACGCATCGATGTGCAAACCGCCAGCGGCATACCCGAAGTTCGCGGGGATACGAACCAGCTTCTCCAGGTGTTCTCAAACATCATCAATAATGCCGTGTATGCCATGCAGGAGGCGGGCGGCGGTACACTCACGGTGCGCACGCTGTTTGAAAAAGGCAATGTGGTGATCTTGTTTTCCGATACCGGCCCTGGAATGCGCGATCCACATCTCGTGTTTGATCCGTTTTACACGACCAAGCCCGTTGGAAAGGGCACTGGCCTGGGCTTAAGCATTTGTTACGGCCTGATTCAGGATCAGGGCGGGCAAATTTCCTGTTACAACCGCCCGGAAGGCGGAGCTACCTTTCGCATTGAGCTTCCGGCTGTTCCCGCGGCTTTTCCATTTTCTCCACGCAGCGTCACCTCTCCGGCTCGCAACACACCGGCAAAACTGGCCTGACCGGTCGATTGCTTCGAATCTCTTCCAGGGGCATTCAATCCACGAAGTTTCGGCTATAATTCCGGGGCCATGCCGCGATCTTCCCCCAATTCGCCGCAATCAACGCCGGCCTTTGAGCCGCCGCGGTCCATCGCGATCGAAGGGCCCATCCGCGTGGGCAAGTCCACGCTGGCTCGGGTACTCGCGGACCGCCTGCATGCCCGGCGGGTGTTCGACCCGGAAGACAATCCGTTTCTAGCCGATTTCTACCGGGAAAAACCGGGTTCCGCGTTCCGCGCGCAGCTCTATTTTCTGATTGAGCGGCATCAACGCCTTGCGGAAGCGCAGGAGAGTGACACAGCGCCGCTGGTTTCGGACTTCCTGTTTGAGAAGGACAAGATTTTTGCCTACATCAATCTCGACAATGAGGAGTTGAAGCTCTACGAACGATACTTTGGAATGTTCGCGGCAGCCCTGAAGCCGCCCGACCTGGTGATTTATCTCCAGGCAACTCCCGAGGTTCTGCGCGACCGCATAGCCAAGAAGAAATCTCCCGCAGAAAAGCAGATCTCGCGCTCCTACCTCGACGAAGTCGTGCGCGCATACGAACATTTTTTCTTCCGCTACTCTTCTTCGGATCTGCTGGTTATCAACACCTCGGAAATTGATTTCGTGGAACGCAATGCGGACCTGCAGCAACTCCTTCGCCGCCTGCAGGAGCCTGTCAAGGGGACGCAGTATTTCCTGCCTTTGGGCGCTACCGATTAAATTGGCCGTCTGCAGCGAACTTCCAGGTTGTTTTGCCCGCGCGGATTCACCAGGCCCCTTTTTGTACAGAATTGGGTTCCTTGGATTTCGGTAAACCCTTGCGGCACTTGATTTTCCGCTCCCCGAGATTACTCAGAAGCAATCAGGCGATCTGCCACTTTCCGGCAATTTGGCAGACGGCTCCTACTGCCGGACGCCAGCGCTTAGATGCAGGTGTTGAGGTCTTGGTTGCGCATCAGGAGCGCATGCATTTCACAATATTGCTGTAGGGCACGGCTGAGAATATTACAAAAATAAGCTTGACTGATTTCATAACTAGATCGAAAATCCCGCCCTATAGAAGAGCGTGGGGCTCCTCTTTTGGTGTGCGGTACTGTTTAGATAATATGCGACAATAGACGGAAAGTGTTGCCGCAGCCGTTGCAGACAACGGCAAGGCAGGCCGTACTTTAGCCTGGATCCGTGCAGTCTGCAATCGCGGGAGGCCACGACTTCTTATTCTGAACATGTTCAGTAAAGTGGCGGTGCCCTCGGCGGAGGCCGGGAACTGCGAAGGGGCAGGGGCAGCAGTCGGAAATAACTCGTCGGACAATCCTTTGGACAGGAGGTCCAGAAAATGAAGTCAGTAAGTCAAAGTGATTCGAAAGGCCGGGGACAATGGAGCAGGGGTGCCATCCCATGGTTGGGCGGGATGTTGGCTCTTTTAATGCTGTGTGTGCCGGCGTTTCACAGGGCAGCTTTGGCCGGATTCTCGGGACCGTCACGGACCAAAGCGGCGGAGTTGTAACCGGCGCTACTGTAACCGTCGTTGACACGGAGCGCGGCGTCAATCGAACCCTCACAACGGACGATGCGGGCGCCTATAACGCTCCGAATTTGACGGCGGGCAACTACACGGTCCGCGTGGAGGCCAAAGGCTTCAAGAGGATCGAGCGTCAGAGCATCGCTCTGGAAGTTGGCCATGAAGTGCGGGTTGATTTGATTGTTCAGCCAGGCGAACAGAACCAGACGGTCACGGTTACCGAATCTGTTCCACTGGTAGAAACCACGAACGCTACGATGGGCGGCACGCTCGAAAACGCGGACATCATCGATCTTCCCCTTAATGGCCGCGATTACCAGAATTTACTAGGCTTGCGTCCCGGCGTCATGCTGCAACCGGGCGGAGGCCCCTGGACGCAGAGTTCCAACGGCGTGCGCCCCGATCAATCGGTCTGGATGATTGAAGGTGTAATCAACGCCAACTTTTTCGACGGACGTCCGGTCATCAACATGCCCAGTCCCTTCACAGACGGAGCTACGATCCTTCCCGTGGATGCCATCCAGGAATTCAATGTGATGGAGAATCCGAAAGCGGAATACGGTTGGAAATCCGGAGCCGTGGTGAACGTGGGAATCAAGTCCGGGACCAACCAGTTTCACGGCGATATGTACGGTTTCGGCCGCTACCAGAACTGGGACGCCCGAAACTTCTTCAATGTCGCTAACCCGATATCCGGCTGCCCGCTCCTCACTGGCGGACAATGCAATCAGACTCCCGCACAGCTCAAGCAGTTCGGCGGCACAGCAGGCGGTCCGATCATAAAGGACAAGCTCTTCTTCTTCGCCGGCTATGAAGGATTGCGTTCCCTGATTGGGTTTGTGGGCGGCATCGCCGTTCCTGCAACCCAGTCCGTGGGAAGTCCCGCGAACAGCATGGTGGATGCGATTACCGCTTTGCAGGCAGCCCATATCCCGGTGAGCCCCGTAAGCCTGGCTCTCGCAGGCTGCTCCGGTGGGGCGGCTCCCGCGTGCACGGGCGGCAGTTACTTCCCGAATAGCGGAACGTCGAACAGTTTTCTCAGCACTTTTCCGACGCTTAACACCAGCGATAACGGCGTGGCCAAAGTTGACTACCACATGAACGAAAAGAATACGATCAATGGCATGTTCTTTTACGGCCATTACAACGGCGCAGGGGAAGATCACCCGTTCACCTCTGTGCCGGCCAACGACACGACGCCGATTCGCGCCTGGTCGGACACAGTCAGTTGGGTATACACCCCTAACTCCAACATGGTTAATGAAATGAGGTTTGGCTACGACCGAACCACGTTCGACTTCGTCAATCTTGACGTTAGCAGCCCCGCGAACGGAACGGGCAACATACCCATCAATTCCGGTATCACGGATCCGTTGGGCGGCGGAGTACCAAGCGTCGTTATCTCGGGCTTCGGCAACGGCGGAACTCCCGTGGTGGGCACGGCCTTTAACCGGCCGCAGTATTTTACTCCCAACCCTTATTACGATTTTCAGGACTCGCTTTCCGTCCTGCGGGGCAAACATTCCGTCAAGTTTGGCGGCGAGTTCACGCATATCGAGGCGGACTCGGCGATCTATAACAACGGTCGAGGCCGATTTAATTTCCTGGGAGGAGCGACTCCCGGTCTCACCGATTGCAGCGGAGCATCTTGTCCGCTGGAGGATTTTTTCGCTGGGAATCTGTCCAACGCCCAGGTTCTGACCGGCAATCCGGCGCTCAAGTTGACCTGGATGTCGACCGCGGGCTATATCCAGGACGACTGGCGCATCACTCCCAAGGTCATCATCAACTTGGGAATGCGCTACCAGTACGTCACGCCGATCCGGGACGCCAACAACAATATCGGCACCTTTGACCCGAACCTGGGCATGGTGCAGCAAACCTCCAACACCAGCCTTTGGAGCGGCGACCACCGCGACTTCGAGCCGCGTTTAGGGTTCGCGTGGGATCTTACCGGCAAGGGTACTACCGTAGTCCGCGCCGGAGGCAGCTTGATCCACGAAGCTTGGACGGAGAATACATTCACGGGTCAATTCCAATTCCAGAACGCCTCGACGTCCATTTCCGCAGTTCCAACAGCGGCGCAGATTACGTGCAACGCCTCGACTCTGGTCGCCCTTAGTGGAGTTGTCGATCCTTGCCCGGCTTCGCTTGGAGGAACGAATGCGAACGGCTCCGCGGTGATCAGTCCTAACCTGCTGTGCTGGAATGCCGGTCCCGTCGGCGGTAACGTTGGTTGTCCGGCCGGTCAGACAACCGCGTTACCAGGCAGTGCGAAACCCAAATGCGGCGACGGCATTGATGGCGCGCCATCCCCATGCAATATCATGGGTACGCTTCCCCATCTGAAGGTTCCCTTTGTCGTAAATTACAATGTCAGCGTCACGCACACCTTTGGACCGGACATTTCGCTCCAGGTTGCGTATGTCGGAAATAAAGGCTACAGGCTGCTCAGTTTCCAGGACGTCAATCAAGCACCACTTGGCGCATCCTACTGCCTGAATACTTTGACGGCTGCACAAGTCGCCGACGCTTGTGCCGGCGGACCCTTGGGCGTAGGCGGTGGCGGCAATCCTCAAGCGGCGCAGGAGGCTCGGCCGTTCTTTAACAAGTTCCCCTATCTTGGGGTGATCAACATCGTTGGAAACCATGACTACTCCAACTACAACAGCATGCAGGTCACGTTAACCAAGCGCATGACCCACGGCCTGCTGTTTAACGTCGGTTATACCTATGGTCACGGACTGGACAACGGTTCGCTGAACCGCTTCGGCATCAACCCGGAGAACAGCAACAACCTGATTCAGGATTACGGGAACAGCGATTTCGACGTCCGTCACCGGCTGACGGCGACCGTCACGTACAACATTCCCGGAATCAAGGGTTACGGCCAACTTCTGGAAGGATGGCAGATCAATACCATCGTTACGTACGCCACATCGCAACCCTGGCTCGCGTTTGACGCTGCGGACAACTTCAGCGGCACCTTCGAAAACGCGGACCGCTGGAATATCACTGGCGCTCCCGGCAACTTCCAGTCCGGCTTTGATAGCTTCCCGTTGTGCCAGGGTTTCGATGGCAGCCTGAGTTCTACAACCAACACTCCGGCGAATATTACTTGTTCCATTGCCAACCCGTATGGCATTCACCAGACACTCTCGTCTGCACAGACCACTGCTGCGATCGCCGGATGCACTTCCGCCGCCGTGAGTGGCGCCACTTTGCAAAATGCCGGCTGTTATGTTTCCCCGAACGGCGCCTCGTTCCTGACTCCCCCGGCGCTGGGAACTTTCGGGAACATGGGCCGCAACATCTTCCCCGATTCCGGTTTCAAGAATTGGGATTTTTCCGTCTTCAAAAATTTTAAATTCAAGGAGCGCTATGGCATCCAGGCGCGCTGGGAAGTGTTCAATGTTCTGAATCATCCCATCGCCGCCAACCCATACGGCGCTTCCAGCGCAGTTGATTCCGGCAACGGAATTGGCGGAGGCGCGGCTTTGGGAGCCTCTTTCCTGACTCCGGATTTCGCAGCCGGGAATCCGCTGATTGGATCCGGAAGCCAGCGGGTCATGCAGGTGGGATTGAAGATCAGCTTCTAGTTTGGTGCGAAAGACGGTCGGAAAAAGTAGCACAGGCTTCAGCCGGTGGGGTTTTGTAATTGCAGGAACAAAACCCCACAGACTGAAGCCTGTGCTACGAAAAGTTCGAATCGTTTGTCCGTCCGAGGCTATTTCAAATCATTTCGATAAACCGCGCCGCCCTTCATCACGAATTTCACGCGTTCCATTTCCGTGATGTCTTCAAGCGGATTTCCTGAAACAGCGACAATGTCGGCAAACCGTCCTTTTTCGATGTAGCCGATTTGTTTGCCCAGATCGTAGTTCAATGTTGCTGCGGCATCGCTCGTGGCCATGCGCAGCGCTTGCGCCGGCGACATTCCCCACTTCACATAAATTGCGAACTGATAGGCCTGCACGCCATGCCCGGTTAGGTAGGCTCCGCTGCCGAAGGTCTGCGTCACGCCAGCGGCGACCAGTCGTTTGAAGCTGGATTCGGTCAGGCGCAGGCGCGAAGTTTTCCCTCCGCTGACTTTTAGATCGGCTTCATCCAGAGGACCGGCTAGATCCCAGATCGTCTGATTCACGGGACGCATGGTTCCGTCGGGAAGTGGAACCTTGAAAAGCCGGATCGTCTCATCGTCCAACCCCGGCGCACCGGTAACGCCGACGATCACATGGATCGGCAGATCGACGCCCGCCGCGAGGCAATTGCGCAAACCTTCGCCGCCATAGGCATGGCAAGCGACTTTTAGCCCCCTACGGTGAGCCTCGTCAACGATGGCCTGGTTTTCTTCGAGCGTAATCGACGGCACAGTGATCATCTTGCCGTCCGGCATGAACGCGCCCGCGCCCGACGGCTGAGGGTATCCACTTCCTTCGTAGTCTTCCGTCTCGTAAATCTTGATCCAGTCCACCCCGAAGTGCGAATGCTCCCGAACGGCCGCGCGCGCGAGCCACGGCGAATTCACATTCTCCGAGTTTTGCCAGACCGGCATCCCCGGAACCTGTCCAAACACGCCCACTTCCGAGGGTGCGGGATAATACGTGGCGCCTCTCGGAGTCAGCCCCGGGCCCGTCACTTGCAACCGCGGGCCGACGATGGCGCCTTTGTTGATTGCGTCGCGCAATTCGACGGTGGCGTAGGTGAACGGCGAATTCATGTCCTGCAGCGTGGTGAAACCGGAATACAGATCAACCAGCGCGTAATGCTGCCCCACGATCAGGGCGCGCGCATCGTTCGGTTCCTGGTTCTGCATCAGATGCACGTGCCGGTCGATGAGGCCGGGCAATACCGTCGCGTTACTCAGGTCGATCACGCGCATGCCCGCCGGAATCTTCACGCGGTCCGCGGTGCCCACATCCGTGATGCGTTCGCCCTGGATCAGAATGATCTGGTTCGTCAGGTTCGTCCCGGTGCGCGGGTCGAACAGGCGCCCGGCGCGAATCGCGACGCCCTGCGCCGATGCAGGGTGCATCGAGATTCGCGCGGCATCGAACGGCGCTGACTCCGGCCGTGCTTGCGCATGCCCGGGCACGAAGTTTCCGCAGAGCAGAACGAACGCCGTCAACGCAAAAGCAGACTTGCACCAGGATTTCCAATACATCGCTACCCTCCAAAGTATTCAGTGATTCAGATGGGAATTAAGGCCAGCATATTTCTACACTCCTGCGCAAACGATTCAAGCCAAAAATGCGTCTGCGCGCCCTCAATTCTTGAGTTTCCCGCTGGCGCGCGATCTCGCCTGTTGCCTCCTGCTGCAAATCATCTATTCTGTTTTGCGTGGATCTCGCGAACATCGTTATCATCGGCGGCGGCGTTGTGGGGTGCGCGGTAGCGCGCGCGGTTTCACGGCGGTGGAGCGATGTCTTTCTTGTTGAGCAGACGCCCCGGCTGGGCATGGGCGCGAGCACACGCAACAGCGGCGTGATTCATTCGGGAATTTATTACCCTCCGGGCACGCTGAAAGCCCGGCATTGCGTCGCGGGCAACCGGTTGCTGTATGAATTCTGCGCGGCGCACCACGTGCCGCACCGCAATTGCGGCAAACTCGTGGTCGCGCATGACGCGAGGCAGGTAGCGGAACTCGAGCGCCTCGCGGAAAACGGCCGCGCGAACGGCGTGACGGGCCTGCGAATCGTGGATCGCGCCGCCGTTCATGCGCGGGAGCCTCACATCGAAGCGGCTGCTGCGCTGGAAGTTCCTTCGACCGGCATCATCTCCGCGGAAGATCTGATCAAAACACTCGCTCGCATCTCCACGGAGCAGGGCGCAAGCATATTAACTCGTACGCGCGTCGTGCGGCTCGAGCCGGGTGCCGATTCCATTGCCCTAACACTTGCCGAGGGTGAAGCGGCAGAAGGCGCGGAGGAAACCATCGAAGCCCGCTGCGTGATCAACTGCGCGGGTCTGTACGCAGATGAAATCGCGGCGCTTCTCGGTAACCGCAACCACCGCATTTATCCCGTGCGTGGAGAATACTGCGAGCTGGTTCGCTCCAAATCGTACCTGATCAACAATCTGGTCTACCCGCTGCCTCACGCCGACGGCCTTAGCCTCGGCGTGCATCTGACGCGCACACTGTGGGACACCGTGCTGGTCGGACCGACGGCGGATTATGTCGCGGAGAAAAACGACTACGAGAAAAACCGCCTGCCGGTCGCGGAATTTGTTCGCCGCGCAAAATCCATGCTTCCGGAAATTGCAGCGGCTGATTTGCAGCTTGCCTATTCGGGAATTCGCGCCAAGCTCGTGCCACCCGGCCACGCAGGCATCGCCGATTTCGTGATTGAGCGCGACGCGAACGTTCCGCGAGCCATCCAGCTGATCGGCATCGAATCGCCGGGGCTTACTTCAAGCCTCGCGATCGCCGAACAAGTTTTTTCTCTCGCAGCGGAAATCCTTATGTAGCGTTCGGCTTTGGGCGAGCAGTCTTTCCCGGAGGAGTGCCCGCCTGAATGCGGGTGCTACAAAATCATCTGCGACGGAAATTTTTGGATTCTCTGCGCTGGAGCAGAAGATTTCAGCGTTGCACTTCGGAAGGTGAGGAAGCATCGAGCCGGTGCAGAACATTCTGTGCCTGGGCGTCGCCTGGATCCAGGCGCAGGGCCGCTTCCGCATCCGCGCGGGCCTCTTTCGGTTGATTCTGCTGGTAATGAAACTCCGCGCGCAATGACCAGGCCGGAGCGTATACGGGAGCTTCCGTGATTTCACGGTCCAGATACTCCTGCGCACCGTCCGCGTGATTCGTTTTCATCAGGATGGCTGCAAATTTCACGACCATATAATCGTAATTAATGTTGTTTCTCCCGCTCATGCCCAGCGCGGTTTCCATCATCCTGCCAGCGGACTGATAATTACCCCGCTGGTATTCAAGGACTGAGTAAGCGCTCAGCGTTTCGGGGGAATTGGGGTTAATGCGCAATGCCGCTTGATATTCTTTGACGGCCAGATCGAATTGGTTGCGCAGAAAATATTGGCCCGCCAGGTTGGCATGCATTTTGGAATCGTTCGGAACGGCGCGCACCGCGGAGGAGTAAAGAGAAAGGCCGTCCTTCCAGTCACGGTTTCGCACCATCGACCGGACGGACAACGTCAGAACGCATACGCCAAGAAGCGCCCAGGCCGCGGTCTCTTGCTTTTTGCGAATCCAATTCCAACCGAGCGCCAGCAACAAGCAAAACCCCGCGGAGGGGAGGTAAGCGAGCCGCTCGCCCATAATCGTACCCGTGGGAATCAGGATATTTGCGGTGGTTGCGAAGCCTACGATATAAATTCCTCCCGCCAGGGCCCAGGCGGCGTGCCGTTTGTGCAACGCCCACATCCATATTCCCATAACGGCTGCGGCCAAAAGCGCAGCAGGCAGCGTGTGACGCCAGTCCCGGTAAAGCGTGATCTGATTGTACGAATAATCGCAAGAGAGCACGGCGGGATAAATCTGCAGCGCGACGTATTTCCATGCCAGCCGCAGGGCGTTCAGAATCCGCCAACCTGCGGGAAGATAAGCCAGTGGATTATCAACCATTGAAATCGCGGGCCGCCCCAAGCGGCCTCCCTGCACGATCCACAGGACTCCCAGATAGAGCGCGGTGACACTGACTGCCAGCGCATATCGAATCTGCGGTTTCCACTTTCCGGTCGCGAAATCGCCCAACAGCAGGAGCGGGAAAAAAACCACCGCCGACTCTTTGGAAAGCATGGCCAGTGCAAAACACGCGAGCGAAGAGACCGTGCGGTCGCGCAAATGCAAAATCCATCCCGCAAACAGAAAACCGGCAGCGAGTAGCTCGGAGCGTCCCACGGCCCAAGTCACAGCCTCGGTATGTATGGGATGGACGGCGTACAGCAAAGCGGCGGCGAATGCCACGGCAGTTCCTTCAGTCGAATCGCCAAGTAAATCCCGCAGCAATAGGAAGAGCAGCCAGGTCACGCCCGCGTGAAGTAATAGATTGAAGAGATGATAGCTGGGCGTTTCGGGGCCGGTGAGCGCCCAATTCAGGGCCAGGGTCGTGAAGGTAACAGGCCGAAATACGCCGCTGAACGGGCTGAGCGACAACAGTCCGTGGACCGAAGGGTCGGTTACCTGCGCGTTGCGCAGGATATACAACTCGTCATCCAGCACGAACTGGTTCACCAGTGTGTTGCCGTAGACCACCACGACGGCTGCCAAAAGCAAGCCAATTAGGAAGCGTTCTCTCATCTACGAAATCATGAGGCTGGCAGGGGAAAGTTAGTGAAGATTGTTTTGCTAATGTTATGGTTTCGTTACGCCATCAATAGCGCAGGCTGAAGCCCGCGCTACGAGAGCTAATGATTGACCGCCGCAGCTAGGGCGCGGATGCGGGCAGATCCGTTTTAACAACGAGATGGTAGACCCACATCAACAACGTAGTGGCGACTCCGATTCCGGTAATGGCCCACCATACTTGAGCAGGATGTTGAACAACTTCACCGTAGTGATGCATCAGCCGTCCGCCTAGCCACCCTCCCACAAGCGAGCCGATACCGATGGGCACGAAGGCAAACCCCATATAGGTTCCCTGCTGCCCCGGCGGCGCCAGGCGCGATACGTACTCGTAATACCGCGGTGACAGCACAATCTCTCCGAGCGCCACGACGAAAATCGATAGCACCACCGCCCAGATCGCGGGATGAGACGCAACGATCAACCACCCCAGGGCGGAGATCAGCGTTCCAATCGTGATGGCCCGGAAGGCGGGGATTTTCTCCGTCAGGTAGGTCACGAGGAACTGCAGGCAAATAACCGTTGCAGCGTCGGTGATCAGAATCAATTCCACATCCGCGTGCGGATCGATATAGCCGTGAATGTAGATTGGCAGCACGATATACTGCTGCCAGAACACGATCCAGTAACCGGAAAAAATCAGCAGGAAAATCATGAAGCGCGGATTGGTGATCACCGTGAAGAGATTTCGCGCCGTTTCCGCAAAACTCACGGTCTGGATTTCACCGGAACGCCGTGGCTCCTTAAAAAACAAAAGCACCGCTACGAACATCAGCAATACGCTCAACGCCGAAACGCGAAAGACGTTTTCCACCCCCAGGTGCCGGTGCGCCCAGGATGCGATGTAAGGTCCCGCCGCACCTCCGATATTCACCAGGGTGTAGTAAATCGAATAGCCGATGGACCGGACATTTTCGCGCGAAGCGCGAGCCGTCGTTCCCACGACGCTCGGTTTGACCATCGAAATGCCCAGCGCCGGAAGTATCAACACGAATGCAACCAGGCCCAGGAGCGGTACGGCGTTCCGCACCGGCGCCATCCACGAGGCGCCCAGCGAGCCAATGAGGAAATACGCGCAGGCCAGAATAAGGTACGCGAGCGACAGCGCGCGCCGGAATCCTAGACGGTCGGCGACGGCCCCACCCAAAATCGCCAGAAACCACACCATGCCGCCAAACAGTCCGGAGAGCGACCCGGTTTGCTCGGTGGGAATGTTCAGCGATTCGTGCAGGTAATTCGCCAGCGAGGAAAACGCGCCATAATAAGCCAGGCGCTCGAAAATTTCGCTGACGTTCGCCACCCAGAACGCGGGTTCGAACCCTTCACGGATTTCCTTCAGGCGCTGGCTGAAACTCAAACAAAACTCCTGTCATGCGATGAAAGAGGGCCGGAGCGGCCGCGACGGTCGCGATTGTAGCGAAAGCCTGTTCGGCGCGCCAGCGATGCGGGCGGGCCCTTACTTTCTTTCAAAATGTACAATCTTAGGAGGTCTGAGTTTGAGCTCGGACGTTCGCGCGCCGATTCGCCGAGGGCTTTACAGGCCGCGGAAAAATGTCTTGTTCTGTCATTCTGAGCGAAGCGAAGAATCTCTCTTCGATTTAAAGCATAAGAGAACAAACCAAGAGAGATTCTTCGCTTCGCTCAGAATGACAGCGTTTTGAGTTTTTCCGCAACCTGTTTAGCCTCTGAAGCTCTAAGGCCCAAAACCCGCCGAGTGTGACAGCCTATTTACGTCGGGGAGAGTTGCGCCCCGACCTTCTGATTTCGAATTCCACCGCAAGTTAGACCACCACAGGCTCGTCCAGCGGAGCGATCTTAATACTATGCAGGAATTGAAAATCGGCGAAACATCGCAACCACCGCAACCACGTTGAACACAATGAAACCGGCAATCAAGGAAACGATGGGAGCCGTGGGTAACTGAGGCTGAGGGACAAAATTCGCCCGCATCGCCAGTGCCATTGCGAACACCTCAACGAATAGAAGGGCGCAGCCATACCAGGCGAAGAAACTCTCGAAATAGGCGAATGTTCGCGCGCGCCGTTCCGGAGCCAGCCAGTATTCCTTATTCGGCAGCCTGAGTCTGGCGGCGGGTTTATTCGCGATGCTCCGCGACACCCGGAATTCCACAATCAGCGCCGGCACCAGCATCACCGCATAAATCATAAAAAATTGCGATTTGTCCATCCACCCGTTCGGAGCACCGGCGGCGTCAAAGTGCGACGCCAGGCGATTCGGCAGCAGAGGAAAATCGTGGCCAGCCTGCACAATCGCCGCGAAAACGATCGCAAAGAATAATGTTCTGGGCGTGCGAGTGGCGGACACAGGGAAAACCTCGGCCAGAAGATTACAGTTCAACGCCGATGGAAACAAGGTTTTCGGGTGCCGCACCCTTGTGCTCTAAGGGTGCGGGTTTAGAGCCCAACCAGGTCGCTGCGGCTCCTCCCTGCGGATCCCGGAACTGCGAATTAGTCGGGTTCACCAGCAGAGTGTGCGCTAAATCTGATATTCTGCTTGTTCTCTTTACGCGAGACTTTGGCCATGACGCTGCAAAACAGTACGAAGCAATCGACGAAGCCCTCGGGATCTTTGCCAATGGTGACGCTTAGCGCCATCAAGGAAGCTCGGCAGCGCATTCAGGGCTCAATTGTCGTCACACCGTTCGTCCACTCCGAAAAATTTTCACAGCAGACCGGAAACTCGGTTTTCCTGAAGCTTGAAAATCTGCAGATGACGGGCGCGTTCAAAGAGCGCGGCGCGCTCAACAAAATTCTGCTGCTATCGGACGAAGAGCGGCGCCGGGGCGTGATCGCCGCTTCGGCCGGAAATCACGCCCAGGCGGTCGCCTACCACGCCACGAAGCGCGGCATA
>Ga0157378_10002595_pt1 | contig 16087 bp, 9 predicted proteins | sample M65metaG_FD_115309 | JGI IMG/M metagenome (GOLD analysis project Ga0157378, IMG submission 115309) | Miscanthus rhizosphere microbial communities from Kellogg Biological Station, Michigan, USA - M6-5 metaG | ecosystem: Host-associated > Plants > Roots > Rhizosphere > Soil | place: USA: Michigan...
AACGCGGTGGGAATGCCCGGAGGCTCGACCCGTACGTACTCCACGTGGAAGTTCGGAAGCGTGTAGACCAGATCGACCGCTCCTTCGGTCGAGCCGTGATCGAGCCCGCCCTTGTACCCAGCCGGGAGCCATCTCGCGTTGACCGAGGAGCCGGCGAACCGGTGACGCCACGCCACCGGCATCCCGTTGGCATCCAGCCCGGCGGACAGGCGGTCGAACCAGTAGGGGCGGTACATGTCGTGCTGGATATCCTCCTCGCGCGTCCAGACGACCTTCACCGGGCCGTCGACCTGCTTGGCGATCTCCACGGCGCGAGTGACGCCATCCACTTCCAGACGCCGGCCGAAGCCGCCGCCGATGAGATGGTTGTGCACGATGACTCTGTCCGGCGGCATTCCAACGACTCGCGCGGCCGCAGCCTGGGCGCGTGCCAGGACCTGTGTGCCGACCCAGATTTCGCAGTCGTCCTTCCGCACATGGACGGTGCAATTCATCGGCTCCATCGTGGCGTGCGCCAGGAACGGGACCTCGTAGGTGGCCCCGACTTTCGTGACTGCGGTTGCCAGGGCCGCGTCGGCGTCGCCGATGTTCTGCGCTACCGCCCCCGGTTTGCGCGTCGCGGCTTCCAGCTCGCGGGCGATGTCTTCCGTTGCGAGCTTCGCGTGCGGCCCATCGTCCCATTCGATCTTGAGGGCGGCAAGTCCTTGCTTCGCGGCCCACATGTGATCCGCGACGACCGCGACTGCATCGTCGAGACGAACGACTTGATGCACGCCCTTCACCTTTTTCGCCGCGCTGTCGTCGACGCTCCTCAAACGGCCGCCGAACACCGGCGATTGTGCGAGGGTCGCGATTTTCACGCCGGGCGGGCGAGCGTCGATGCCAAAGACCGCGGTTCCGTTAAGCTTCGCCGGTATGTCGAGCCGCTTGGCCGGCGTACCAATGAGCTTGAAGTCCGCCGGCGCCTTTAGCGTCACCTTCCCGGGTACCGGCATGGTCGCCGCTTCGGCAGCGAGATCGCCATAGGTGGCGCTTCGTTGAGTTGCCTCGTGATAGACGACACCGCTGAGCGCTCGGCAAGACGACGGATCGACATTCCATCGCTTTGCTGCGGCCGCGACCAGCATGACCCGCGCGGTCGCGCCTGCCTCGCGGAGCGGTTGCCACGCCGCCCGAACTGCGTTCGAGTTGCCCGTGGCTTGCACGCCGAGCAGCGGATTGACGTAGAGTTTTTCGTTTGGCGGCGCGTGCTCGAGCGTCACCTGGGCCAGATTCACCTCGAGCTCTTCGGCGATCAGCATGGAAATCGACGTGTAGGTGCCTTGGCCCATCTCGACGTAGGGCATGATCAGGACGATCGTCCCATCGCGCCTTATTCGGATGAAAGCGTTGGGCTCGAAGTCTCCCGCGACGCCTGCCTTCGCTTCACCGCGAAAACGCGGCAAAGCGAGGCTCAGCAAAAAGCCGCCGCCGGCCGCGGCGCTTGCTTTCAAGAACGTGCGCCGCGAAACGGTGTCCGGTGATGCCGTGGGGCTGGAGTGCTCGACGTCGTCGTCGTGATCGTCCACGTTCCCTCCGCTGATCTGTCTCACGCTAGGCCTTCTCTTGCGCGGCGCGCTTGATGGCTTCCCGGATCCGCACATAAGTGCCGCAACGGCAGAGGTTGCCGGACATCATTTCGTCGATGTCCAGATCGCTGGGGCGAGGGTTCCTGGTGAGCAGCGCCGATGCCGACATGATTTGTCCGGACTGGCAGTAGCCGCATTGCGGCACTTCGCTGTCACGCCATGCCTTCTGCACCGCGGCGCCGGCGCGGGTCTCACCCACACCTTCGATCGTGGTGATCCGCTTTCCGTTGACGGCGCCAAGCGGCATGACGCACGAGCGGATCGGATCACCGTCGATGTGCACGGTGCAGGCGCCGCATAGTCCAAGCCCGCAACCGAACTTGGTGCCCGTCATGCCGAGAATGTCGCGGAGCGCCCACAGCAACGGCATGTCGTCCGACGCGTCGACGGTACGCGAGCTTCCATTGACGTTGAGCGTGATCATGTCGACTCCCTTCGTGCTTATGGCTTGACCTGCGCCGTCCTGGCGGCCTCGATGATCAGCTTCGCCACTTCGGAAGGATGCGAGAGCATCGCGACATGGCTCGACGGCAGCGCAATCGTCTTCGCGTTCATGGCCTTGGCGAAGCTGCGCTCCAGATCCGGCTGAATCATCCGGTCGTTCGCGGCTACGACGTAGAACGTCGGCTTCGTCTTCCAGGCGGCATTGGTGACCTTGGCCCCGAAGACCGCGCTGTTCGTCGCGCCCTGCGTGGCGGCGATCAGCATTCGGTCGACGACCGGGAGGTCCGGCGCGAAGTTCTCCATCACGCCCTTCGTGGTCATCGTCAGGTAGCCGTCGGGGCCGGGGCGCAGCTCGGCGCCGCCGGGCGGAGGCGGAAGGTCCTTGCCGAGATCGCCGGCGGTCTGTCCGACGTCTGGGGCGAATGCGGCCACGTAGACGAGACCGGCGACCTTGGGATCGATGCCCGCCTCGGTGATCACCACGCCCGCCCACGAGTGGCCGACAAGAATCACCGGGCCATCCTGCAGCGCGATGGCGCGCTTGGTGGCCGCCAGGTCGTCGTCAAGGGAGGTGAGCGGGTTCTGAACCGCCACCGCCTTCAATCCGGCTTTTTCGAGAAGCGGAATGACGCGGCCCCAGCTCGACCCGTCGGCAAAGGCTCCGTGCACGAGAACGACGTTGTGCACGCCGCGCGCGGCCGTGTCTGCAGCGTTGACCGATGGGGCGATGGCCGAGGAAGCCACTGCCGCTGCGAGAGCCACGGCAAGAAGAGTGGGAGTGCTGCGAATCATTGCGTGCCTCCGGTTCAGGCGTGGCTCGCGCCACGAGCCATTCAGGCGGTTTCGCGTTCAGCGCTGCGGCGCGCGGTCTTTGCGCCGGACTCGATGAATGCGAGCAGATCCTCGTTGACCTGGTTCTTGTGCGTCGTGCACAGGCCGTGCGATGCACCTTCGTAGACCTTCAGCGTGGCGCCCTGGATCAGCTTGGCCGATAGCAGCGCGGAGTTCGCGATCGGCACGATCTGGTCGTCGTTACCGTGCAGGATCAGCGTCGGGACGTCGATCTTCTTGAGATCTTCGTATTGGTCGGTCTCGGAGAACGCCTTGATGCAGAAGTACGCGGCCGGCATCCCGCACATCATTCCCTGCTGCCAGAACGACTGGCGCACGCCCTCGGACATCTTCGCGCCGGGCCGGTTGTAGCCGTAGAACGCAAGCGGCAGGTCTCTGAAGAACTGCGCGCGGTCCGCCAGAATGCTTGCCCGCATCTGGTCGAATACGTCGATCGGTAGTCCGCCTGGGTTGCCCGGTGTCTTGACCATGAGCGGCGGGATGGCGCCGATGAGGACAGCCTTGGCCACGCGTGTCGTACCGTGGCGCGCGATATAGCGCGCGACCTCGCCACCGCCTGTCGAGTGACCGACGTGTACGGCGTTTCGGAGGTCGAGCTGCCCGACGAGCTCGGCGAGGTCGTCCGCGTAGGTGTCGAGGTCGTTGCCGTGGAAGGGCTGGCTCGAGCGACCATGTCCGCGTCGATCGTGCGCGATGCAGCGGTATCCGCGCGAGGCGAGGAACAGCATCTGGTCCTCGAACGCGTCGGCGCTCAACGGCCAGCCGTGGCTGAAGACGACGGGCTGTCCCTTGCCCCAATCGTTGTAGTAGATCTGCGTGCCGTCCTTCGCGGTGATCGTGCTCATGGTCGCGTCCCTCATGATGGCGTTGGTGACGACGCCATCATCGGGGGGCCGCAAGTCGCGCGCGTGTCCGATTGGCCGGACTGCGTGACAGACGACACAAACAGGCGCGGCGCTAGGTCACGATTGCTCGCGGTCCGCGATCCAGTGGGTGGAACGGCTCGACTGTCCCTCGACCATGAAGCGCTTGGCGCGGTCGAGAATCGCGCGGTCGGTCACGCTCGCGCGCTCGTGCTGGCGCAGGTGCTCGAGCCATGATTCGTCCATGAAGACCTCGACGAACTCGCCGGGGTCGGAGGGATCGTGGAAGAGCTGCCAGAAATAGGCGCCGTTGCGGCGGCGCATCTCGCGTACGGCCTGCATCGCCGCGACGAACTCGGAACGCTTTTCGTTGCGCACGCGATAGCGGATGCTTACCATGACGGCGGCGTCGGGCTCCGGCGACTCCGCAAGGATCGGCAGCGGCAAGTCCATCGCAGGGGTGAAGTCGAACACCTCGTGGTCGCCGAGGCGAAACTTCCAGGTGGCGGGAATCGCGATGAGCATGCCGGCGGCAGCGGCCGTCAGCGCGATCGGGATGCCGACCTGACTCGCGACCTGACCCCACAAGATGCTTCCGAGCGCCATGCCGCCCATGAAGATCATGACGAACGCCGCGAGGCCGCGCGCGCGTACCCACGGCGGCAGCGTGAGCTGCGCCGCCACCTGGAGCGCGGACAGGACCGCGATCCACGCCACACCGGTGGCGAGCATCGCGACCATCAGCACCGCCAGATTCTCCGAATAGGCGAGCGTCAACGCTGCGGCGGCGTAGAGCACGCTCGCGCCGGCGACGACGATGTCGCGGCTGGCTCTCGCCCTGATGCGCGGCAGGAATAACGCGCCTGAAACAGCGCCGATGCCGATGCACGTCAATAGCAGTCCGTACGTTTCGGGTCCGCGTCCGAGCTCCTTGCGGACGATCAGCGGGAACAGCGACCAGGTTGCGCTCGCAAAAACGAAGAACGCAATGCCGCGCATGAGCACCGCTTTCAGTGGGCCCGAATGCATGACGAAGCGCATGCCGACGCGGACGGCGGTCACGAAGCGTTCGGCCGGAAGCGTGCTCCTGTGATGCTCGTGCTTCCACGCGACGAGCACCGTGATGATGCCGATGTACGAGACGGCGTTCAGCGCGAACACCAGCCACGGGCCGATCGCCGCCACAAGGAGCCCCGCGACTGCGGGCCCGATCGCACGCGACACGTTCACGGCGACGCTGTTGAGCGCGACGGCGGCCGGCAGCTCGTCGGCGGGCACGAGATCGGGGACGATGGCCGACCATGCGGGCATCATCAGGGCCGTCCCTAGGCCCAGCGCGAAGATGAAGCCGAGCAACAACCATGCGGTCATGAAACCCGTGAACGTGAGTGCGGCGAAGATGCCGGTCACGATCATCAGGTAGGTCTGCGCTGCGATCAGCAGCCGTCGGCGGTCTACGATGTCGGCGATCGCACCCGCCGGCATCGCCAGAATCATCACCGCGAAGCTGTCCGTGGCCTCCACGAGCGCGACGAGCGCCGGCGACGTCGTCAGCGACGTCATCAGCCACCCGGCGCCGACATCCTGCATCCAGCTGCCGACGTTGGACACGATCGTTGCGATCCACACGCCGCGAAACAGCGCGCCCCGGAGCGGAGCCCAGGCGGAACGTACCGGTTGGGCTTCCTGCATCGTTTCCGTCAACGGGACCGTTTCCGCGTCGCTTTCGTTGCCGCCGTGTCGTTCTTCCTGCCCGCGGTTTCTCCCTTACCCAACGCCCGCTCCAGAATGGCCGCGAGTGCGCGCGCTCGCAGCGGCTTCGTCAACAGCTCGGTTGCGCCTGCTTCCCGGGCGCGCTCGATGACCGGGCCGCTCAAGTATCCGCTCACGAGAACGATGGGGAGCGTTGGCCTGTGCGCTCGCATTTTGCGAATGAGGTCGGAGCCGGACGCGCCGGGCATGCTTTCGTCGGTGATGACGGCGTCGAACTCGTCGGGTCCGGCGAGAAACGCTTCGATGGCCTTTGCGCTGGAGGTGTAGCCGACCGTGGAGTAGCCCAAATCCGTGAGCGTCGCCGTCACGAGACGGACCAGCGCCTCCTCGTCATCGATGACCATCACATGGCCGCGCCCCGCGCGGCGAGTTCTGCGCGGCGACCGCTTCCTTGCGTCGACCGGCAGTGCGGCGTCCGCGGCCCGCGGCAGGTAGACCGTGAACGTGCTTCCCTTGCCGACGGTCGTCGCCACGTCGATGGCGCCGCCGAGTCCGCTCACGATGCCATGGACCAGCGAAAGGCCGAGGCCGGTCCCGACACCGACCTCCTTGGTCGTGAAGAACGGATCGAAGATCCGGTCGAGAACGTGCAGAGGGATGCCGGTGCCCGAATCCGCAACATGCAGCACGACGTGGTCGCCTGCGGCAATCAAGCCCGTGGTCACGACGCGCGATGTCTCGACACGACGCTGCTCGAGCGACACTCTGACGATCCCACCGGAAGGCATCGCCTGCGTGGCGTTGGAAAGGAGGTTCATCAGCACCTGATGTATCTGCGTCGGGTCGCCCATGACGGCGGCGGTTCCCGCATGCAGATTGCGCTCGATCACGATTTGCGGGGACAACTTGGCGGCAAACAACGTGAGGGTCTCGCGCACGACCTTCTCGACATGCACCGCGACCTGCTCGGCCACTCCGCTGCGGCTGAACGCGAGGATGCGCTCGACCAGCGCGTGACCGCGCTCTCCCGCGATCACGATGTTTTCGATGTCGCGACGCAGCCGGCTGCCCGCACGAACATTGCGAAGGGCCATCTCACCGTAGCCGAGGATCGCGCCCAGGAGATTGTTGAAGTCGTGCGCGATGCCACCCGCGAGCGTGCCGAGCGCTTCCAGCCGCTGCGCTTGGCGCAGCTGCTGCTCGATGCGCTGCAACTCCTCTTCGGTGCGGTGTCGATCCGTCACGTCGAGGACAAATCCGACGATACGGACCGGCTTGCCCGCCGCGTCGGAGAACACGCGGCCTTTCGCCTGCAGCCACCGCACGTCTCCGTTCGAATGCAGTACGCGATACTCGGCGTCGACATCGCCTGTTTGCAGCGCATCCTTGAGCGCGGTTTCGACGTTCGGCCAGTCGTCCGCATGGACGAGGTTCCGCCATGATTCATACGTACCGTCGTAAGAGCCGACACGAATTCCGTGCATGGCCTCCAGGTCGGGCGACCAACTATTCGGACCGCCTCCCACACGCCACTCGAACGCGGCGGCGCGGGCCGCTTTTTGCGCGACTTCCAGCATTTCCTGGCGCGAGCGCAGCGCTTCCTCGACCCGCCTGCGCTCGGTGATGTCCCGGCCAACGCCGTGATATCCGCGGAATGCGCCCGAGGCGTCGAAGATCGGCGTACCGCTGGTGCTGATGTAGCGCAACGTCCCGTCGGTCGCCGGCCTGGAATACTCGAAGTCGCGGAACGGCTTGCGGGCGGCGAGCACTTGACGGTGTTCGGCCCAGCCGCTCGAGAGCGGCACGATGCCTGGAAGCTCCCAGCGCGCCTTGCCGATCGACGATCCCCCGGGGTACCCGTCGGGGGGATCGATGGCAGCCGTGGAATAACTGAAGCGCAAACTCTCATCCTGTCGCCAGTACCAGTCGGACCAGAGCGCAGTCAGCGCGCGGAAGCGCGCTTCGCTCTCACGCAAATCATCGGCTGCCGTCTTGCGCTCGGTGATGTCGCTGATGACGCCAATGACCCGCTGCGCCGTGCCCTGCGCATCGCGGAAGATCTTCCAGCGAGAATGGATCCAGCGGACCTCCGCCTCTCGACCGCGCAGCACCCGGTATTCGAACTCGTGCTGCAGGGCGGTTCCGGCGACCACCTGGCGCGCCATTTCAACGATCCACGGACGATCATCGGGGTGGACCGGAATGCGGGACGGGATCAACTCGGACCGCACGCGATTCAGCTCTCCGGGCAATCCGAGTAACCGCCTCAAGTGTTCGGACGCAAAGAAGTCGTGGGTCTGCACGTTCCAGTCGAAATGTCCCTCCTCCGAGACGTCCATGGCGAGCGCATAGCGCTCTTCGCTCACACGCAGCGCCGCTTCGGCCTTTTTCTGGGCGTCCACGTCGCTGACCGAGCCGGCCATGCGAACCGGCCGTCCTGCCGAATCCCTCAGGCAAATGCTTCTGATGCGTATCCAGCGGTAGCTGCCATCCCTCTCTCGTATCCGCCACTCTCCCTCGTTGTAGGGCAGGGCACCGGAAAGGTAATCCTCGACCATGCGGCGCTGCGCTTCGTGATCCTCCGGATGAAACGCAATCATGGCGTGCCACTCCTCGCGCGGGCGCTCCGTCTGGCCCGGGTCCAGGCCGAAGATTCGCTGAGCCCGATCCGAGACGAACATCGTGTCGGAGACCATGTCCCAGTCCCAGATGCCGTCGTGGGAACCCGCTACCGCCAACGCGTAGCGTTCGCGCGATTCACGCAGCGCTTCCTCTGCGCGCTTGCGGTCGGTGATGTCGAACATCGCCGCGAGCATGCGCACCGGCTTGCCGTCGACGCCGGCGAACGCGTGCTTGCGCTCCAGGACCCAGATGACCTCTCCATCGGTTCGCACCAGGCGGAATTCGGTCGTCTGAACTTGGAGTGTTTCGAGTGCGCTGCGGCGGGTGGCGAGGAAACCGTCGCGGTCTTCCGGGTGAACCTGATGCTTGAAAAGCGGATAGCCGCCGCTCGTCGGCATCGGGCCGCGCAGCCACTCGGGAGAACCGCTCCAGGTGATTACATCCTCGGCGATATTCCAGTCCATGATGATCATGCGCATCGCGGCCTGGCCGAGCTGCAGCCGCTCGGTTTGCTCGCGCAGCGCCTCCTCGGCGCGCTTGCGCTCCGTGATGTCCGCCAGCACACCGACGCGCCGGCGCGGGCAGCCGTGCGCATCGCGCACGACCTTTGCGCGCGAGCGGATCCAGCGCGTTTCCCCGGGGCGGGGAACGATACGGCACTGGATCTCCTGGAGGTTGCGGTCGTTCCAATCGTGCTTGCTCACCTCGGCGAGCACGCCCGGGCGGTCGTCCGGGTGAAACGGGATCAGATTCAGGAACTCGGCACGGCTCATGGTTCTCGCCTGTGGCGGAAACCCGTAGATCTCGTTCACGCGCGCGGAAACGAAGATCTCGTCGGCCTGAAGGTCGATGTCGAAATGACCTTCCTCCGACGCCTCGAGCGCCAGCGCATAGCGCTCCTCGGACAATCGCAGCGCATCCTCGGCACGATGGCGCGTGTCGACGTCGCTGATCGAGCCCGCCATTCGCCGCGGTTCGCCGTCCGCGTTGCGCAGGCACAAGCCATGCAAACGCCGCCACCGGTAAATTCCGTCCGGCTGGCGGAGGCGGAACTCGCCCTCGTAGGCCGCCGTCTGGCCGGTGAGATGCGCCTGCATCGCGGCAATCCGCCGCGGGACATCCTCCGGATGGAGCGGAAGCCCGGAGAACCACTCTTCCATCGACGTGATCTCGGGGCCCGGCGGCATGCCGGCGAGCTCCCGGGCGCGGTTCGACACGAAGATCGACTCGGCGACGAAGTCGACGTCCCATACCCCGTCGTCGGAGCCGGCGACCGCGAGCGCATAGCGCTCCTCGGAAAGCCGCAGTCCTTCCTCCGCGCGCTTGCGAGCATCGATATCGGACAGCAGAACGTACCACCGCACGATCCGCCCGTCCCGGTCGCGCGAAGGAAGCCCACGGATCTGGTTCCAGCGATAGGCGCCGTCGAAGTGGCGAATGCGCGCCTCGAATTCATAAGGCTCTCCTGCCGCGAGCGCGCGTGTGAATACATTCGAGACGACGGGTAGGTCCTCATCGTGAACCGTTCCGTTGGTCCCCCACTGCCGCATGGCTTCCACCGGCTGCCCGCAATAGTCGACCAGCTCGCGGTTGACGACGTCGACCTCGCCGGCCGACGTCAGGATGGCGACCAATCCGGGAATGGCGTCGAGCACCGTGGCGATGTCGCGCTGGGCGTCGTTGATATCGGCGATGGAGCCGGTCCAGCGAACGACGTTGCCTGCGGTGTCGCGCGTCGCGATGAAATTGAATGCAAGCCAGCGCGTCTCGCCCTTGACGACGATCCGATAGTCGCCCCTGAACTTCGCCTCCCGGCCGGCGAAATGGGCGGCGACCGCCGCGTTCCATCGCAAGCGATCTTCCGGGTGGAAGGGGAACCGGCGCACCCAGTCGGCGCGGTCCGCGAACGTGGCATCCGGCGCGTGGCCGATGATGCTGAGCAAACGCGGCGAGATGTAGAACTCTCCCGTGACCAGGTTCCAGTCCGTATGACCGTCGGCAGCGGCCTCCATCGCAAGGGCGTAGCGTTCTTCCGATTGGCGCAGCGCATCCATCGATTGGGCGCGCTCGATCGCGATGCTCGCCAGGTGAGTGAACTGCTCGATGCGGCTGTTCTCTTCGGGAGTAGGGCCTGTCAACTGGTCCGGATAAATGGCGAATGTGCCCAGCACGCGTCCTGTCGAGGACTTGATCGGTGTGGACCAGCACGCCCGCAGCCCGTGCGCTGACGCGACGGCTCGCATTTCGTCGGACCAGCGTGGATCCGCCACGAGGTCTACGGAGATCACTTGTTCGCGAAGATGAGCCGCCGCGGCGCAGGGGCCGATTCCCAAGCCAACCGACGCGCCGTCGATGGCAGCGCGGTAGGCCTGCGGCAGGCTCGGGCCAGCTCCGTGGCGCAGGTGTTTTCCTTGGCGATCTAGGAGCAGGATGGAGACGCGCGCACCGCGGTCGACGTCTTCGACGAGGCGGCACAGCGCATCGAGGATGGTGGATAGCGAACTTCCCGCAGCAACCACTTCCAGGAGCTGGCGTTGTCCCGCGAGCAGCGCTTCGGCCTGCTTGCGTGCGCTGATGTCCCTGAAGATGAGATACGCCGCGTCCTCGTTACTGCTCAATCGGATCCGCTTTCCGGTGACGTGGGCATGAAACTCCGTGCCGTCCTTGCGGCGCCGAGTGACTTCCCATTCCACCTTTTTCCCGGCGAGCAGGTCTGGATCGTCGGGAAGAACGGCCTCTGCGACGTTGGGCATGACCAGTTCGCGGAGTGGGCTTCCAACGGCCTCCTCGGCGGTATAGCCAAACGTGCGACTGAACTCGCGATTGATGTGCAGGATCCGAGGATTCGGGAGCGTCGTGAGCACGATCGCGTCCGGCGCCAACTCGAAGAGCTCGTTCAGATAGGCCTTGTGCTTGAGCAGCTCTTCGTCGCCCTCACGCGGTGCAGCATGGAGTTGGGGATCCGGGCGTCCGATCACGATTCCTCCGCCGTAGCCGTGCAGACCGCGTTGCCCGCCTTCGGCTCTGGGAGCCGAAGCATCTGCCGTCCAGTTCACGTCGCCTTCAAAGTGTCGCGGACTGCGCCCAACAGCTGCAGACGCGTGAAGGGCTTGGGCAACACCTTCGCGACGCGCAGCCGCTGCGCCGCCTCGCTGGACCCACCCAGACCACGATGAAACCGGGCGGATAGCGCCAGGATCGGCGCAGCACAGGCGGCCCGCAGCGCTCCTATCGTAATCCCGTCACTGTCGGGCTCGGAAACGTCCGCGATCAAGAGTTGTGGCTCGACCGCGGGCCACGCATGCGTCCCGATGACGTGAATCGTCCGGTACCCGGCCTCCCCAAGCCAGCGCTCCAGGAGCGCGCGTATGAGGTCGTCGGGTTCGACGATGGCGATGCAACCCTTGGAGGGCAGAGGAAATCCTTGGGGCATATGGACGCTTCGCGTGTCATCCCGCAATCCCATTCGAAATGCGTGGTCATACGGGACTGTGACGCGTCGGAGTGCCCGTGTGACAAACGACACATAGCGTCCGGCAAGTGACAAAAGTCGGTCGTGCCGTGAGCCGAAGGTCACGGCATAATGCTTGCCCGAGCCCTCGAACCCGTTTCGACCATGCGCGCCCCGCAGGCAACGCTTGGGCCCATCCATGTCTTGGCCGTCGACGACGACCCGTCGATTCGACAGATGGTCGCCGACTATCTCGGCGACAACGACATTCGCGTGACGGTCGTCGGCGCGGGCAAGGATGTCGCCCCCGCGATGGCGCGCGAGACGTTCGATCTCGTGATCCTCGATCTCAAGCTGCCAGGCGAGGACGGCATGCAGATCGCCCGCGCGCTTCGCCAGGACTCGGACATTCCGATCATCATGCTGACCGGCCGCAAGGATGAAGCCGATCGCGTGATGGGCCTGGAGCTCGGCGCGGACGATTACCTGACCAAGCCCTTCTCACCGCGCGAGCTGCTGGCGCGGATCCGGGCGCTCCTGCGCCGATCTCGCGCACAAGAGACCGTGGCCGACGGCCTGGCCCGCATCCGCGCGTACCGCTTCGCCGGGTGGGAGCTCAACGTCCGGTTGCGGCGGCTGATTTCGCCGCTGGGCGAGATCGTGTCGACCACCAACAGCGAATTCAACCTGCTGGTTGCCTTCCTGGCGGCGCCACAGCGCGTGCTTTCGCGCGAGCAATTGCTCGAGCTCTCCAGGCTGCACAACGATGAAGTGTTCGACCGGTCGGTGGATGTGCAGGTCGGACGCCTGCGCAAGAAGATCGAGCGCGCGAACGACCGAGCGCCGTTGATCCGAACCGAGCGGGGCGCGGGATACGTATTCACGGCCGCGGTCGAAACCGTGCGCTAGACGGTTGAAGGTCGAACGCTGCCACGACCCTCGATTCAGGCGGGCGCGATGGATGGCACTGGCCGCATGGACCCGATGCGCTTCCGGCCCGGGGCGTTTTTACTTCTGCTGACGGCGCTGGTGCTCGCGGCGTGCGGAACGCTGCCGCCGCAGGTTGAACTGCCGGCATCGTCGGCGCTGCCGCCCGCGAGCGACAGCCCCCTCGTTCGGATCGCGTACGATTCCGCGCCCACGCCCGCGCCGGCGCCGGCGCCGGCGATGAGCGGCTTTCGCCTCATGCCCCAGGCGTACTACTCCCTCGACGTGCGCATCGAGCTCGTGCGCAGAGCGCGCCACTCGCTCGACGTCCAGTACTACTTGATCCAGAACGATCGCAGCGGCCGTCTGCTGATGCGCAGCCTCCGCGACGCCGCCCAGCGCGGCGTCCGCGTGCGATTGCTGGTCGACGACCTCAACACGGTGGGCGGCGACCCGATGTTCCACGGGCTGGCTGCTTTTGCGAATGTCGAGGTGCGCTTGTTCAATCCGTTCTGCTGTGCCCGTCGAAGCGTGTTGAGCCGCTACGCATCTTCGATCGCCGATTTCCGTCGACTCAACCACCGCATGCACAACAAGCTGTTCATCGCCGACGGCGCGATCGCCGTCATGGGCGGGCGCAACATCGCCGATGAATACTTCGCCCGAAGCGACAGCAGCAACTTCGTGGATATGGACGTTCTGGTCGTCGGCAGCGTCCTGCCCCAGCTTCAATCGATCTTCGACAAGTATTGGAACAGCCGTCAGGCATACCCGATCAACGTCATCCTGGGAGTGCCGAGCGACAGCGACGCGACACGAGCCGGCTTCAATCATCTCGTCGACGATGGCGACCAGATGATGTCGGTCAAGGTCCAGCCACGCGACATTCTGGGCCACGCGCCGATCAGCGGAGAGTTCGACGTCGGGCGCCTCGACCTTTTGTGGGGGACGGCAACGGCCATCGCGGACCAGCCGGAGAAGGTGATGGCGGGGTCGGCCGACGAGGCGCGGTCGATGAGCGTGCAGATGAACATCATGGACCGGGTCGCCGAGTCCAAGCGAGCCGTCGAGATCTCGTCCCCGTATTTCGTTCCCGGTGCGACCGGCGTCGAGGCCTTCGCAGACCTCACGCGCCGGGGCGTCCGCGTCGTCATACTGACGAATTCGCTCGCCGCAACGGACGTTCCGGTGGTCCACTTGGGCTACGCGCGCTACCGCGCCCCCCTTCTGCGGGCAGGCATCGAACTCTACGAGCTAAGCCCTTCGGCCGTGGGAAGCAGCGAGTCGGCGGCACTGCCGGGCATGTCGCTTGGACGTCTGCACGCCAAGGCCGCAGTGATCGACGAATCGATGGTTTATCTCGGTTCTATGAACCTCGACCCGCGCTCCGACAGCACGAACACCGAGTTGGGAATCGTCGCCCGGTGCCCCGAGCTTGCGCGCGAGGTAAGCCGCGCGATTGATATGAGTCGACTGCATAGCTCGTACCAGCTTCGATTCGCTGCGGGCGGGGAGAACCTCGAGTGGGTCGTCATGGGTGCTCGAGACGGCGTCGTGTTTTCGAGCGAACCCGAGGTGTCCCCGTTCCTGGAGATCAGGAACATGTTCGTCGCACCGTTCGTTCCGGAACAGCTTCTCTGACGGGCGCGCGCGGGTTTCGGGTGAGCGGCTCCGACGAGTGCGGGTCGATTGCTATGGCTTGCTCTCCTTTACGACTTCCTTCCGTAGCTGAGCTCTTTCTTCGGGCGTCATCTTGCTCAGGCTCTTGATCGGATCCGCCGGCGGCGCGTTCTTGTCGACCGGATTGTTGACCAAGGCTCGCCCGGGCGTCGAAGACTTCTGCCACTCCGCCTCTTGTTCGGCGAAGTCCTTCTTCTTGTCGCCGCTGCGCTTGATCGGGGCGCTCGCCGACGCGCTCTTGTCGATCGGCGTGTCGACGAGCGAACGGCCGGGAGTCGACAGCTTTTGCATCGACTTCTCCTGAGAGGCGAAGTCTTTTTTCTTCTTCTCCTTCGCGGCGTCACGCGACTCGAGCGCCGCCTCCTTGGTCACTTCGCCGGCGCTGCTTGTCTGCGCCCATGCCGCACTGAAGCCCGCGGACAAAAGACTCGCGAGACCCGCGACGACCCACGCTATGAACGTTTTCATGACTCTCCTCGAAGTAGGATGGAATGTCGTATCGCGCTTGGGGTGGCGATACGCGACTGTCTCGAACGCACGATCGAATTGCACCCAGGACCACGAAGCCAGTATGAAAGTCCCTTGTGTCTACCGCGCATGGAAAGCAACGGTCTTTGTGTCATTCGACACATAACGGGGCTCCGCTGACGAAGTAGATGGAAGGGTTCCTGTCGTAATGCCTGCTGGCAGGTTCCAGGCATTGCGACGAGGGATGGCGACGTGGACAAAGTCCAGGAGTCCTCGCAATCGGGTGTTGTCCCAGTGACGGTCGTCGACGAAACCGACCCGCCAGCTGAAGGCCGGATGGTGACGCAGGAGGAGGCCACCGTTCCACGGCGTACAACGGCGGAGGCGCCGATCGACGACGAGGTTGCGACCGAGAGCGTCAAACCGCCGCAACAGGTGTCGCTGGCGCGGCCCAAGGGATCGGAGCCGGCTGTTCCGCCGCAAGTCGCGGCCGCTTCCAGGATCCCCGCGATCATCGTGTCCGCTGTCGTTCTGGCCGTCACCGCCCTCTCGCTCTGGTACATGCTGCGGCCCGAGCCGTTGCTGGTGCAAGGCGAAGTGGATGCGACGCGGCTCGACATCGCGGCGCGTGTCGACGGTCGTGTGGCGGACATTCCGGTCGTACGTGGCCAGAACGTGCCCGCGGGCGCCGTCCTCGTGCGCATCGACAACCCCGAGACCATCGCAAAACTCGAACAGGCGCGGGCTGCCAAGGGAGTCGCCGAGGCGCAGCTCGCGAACATCAACGCCGGAACCCGACCTGAAGTCATCGCGGCCCGCAAGGCGGGACAAGAGCGCGCGCAGGCGGCTGCCACGCTCGCGCAACAGACCTACGACCGTCTGCAGGCATTGGTCGCGAAGGGATACGCGACGCGTCAGCAGGTGGACCAGGCGACCGACTCTCTGCACGAGAACCAGAAGGCGACCGAGCAGGCGAAATACGCTTACGAACAGGCGGTTCGCGGCTATACGCGCGAAGAGCGGCAGATCTCGATCGCGAATCAGCGTAAGGCGATCGCGGACATCGAGAGCGTGCAATCGATCGTCGACCAGATGGTCGTGTACGCCCCCATCGCCTCTCAAGTGTACAAGCGCAACGTCGAGCTTGGTGAATACGTCTCTCCCGGCGTCCCGCTGTTCACGCTCATCGATCTCGACGACACGTGGATCCATTTCGACCTGCGCGAGGACCTCGCGCGCACCTTGAAGACGGGCGACCGCTTCGACGTGCGCATCCCGGCCCTCGGTGATCGCGCGATCGCCGTCGAGGTGAGATGGATCGCCGCCCGCGGCGAGTACGCGAGCTGGCGGGCGACGCGTGCGACCGGCGATTTCGACTTGCGCACGTTCGAGGTGCGAGCGTATCCGGTGGACAAGGGCCTTGGGTTGCGGCCGGGCAT
>Ga0157378_10002597_pt1 | contig 16084 bp, 10 predicted proteins | sample M65metaG_FD_115309 | JGI IMG/M metagenome (GOLD analysis project Ga0157378, IMG submission 115309) | Miscanthus rhizosphere microbial communities from Kellogg Biological Station, Michigan, USA - M6-5 metaG | ecosystem: Host-associated > Plants > Roots > Rhizosphere > Soil | place: USA: Michigan...
CCCCCGGCGTTCTCGCGTCCGGTGGATCAAAGCGCGAGCAAGAGCAGCGCAAAAGCATTTTGGCCGTGTCTTTCGTGTTGGCTATTACAGCTGGCAAGACGGCCTGACTGCATCTGGCTCGTGAACGAAGAAGGAAAGTACGAGCAAACAATCGACCACGACTTCCTTGCAAAATATTTCGAAATCGTCGCGCTCTCCAGGGAGCGCAGCCTCTATGGCAAGAATCGGGTGCCGCTTGCGGCAATCAAGTAACGCGGATACCGAATTGCCTGCTGCGGGCAGAGCGAAAGACAAGAACCTGATTCGCGGGCGCCGTGGCGCCAGTGAGGTCTACTCTGCTATGACTGCAGCACCAGCTCCCGCCGCTGCTTTGCCTGAGACACCGTATACGCCACGTAGAACGCCAGCGTGCTGTAAGGAAGCCAGCCCAGGCTATTTCCGGCCACCAGGTGCGCTGGCACGTAGGTGATCAGCATCACCCACAGGAAAGATTGCGCATTGCATGCGAATCCCAAAATCGCTCCGGTCAGCGCGTAGCAAAGTGCAATAGCCACGGTCGCGCCGGCAAAAGGCAGCGCGTGCTCGGAAGCGCTCGTCGCTACAACCGGCGCAATCTCCAAGATTCCAAACAGCGGCAGGACCGCGCCCAGCAGCACGGAAAACACCGCCTGGGTAACCGAGAAGCGCTTGGAAAAAGGATTGAAGAAGTTCCGAATGCCGCGGTTCATCACTTTTTCCGTGATCTGGTAGGCATCGCCGGCCGGCGTGCGTCGGAGCACTCCGTGCTCCACTTGGTACTCCGAAAATCTCGTATGCTCGCGCTGCATTTCATCGAAGATCGCTGCGGCGCCGTATGGCGGACTCGACGTCCCGCCGAACTTCGCCGCCAGGGCATCATGTTTTGTCTTCAACTCCCGCAGATCCGTAAGGTTCGGATAATCCTGCACAATCCTGTATGGCGGCTGGTCCATCAAGGACTTGTTCGGCGAATTTCGTGTGCTGACCGCGCGGCCGTCGGCTAGCCGCGTCGTAAACTCCACGGAATTCGCGTTGCGCACGCTTTGCGTCCCTCCGGCCTGCACTTTGATTTCGACTACGGTCAGTCCGCAGCTTGCCGGGTCGGCTGGATTCGAATACCGGCGCATCAGGTTGCTGCCGTAGTTCTTCGCGCGAAATGTGCAATCCGGCCGGTAGTTCATTCTCCCCAACTGCTCATCGATCGGCTGCAAGTATTTGCGTTGTGCCTCGGTCAACTGGGGGTCGGGAATTTCTTCCAGATCGTAGCGTGTTGGAATGTGCCGGGTATTTTTCTGAAGACTCGATTTGCTTCCAAAAATCACCGTGCATGTCGTGACCGCGAAAGCCAGCAAATCTGCATCAAGATGAAAGGCCATCGCACCCTCCTCGGGAACAGTTGTTCTCAGGATAGGCTTGCTGTCAGAAAAAGCAGTCCCGCACTGCGTTCAGGCCACGCGAAACGCATACTGTCCGTTCGGACAGCTTGCTTGTCTCTGTTATCCTGATGGGCTATGAGCAAGCGACCGAAGCCCATTGTATTGACCGTGCTCGACGGCTGGGGTTACCGCGCCGAAACCAGCGGCAACGCCATCGCCCTCGCCCGCAAACCTACTTACGATCACCTCATTAAGAATTTTGCGAACACTCTGATTGAAACTTCCGGCCCCGCGGTCGGCCTGCCAGACGGGCAGATGGGCAACAGCGAAGTCGGTCACATGAATATCGGCGCCGGGCGCGTCGTCAGAATGGACATCACCAAGATCGACGTGCTGGTTGCCAATAAATCTCTCGGCGAAGTGCCGCTCTTCGAGCAAGCCGTGGAGCACGGCCGCCAGCGCCAACTTCACTTCCTCGGCCTGCTCAGCGACGGCGGTGTTCACTCGCACATTCAACATCTTTTCGCCCTGCTCGAACTCGCCAAACAGCAAAAAGTCGAAAACGTTTATGTCCACTGCTTCATGGACGGCCGCGACACTCCTCCGCACAGTGGCCGCGGTTTCGTTCAGCAGCTTCAGCAAAAAATGCGCGAACTGGGCGTCGGCAAAATCGCTACGGTCGTGGGCCGATACTACGCGATGGACCGCGACAACCGTTGGGAGCGCATCCAACTTGCCTACAACGCGCTCGTCCATGACGAAGCCGAAACCCGTTCCTGCGATCCCGTCCGGGCGCTCGAAGCCAGCTACGAAGCCGGCGTTACAGACGAATTCGTCAAGCCGGTTGTCATTACGGAAGGCGACGGTCCTTCGGCAAAACCGGTCGGCATGATTCGCGATGACGATGCGGTCATCTTCTACAACTTCCGCGCCGACCGCGCTCGCCAGATGACTTACGCACTCGCCGCGCCGGACTTTGACAAATTTGCCGATGCCAAGCGCCCCAAAAATCTCTTCTACGTGGCAATGACGCAGTACGACAAGAACTGGCCCTGGTTGCAGTCGGTCATCAAGCCGGACAAACTCGAGCACATCCTCGCCCAGGTTTTTGCCGACTTGAACTACAAAAACCTGCGCACGGCGGAAACTGAAAAATACGCGCACGTTACTTATTTCTTCAACGGTGGAGTCGAAAAGCCGTTCAGCGGTGAAGAACGCATCCTGGTTCCTTCGCCGAAAGTCGCCACCTACGATTTGCAGCCGGAAATGTCAGCGGCGGGAATTAGCGAGACGGTGATCAAGGCCATCGAAAAAGGCGAGTTCGACGCCATCATCATGAACTACGCGAACGCTGACATGGTCGGCCACTCCGGCAAACTCGAAGCCGCCATCAAGGCCGTCGAAGCCGTGGACGCTGGCCTTGCGAAAATCTTCCAGACGCTCAAACCGCGCGGCGGCGCCTGGATCGTCACCGCCGATCACGGCAACGCCGAAACCATGATTGATCCGGTCACTGGCGGCCCGCACACCTATCACACGACGAATCCCGTTCCGTTCATCCTCGTCACTGAAAACGACAAACTCCGTCTCAAATCCGGTGGTGCGCTACGCGACATCGCCCCCACTCTCCTTGGCGTGTTAGGGCAGCAGTGTCCCGACGAAATGTCCGGCACCGACCTGCGAGTTGTGGCAGAGTAGGAACGAACGATTGCCTTATGCCAAGGTTTCCTCTTGTCTCTGGCGAGCGCCGACCCGACATGAACATGACCGCCCTAATTGTTACGGGCGACGGTGCCGGCGCAATTATCGCGGTGAGTCTGATCGTTCTCGGTCTGATCGGTATTCCCGAGGCGCGCCCCTTCTTCCTGGGCTTCCGCACTGTTTGGTGGTCTGTTGGGTTTGATTCTTTGGTGGAAGCATCGCTGATTCATTCGGATGACTCTCCCGGATCCGGCAAGAACTAAACTGATCGTTTGCGTGAAGCATCCATTCAGCGAATGGACCGCCAAGCCAACGCTGGCCGAAGCGATTCGCGACCGCTGGCCGCAGATGCGTGTGGTCTACCTTGCGAACTACGACACGCTGGATAAGGAATTGCCCGACGCGCACATTTTTGTCGGCGCATCGCTCCGCCCTGAACAATTTGCGCATGCGAAACAGCTGAAGTGGATTCATTCCACTGCTGCGGGCGTTTCGCAGTTGATGTATCCCGAACTGCGCAATTCCGGCGTGATCGTCACAAATCCCAGCGGGATTTTCTCCCCTCCGATGGCCGAGCACACCATGGGTATGATTCTGGCTCTGGCGCGAAATTTTCCGGATACTGTGCGTTTTCAGGATGCGGCAAAGTGGGCGCAGCAGGATTTGTGGGACAAGCCGCAGCATCTCAGCGAGGTTAACGGACGTCTGCTGCTGATTGTCGGTTACGGCTCGATCGGGCGCGAGCTCGCGAAGCGCGCGCAGGCGTTCGGCATGCGGATTTGGGGCGTCACGCGAAGTGGAAAAGGTGACACAACGTACGCTGAAAGAATTCAGCCGGCTTCCGAATTGCACCAAGCCCTGCCTCACGCGGACTACATAGTTATCGCCGCGCCGGACACGCCGGAAACAAAACATCTGATCGGCGCAGAGCAGATCGCGAGAATAAAACGCGGAGCGCGCTTGATCAACATAGGCCGCGGATCGCTGCTGGATGAAGCTGCGCTCATGGCTGCCCTGCAGAGTGGACAACTGAGCGGGGCCGCGCTTGACGTTACTACACCCGAACCGCTGCCCTCCGATTCAGCGCTGTGGAAGGCGCCCAATCTTTTTATTACGCCACATACCAGCGGCGTGAGCGACCGTCTCTGGCAGCGCGAAACGGAACTGCTTTTGCGGCTTCTCGATGAATGGTTCGCGGGCAAAGAGCTTTCTAGTCGCGTCGACCTCTCCCGCGGCTACTGAATCAACAACCGTCGTTTCGAGCGCAGCGAGGAGCTCTGCGCCGAGCGAGCGGGTTTCGCTCGATGAATCCGCTGTTGTCTTTCAGTCCACATCGCCCTTGGAAGCGCTGTAGCCCTCGCGCGCATACACCTGGTATTTCTGCTTCTTGCCTTTTTGATCCGTAACTGTGAACGGCGAACCGTCGGGCGCGACCAGGTCAACCTTCACTTTACGGAATTTTCCGTCGCGCGCGCGGTTGGTCGGGCTGTAGCTCAAGCTGTATTGGTTGCGCAGATACGCCGCCACGTCATGAAAAATGCCGGGGATTTCGCCGGTGAATTGGGGAAACCAGGCGAAGCCGCCGGTCAACTTGGCGAACGTCTTCATTTCGTTTTCGTCCTGCAGCAAATCAATGTCGCTGGCCATGGGATAGCGCATATCGCGCATGTTCTGAATGGCCTTGCTCATGCCGACGATAAAAATCGGCACGTCGGACTGGCGCAGCGTCTTCATGGTTTGATCGTAGGTGTGCCTGGAGAAAGTGTCGCGGCCGGTAGCGATCAACAGAATGCACTTCTTGCCTTTGACGTCTTTCAGGCGTTCCGTAGTGTCCAGGATCGCGTCGAAGACGTTCGATTCGCTGAAGCCGGGGAAGTACAAATGATAGACGGCTTGCCGCACCTCGTCCTTGTTCTGCGTGAAATCCACTTCCAGCTTGGGCTTCATGTCGAAGGTGACGAGTGCCACCCAATCGTCCCTCTTCAATTGCGGGAACAGCGCGTCGGTCCAATACTTGGCAACATAGGAAAAGTAGCCGCCGTAGCGCGCGCTGAATTCCATCAGCACCACCATGGTGATGGGCGCATCGCTGGGCCCAAAGTTGGTGATCGTCTGCGGCACTCCGTCTTCAAACAACTTGAAATTTTCTCGTTTGAGGCCGGTGATGATGTCGCCGCGCTGCGTTGTGGCCACGACGTCCATGGTGACCACCGGAACTTCCACGGCGATGGAGAGTCCGCCTTCCTGCGGCTTGGGTTGTTGCTGCGGCGGATTCTGTCCGGGGGGCGGAGCCGGTTGCGGCTGGCCGCCTGACTGCGGCCCGGTGGGCGCCTGTGCCAAAGCCAGCGAAATTCCCACGACCGAAAACAGTGCCGTCAAGATCAGACCACGGAGCGCGTGCGCGAGCGTTCGATTCATCCTAACCCCCAGGGTGATTGCACAGCTTCGGGTCGACACGCCAGAGGCCGCCCGTGGAACTTTAGGAACGCACAGTATTTGCACGGACTGGGCGCTTCCTAGTGGCATGTTAGTATGAAGCAGATTTGAAGCAAAACGTTTGCTGAGCCACTGCTCACGGGGACCACCCTGCCGCAACCAGGAGAAAACAAGGTGCAAAGGATGCCAGGCATCAGGAATTCTGTGTTTTGCGCGGTTTTCTGCGCGCTTATCGGCATAACGGCAATCAGCGTTTTTGCGCCGCCGCTGCCCGCGCAAGTGCCGGGAATCGGTCAGCCGGTAGCCCCGCCGACCAATCCGGGCGCGGGCAACACTTCCGCGTTGGCGCGCGAAGCGGCCACCTGGCTCGCCGACCTCATCAAGATTAACACTACCAATCCGCCGGGAAATGAAGAAGCCGCCGCGAAATATATTGCAGGAATTTTGCAAAAAGAGGGGATTAAAGCGGAGCTGTTGCCTTTGACTCCGGGCCGCAGCGCCCTTGTGGCGCGTCTGAACGCCTCGGCTATCGCGGACCCTTCCAAAGCGCTTCTGCTCGTCGCGCATATGGATGTGGTCGGCGTGGAGCGTTCGAAGTGGACCGTGGATCCGTTTGGCGCGGTTCCCAAAGACGGCTACATCTACGGGCGCGGCGCGGTCGACGACAAGGGAATGCTGGCCGCCAACCTCGCAGCCTTCGTTTATTTGAAGCGCGGCAACGCGCGGCTGAATCGCGACGTCATTTTTCTCGCCACGGACGATGAAGAAGCGTTCGGCGACGCCAGCATGAAGATGCTGATCGCGAAATACTGGGACAAGATCGCCGCGAAATATTCGATCAACGAAGGCGGCAACGTCTTCGTGAAAAACGGCAAGGTTCAGTATGTGGGAGTACAGGCCAGCGAGAAGGTTGCGATGAATGTCACCGTCACGGCGAGGGGGACCTCGGGGCACGCCTCGATTCCCCTAAAGGACAACGCGGTGACGCATCTGGGCGCGGCGGTGGAAAAAATCGGCAACTACGGCACGCCGATTCATCTGACCACCATCGTGCGGCGATATTTTGAGGGCATCGCGCCGCTGGAAGATCCGGAGGTCGCCAAGTGGATCCGCTCGATCGAAACGCCGGACCGCGGCGAGCACGCGGTCCGCGTTCTTGCAGACGCCAATCCCATGTGGAACGCGATGATGCGCGACACCATTTCGCCGACCATGCTGAACGCCGGCATGCGGGGCAACGTGATTCCATCGGAAGCGAGCGCCACCTTGAACGTGCGTTTGTTGCCCGGGAATACGATTACTGCGCTGCTGGCCGATCTGACCAAGCTGGTGAACGATCCGCAAGTGAAACTGGAAGTCCAGAAAGACGCGGGACTTGCCGCGCCGGATTCTTCGCTCGAATCTGATTTCTACCAGGCCATTGTGAAGGCGTCGGCGGAAGAGTTTGGCGGTGTGCCGGTGCTCCCGTTCCAGTCCACCTGGGCAACGGATTCGGCGCAACTGCGCTTGCACAACGTGCAGTCCTACGGGCTGGTGCCGTTTCCGTTGACGGATGAAGATTTGAAGCGCATGCACGGAGACGATGAGCGGATTCCGGCGGCGGCGTTTGCCAAGGGCGTGAGCCTGCTGGTGCGGCTGGTAAGCAGTTTCGCGGCTCCGCGTTGATTGTAGAGACCGGAGATCCGAGGCCAGAGATCGCGCGGGCGCCCGCTTCAGAAGGCGGCCGCTAGAGTGGCGCAGACTAGAATTCGCCGCGCCGATGTGTGACCCAAAAACCGATGAGCTTTCGGCATTCCAAAATTGTTTGCACCATCGGGCCGGCGAGCCGCGACCCGCGCATCCTGAAAAAATTACTGGAAGCGGGAATGGATGTGGCGCGCCTGAATTTCTCGCACGGCAGCCACTCCGAGCATCTCCACTGCATACAGACGCTGCGCCGCGCCGCGCACAAGCTCAAGAAAACCATCGCCATTCTTGCGGACCTGCAGGGACCGAAGATCCGCACGGGAGTGCTGGCCGGCGGGATGCCGGTGCAACTGCGCACCGGCCAGGCGTTCACCATCACCACTGCGAAAATCCTCGGCGATTCGACGCGCGTAAACACTACGTTTCTCCCCCTGCCCAAAGAAGTGCATCGCGGCGACAGGATTCTGCTTTCGGACGGGTTGATTGAATTGCGCGTGGAAAACGTCCGCGGTAGGGAAGTGAACTGCCGCGTGGTGAACGGCGGAGCGCTCGGCGAGCACAAAGGGATCAACCTGCCAGGAGTGAAACTGCGCGTGCCGGCGCTGACGGCGAAAGACAGGGAGGATTTGAGATTTGCGCTGGCGCATGGCGTGGATTACATCGCTGTGAGTTTCGTGCGGCGACCGGAAGATGTGCTGCTGGCGAAAAGGCTGATCCGCAGGGCGCGAAAAGACACGCCGGTGATCGCCAAGCTGGAAAAACCGGAGGCGATCGAAAATCTGGAAGAGATTTTGCGGGTTTCGGACGGCGTGATGGTGGCGCGCGGCGACCTCGGCGTGGAGATGAGCCCGGAGCGCGTGCCCGTGGTGCAGAAAGCGATCATCGCCAGAGCGCGGGAGTATCGCCGGCCGGTGATTACCGCAACGCAGATGCTGGAATCGATGACCGAGAATCCCCGCCCGACGCGCGCCGAGGCTTCCGACGTGGCCAACGCGATTTTTGACGGCTCGGACGCGGTGATGCTTTCGGCGGAGACCGCAGCGGGAAAATATCCCGTGGAAGCCGCCAGCATGATGGCGCGCATCATTTGTGAAGCGGAAGAGAGCATCACGGACTTCGCGCGGCCGGCGACGCAAGAAAAGTTGAAGGTGGCGGAGACCGTCGCAGAACTCGTCTGCCACGCTTCCCGCGAATTGCACATGCGCTGGATTGTGGTGTTCACGCACAGCGGATTCACAGCGCGGCTGATTTCGCGTTACCGGCCGCTGGTGCCGATTGTGGCGTTTTCTCCAGAGGCCGAGACGCGGCGTCGCATGGCGTTGATCTGGGGCGTGCGGCCGCTCCCGATTCCCGATCTGCGCAAAGTGGACCAGTTGGCGGAAATTTCTGAGAGGCGGCTGCTGGAGGAGAAGCTGGTGCGCAAAGGTGATGTGATCGCCGTCGTGGCGGGAACGCCGATGGGCGTGCGCGGAACCACGAATTTCATGAAGTTCCACGTGATTGACGCGACTGCTTAGGAATCCAGGCGCCCCTCCCGTTTTTTCGCAGATATTCACTCTATACGGATTAGAGAGTGAAAAGTCTGTACGTATCGGTTTTACGGGCTCAGCTGGCGAGGCGGTCCGCCGCGAGTCGGTTCCAAAGAAAAGAAGAAAGGCCAACCCACCCTACGTTGCATAAGAGTGGCAAATACTGGACTGTCCCAAGGAGGCTAGTTGACCCAGCGGTCGGGGCGGGAGGGTGGTTCGCTCTTGTTTTTGTTGACGTAGACCTCGAATTTCTTTTTGTTGCGCTCGTAGCGCCAGTCGGAGACTTCGTTGCGGAGACGGTAGAGGTAGGAGTCGCGGCGGAGATACAGGTAGCCGATGAGCATGCCGCCGAGGTGACAGATGTGTGAAACCTTGTCGTCGCCCAACCCGAAGGTGCCAAGAAACGTGATGGCGGCCATGATTGCCACAATCCACTTCATCTTGATGGCGACGGGGATGGGAAAAAGGTAGGCGCGGCGATCAGGGAAGAGAATGGCGCAAGCAATCAAGACGCCAAATATAGCTCCCGAGGCGCCGATGGTCGGTAGGTCATATGGCGGCCTACCCCACATAGTCGGAATGGTGCGGACGAGGACGTTGAGTACGCCTGCGCCTACTCCCGTAAGAAAGTAGTAGCGCAGAAAACGGTTGCGTCCCCAGACGAGTTCGACTTCGCGCCCGAAGGACCACAACATGAACATGTTGACCACAATGTGCCAAACGCTGTTTACGTCGTGCAGAAAAAGGTAGGTGAAAGGCTGCCAGATACGCAGGCCGGGGACGACGCCGCTAGGGACGAGTCCGAACCAGAGGTCGAAACGATATTCCGCCTGCGCCCCGCGAAGGTAATAGATAAAAATCTGAGCGAGATAGACGACACAATTAGCGACCAGCAGGAGCTTAACGCCCGGGGTGATGAAGAATTCCCAGTTCACGCGGTGATAGCGGATTCGGTTGGAGCGCGAGGCCATCCTGAGGCCAGTTTACGAGCGTGGAGCTACCAAGTAAAGGAACAGCACTCGGGTGACTCGGGTGCCGGAGGCCGTTGCCGTCTTGCTCAGTCGAGTTTTTTGCGGGCGAAGTGGAACAGGGAGGCGGAAAGCAACACAAACATGATGATAGCGAGGGTATTGCGGTTGGCGAGATTGGGCCAGAACTTGGGACCGATGGAGAAGAGGTCGGGGCGCCAAGGCAGGCGGAGAGTGGTTACAAGCCATCCCGGCACGCGGTGAGCGATTTCGGGGTCTTGGAAGAGATTGATGATGATGCCGAGAAGGCCGAAGACACCTCCGGCGGCGATGAGGCCGGAGGAGTAGAGAGCGCCGGGGCTAGCTTCGCTTTCGTCTTTCTTTTTGGTGGTGGCTTCAACCAGGACGCGGACGAGTCCGCCGGCGAACATGGCTCCTGTGGTGGCGATGGATAAGTAAGAGCCCGTTGCAAAGGCCAGAGAACGCACGCCCAGGATTTCCACGGCGATGACGAGACAGACCCCCATCAAAACCAGGCGCCAGGGCAAGCGCTGATTGAGAATGCCGTTGATCACGGTGGCCATCAGGCGCGCTTGCGGAGCGGGAGCGGCGGCGCTGCCGATACCTTGCGCCCATTGCAGCTCGATGCGCTCGGTGCCAGGGTCGTAGAGATATTCGCCGTCAGGAATTTCGTGCGAGCCAAGCGCGTTGATGAGGACGTATTGCTTGCCCTGGTGCTCGATGGAGTTGCTTTCGATTTTCACGCCCGTGGGAAGAGACTGCAGCGAGACCGGAATTTGCGTGGGAATGTATTTTTCAAGGCCGCGATTCATCAGGTTGAGCGTGGCGCCGATGGCGATGGTGGAAACGGTGACGCCGACGAGCAGGCCGAGCTGTTGGCGGAGCGGCGTGGAGCCAACTAAGTAGCCGGTCTTCAAATCCTGGGAAGTGGCGCCAGCGATGGCGGCGGCGATGCACACGACTCCGCCGATCATGAGTGCGAGAACGGCGTAGTTGGGGGCGGTCCATCCGGCGAGGAAAAAGATGGCGCAGGTGGCCATGAGCGTGGCGATGCTCATGCCGCTGATGGGATTGGACGAGTTGCCGAGAAGGCCGCTGATGCGGCCCGCGACAGTGACGAAGAGGAAACCGAAGATGACGACGAAGACGGCTGCGAAGAGATTATGGAACCAGCGCGTTGCTGCGCCTTCGATGGGGCGAAATGTGAGCAGCACCCACATCATGGCGATGATGGCGATGGATCCGACGATGACGGTGCGCATGGGGATGTCGCGGTCAATGCGCGAAGCCGCTTCTGTCGTTCCCGCTGCGCCTTGCGCGCGGACATCTTTCAGCCCCGCGCGAAGAGCTGAAATGATGGTCGGCATGGTGCGGAGAAGCGTAATGAGCCCGGCGGCGGCGACGGCGCCCGCACCCATGGGCCGGATGTAGCTGCTCCAGATTTGATCGGGCGTCATTTGCGGGATGGGGATGGTGGAAGGGTAGAGCGGAGTGTTGCCGGCGAGCTGACCGTAGAACTTGATGGCGGGCATCATGACGAGCCAGGAGATGATGCCGCCGGCGAAGAGAATTCCAGAGACCCGCGGCCCGATGATGTAGCCGACTCCGAGATATTCAGAGGTGACGTTCACGCGGAAGGAAGCGCCGGGGAACCAGTTGGGGCGGGAGTCGGGGAGTTCAGTCCAGGCCAGGCAGGTTTTCATGAGGAAGGTGTAGACGCCGCCGAGGCCCAGTCCCCAGAAAACGCGCCCCGCGAAGGAGCCGCCACGTTCGCCCGCTACGAGCACGTCGGCACAGGCCGTGCCTTCGGGGAAGGAGAGGTTGCCGTGCTCCTTGACGATGAGCTGGCGGCGAATGGGAACCATGAACAGGACGCCCAACCAGCCACCGAGCAGAGCCAGGGGGAAGATGCGCCAGAAGGTGAACTCCTTGCCGAAGCCGAGAAAGATGAGCGCGGGGATGGTGAACATGACGCCGGCGGCGAGGGATTCGCCGGCCGAGCCGGTGGTCTGGACGATGTTGTTTTCAAGGATGGTGGAGCGGCCAAAGGCACGGAGGATACTGATCGAGAGGACCGAGATGGGGATGGAGGCCGAGACGGTGAGGCCGGCGCGGAGGCCGACATAGACGGTGACGGCGCCGAACAGGAGTCCGAACAGCGCGCCGAGGATGACGGCGCGGACGGTGAACTCGGCGAGGGTTTCTTCCGTGGAGATGTAAGTGCGAAATTCGCCCGGAGGGGCCGTGGAACTCCAGGGACGATTGGTCACAAGTCCTCCATTCAGAACGCCGTAGATGAAAAAGGCGCGCGGGGATTATGCCGCAGGGCGGGTACGGTGGGAAGCGGTTTTGGCCTTTTGGCGGGTTCCGGCGGGAGAGTTTGCAGGATGGGTGACGGGCAGGGACAGGCTGTACCTGCGTTCTCTTGACAGCAGCTGGACGAGGCGGTAAGTTCACCAAACGTAAGATACCCAGGTATCAAAGAGCTTCGATGGTCCAGCCCCAGCCAAGCGCCGCGCTGTCGTTTTGCGTCCCAGTGCGGGGTGTATTCGGCGAGTACGGGCGGGAAAATCCAGGAGAAAACCGGTGAATCAGCGCGCGTGGGCACGGGTGTGCGTGGTGGTGTTGACGATCGTGTGGGCAGGTTTATGGTCTGCGGACACGGCGCGAGCGGATGAATGGAAGCCGATTACGCCGGAAGAATTGAAGATGACGAGCGTTGCGGAAGCGCCTGGTGCGCCGGCAGTGATTCTCTATCAGGAAGTAAATCGCGATGATGGACGAACCGCGCACGAGGATACGTATGTGCGGATCAAAATCTTGACGGAGGAAGGGCGTAAGTATGCGAACGTCGAGATTCCCTTTGTAAAGAACATGGGGAACGTCCATGGAGTGAAGGGCAGATCAGTGCATGTGGATGGCTCCGTGGTGCCGTTTGACGGGAAAGTGATGGAACAGACGATCGTCAAGGCAAAAGGTCTCAAGTATCTGGCGAAGACGTTCACTCTGCCTGACGTCCAGGTCGGCGGCATCATTGAGTATCGCTACACATACGATCTACACGAAGGATATGTGTACGACTCCAAATGGATCTTGAGCCAGGGGCTGTTTGCGAAGTACGAGAAGTTCACGCTAAAGGCTAATCCGGATTTCGCGTTGCGGTGGAGCTGGCCGCTTGGGATACCACAGGGCTCGCAGCCACCTAAAGATGACGGGCACGGAACTATCAGCATGGAATGTCACAACGTGCCGGCATTCCAGGTTGAGGACTACATGCCACCGGAAACGGCGTTGAAATTCCGCGTGGATTTCATCTACAGCGACGAGACGGCTCTGGAGAAAGATCCTACAAAATTCTGGAAGAATTTTGGAAAGAAACAGAGCAGCGCAGTAGAAGACTTTGTAGGAAAGAAGAAGGCGATGGAGCAGGCGGTTGCGGAAACGGTGGCCGCGGGAGATGCGCCGGATGTGAAGCTGCAGAAAATTTACGCGCGGGTGCAGCAAATTCGTAACACCAGTTTCGAGCGAGAAAAGACGGAGCAGGAACTAAAGCGCGAAAAGCAGAAGGAAGCGAACAACGTCGAAGACTTATGGAAACACGGTTACGGAAACGGGCGCCAGATAACTTGGCTCTTCCTCGGCATGGCGCGAGCCGCGGGGTTTGATGCATCGCCGGTGTTGTTTTCGCGACGCAGCGAGACGTTTTTCAACAACGCAATCATGAATACGCGGGACCTGAACGATAACGCCGTACAAGTGATCGTGAATGGCAAGGAGCGCTACTTCGATCCTGGCACGGCATTTACGCCATACGGGGAGATGCCGTGGCAGACGACGATGGCGCCCGGTTTAAAGCTCAACAAAGATGGTGGCAGCTGGGTGCAAGCGCCGCTGCCGGAAAGCGACGAATCAAGGACGGAGCGAAAGGCCGATTTGAAACTGGACAACGAGGGCACGTTGCAAGGCAAGCTGACCGTGACTTACTACGGAAGCGAAGCACAAATCTTGCGCATGGATCAGCGCAACGAAGACAACACCAGCCGGAGGAAGCTGCTGGAGGATCTCGTCAAGGAAATGATTCCCGTCGGTGTAGAGGTGGAGCTGGTGAACCAACCGGACTGGAAAAGCTCTTCGCCGGCAATGGTGACGGAGTACACATTGAAAGTACCAGGTTGGGTTTCGGGCGCGGGGAAGCGAGCGCTCTTGCCTGTAGGGCTTTTTTCCGCGCCGGAGAAGGGCGTATTCGACAACGCGAATCGTGTGCACGCCGTCTATTTCAACTATCCATACCGAAAGGTTGACGACATTACGATTGAACTGCCGCTGGGTTGGAAACTGAGTTCGTTAGCGAAGCCGGTGGATCAAGACGCAAAGGCGGCGGCCTATGGCATGAAGGCCGAAGAAAAAGGCGGGAGCCTGCATCTGACGCGCAACCTGCGTAGCGACCTGGTGATGATACCGAAAGAAAATTACCCGACGTTGCGAGCTTTTTTTCAATTGGTGAGAACCGGCGACGAAGAGCAAGTGGTGCTGCAACCCGGAAGCGCTTCGGCGGGGAATTGATCATGAGATTCTTGAAAATTGCGGGTTCATTCGCGCTGGCGTCGTTGATCTGCGGAGCTTCCTCAACACGGGCGGACGCACCGGCCTGGATGCACAACCTCGTCGGAGTTTCTCTCCCTGCGCACGATGAGAAGACGACGGCCGTACTGCTGTACTCCGATGACGTCATGACAATTCAGAGCAACGGAAAGCTGAAACATCTGGAGCGTCGCGCCTATAAAATACTGCGGCCGGAAGGCAGCGCCTACGGCACGGTGCGGGCCGACATGAGTTCGGAGACGCGCGTCCTCAGCATGCACGGGTGGTGCATTCCAGCACAGGGCAAGGACTACGAGGTTAAGGACAAGGAGGCTGTCGAGACGGCGCTCGCAGGTTTGGAAAACGGTGAGCTAGTGAGCGACGTAAAGTCCAGATTTCTGCGCATTCCTGCGGCCGATACGGGAAACATCGTTGGCTACGAGGTGGAATACGAAAAACAGCCCTATGTGCTCCAGGATGTGTGGGGCTTTCAGTATCGGGTGCCAGTCAGGGAAGCGCATTTCACTTTGCAGCTTGCGCCGGGCTGGGAGTATCGCGCGGTGTGGCTGAATCATCCCGAAGTGGCACCCACGTCGTCCGCAAATGGACAAATCCAATGGACGCTCCTCGACATCAAAGCGATCCGACCCGAAACGAAGATGCCGCCTTGGGAGAGCGTTTCGGGCGCAATGGTGATCTCACTGTTTCCGGTAAATGGAAAGAACACGGGCTTCAAGGACTGGGCGTCCATGGGGAAGTGGGAAGAGAGCCTGCGCAGTGATCGGCGCGATGCTTCGCCTGAAATCAAAAGCAAGGTGGCCGAGCTGACGGCGGGTGCCGCGAGCCCTCTTGAGAAAATGAACGCACTAGCGACATTCATGCAGAAAGAGATTCGCTATGTGGCGATTCAGTTGGGAATCGGAGGCTGGCAGCCGCATCGCGCGTCCGAAGTTTTCCAACATAGATATGGAGACTGCAAGGATAAGGCAACGCTGCTGAGCACGATGCTTCAACAAGTGGGCGTCGAGTCCTACTATCTGGACATAAACACCGAGCGTGGTGTGATTACCCCGGCGACGCCCGCCACACGCTGGTTTGACCACGTAATCCTGGCGATCAAGCTGCCAGAGGGAATCAACGATCCGTCATTAACGATGATATACGCCCACCCGAAGCTCGGGAAGCTGTTGATTTTCGATCCGACTGACGAATTTACCCCCTTTGGACACTTGAGCGGGGAGCTGCAGGCCAGCTACGCGTTGCTAGTCACGCCCGATGGGGGAGAGCTCATAAAAGTGCCGCAGCTTTCGGCCAGCCTTAACGGAATTACGCGCAGGGCATCCGTGGTGTTGGACGTACAGGGGAACCTTACCGGCACCTTTAACGAAAGCCGCGTGGGAGACGCTGCGGTGGAGGAGCGGGCGCGAATGAAGTTCGTGTCGGCTGATAAGGAGCGCCTCAAGGTGATCGAGGGAATTCTGGCAGGATCTCTTGCGAACTTCGCAGTGACACAAGCGTCCATCAGCAGCCTGCAGGACACGCACAAACCATTTCAGATGGACTATTCCATTGCCGTTCAGCGTTACGCCAAGCCCGCCGGCGAGTTGCTGCTGGTGCGGCCCAGGTTGATTGGAGTTCGAGGAAGCGGGTTGCTGGAAACGAAGGAGCCAAGGCAGCTACCCGTGGTTTTCGACGGTCCGCGAAGGGATACAGACACATTCGAAATTACGATGCCGCCCGGATATGAGGTGGACGATCTGCCGCCGGC
>Ga0157378_10002598_pt1 | contig 16083 bp, 15 predicted proteins | sample M65metaG_FD_115309 | JGI IMG/M metagenome (GOLD analysis project Ga0157378, IMG submission 115309) | Miscanthus rhizosphere microbial communities from Kellogg Biological Station, Michigan, USA - M6-5 metaG | ecosystem: Host-associated > Plants > Roots > Rhizosphere > Soil | place: USA: Michigan...
ACAAGGTCAAGACGTATTATTCTTTATCGATAATATCTTCCGTTTCACACAAGCGGGTTCAGAAGTATCAGCATTACTTGGCCGTATGCCATCAGCAGTAGGTTATCAGCCAACATTAGCGACAGAAATGGGTCAGCTTCAAGAGCGTATCACGTCAACAAGCGTAGGTTCTGTAACATCGATTCAAGCGATTTACGTACCAGCCGATGACTATACGGATCCAGCTCCAGCGACAACATTTGCTCACTTAGATGCAACAACAAACTTAGAGCGTAAATTATCAGAGATGGGTATTTACCCTGCGGTAGATCCATTAGCATCTACATCTCGCGCTTTATCTCCTGAAATTGTTGGAGAAGAGCACTATGCAATTGCGCGTCAAGTTCAACAAACGTTACAGCGTTATAAAGAGTTACAAGATATCATTGCAATCCTAGGTATGGATGAGTTATCTGATGAAGATAAACTTGTTGTACAACGTGCTCGTCGCGTTCAATTCTTCTTGTCTCAAAACTTCCACGTAGCAGAACAATTTACAGGTCAAAAAGGTTCTTATGTTCCTGTAAAAGAAACTGTTAAAGGATTTAAAGAGATCTTGGAAGGTAAATACGATCATTTACCTGAAGATGCGTTCCGTTTAGTTGGTCGCATTGAAGAAGTTATTGAAAATGCGAAACGTATGGGAGTAGAAGTTTAATTTAAGGGACATAGGAGGTTTTTTAAATGAAGACAATCCATGTCAGTGTAGTGACTCCTGATGGCCCAGTTTACGAATCAGAAGTGGAAATGGTAAGTACCCGAGCACAGAGCGGTGAGCTTGGTATTTTACATGGCCATATTCCGATGGTTGCTCCTTTACAAATTGGAGCCGTCCGCTTGAAGAAAGCAAGCAGTACAGAACTTGTGGCTGTTAGCGGAGGATTTCTTGAAGTAAGACCTGACAAAGTAACAATTCTTGCACAGGCTGCTGAAACAGCTGAAGAGATTGACGTAGCTCGTGCAGAAGAAGCGAAAAAGCGCGCTGAAATGCGCCTTGATAGCAAACAAGACGACGTTGATGTTAAGCGTGCTGAAATTGCCTTGAAACGGGCAGTCAATCGTTTAGATATTAGTCAACGTAAGTTCTAAAAAAAGCCCTCTCAAACGAATGAGAGGGCTTTTTTGCTCTATTATACACAAGGGGAAGAGCAAATAGCATTGATCTATGATTATATATTCCATTTAACTAAGCGCATCCATCTTCTTTATTTTGCTCAATAATGGAAAAGGATCTTAAAATAGGGAATAAAATAAATGTTTTTCATGTTACCGTTTACGAATTTGCATAAGTGTGCTTTAATATGAAAAGAAGAGACGATGATCGTCTCTTCTTTTCATATGGTGTTTAAAAGGAGTGCTTTTATTGTTTGGAGGAATTGAACAGCAAACGTTACTAACCATGATTTCACATTTGATTTTTATTGTGATTACTTGGTATGCTTTGCAGGGCTTTCAAATTGAAAAGCTGATGAAACCTAATCATGTGTTTCAAGCAAAATTAATGCTTATTTTATTGACCATTACGATTTCATCAACAGTAAGTAATTTCTTTTTGGATTATTTATTTTGGTCACAGCGCATTCCCTCATTTTTTCAATGATTGGCAAGCTATGAGTCTATGATAAAATAGACGTTCATTCATTGAAGATATACGAATTTATACGCTAATGTATGTCGCTATGTCTAAATATGACGACCCTTTTCATGTATGTATCATCGCCTTCTGGAAAGACTGATGAGTACGGAGAGGGAGTGGCGAAATGTTTAAAAAAATTAGTGTCTTTTTGGCTATTTTCATTACTGGCTTATTCGTATATCATGGAAGTTATGTGAGCAATGCCCAAAACAATGAAACTACTATTGAGAAGATTGTTCACACCTTAAATAAGCAGCATGTTTCGTTAACTGAAGTATCGTTGTATGCAAGAGAAGAAGTAAAAGCTGTTACTGACCAAAAAACCTTTTATTCGCAAGCTAAAATTATTAAAAGTAATTTTAGAGGTTTTAAATGGGAAGTGAAGAGGGAAAGAGACCTATGGAAAGCAATAGGTACACGCAAAAGTGAAGATGTGAACGAAGTCATTCTGTTAACTTATGCGATCGATGAACACAGCAATGCGTACATATCGTATCATGTAACGGGACAAGGTTTAAAAGAAAAAAATATGACCCATTTTCAAAATGTATTTCAGACAAATTATGAAAAAATTTTCCTATCAGAACCCATAATTTTCTCTTGTGCAACGGGGGAAATCAATGATAAGATGGAAAGTGTTTTGTCTGTTGAAATTCAAGACCTATTACGAGCTTTCAATGCTAAACCAGTGGAATCTCTAGTGGAAGAGTCATTTACCTCTGTTTCAGCATATACTGGACTGTGGAAAGAAGCTCTTCAAACGAAAAAGCAGGAAATGAACTTACAAATTGCATTACGCAAGACAAGAATGGGCGGTCAAACAACCATAGTTGTTGGCACACCTATCATTACGTCTGAATATTAATATAGAGAAAATGGACGCGGAGGGGAATACCTTGGAAAAAATCATCGTCCGCGGTGGAAATAGATTAAGCGGTACAGTTAAAGTTGAAGGAGCAAAAAACGCCGTTTTACCTATTATCACTGCAACCTTATTAGCTAGTGAAGGAAAAACAATTCTAAATGATGTACCAGCTCTCTCCGATGTATTTACGATTGGCGAAGTTTTAAGACATCTGAATGCAGAAGTAGATTTTGAAACAAATCGTGTAGTTGTAGATGCATCAAGAGAGTTAAAAACAGATGCACCTTTTGAATATGTAAGAAAAATGCGCGCTTCAGTACTTGTAATGGGTCCTTTATTGGCGCGTACAGGTGAGGCTCGTGTAGCTTTACCTGGCGGATGTGCGATTGGATCAAGACCGATTGATCAGCATCTTAAAGGCTTTGAAGCAATGGGTGCTAAAGTTCAAGTAGGAAATGGTTTTATTGATGCAAAAGTTGAAGGAAGACTAAAAGGTGCTAAAATTTATTTAGACTTCCCAAGTGTAGGTGCCACAGAAAATATTATGATGGCAGCAGCATTAGCGGAAGGCACTACAATTATGGAAAACGTAGCAAAAGAACCTGAGATTGTCGACTTAGCAAACTTCTTAAACGCAATGGGCGCTAAAGTTCGCGGTGCAGGAACTGGTACGATCCGTATTGAAGGTGTTAATAAATTATATGGTGCAGAACATGCAATTATTCCAGATCGTATCGAAGCTGGAACATTCATGGTAGCAGCAGCTATTACAGGTGGAAACGTACTTGTACGCGGTGCAGTAGCAGAGCACATCAGTTCACTTGTTGCTAAAATGGAAGAAATGGGTGTTGAAATTACTGAAGAAGGCGACGGCTTACGTGTTGTAGGACCTGAAAAGCTAAAATCAGTAGATATTAAAACAATGCCTCATCCAGGGTTCCCTACGGATATGCAATCTCAAATGATGGCATTATTATTAGCAGCAGAAGGCACAAGTATGATTACAGAAACAGTTTTTGAAAACCGCTTTATGCACGTAGAAGAGTTTCGCCGCATGAACGCTGATATTAAAATTGAAGGGCGCTCTGTTATTATTAACGGACCTTCTCAACTACAAGGCGCTGAAGTAGCAGCAACAGATCTTCGTGCAGCAGCAGCGTTAACATTAGCAGGACTTGTAGCAGACGGCTATACGCGTGTAACGGAATTAAAACACCTTGATCGTGGTTATGTAAATTTCCACAATAAATTAGCCGCTTTAGGCGCTGATATTGAACGTGTAAATGACGAAACAAAGCAAGTAGAACAAACTCAACAGGCTTCAGACGTCAAATAAATATGTCATAAAAAAAGCATCTCATAGCGAGATGCTTTTTTTGTCGTTGGACGACCCTTATGGCCGGTTTGCTGTCATAAAAGGTTGTCCACCTCCATACATATGGAATATAGGGATATAGGTGTTCCTTGTCAAAATAATAGATATGGAGGCTAGGCGTTCATGAAACAAGCAAAGCCAATCGTCGTACTAGGAGTCATCTTTTTTTTCGTTGTGTTACTCATCCCAACACTTCTCGTTGTTCCTTTTACTGAAAAGACAGATGGAAAGCTACATGAAAATGTCAAACAGACCCCACAAACCGAAAAACTACAAAAAGTGACAGCGTCTCCTCTTGACGTCAGTGTTTATCGTACGGAAACGAAAAAAGTAGAAAAACTGCCGCTCGAAGACTATCTTGTAGGGGTAGTAGCAGCTGAAATGCCTGCTACTTTTGAGCTTGAAGCACTTAAGGCTCAAAGTTTGGCAGCCAGAACCTATATTGTGCAAACTATGATGAATGGAAATAGTCATCTTCCCCAAGGAGCGGATGTGACTGATACCGTAGAGTACCAAGTATATTTAAATAAAGATGAGCTAAGAAGCAGATGGAACAAAGACTATGATTGGAAAATCAAAAAAATTCAAGAAGCAGTGAAGGACACCCAAGGTCAAATTCTTACGTATAAAAATAAGCCAATTAATGCTACGTTCTTTTCTACAAGCAATGGTTACACTGAAAATTCAGAAGCGTATTGGAAGAATTCCATTCCTTATCTAAAAAGTGTAGCTAGTCCATGGGATAAAAAGTCCCCTGAATTTACAAATCAGAAAGTAATGTCTGTTGCTAGCTTTGAACAGAGGCTTGGAGTGAAATTAACAAACAGTGGATCAGTAGGTGAAATCGTCTCTAGAACGCCGGGGCAGCGCGTAGATTACGTAAAGATAAACGGTAAAGAACTGTCGGGAAAAGATGTTCGGGAAAAACTGGGTTTATCGTCAGCCGACTTTCATTGGACAAAAAAAGGTAATGAAATTATCATCAACACAAAAGGATATGGACATGGTATTGGGATGAGTCAGTACGGAGCAAATGGTATGGCACTGGAAGGAAAAACGTATAAAGATATTGTTACTCATTATTATACAGGTGTTGCGATTACCCCTAACGATCAGTTTGTTGCACAATTGACAGCTAAACGCTAATTCAAAGACCCTTATAGCAGGGTCTTTTTTTATGTTTTTCACTTTTTTTAAATAAAATGTATATTTTAGATTCATCTGTTGAAAAATAATCGAAAAAAATTTTTTATCGCTGTGTATATATTCATTCAATTGTGTTCAGACTGATTGCTGAGGTGATGATATATGAGAGAGGAAGAAAAGAAACGTACTTCTCCAAAATCGAAAGTTCAAAAATTAGTTAGAAAGCGTTGGGTGTTCCCGGCTATCTATTTAGCGAGTGCAGCAATTATTCTTACAGCAGTCCTTTGGTTTCAAGCTAATGGAAACGATATTAGCAAAGAAGACAAAAGCGGCTATAGCCAAGACGGTACGGCTTATCGAGACGACGCTGTAGAGGTAAATGCTTCGCTTGAAAATTTAAAAATGCCAGTTGCTAGTGAAGCATCAGCTATCGTGAAAAAGCCTTTCTACGACGATCAAGCATCTGAAAAACAGCAAGAAGAAGCACTAGTTTTCTACAACAATACGTATCATCCAAACACAGGTGTTGACTTAGCTGTTAAGGGAGATAAATCATTTGATGTTGTAGCAGCAGCTAGCGGTACAGTAACAAAAGCAACAAAAGATCCTTTACTAGGTTATGTAGTAGAAATTGATCACAAAGATGGTTTAGTCACACAGTATCAATCTCTTGAGAAAGCTGATGTAGAAGTAGGAGATATTGTTAAACAAGGCCAAACGATTGCAAAAGCTGGAAAAAGCTTATATAATCAAGAAGCAAAAACACATGTGCATTTTGAAGTTCGTAAAGATGGTGTAGCAATTAATCCAAGCAGTTATTTTGGAAAATCTGTTAGTTCTATCAAAGAAGTCAAAGCAGCTGAAGTGACAGAACCAAAAGACGACTCTTCTTCTGAAGAATCAAAGGATAGCGAAAAATCATCTGATGAAAAGACTAAAGAAGATAAAGATTCAAAACAACCTTCAACAGATACGTCTAAACCAAATGCATAAGGCAAGACCATAAATATGAAAAGAAGCTGGATAAAATCGAGCTTCTTTTTTTATGAATTTTTCTAAAATGAGATGCATTATGTTAAAAAAGTAAATAAAAAACACTAAATTTTCAAAAAAATATAAGAAATCACTTGTCCTTACTGACTTTTCTAGCATATATCTGCACACAAGCTAATAAACTGTTACAAACCTATAAAGAGAATGTTAGAAAAGGGATAATATATACATTCCCTTGGATACTTCTCATATCCAATTTGGGGAGGGCGAGTAGTGTGCACGATTACATCAAAGAGAGAACTATCAAGATTGGAAAGTATATTGTAGAAACAAAGAAAACAGTTCGTGTAATTGCGAAAGAATTTGGCGTTTCGAAAAGTACTGTCCATAAAGATTTAACAGAGCGTCTACCAGAAATAAATCCTGAGTTAGCAAATGAAGTAAAAGAAATTCTTGATTATCATAAATCTATTCGGCATTTGCGTGGAGGAGAAGCAACAAAATTAAAGTACAAAAAGGAAGAAGAAACTGTAAAATGAAAAAATGCCCAATATTGCCTTTTTTATAGAGGTAGTATAGGGCATTTTATTTTTTGGATAAAATAGGTATATAATAAATATTTTTGCTAATAACAACATACATATACAAATTGTGATAAAATAGTAAATTAGGAAAAAAGAATGGTTATCATGCAAAGATATGTAAATAGAAGGAGGATTTAAGGTATGTTAGCAAAAGACATTGGTATCGATTTAGGTACAGCTAACGTCTTAATTCACGTTAAAGGCAAAGGAATTGTGTTAAATGAACCGTCTGTTGTGGCGATTGATAAAAATACAAATAGAGTGCTAGCAGTAGGGGAAGAAGCGAGACGTATGGTAGGAAGAACGCCCAGTAATATTATTGCCATTCGTCCCTTAAAAGATGGTGTTATCGCTGACTTCGAAATTACAGAGTCTATGCTCAAACACTTTATTAACAAATTAAATGTAAAAGGTTTTTTATCCAAGCCGCGCATTTTAATTTGTTGTCCAACAAATATTACTTCTGTTGAACAAAAAGCAATTCGCGAAGCTGCTGAAAAGAGCGGTGGAAAAACTATTTATTTGGAAGAAGAACCAAAAGTCGCGGCTATTGGCGCTGGAATGGATATCTTTCAGCCGAGCGGAAATATGGTCGTAGATATTGGTGGAGGTACAACCGATGTGGCCGTCCTTTCAATGGGCGATATCGTAACAGCAGCTTCTATTAAGATGGCTGGTGATCGTTTTGATGCCGAAATTTTGCAGTACATTAAGCAAAAATATAAGCTCTTAATCGGAGAGCGTACAGCAGAAGAAATTAAAGTGAAAATTGGTACGGTGTTTCCTAAAGCTCGTAATGAAGAGTTGGACATTCGAGGGCGAGACATGGTTTCAGGCCTACCTCGTACGGTTACTGTTTATTCTGAAGAAGTAGAGGAGGCACTTAGAGAGTCTGTCAGCGTCATTGTACAAGCTTCGAAAAGTGTATTAGAGCGTACACCTCCCGAACTTTCTGCCGATATTATAGACAGAGGCGTTATTTTAACTGGCGGTGGAGCATTGCTTCACGGTATGGATCAGCTGTTAGCGGAAGAATTAAAGGTGCCTGTGCTAATTGCAGAAAATCCAATGGGTTGTGTAGCTGTTGGAACAGGTATTATGCTCGATAATATTGATAAACTATCTCGTCGCAATATTGTTTAAATAAATGAAGACTCCTCTATTGGCTCGTTTCATACAGAGGAGTCTCTTCTTTTATCTATTATACTCTGTGAGCTGGCTATAACGAACAACGTTTACTTGTAAGGAGGATGAAGTATGTTTAAAGGGTTTTACACGGCAGCAGCGGGTATGCTGTCTCAACAGCGTCAAACTGACTTATTAACGAATAACATAGCAAATGCTAATACGCCAGGATTTAAAGCAGATCAAGGTACGTTAAAGGCATTTCCTGATATGTTGCTGCAGCGAATGGAATCTGAAGATTTACCTACTGACCGTAGCATCTCTGTTCAGAACAAAAAAGACATAGGTGCGATTAATACGGGCGTGTATATGCAAGAAACAGTTCCAAATTTTACACAAGGTGATCTTCAGCAAACGTCTCAATCAACTGATATTGCATTGATGGAGCAAAATATGCCTACAAAAGAGGGCGGACTATTTTTTGTGGTACAAAGCCCTGATAATACGCCTCAATATACAAGAAACAGTAATTTTACATTAGATCAGGAAGGGTTTTTAACTACGTCTACCGGAGCTTATGTATTAAATACAAATAATCAACCAATTCAACTAAAAAGTGAAAACTTTACAGTTGATTCACAAGGTAACGTAACGGAAAATAATCAGCAGGTTGCACAAATCGATATTGCTTATGCTAGTGACTTACAAACGATTAAAAAGGCAGGGAATGGATTGTATGAAACGCTGAACAATCAGCCCTTGCCTTCAGCAAGGAATAATCCAGGCATTTCTTATCAGTTAAAGCAAGGATTTGTTGAACGTTCCAATGTAGATGCTGCTCAAAGTATGACTGATTTACTAACGGCTTACAGAGCTTTTGAGGCAAATCAAAAAATAATGCAAGCTTACGATAGAAGCATGGATAAAGCGGCAAATGAAATTGGGCGTGTGCGCTAAAAGCAACGGGGGAGATGAGAAGGATGAACCGTACAATGATAACAGCGGCCAATACGATGGGACAGCTGCAGCAGCAGCTTGATGTCATTGGTCATAATCTATCTAATACAAATACGACAGGATATAAAGCGAGAGATGCTTCATTTAATGATATGCTGTATCAACAAGTAAACAATCAAGAAGATAAGGGAACAGAAAAGCGGCTTACGCCAGCCGGAATTCGGCAAGGCACAGGCGCTTATTTAGATCAAACGAGCTTGAATATGACGCAGGGTGCTTTTCAGAATACAGATAAACTATTAGATGTAGCTGCATCTAATCCAAACGTTTATTTTCAAGTTGCCGTAAACGATTCCCAACAGCCTGTACAGTATACGCGAGATGGTTCTTTTCATCTTAGCCCTGAAGGCCCGAACGATGTTAAATTAGTAAACGGTTCTGGTCAGGATGTGCTGGGGGAAAATGGTCAAGCTATTATTTTCAATAACGCGTTCAAAGATATACAAATTGATGGAAGTGGAACGATAACGGTTACTACGAATACGGGCGTTGACCAGTTTACACTTGGGTTAACAAATGTCCAAAAGCCGCAGGTGCTAGAAGCTAAAGGAGAAAATCTATTTGCCTTTCCAGCAGGGATGAACCAACCGAATATGTTTACAGATTTGACTGGAAAAGCTCGAGAAACAGCAGGCGTAGAGCAAGGGAAATTGGAACAGTCAAATGTAGATTTGAGTAAAGAACTTACTGATATGTCCATTGCTCAACGTGCGTATCAATTTAATTCCCGCTCTATTTCAATTGCAGATCAAATGATGGGCTTGGTTAATGGAATCAGAGCCTAAGCAAGTAGTTGCTTCTCAATTGAGCATTCTGTATATTGATAATAGTATCGTATGTTACATGCGGTTTGAAAGGAGACTTATTTATGCTTGATATTGAACAAATTAAAGAAATTATTCCACACCGATATCCATTTTTATTGGTCGATCGCATTTTAGAAGTGGAAGAGGGAAAAAAAGCAGTTGGTTTAAAAAACGTATCTGCCAATGAAGAATTTTTTAACGGGCATTTCCCTGACTATCCTGTGATGCCAGGGGTTTTAATTGTAGAAGCTTTGGCTCAGGTAGGAGCAGTAGCTATGCTAAAAAAAGAAGAAAATCAAGGACGTTTAGCATTTTTTGCAGGCATTGACAACTGCCGTTTTAAAAAGCAAGTAAGACCTGGTGATCAACTGCGTTTAGAGGTTGAAATTGTACGTGCGCGTGGATCTATTGGCAAAGGAAAAGGTATCGCAACTGTAGATGGAGAGTTAGTCTGCGAAACAGATATTATGTTTGCTTTAGGCGATAAAAAAGAATAGTACATAAGAGCTGCTGATGCAGCTTTTTTTATTGACGCTGCAAAGCAGAAAAGAGTTTCTTTAATAAAGGTATAATATCCATTAGCAACTCTTTTTGAAGTGTTGGTGACAGAGATGAAAATTGTAAGAGCACATGTTTCAATAAGGGCTGTTTATCTATGAGGGTTAAAATGGTCTCGTCGTGTGAATCCGATTCACATTTTCTTGTTAAGTAAAGAAGTTGGAAGTCATGTAAATGATCTTGTTTATAAGAGGAAGGCTCAATAAGTTGGTCCAGCGTAATTTGAAAACAATTACATAGAGATAGAAAATCAAAAATGGAAGGCGTTTGTTTCGAACATTCCCATTTTGAAATAGTTGTACGAGAAACATTCAACTGATTTGCTAATTCTTCTTGTGAAAATCCTCCTTTTAGTCTGAAATGTTTAATTCTTTCTCCAAAATCCTTCATATGCATCACCTGATTTCGTAAAGATAAGTATATGTCTTATTGTTCGAATGTAGTTCATGTTCTTTGTAACATGCTGAATTCGCACAATATGAAACATATACACTTTACCTTCTTCAATAAAGGGAATAAAACCTGTTTTTATTTCTTTTTTTTCTCTAAAAAGATTCATTTTTCTGCATGGATATAAAAAAAAGAACAAAAATAGAGGTTTTTATAGTAAAAAAATCCTATTTTTTGTTCGGTATATTGAAAAAAATGGTTGAATAACGGGGAAAAATGCATTAATATACGAATTACAAAGAAAAAGGAGTGAAAAAATGACAAATTTTTATTTGAAAAGGCAAGGCGCTCGCATAAGAGATAATCGCTTCAAACGTTCTAGTTGTGCTCATTTATTTTTAGGAAAAAAAGAAAGGTACCTCTCCAGTGAGTTCTCTTTTCTTTACCCTTCTCATGGACCAACGAAAAAGACCGCAAACAATAATCCTCTCTTTTAAATCCAGACACCTTGAGATGACTTGACTTATTTTTTAGATGTACTTTTTATCGGTCTGTTTCGAAGCTGCAGTTTGAACTGTTGAAGTAAATCTTGACCTGATAACCCTTGGTTAATTAAATCCTCTAAGAGCATTTCAGCATAATGAAGTCTCCGTTCTTTTAAAACACCTTTCATCAACAAACTAATACGATTTTCACCAATTGAAGTAATGGAAGCCACGGTAGCTATAAAGGTAGCCGGATCATTTGTTTCTTTCGTAATTTTAGCTTCTACCGTCATTTTTTGTTTATCTTTCAACAAAACATGAAATTCATCGTACCATTTCTTATCGATAACTGCTTCTAAAATCCAGTTATTTTCGCCGTCTTCTTTATTAATAATAAGGCCATTAGTTAGTGAGACAGACTGACGCTTTTCTTGATCATCAACCAATTGAAATGACACAAGTTTAAATGTTTTCATTGATGTTTCCTCCTTTACGTAAATAGTAGGTTATCCATATTATAACATGAATGAGCTTAAAGATTCCCATTATTCAATCAGTTGGAGTGGTAGACTATGATTAACCATATTATTCTTGTAGGAAGACTGACAAAAAAACCTGAGCTTCGATATACCCATGAAGGGATTGCAGTATCTACTATTACTTTAGCAATTAATCGAACGTTTCGAAATGTTGAAGGTGAATATGATGCTGATTTTGTCAACATTACTCTGTGGAGAAAAAATGCAGAAAATACGGCTGCTTACTGTGATAAAGGAGCGGTTGTAGGTGTGGTAGGGCGTGTACAAACGCGCACATTTGAAAATAATCTTCAGCAACGAGTATATATGACCGACGTTGTGGCTGATGCTGTTAAGTTTTTAAGTGGAAAGCCATCCGGTTCTTCTTCATTTGATTCAAATCAGCAAGAAGAATGAAGTTATCTAGCATGAAAGGGGGTGATTAGTTCAGCTAAGGTTCTAAGTCCTCTTATCTATCATAATAGAAGATAGATCCTCTTTAAGAGCAACAAGGCTCTTTCTATATTCTCAAGAGAGAAAATTAAAGTATTTACTATCCCCGAACTATTCCTCTATTTCAGCCGTTAAATCATTTAACGGTTTTTTTGCTGTATATAAGAGGTTGAGACATAACTGAATTAATGCAATCTAAAGACAAACAAATGGGGTGAGCTAGTATGGATCACTTGTTACACCACTGTTGATTTCCGTGCAAGGATTCGCTTTCCGCGGACGGCCGATGAGCCTCCTCGTCACTTGCGCGCGGTCTCATCTATTCTGCTTTTCTCGCAGGAGTCTTCGCTTTGCCCTCCGCTCAACAGCTAGAAGAACCTACATATATGAAACCTACGTCCACCCTACCAATGAAAAAATCCGAACGAGTTTGATTCTCCATCAAGAATCAAACTCGTTCGGATCTTCCTCCAACTAAAATACTTTTGTTTCAGCTTCTATCAATTATTTAGAAAATCTTTTTGCACCTAAGTAGCGCTTGCTCCAGTAGCTGTTATCTAGGCTTGCAATGGTTACACCCGTAGAAGATCCAGCATGAATAAATTGACGATTACCAAGGTAAATGCCCATATGTGTAGGACCGCTAGAATATGTATTAAAAAACACTAAGTCTCCAGGCTGTGGATTACTGACAGGTGTTGATACACTCCAATAACCAGCCGTCGTATAGCGCGTTGTAGAAATTTGTTGTTTCATTACGTAATAAATGAATCCGCTGCAGTCAAAACCAGAAGGAGTTGTGCCACCCCATTTGTAAGGAACACCTATATAACGTTTTGCATCTGAAATCATTTGCGATACATTTAATGTTCCGTTAGAAGTTGAAGGTGTGGATGTACTTGGTTTTGTTGTTGGCGTAGTTGTTTGGCTGCTTTTTGATACCTTTAATTGTTGATTTACATAAATCGTATTAGACGTTAATCCGTTTATTTGTTTTAGCTCACTGACGCTCATGTGAAATGTCGAAGCTATTTTAGATAGGCTATCTCCACGCTGAACTTTGTAAGTTCCGTTTGCATCCTTAGAAGGAGTTTCTGCTGGTTTACTCGTAGTTGGAGTCGATGCGCTATTGCTTCCATTTACTTTTAACGTTTGGTTAATATAAATAATGTTAGAAGAAAGAGCGTTCAAACGTTTTAATTCTTCTACGCTCATATTAAAACGAGTAGCAACTTTCCAAAGGGTATCGCCGCTTTGAACTTTATAGGTCGAACCAGTAGCAGGAGCTGAAGGCTTTTCTTCCTTATTAGATGGTTGAGAGGTTGAAGCAGAAGGAATCGATAACGTTTGTCCTATGTGAATTGTATTTGAAGATAACTTATTTACGCTTTTTAAAGCTTCTACCGTTGTATGGTATTTGGTAGATAATGACCAAAGTGTATCTCCAGCTTTCACTTGAACAGTTGAAGCAGATGCTTCAGCTGAAGCTTGATATAAGAATGTCCCGCCAACAATGGCGCCTAGAGATAAAGCGAGCTGCCTTTTTTTCATTAATAAATCCCCCTAATTATGTAAATGTTTCGTGTTTATTTTTCCAATATGTCTATTAAATTACAAAAATATTATATGTATAAATATGCTGGAATTTAAAGAGAAAGTAAAGGGTCTTTTTCGCTATAAAAATACCTTTTTATTCAAAAAACGCTATTTATTGCGCTTTTTGTATCTTTATCAGTAGCTGGAGAATGATTTGCACTTATTTTTTTGTGTCGAATGATCTAATAAAAAAAGAGGACAAGTAAAAAAGTCCTCTTTTTAGTAACGTTGTAACACATTTTATAATTTTTCTTATTCATTTCTGTATGCAAGAAGCTCTTGTAGTTCTTTATTAGAAAGTTCTGTTACCCATTGATCTCCTTGGATGAGTTCATTGTTTAGATGTTGTTTTTGATTCATCACTTCATCAATTTTTTCTTCAATCGTTCCTCTTGTAATAAACTTATGAACATGAACAAATTTATTCTGCCCAATTCGATGGGCGCGATCGGTTGCTTGGTTTTCAACGGCTGGGTTCCACCATCGGTCAAAATGAATAACGTGATTTGCAGCTGTTAAATTCAATCCAGTTCCACCTGCGCGAAGAGAAAGGATAAAGATGGCTTTTTTCCTTGCTTGAAATTGAGCAACCATCGCATCTCGTTGTTCTTTTGACAAACTTCCGTGAAGGAATAAAACCGGCTCGTTGATTTCTTTTTCTAAGGTTCTTTGCAGCATGAGTCCTGTTTCAATATACTGAGTAAAGATTAAACAGCTTTCTTGCTGTGTGCGAATGCTCTCTACGAGTTCAATAATTTTTTCACTTTTATGAGATCGCCGTACCGTTTGTTTAGCTGCACTTTCCTTTAAGTACAAAGCTGGATGATTGCATAATAATTTTAGCTTATTTAGTGTTTGCAAAATCATGCCTTTTCGTTCAAATCCTGTTTTTTCCTCTGTTTCTTGAAGCATTCCTTGAACTAGCTCCTGGTAAAGTGAAGCTTGTTCCGCTGTCAGCGGGATATATTCTTTTTGTTCTTGTTTATCAGGCAGTGAGCGGGCGATGTTTTTATCTTGTTTTGTTCTTCTCAATAAGAAAGGCTGAATGAGTGCTTTAAGCTCAACAGTTCGTTCAGGTTTCTCGCCTTTTTCAATGCCTGCTACAAATCGGTTTTTAAATGAATTGATTGTTCCTAAGTAACCAGGATTGATGAATTCAAATAATGACCATAGTTCCAGCAGACGGTTTTCAATTGGAGTTCCAGTAAGCGCAATTTTGTGTCTTCCTTGCAGCTGACGGATGGCTCTCGCCTGTTTAGTCTGCGGGTTTTTAACATGTTGTGCTTCGTCTAAGGAAATGCTGTTCCACATAAACCCTTTCAACAATTCGACATCCAAAAGAGCAACTTGATAAGTCGTGATCACAACGTCAGTACTTTCACATATCTTCTCAAATGCGTATCCGTTGGTTCTTTTCGGCCCGTAATGAACATGAACACGAAGAGAAGGGGCAAATTTCTGTAATTCTTTTTCCCAGTTTCCAATTAAAGAAGTTGGGCAAACGATAAGAGAAGGAGAGCTATGTAACTGATGAATATTTGTTAAATAACCAATTAATTGAATGGTTTTACCTAGCCCCATGTCATCTGCTAGACATCCTCCTAAGTTAAACTTTCTCAAAAACATGAGCCAATTCAAACCTTGCTGCTGATAAGGTCTTAATGCACCTTTAAATTCAGAGGGAGGCAGCACTTCCGGCAGCCGTTCTAAATCCGTTAAGGATGTAATAAATGATTGAAAGGAAGCGGGGAGTTGGAACTCAACTTTTACCTCTTCTTCATCGGTTTTACTGTCTGCCATGTAGGTTAGCTTCGTTTTTAAAATTTCATGAATTGAGACGCCTTTTTTACTAGCTTCTTTAACAATTTTCTGCGCTTGTTTAATTAATCTAGAATCCAGTCGAATCCACTGTCCGTTAATAGATAATAATCGGCGTTTTTGTTCGACTAATTTCCGAAACTCTTCTTCTGAGAAAGTTTGATCGCCAATAGAAAATGACCAGCGGAAGCTGCTGATAGCTTGCTTACCAAACAATGCAGATGAAGTATTTTCTATAGCGCCAGATACTTTGATGGTGGCTTTTTTTAATGATTCCCACCAGCTTGGCAAATGGATAGAGACACCTTGTTTAATCAATGCTGGACTATCTTGAGTTAGAAATTCCCATACTTCCTCATCTGTTAGGACAGACTGAATAAACGCGCCTTTTTGGTATAAAGTAGGAGCCAATGCTTTCCATCGTTCGTGTTCGTAAGCGATATATGATTCGTAGTGGTTCCACTCTTTAGGAAGCGTTCTTCCCAGTATAAAAGGTTCTTTGGCTTCATCGTGGGGAATCACGAATGTTTCAGCCATCCATACATCTCCATCGGTCGTTGGCTCTACAATACGCAGTGAAAGGTCAAAGGGAGGATTATAGCTCTCGCCTTCTATGCTTATTAAAAAGTCCTTTCCTTCTTTTTTTAACAGGCTCTCTTTAATTTGTGCTCGCCACTCT
>Ga0157378_10002600_pt1 | contig 16074 bp, 9 predicted proteins | sample M65metaG_FD_115309 | JGI IMG/M metagenome (GOLD analysis project Ga0157378, IMG submission 115309) | Miscanthus rhizosphere microbial communities from Kellogg Biological Station, Michigan, USA - M6-5 metaG | ecosystem: Host-associated > Plants > Roots > Rhizosphere > Soil | place: USA: Michigan...
AATCTGATCGAGTTCAAGCAGCACGCGACCCAGCACATTCCGTGCTGGGTACATTTTCGGTTCAAGCTGCACAGCACGCTCCGCCAAGGGAAGTGCATCCGTATATTGTCCGCGCTTTAAGTACTCAAAAGCCATTTGCACCATCGCTGGTTGATGCTTGGGGTCTAACTCCAGTGCCCGCTGAAGTTCTTTGAGGGCCAGATCTGCGTCCTGCTACAATTGAAAGACTCCGAATGAATAATGAACAATCGGACCATTAGGATAGCTAGTCACCAAGGTGTCAAAAGCCTTACGCGCCTCATCCAAATGTCTGGCACCCATGGCGATGCCTGCCTGACCAGCAAGCAATACTTCCTCGCGCTTCTCAGCCGGAACTTCACTTGGCAGAAACGGCAAACGCAGAATAACCAGCCCGAATGCCTCGACAATCTTCGGACCGCTATTGCCAATGCGTAAAAACTCCATAAGTATCTGGTACGTAATCTCAAACTGCTCAAATCGAATGTAAAGAAGCGCCGTGTGATATCGAACGACTGATTCGAGTTCCTGGTTACCATCGAAACCAATGGATCGAGCGCGCTGCAAAGAGATAACTGCGGGTTCATACTCGCGGGTCTGAAACTGACACAATCCCAACATTCCCCACGCCGGTCCTCTCTTTGGATCCAGTGCCACCAAATTGCTGAAGGCATCACGCGCAGGCGCAAAGAGATCTTTTTCATAAAGGATCGCACCCAGGTACCACCAACCGTCCGGCCACCTGGGTCGCATCCGCATGGCATTGTTGTACGACACAATTGCGTCGTCTAATCGTCCCGCCAGGCGAGCTTCGTCGGCAAGCTTCACTGCCCTGTCGAACTCGATGTCCTGTTGCGATGTTGTTTTAGCGTTTGGAGGCGCACCTTTTGGTCTCGATGCTGATTGACCGGGAGTAACGATTGAACAGCCCAATATAAAAGCCAAAAGTAAAAGCAACGAACTATGTGAATTCTTCATTGAGGAAGTCAAAGGAGCCTAGCGCTTATCCCTGAATTGTTTGTGATGGTTTTCTGGATTATCGGGTGGCTTGATTGGCACGCTTTGATCATTACCAGTCTGTGAACCCGGTTGTTTGGCCTGCTGCTCGGTTGTCAATTTTTGAACGGCAGCCTTTTCGCGGTCACCATCTTCTTTCCGATTAAGCCTGTAGTAAACCGACGCCAGCAATACGCGAGCTTCAGAGAACTCCGGAAACTCTTTTGCCACGCCCTCCAGTAGGGGCAAGGCGTCTTGTGGTTTGCCCACCGACGTATAAACCGCAGCCACATGATAGCGGGCAAACTGGTCGCGAGGCCTCAAGTGAGCGGCGCGTGACAAATACCGCAGGGCTTCCTCGAATTCTTTATCCTGCCGGAGCAAAATACCGAGAAAAAGATTCGCATCAAAATCGTTTTGGTTTTGCTCCAACGCGGTTCGGAAAACTGTCTTGGCTTTGACTGTATCACCCATCCGCATGAGCGAGCGTCCGTACCACGCATTGAGTGTCGGCAGCTTGGGATCTAACTGGATTGCTCGCTCAAACTCCCTGATTGCGCCATGCCCATCGTCCGCTAGAAGCAGGATCGATCCCATCAGCAAATGAGCCTGGGCGGAATCATCATCGTGGAAAACTTTGTCGATTAATTGCTGGCCACGACTCAATTGACCGTCGCCAATGAGGGCGCTACCTAACAAAAAGGCTACGGTTCGATTATTGGGATCCGCATCGGCTAGAGGAGACAGCGACTCGATCACCTTCTTGTAGTCGCCTGTTCGAACCTGGCAATCGGCGAGAAGCAAAACAGCGTTGGGACGTTGCGGCTGATCTGAAGGCGCCGCAGCGAGGAATTTTGTGAACTCACCAGCGGCTTCGGGAAACAATGCAGCTTTGTAGTACGCAAGCGCGAGGTTGAAACGAATGGTGTCGTTTCGCGCGTCAAGTTTGAGCGCTTGTTGGTATTGAGCAATCGCTTCTTCATAGCGACCGATTCGGGAGTACGCAGCGCCAAGATTCGATCGCACATCAACTCTTTCAGGGTGCTGGGCGAGAATCGCTTGGTAACCGCGTATTGCGCCTTCGAAATCTCCGGATTGGTGCAACTGCGTCGCACGAGCAAAAGCATCGTCAATGGAATCCGAACGGGTTTGGGTAACTGCGGCGTCTGCGAATGCGCAGATCGTACAAGCAAGAACTATCGCCAGGAACAAGCACTTCTTTTTTATCATTTATTACTTTCAGCAGACGGGTAATGCTTGGCGAAAGTATACAACAGCGATGTCGTTGATTTCCAAAGCAACCAGCATAAACGAAATAATCTCATGCGTTTGCGAGTGCCACTGACTTGGTTTTGAATATAAACGCAACTATACTTCGGTGCATCCCCGTCCTCATTGAACGCGCTTATAAAGTCGGTCGTGATTGCCGCTGATCATAATTAATCAAAAGGGTGGCTACTGGGTGGGAAGCAGCTGTCAAGACTAAGGAGACGAGTATGAAACAATATTTGAGCTTGCTTCTAGCGATTGGCTTGAGTCTTTCCGTCATCCAGGGCACAAGCGGACAAACACCCCAGGGTCAGGACGAAGTAATTCGAGTTCGCACTAATGAAGTTCGACTGGATGTGGTCGTCAAGGACAAAAAGGGCCGCCCAGTCAAAGATCTGACTGCCGGCGATTTTGAGGTTTTGGAAGATGGCGTAAGTCAAAAAATTGCGTCGTTTCGCTTTGTGAATCGAGACGCTGCACCTGAGGCAGACACTACGAATCGCAGTTCCGAGCGAAAAGAGACCAACCCTTCGGCTCCGGTGACCACGCCGCCACCCGCAAATCGCACATCTCCGGGAATCACCGCCCTGGTTTTTGATCGACTTTCGCCGGATGCTCGCTCGTTGGCAAAGAAAGCGGGCGTCGCTTATGCGCAGGAAGGGATGGCAGGCGGAGATTTCACGGGAGTATTCCGAATTGATCAGTCGTTAATTACTTTGCAGCAATTCACTGACAATCCGGAGTTAGTGAGAGTGGCAATTGATAATGCTACCAGTGCTACCGGCTCAACTTATGCATCCGGCTCTCAACGAATGCGTGATATCGCCGATCGGAGCTCCGTATTGAGCCAGCAGATAGACTCTTCAGCAGCAACCGCCGCCAGTGCAGGAGGCGCTCGTGACAGCGGCGGCGCTGCCGCGGCTGGCCAAGCCGCAGGTGCCGCCGCCCTCGAGCAAACACTCATCCAGATGGAGGCCAACATAACCCAATCGTTTGAAGCATTGGAACGCGACCAGCAAGGCTTTGCCACCATCAATGGGCTGCTCGCCGTGATCAATCCGATGCGCAATCTTCCAGGGCGAAAAACCATCATCTTCTTCTCAGAAGGCCTCGTGATGCCGACTTCAGTGCAAGCGAAATTTCCCGCCGTAATCAGCGCCGCCAACCGCGCCAATGTCGCCATTTATGCGATTGATGCGGCGGGTCTGCGCACTGAGAGTAGCGCTGCCGAATCTGCTAAGGAACTCAACTCACTTGCGTCGCAACGACTTAACCAACAGAGTCGGGCAGGCGATCGCATCGGCACTGGTCCCTACATGAAGGCGCTCGAACGGAACGAAGAACTGCTGCGTTTTGATCCTCGAAGCGGTCTCGGCTCACTAGCCGATCAGACTGGTGGCTTTCTGATTCATGATACAAACGATCTCTCGACCGGGTTGCGACGCATTAACGATGACATGCACGGTTATTACATGGTCACTTACACTCCCCGAAATGAGGATTACAACGGAAAGTTTCGTCAGATCAACGTGAAGTTGAACCATGCGAATCTCGAAGTGCAGACACGCAAGGGATACTATGCCGTTGAATCCGTAGGGCAACTTCCTGTACTCGAATATGAGGCGCCCGCTATTGCTGCGGCACGAAATGCAAATTCAAGCTTTCCATTCAGCGGTTCGGCCCTGAGTTTTCCTGCTCCCAACCGGCCTGGCTTGTCACTGATACTGGCTGAGGCTCCGCTTTCTGCATTTTCATTTACGCCCAGCAGCGACAATAAGACCTATGCTTCAGACTTTTCAGTCGTCGCATTGGTTAGGGATCAAGGTGATCAGGTCGTTCAAAAACTGAGCCAACACTATCCGCTAACCGGACCGCTTGAGAATATCAACGAGGCAAAGAAAGGCGACGTGCTCTTTTACCGGGAAGCACAACTTCCACCGGGTAAGTATACGGTCGAACTAATCGCTTATGACGGATCGTCGGGAAAGGTGAGTGTCAAAAATACTGCACTTGAGATTCCAAGCTCAGACGAAACGAAACCGCGGCTCAGCAGTGTTGCCATCTTGAGACGTGCGGAGAAGTTAACTCCCGAGGAGCAAAAACGTGACCAACCATTTCGTTTTGGTGAGTTGTTGGTTTATCCAAACCTGGGTGAGGCAATTTCCAAATCGGCTAGTAAACAGCTGGCATTCTTCCTGACGGCATGGCCCGCAAAAGGCTCGACGAACCCACTAAAACTAACAATGGAGATTTTGCAAAACAATCGTTCGGTGGGAAAAACCTCTGGTCAACTACCAGCCGCAGACGAACTGGGACAGATTAAGTATGCGAGTGCCTTCCCGCTAGACAAGTTCCAACCTGGAGTTTACGAACTAAAGATGACGGTTGGAGACGACAAGAACAGCGTCATCCGTTCAACGCACTTCACGGTTACGCCGTAAATGTTCAACTCCATCCCAATTGTCAGGTTAGGAAGGGGACCCTGTCCCCGCTGATCTTGAGCTCAAATTCCTACTTAAATCAGCGGGGACAGGGTCCCCTTCCTAACCTGACAATTTACACTGAATAGTCTTATTGCCTCGCCTGATCTTTAAGTCTCTTCTCAAGCTGCCTGGCATCATTCACGTACTCACCTTTGGGTGCTTCATCGAGGTAAGCGCGAACAGCGCGTGACGCCTCCGCCACATCTCCGCGGCTCACGTAGATGCGCGCCAGATGATAATGTGCCGCAATACACTCGTTGCCCCCCATTACCAAAGATTTAGTCAACTCCCGCTCGGCTGAAGCCAGGTCACCTGTTTCAAGAAATGCAACACCAAGCCATAACCGCGCCACCGGGCGTGTACTGTCGATAACAATCGCCTGATTCAATTCAGAGATGGCGGCAACATAATCTTTTCGCTCAATGCGTACGAGGCCAAGATTATATTTCGCATTGAAGTTCTTGGGATCATTCGCGATGACTGTTTGAAAATTCTTCTCAGCCTCGTCGATCTGTTTGAGTTTGAGAAACTGGGCCCCGAGGTCATTACGCGCGGCGAGATACTCCGGATAGATTGAAAGCGCCTGCTGAAAATGTGTCGCTGCATTCTTCACATCTCCCTTGGCCACCAACTTCAATCCGAGTTGATATTCCTTTCGAGCCGCGTCAGGAACGGACTGTCGCAGTTCAGCGACTGAAACCACTCTAGAGGGATTAGCGGAGTACCGTGATTTCTTTTCCCGCAGCTGGAGATTAAGTTCCGCGGTTAATCCGCGTCCGAGCGCAATCTTTTGTTCAACTGTTTCGAACTCTTCAACCTCTGCGATGACGTAGTACATCCCCTCGCTCAAGTTATCGAATCGGAATTCGCCATGCTTACTGGTATAGCTGGTGGAAAGAACCACATAAGCATTCCTCAACGTAATTTTGACGTACTGCTCCGCTGAGAATCCGGAAGGTAACGATACGCGTCCTTGAATCACGGCATTATTTGTGTCCGCCGTTCTGTACTTGGCGTCAACCTCGATCTGATCCTGAGCCTGTGATATTCCGGCACACACCGCCAGGAGAAATGCTACTCCAAGGCAGGATTGAACTTTCGTTATCATGAGCGCCTCCGTTCACAAATAATACCTCTCGATGCGAAGCAAACCTAGGTTGCCTTGCTCCGGCGCGATCTGTGTGACAAAAACTTTCTTGCTCTCTTGACCGTCTTTCAAATCGGCTCTTCCGCCCGATGTGAGGCGTGGCTCTGCCCCGCCGTAGAGGTGTTTAGAAGATCTTTTCGCGCGGCGAAGCCGCGCGTTGTACCTGAAGAGCAGCGTTAACGGCGGGGCAGAGCCACGCCTCACATCGGGCGGCAAAGCAGTCGGTCAGACGCGTATTTTGGTTGCGGCCTTAAGCCCCGCAACGTACCAAACGACAACTTCTTGTTTCTCTTCGCCAGAACTATTACGGAACCAGGAACGAGGCGCTGGTTGCAAGGGACAAGAACCTGATGAAATAAGCTGCTGCTACTCTCTCGTGTCGAGTGCTCGGTCACTGGTATGCCCTTGACCAAAATGCAAGCGGCGCGGGTGGCGTTTAGTCGCCACCCGCGCCGGATGTAATATTTCTACCTCTGAGCTTTGTGCTTAGAAGTAGAACTTCAACGCGAATTCCACTATTCGGCGACCATGCTTATTAACGATCTTGCCAAAATTGTCCGTCGTGGTTTGATCGTAATGGAAGCCGCCGGTGGGATCACAGATGTTGTCTACTGTTCCACCAGTTCCGTTCGGCACGCCATTTTTGTGCACGTTGCAGACCGTGTTGAGCGTCAGGTATATGTCACTTGACCCCAAGCCGCCTGTCGGACTGATCTGTGTTGGATAAGCCTGGTTGAAGATATTGAAGAGTCCGGTTCGGAACTGTAACTTCTTCGACTCACTGAAATTGAAATTCTTGAAGAATGAAACGTCGAAGTTACTCCGGCTCGGAGTTTTCATATAGAACGGTGGCTGAGACGGCCCGGTGTTCGGGAAAGTTGGAATCTTCAGCTGACTGAGATCAAACAACTTGTCTCCAACTTTGCCGCCACCTGATACAGAAGGATTACCAAGATACTGAGGCGTGACAGCTCCAACGCTCTGCCCCTGGACATTGAACGCGTCGCTGCCGAACCATGCGAGCGCCTGACCAGCTGAGTTTATGTCGCCACTAAATCGCAGTCGGATTGGCGTACCACTCTGAAACGTGGTGATGCCGGACATCTGCCAGCCATTGAACACGGCGTCGGTGAACTTATTCTCCCAATCGCCATGGGCGAACTTAGGAAACGAGTAATTGTACGACGCGTTAAATACATGCGTGCGATCGAAGGGCAGTACCCCCCAGCTTCTACCACGCGTGTCAATTGGATCGGCCCATGCTGATCCGTCGGTCTCGTTTGTAGCGACCGTACCTAATCCCTTAGCGAACGTGTAGGTTAAGAAGTACTGCAAGTTCTTGCCCGATTGATGGCTCAGTGTTGCCTGAAGCGAGTGATAGGTCGATGTTCCAGTAAACTGATACAAACCAACCGTATTATATGCACTAAACGGTCTGAATGTTTTGAGCACTCCGCCGTCGACCGCGGCGCGGTTGACGGGGATGGCCAGGTTCGATGGATTTGCGCTGGTCGGAGCTAGCGTCCCGCTCAGCAATGTGCCGATAGGGATTATGTTTACAGATCGTTGCTGCGGCAGATGCCTTCCCTGGGTACCCACATAAGCAACCGCAAGGATGTTGTTACCAGGTAAGCGCTTCTCTACCGTAAGACTCATGTTCGCCACACGAGGAACTTCGTTCGATTGGAGGTCCTTCGAACTCACGTTGACGTTCGCAAAGGCGAACGGATCAATCTGGCCCAAGTTGTTGAAATTAAGGCCATTAGAACCGTTCACGCTATTCCAGGGCGTATCAACTGTCGCCGCATAGGTGTTGGGCATCTGACCGCTGGAGTAGTAGTCATAGTTTCCCTGAACGCGAGTGTAGAAAAGACCAGCGCCAGCACGAATCACCAAATCGCCCTTACCACCAATATCCCAGGCAGCATTCAAGCGCGGCATCCATGAGATACCGGGATTGTCCAGCACACCCTTAGGAATCTGACCGGTAGCCGCGAGCTTAAAACCGTTTGGCGTGTTCCTGTCACCACCGATGAAGATTCCCTGATTCTTGTTGTAAGCCGATGGATCGAACAATACGCCCAAGCCGTTACGCTCGAAGTTCTGGGGGAAGTACCCGAGACGCAACCCGGCTTCTATCGTAACGTTCGGCCGGACCTTCCAACTGTCTTGAGCGTAGCCCTCATAGTTGTAGTAGCGGAAAAAGTCCTTCGGTCGATCTGTTGCTTGTGTGAACTCAATAGGATTGCCGGTGTACAAGTCTCCAAAATTGTTACCGGTGGCGTTCGTCTGGCCCCACTGGGCCGTGATTATGTCTGTATCGTGGTTGGATTGCTGCACTTTGTTGGCCTGCTCGAAGAAGCCGCCAAACTTCAGCGTGTGGGTATTGTAAACTTTGGATAAATTATCAGTGACGGAGTAACTGCTATAGGGTGAAGAGATTGGAAATCCATACGCCGAAAAGAGCTCGCCGGACCCCCAGGTCAGAACGCTGAGCGGTATATACTTATTGTTACCAATGAAATTCACTCCCCCGCAGTTCTTACACACACTTGAATTAGCCTTGCCCGAAAAACCGACCTTGTCAGCATCGGTCAACCCTAAGCCGGCGTAGGTTACCTTGCTGGGATCGGCAAAATCGTAGTAAAGACCCAGCTTACTTCCGGCAAACAAAACTTCATTGGTCATCGTGGGATTGATGATATTGGTCAAATTCACAACCACGGACTTACCAGTATTTTGACTGGTCAGCTTACCCGGGAGTTCATACGACGCCGAATCCCACCAGAGGCCTCGCGGGAACCCCTGCTCTTCGTATTCGCGTGCCAGCTTGACGTAGAGCTTCGCTTTGTCGCTGATGTTGTAGTCGAAACGCGCTTGAGTCTGGTTTCGATCATTTGGCCTCAGAACGCTGTACACATAATTGTGGCCCTTATTATCGGAGAAGTTCGGCAGGGGATAAAGATTAAGCAGGGCCGCGCCAAGGTTGTTTTTGCAAGGAAGCAGGTTTCCGTTGGGTGCTGGTCCGCTACCGCCGCAGCTGGCGGGAATAGTGACGTTGGTGCCGCTGAAGTCGCCCTTGCGCTGATTCAGAGTTGGTACGCTCCAGAGCGAGGAGCCTTCGTCCACTCGCTGGTAGTAGTACTCAAATCCAAAGAAGAAGAAGAGCTTATCGCGATTCTTATTGAAATTCGTTCCGGGGAATATAACGGGACCACCAATGTTACCGCCTGGATAGTTGTACTTGCTCAATGGTCGCTTCACACCGTTGATACTGTTGGAGCGATCGTTAGCCTGGAAGTTGTAGTTACGAAGGTAATCGTAAACTGATCCGTGAAAGTCGTGAGAGCCACCTTTCGTAGTGGCACTGATCTGCACAGCGCTGCTGCCGTGCTCTGCGGCATAATTGCTCGTCTGGACCTTAACTTCCTGCACCATGTCCGGGTTCGCAGTGATGACGGTTCCGTTATTGGAACCAAAGTCAATCATTCGCGCACCGTCAAGCTGTACGTTGTTTTGTTCGCCGCGGAGACCATTTACGTGGTAGGCAGCATTGGAATTGGCACCACCGCCGAACGAAACTTGCTCTAGAGCCGTGTTATCGGGGGCAACCACACCCGGCAGAATCCTCAGGAGTTCGAGTGAACTGCGGCTGATGATCGAGAGGTTATCAATCTGGGCCGAAGTAATCACGTTCTCTTTGGCACCGGTTTCGGTTTGAAGTTGATCAGCGCCAGTCGTGATCGTTACCGTCTCGGTTGGCTGACCAATTTCCGCCGTGATGTCGAGGGCGCGCGTGGTACTCGTCTCCACCATCACGTGCGTCTCGACGGACTTGAAGCCCGGAGCCTCCACACGAAGGGTGTATTCGCCTGGCGCCAATGCGGAGAAGACATACACTCCTTCATCGCTCGTAACCGTCTTTCGCTCGTCTTTAGTGCGGTCATTTGTGACCGTCACTGTTGCCTTGTTAATAATTGCGCCCTGCGGATCCTTAACGGTTCCACGCAAGGTGGCGCTACCAGTGGTTTGACCAAACACCGAAGCGCTGGCAACGATTACCAGGCAAATAGCCATGCAAATGAGTTGTAGTACTGAATGGGAGTTATTGCGACGACTGCTTTGATACATGTTCTTGGCTACCTCCCTTTCCGCATGGAGCGGAAAGAACTTGAACAGCTGATGAATTCAATCACTAGAGCAGATGTGGGACTACCCAACTGAAATTCCGGAAGAACTGAAAATACAGAGGCTGTGGAGCGTATTACAAGACCAAGGTAAGGGCAGCCTCTCGCTAACTAAAGCAGTGACTCAAACTGAAAATTAGAACTTTTTGGGTTTGTTGCAAGACCAGACAAAAGCCTTAGTACTACCAGCTAAACTCTTTGTCAAGATGTTTTTTAAAATACTATTCAAAGATTTCTGTTTGGTGCTTGGTACAGACTAGACTGTTGCAGAGTCCATTTTCTGACTAGGCAATGCGAGTGCCGAGCGATCTCGCCACCTCGCACGAGAGCCCTGTTAACGGTAACACTCAATAAATTAGCACTCGGACTATTTCCTCACTTGATCGATCAAAACGATTTTCATCGGAAAATTTGGGGGCCGTCCTAATTTCTGGATGTCACGCAGGCATTACCGATGCAAACTTTCCTGCTAGCACTAAGCTAAGCGCACCCATCAAACGTGTGTCTGAACCCAAGGTTGACGCAAACGCTACTGATGAAGGTAAGCCCCGACAAATACTGTTCTGCGCGATCGCGTTGTGAAGGGCATCAGCGATTAAGGGCCAGGCTCGGGCAATCTCACCTCCAAGGATTACAGCTTCCGGACTGAGTCCTTTCGTCAGGTTAGAAATTCCCAACCCAAGATAGTACGCAGTCTCAACAAGTGCTGATTTCGCAGCTTCGTTTCCCTTGAATGCAAGATCGATGAGTTCAGTAAACTCGAGTTCTTCCGTCCTTGAAGATTGTAGCTGCGAATAACGAGCAAGCGCGGCGCGCTCTGAGGCGAAAGCCTCCCAGCATTCATCACTGCCAGCAGCGCAAGCGACAGGGGCGCCTCTTCCAATCGTCATGTGACCGAACTCGCCAGCACCGCCAACCATTCCGTGGTAAACCTGTCCGTCGAATATTATTCCGGTACCGAGTCCTTCCTCCACGAGCACAAGTATGAAGTCCCGAACGTCGCGAATTTCAGGACGTCCAAGCCAGAGCTCCGCCAACGCCGCGGCGTTCGCGTCGTTATCTACGCTTACCGGCATGCCGGTAGCTTTCGCAAGTTCGTCAGCGATGGACCAATCACGCCATTTGAAATGCGGAATAAACAACGCGGTGCCGGTTTCAGCATCCACAAGGCCCGGTAGACTGACACCAATCCCTTCAATCGCAGGTTCGCTCGCAATGAAGTTTTGAATGGCAGTCACTATCCGTTGAAAAGTAACTTCCAAATCAGGGTCAGTGGGAAAAGCTTCGCGACGCAGCACACGACCAACTAGATCTCCTGTTGCAACTGTCGTCTGTGCTGTTCCGATGTCGACGCCGATGGCGATACATCCGGCTGCTCGCAGTTTCAGTAGAGTCGGCGGCCGGCCACCGGTAGATTCACCTTCAATTTCGTAGACTAATCCCTCGTTCTTTAGCTCCTCAACGATCAGTGAGACTGTGGATCGTTGAAGGGCCGTTTCATGCGAGATCTCGGCCCTTGAGATAGGCTCCTTTTCGCGAACATAATTGAGCACTATCTGGCGATTGATGTAACGGATGGTATCTGATCGTGCGACGTTCGCCTTCTTGAGATTTATTCGTCGCAAGGTTTTGTCCAATTAAGAGTAGACCGGATGCTAACTCACGCCGGATTCTTTAGTGCTGGTTGTGACTGTGTGGTTGACTAGAGTTGACTCTTCAAGCGCTGAGATTAAAGCCTTGAACTAAAAGCGTCAAGGCATTGATTCTCAAGCGAAGCCGTTCGTTGGTCAACCCAATACCATTGTTTTATCGCACATTCATGGATTGACATGTAGTGCACAATTGGCTGAGCATTAATTGCTTTGCGTGCGGCCTTTCTTACCTCTTTGCCTAAGGAGATAACATAATGAATCTTAAATTTACTATTGGTTTCATTTTTTTTGGTATGGTGATCGGAATACCTGGGTGGTCAGCGTCTGCCAGGCTAACTCAGCAACCAGCCGCACCAACTCAGTCAAACGGTGGTGATGAAAACAAGTTCGTGTATGCGGACTTTGAGAGATTTGAGAATGGTAGAGTGGTTAGTAATAACGGCGGGCTAATCCAGCTTTTTACCGGACAGGAATCCACTCCTGTTCAGTTCAAAGGCCAAGCCAATGCTTCACCGGGTGCTCCTGAAATTGCGAGAGCAAAAGGCGACGAGAAAAATCACTTCGCGTCCTTTGACTACACGCTGCTAGGACCCAATCAATGGGCTAACGTTACACTTGAAATTCAAGGACATCCTGCCGAAAACCGTCAAACCGCTGCCGATGATATGAGTGGTTACAAAAGTCTGTCTCTTCAGCTTTACGTGACTGGCGTGGACGCTATTCGAGTGGAATTCATCAGTCACGGACACGGTGTAAAACTGGATGCAGGGTTTCCTCAAATCGCCCTGAAAATAAAACCAGGCCTCAACACTTATGTGATTCCCCTAAAGAGTCTCCAACAGCCCTCATGGGTGCAGGACAGAGTAAGCACTAAAGATGTACTAAAGAACTTGACCGCCGTAAGCATCAGCACCTACTGCAATCAATGTACGCCACAGAGTGGAACCGTTGCGGTAGACAATCTGGTCTTCCAAAAATAACTAAACTATTTACTAGAAGACTTCGCTAGATCATCGATCCGTTTTTTCCAGTCGACTGCAGACATCGTTGTTAATCCATCTAACTCGTCTGCGGCAACGACGAGTTTCTTAACGCTCTCAACAACCGGAAATTCCAGCGCGGCTTTTGGTTTAGCTATCTCTTGAAGAATAGCAAGTCTTGCTGTTCTCCAACCGTCAGGCGGGGTGACTTTTCCGACGATATACGCCAAGGCCTCGAGTCCAATTGTCCCAAGGTTGCCAAGATCACCAGCCAGTGGTTTGGTCTCACGAAGTGCCGGTGATCTGTCAATGAGGACAGCCAGCGATGGTTCCGCGTCTCGCCATTCGGTCAGCGTTAATCGCAAAAAAGATGCGTTCAATTGAAATCGCGGTGCGTCAGTAAGGAAACCATCAACCACCCTGGCAAACTGTCGAGACGCAGCGCTGTCTGGTCTGGCAGCATCAACCAGGCCAGTTAAAGGAGTCAGCATTGTTGCCGGTCTTTGTTGACCGCGATGATATTCCTTCACTGGCTCAACAATTGAAGCAAGCAACTTCAGCGGTGCGATCTCCTGAGTTCCCGACATCCGTCGTAGTAACACATCAACATTTCTTTCGTGAGTTAAGCCCAATTCTTCCAACTGGAAACTAATCACCGCCAAGCGTCGATACATATCGCCAACGTCTCTCACAGACCTTGGCGACCAAAGCCGTTCGGCAATTGCGGCCGTTCGCGGCCAAATGCGGGAATCAATAGTCTCAGGCGAAACCCACTCACTCCACATCGTTGCTTCACCACCCAGAATATGTTTCTGCTCATCGGCGCTAAGCGTCGTGTCGACAGGAATCGGATCGACAAGGTAGTGCTGTGAAGTCGGATAACTGAGGTCGATGTAGTAACCATTCGAAAGAATGCCGTCGTATCCTTTCCTGGCTGCATCGGCCAGTGCCGCAGGACCACGCCACGAATGAATAACTGCATTCTTCGGTAACTCCGGCTGAAGAATCTCATCCCACCCGATCATTTTCTTTTTGTGCTTCTCGAGAATTTTGAGGACTCGAGTATTGAAGTAAGCCTGTAGCGCGTGGTTATCCTTGATTCCTTTCTCTTTCATGAAAGCCTGGATCTTTGGATTGCGATCCCACTGCTTCCCTTCATTCTCGTCTCCACCAATGTGCATGTAGGCATCAGGAAAAAGCGAAGCCATCTCGCCAAGGAAGACGTCAAGAAACTTGTAGACTTCCTCTCGTGTGGGATCCAACGCCGGTTCAAAAATTCCGGCGCCGCGTTCAATTGTGTAAGGACCGGGGGCACTACCAAGTTCGGGGTGTCCAACCAACCAACTGGTACTGTGGCCCGGGATATCGAACTCCGGAACTACACGAATACCTCGTTCGCGCGCATAGTCGATGATTTCGCGGATTTGCTCTTGAGTGTAGTAGAGACCATCTGATCCTAGCTGATGCAACCTTGGAAACTTCTTACTCTCGACTCTAAAGCCCTGGTCTTCAGTAAGGTGCCAATGAAATACATTCAGCTTAACCGCTGCCATCGCATCAAGATTTCTTTTTAACACTTCAGGTGGTTGGTAATGCCTGCCAACATCGATTAGCAAACCACGCCAATGAAAACGAGGTTGGTCTTGAATCCTGACTACTGGAAAGAAGTAGCCACTTCGGTCAGCTGACAACAGTTGAAGCAATGTCTCCAAGCCTCGAAGAGCGCCCACTACAGTTGGCGCAGTGACGTGCACTTTCTGATCGGTAACCTCAAGTTGATAGCTCTCGTCTTCATCCAATGAAGGGATGACTTGTCCGGCTGTCGCGCATTGAATCTCCAAGCTCGCAGTTGCGGCGCTAGTTCCAAGAGTCAACCCTGTTCTACCTTGAAGACGATTTAGAAAGCGCCCCACGGCTGACTGCAACCGCGCGTCAGAAACGCCAGTAGTTGCGACTTGAAAAGTGCTTGTCACATTCAATCGCCCGTCAAGAAATTGAACAGACGATGGTACTGGCATCAGATTGTGCTGGTATGTCATGCGTGACTGTTGTGCAATAACAAGCGGTGCAAAAGCGACGAAGACTCCCAATGCGAACAGTTTTATTGTTTTCATCTTTTGAAGCGATCTCATTCTCGCGAAGATTTGCCGAGGTGTTGACTGAAACTCCTAGTGACAAGGAATTACCAAGAACGCAGGTAGCTCACTCGCCATACTGAACCTTACGGAGGTCGCGCCAGGTAATTAGTTTGACGTTATTCTCTTCAAGCACTTTACGGAAGGCATCGCTTGTTAAGAACTGAAAGTCACGCTCTCTCCACGCTGCTCCCCAGTTGGGATGATCGAGGGAAATCGCCTTCATCTCCGCATCGTCAAAAGCAATGTGTACGACAAACTCAGTGACTCCAGGGCGCAAATTCTTTACGGCGTCGGAGTAATACTTAGGCCAACCATCGCTTGCTACCGTCTGATCAATACTATCGATGTGGTCAAGAACGACGTCGTCCGGTTGCAATAACCCGGGCAAGTAAGCCAGTCGCGTAAACCATTCTTTCGACATTCTCACCGGCAACTTGTTTTCTCTCGCAACCTTCAGAAACATCGCGAACAGTTCCTTGCTTTGATACAAAGTGCCCATGTGAGAATCGAGATGCGTCGGTTTTATTCCCAGTCTGGCGGCTCGATCGATCTGCGTTCGGATTTCAGTTTCAACTTCACTAACCTTCGCATGCGCTGCAGCCTCACTTTCAGTCAAATAAAGATAACCACTTTCATCCAACAGTGATGACACACGGTCACGTGGCGCCAGCGGGCCCCAACGATAATTCTTCCACTCGCTAGTCAGTGTGAGGTGTAAGCCCAGGTCTGCTTGCGGGTTTGCTTTCGCATAGGCGGCAATCTCAGGGACCCAGGAACACGGAATCATGATGCTGCCGGATTTCACGAGACCGGTAGTGAACGCTTTGATCGATGCTTCGTTGACGGAATGCGCAACGCCGAGATCATCTGCGTGGACGATCAGTAACTTCGCGTCAGCGGGATAACCCAAACGTTCAGCAATTGTTTTGGTTTGGGTTGAAGGAGTTTGTGACTGACTTGTGTGACTAATAGTCGCTGCAAAAACAAGCATGGCGATAGACGGGATCGCTAATTGTATTTTCCGCATCATGAGTTATCTCTCATCAGGTTGGGACAATTTTCAGGTTGGGAAGGGGACCCTGTCCCCGCATCGCTCGGCACGCAAAGTCTCGGCAAAATAAACCAAGCGGGGACAGGGTCCCCTTCCCTACCTGAAAACTTTGGCTTGACCCTGAATTCGACTTTCCCGACAAGCTAAAGCTAA
>Ga0157378_10002603_pt1 | contig 16059 bp, 18 predicted proteins | sample M65metaG_FD_115309 | JGI IMG/M metagenome (GOLD analysis project Ga0157378, IMG submission 115309) | Miscanthus rhizosphere microbial communities from Kellogg Biological Station, Michigan, USA - M6-5 metaG | ecosystem: Host-associated > Plants > Roots > Rhizosphere > Soil | place: USA: Michigan...
GATTATCTACGAAGGAAGAAAATTTAAAGAATACCGTGGAATGGGATCTATTGGCGCTATGGCGGAAGGCAGCAGCGACCGTTATTTCCAGGATGTGGAAGATGACATTAAAAAGCTGGTGCCCGAAGGCATTGAAGGCAGAGTAGCTTATAAAGGAAACCTGAGAGAAGTGGTGCAGCAATATGTCGGCGGCCTTCGTGCCGGTATGGGCTACTGCGGCGCAGCCAGCCTCGGTGTTCTCCGAAGCGATGCACAATTCATACAGATTACCAATGCCGGCATGAAAGAAAGCCATGCACACGATATAGAAATTACAAAAGAAGCACCCAATTACAGCAGAAAATAAAAGCGGTGAAAGACAACAAACTATCGTCAGCGGAAATAGTATTATTAGCTGGCGGACTGATAGCACTCGTGGTTCTGCAGATCGTTTTTCAAAGGCCCGCTTTTTTTGATGAGGACGATTACCTCGCGAATGTAGCCTTGCTGCACCAATATGGCTTCGGCAAACAATACCTGGTGCAATTGGCAGGATCGGCTGGTCCTTTATATTCAATGGTTCATTTCTTATTCGAACCGTTTACGCATTTGCGGATGCCTTATACGAGATGGGTAAATTCCGGCTTTTTAATCGGCACCACCTGCATTATTTACTTTACCCTCCGGTTGTTCAACCCACAGCAGCGATTCTATGCCATGTATGTAATGGCTATTCCTATGACTTACACGGTGGGCGGGCTGGCACTCACAGAAATGCCAGCACTTTTCTTTTTTAGTGCGGCAATTTATTTTTTGCTGAGCAGTACCCTTCATACTACTGGTAAGCATGGACTACTGCAGTCAATGCTAGCCGGCTTTTGTATGAGTTTTGCCATTATAGGCAGGCAGCCTTATCTCCTTTCACTGACCGCCATCCCTTTGTTGTTCACGTGGAAACAACGCTGGCGCAGCAATATATTATCCTTGTTATTAATACTTACTTTCTCACTGGCGCTGCCAATTTATGTATTTGCTGCCTGGAAGGGCTTGGTTCCAACTATTGAAAGCCACCTCTATAAAGACATTGCTGATGCGGGCGTATTCTTCAGACCTGACTTTTTCCTATTATGCGTTTTTTATTTTGCCATCAGCATCCTGTTAATTGCGCCTCGCTTTTTCCGGCTGCCGCATGATCGCCAATCACTTCTTAAATGGTCTGCCTGTGCCGCAGTAATTTTTGCCTGCAATTTCATTTTCAGATGGATAGCACTCTTACCAGCTCAAACCCTGATGGAAAGGATATTTGTTTCAGCACAGCTAAAAAACCAGGTTGCCCTGGCATGCGGTAGCATAGTTATTTTTTCCAGCTTATATTTCGGAGTCTGCCTATACCAGCAGTTGCAGCGGCTGCAATACAGGAAGGAAATGATCTTTTTTGCAGCGATATGTTTGGTGCTGGCCGTCTCTTGCGGCAAAATAACCACCGGATTCAGTTCTATGTACGCCGCGCAGGCTATTTCACCATTGATTCTGCTTGGTAGTTTTTTCTACCGGCAATCAAAATACAATTTGGTTAGAATTGCATTTGGCATAATAACAGGATCACTGTCGCTGGTTTCTTATTTTATAGGTACCTGATTGTACACTCTGCTACACTGGCTTCCGTAACACGATGAATATAGAGCTACCCCAGGGCTTCTTTTGGAAATAACTATTTTCGAAATTAGTAATTGCGTATAAAATTTTGTTGAGCCATAAAGGAGGCATTTTTACATCTGAAACTACCCTGTCTTGTTTAACGATGCCAGGCTGCAGCCTCTGTATTGTCCGTATTATAAAAATAGCAGGTGATAAAAGAAATGGCCAATAAATAATCTTTTTTATTTCTGCCTGCGCGCCCACAAGTTTTTGAACAGTCTTTTTTGAATAGCGCTGTTTTATCGCAACCGCAATGTCATGTGTGCCGTTGAAAGCCCTGAAAGCCGGTAAATTCATCAGCAATACACCACCCGGTTTCAACACCGAAAGCATTTGCGAGAGCGCCTTGCTGCTGTCTGCGTTATTCAGCAAGCACAAAATATCATGACTGATAACAATGTCAAACAAATCACCCGGAAACCCTCCTCTGAAATTTGTGATGTCCAATTGAAGTACATTAATACCGTTGTTTTTTTTTGCATATTCAACGGCGTCGGGAGAAAGATCAAAACCATTCACTTGTGTGAATCCGTTTTCAACAAGCCGCGATAGCAACCCACCTGTTCCACAACCTGCGTCCAGTATCCGTGGATTATTCCCGATAAAATTTTTCCTGATTTCCTGTAAAGTAAGTCTATGCAAACAACTGTACCACCACATTTTACTTTCACATAGCGCCATCGCCGTATACTCGTGCCGTTTTCCTATCATAGTCCCCTGAAATTACATTATCACTGAATACAACGCTATTCACTTTCTTTTTGATTACATACTGGGGCGTGTTATTAAGCGACATCAGTATTTTTCCAATATACTCGCCCAGTACACCTATTACAACAAATACCAGCCCAATCAGCAGCAACAACAATATGGCAAGAAACGACCAGCCAGGTGGCTCATCATGAATAATAATTCTTTCAGCAAGAATATAAACTGCACCGCAAAATGAACCGAGGGAAATAATACAACCGGAAATGGTTATGAACCGTAAAGGCTTGTTGGAAAAATTGATAAACATGTTCAGGTAGAGCGAAAAAAGCTTGCGCAAGGTATAATTGGATTTTCCGTTTGTACGGCTTTCATGCAATACTTTTTCCGTGCCTATATTATCAGTACAGCGCAACACAAGCGCATCGATATATGGAAAAGGACCTTTATATGCAATTACGTCACGGACAATTTCTTTTTTCAGCAGCTTAAAACTGGAGAGATAAAGTCCCCTTGGCTTATTCAGCAAGAGAACCGCGAAGGCATTGTTCAATTTGCTGTACAGGTTACGCATAAAGGAATGCTGTTTGACTTCATACTGTGCATATACAACATCATAGTTTCCTTTTAAGGCCCTGTTTAAAAGAAGTACTATCTCGGAAGGAGGATTTTGTAAATCATCGTCGATGATGGCAACGTAATCACCGGTACAAAAATTAAGACCGCAAATGACGGCGTTGTGTTCTCCAGAATTTTTACGAAGTGAGATTAATTGTACGTTTTCATGTTCATTGGCTAAATATTCGCAGATGGCTTCGCTATTGTCTTTGCTTGCATCGTTTACCAAAACAATCTCAGGCCGGTATGGCTTTAAAACATCCAGCAAAGCATACACCAGCATTTGTATGGTTTCCTGGCTGTTATAAACGGGAATTATCACAGATAACTTCATAGTAGGTAATAGTTAGCTAAAACAGCAGAAGGTGTCAATAAGGGGTTCATGCGGCAAAACATGTAAGTGTTTTCCCTTATTACAAATATAAATTCTTTATTACAAAAAAACCATAAACCATTTAACAAAAAAGATATATCCGAAATAGTTGCGATCGGCAGCTTGACTTATCTTTCCGGAAAAAGGGATGCCGCAGCTCTGGAAAATTTTCGCTTGTGTTCAGTTTGTGCTTTTCAGTTTGTGGGGAAAGGCACAGTCCGATACCTGCCGCCTGCGGGTTAGCTTACTGACTTGTGGACCCGGCCAGGATCTCTACTCCATTTGGGGCCATACCGGCGTCCGGCTTATAGATAGCGGGCGCGGTGCCGATGTGGTATTTAATTATGGCACATTTGACGATAGCGACCCCCTGTTTTACATCAAATTTACCCGGGGTATCATGATGTATTCCGTAACACCCTCCACGTTTACCGATTTCATGGAGGAATACAAATATTTTAAACGCAGCGTTACCGAACAGGTGCTCAACCTGGATTGCAACACAAAAATAGAACTACAGAAAGCGCTCTGGAAGAACACGGAAGAACAAAACAAATTTTATCCCTATCATTTTTATGCCGACAACTGCACTACGCGTGCCCGTGACATGCTGATTAATCATATACATCCCGCACCGCAATTTAAAAACATACGCCCTCAACCGGGCAGCACCACCTATCGCCAGCTTATACACAGTTATATGAACGCCAGCACTCAGGCCTGGAACCGGTTCGGCATAGATATCCTGCTTGGCAATCACCTGGATGAACCGATGGACAATAGACAGGCTATGTTTCTACCTGAATATTTATTGATAGGATTGGATAGTGCTTTACTACCGCAATACCCGCTGGTTAAAGAAAAGCTGATCCTGCTGCCCGATGCACAACCCGGTAACAAAACGTTTTTTACGCCCATCTTTTTATTTTCTTTCCTGCTGGTTATCATGCTTGCATTGTCATTTGTGAAAAATCCGGTTGCCCAAAAAGCATTATGGACACTGGACAGTTTATTTTTTCTGATCGTTGGTTTACTGGGCATGCTGATGTTAACCTTATGGATTGCCAGGGTAGACAGCGTTTGCCGTAACAACTATAACCTGCTTTGGGCCCTGCCAACCCATACCGTAATGGCGTTTCTGATTACCCGGAAAAAACAATGGGTTAAATACTATTGGTTGTTTACTGTAATACTTAACACACTGTTGTTGCTTTCCTGGAAATGGATTCCCCAGGAAATGAACAACAGTATCTTGCTGCTTTTGGCCATCTTAATTTTCAGAAGCCTGGCGCGCTACCGGAAACTGAACAAACCATGACTGAAAAAAATATTCTCACACAAAATAAAAACATCCGGTATACTGTGTCGGGTGAGGGCACACCGGTGGTATTGCTGCATGGTTTTGCCGAAGATGGAGATGTATGGCGATACCAGGAAGCGGCATTGTCAAAACATTGCAAACTTATCATACCGGATCTTCCGGGAAGCGGTAACTCGGATATGATCGATGACATGAGTATGGAAGGCCTTGCAGCATCTGTAAAAGAGATCATCACAAATGAAATGACACAGGCGCCTGCATCGGATATTGCAAAAAATGTTATCATGATAGGGCATAGTATGGGTGGCTATATAACCCTTGCCTTTGCAGACAAATATCCCGATCTGTTACTCGGTTTTGCTCTTTTTCATTCAACCGCGTTCCCCGATACGGAAGAAAAAAAAGCTACCCGCCGCCGGGGCATTGCTTTTATACAAACACATGGCAGTCATGAATTCATAAAGCAGTCATCACCCAACCTTTTTACGAAATCTTACGTTAATACAAACAATACGGAACTAGCGGAAATGATTGCCCGATACAGTAGTTTTGATCCGTTGGCACTGGTGGCTTATTATGAAGCCATGATACAACGTCCTGATCGCACTGCTGTTTTACAATCCTTTAACAACCCTGTGCTTTTTATTATTGGAAAAAACGATCCTGCCATACCATTTGAAGACAGCATGAAGCAATGCCATATTCCGCAGGAAGCAGTTATCCAGCTAATGCAACATGCTGCACACATGGGCATGTGGGAAGAAAAAGATAAAAGCACAGAAAGCCTGCTCAGTTTTTTGCGGCATGTAACCGTTTAACAGATACCGGATAAGTGAATGAAACAACTACTGGCAGCCTTTATAACTTTCCTGTTTTTTGTACCCGCCTATGCAAGACATATCAGGGGTGGCGAACTTTCATATAAATATCTTGGGCCTGGCGCAGCAGCCAACACATCCCGCTACCTGATCCGCTTAAAACTCTATATCGATTGCACTGCTAATGATCCCGGGCAAAACGAAACCTCGGCACCTTTTACTATATTTTCAAAGACCACCAATACGCAAATTGCTGATATCACCGTAAATAAAACAAACGAAGAGCTTATCAACTACGATCCTAATTCCAACCCCTGTATTACCAACCCGCCAACCGATATCTGCTATAAATTAAAATACTTTGAAACGACTGTAGAGCTCCCTGATATACCCGGCGGTTACACCATTGCCTACCAGCGTTGCTGCCGGATCAGTGGCATCGAAAATATTGCGGGCAACAGCAGCAACGATGGAGCTACTTATTCCTGTGATATACCGGGCACCGATATTTTACCTACAGGCCATAATTCAAGCCCGGTAATTTCCGGCAATGATGCAGTGGCTATCTGCGCCGGCGCTGGATTTGCATTTGATTTCTCAGCAAAGGATCCCGATGGTGATTCACTGGTATATAGTTTATGTAACGCTTACAACGGGGGTGGAACAGGCAGCCAGTCGCAAGGCTGTACCAATTGCCCTGCCCCGGATCCGGCTGCTCCCCCGCCCTATACTTCTTTATTATATAAATTCCCTTATAGTGGTGCTGCGCCGCTGGGCACGGGTTCTTCTATTGATCCGCACACCGGCATTATCTCAGGCATCGCTCCTTCTGTATCTGCCCAATACGTGGTTACCGGTTGTATCTACGAATACAGAAACGGTGTTTTGATCAATGTACACCGGAAGGATATTCATTTGAAAGTATCTGATTGTAATCCGTTAAAAGCATTGTTAAATCCGGATTACGATTATTGTGATGATTTCCTGGTGTCATTTAAAAATGAACAACTGAACCCAACCGGCAGCGTTTATATATGGACCTATGGCGATGGAACCAAAACAGATACATCTTTGGATGCTCTGGGTTTTATTCAACACCAGTTTGCAGATACCGGCACCTATACAATAAAATTAAAGGTGATATTGGCAGGTCAGTGCGTCGACTCGACCACCACGCTTGCGAGAGTGTATCCGGGCTTTTATCCGGGGTTTACCGTAAGCGGCTCCTGCCTGTACACGCCGATTCAGTTCATCGATACAACCAAAACGAAATACGGTGTTGTAGACAAATGGAGATGGGCCTTTGGCGATGAAACCACCACGGCCGATACTTCGCATGCACAGAATCCCCAGTGGAAATACAATAGCCTTGGGACCAAAACAGCCGAACTCATTGTACAGAGCAACAAAGGTTGTATCGACACAGTATCTGCGCCGGTTGAAATAAAAGATAAACCTTTATTTTCAGTTGCTTTCAGAGATACGTTGATATGCAGCAACCTGCCCATACAGGACACGCTGATGCTGCAAGCCAGTACCACAGGACCGGGCAGCTTTTCCTGGACACCCGTTTCGAGGATCATTGGTGAAAATACAGCTACGCCACTAGTATTTCCAACCAATACTACGGTCTACCAGGTACAGCTAAACGAAAATGGTTGTATCAGTAACGACTCGGTAAAAGTAAGCGTGGTAGATCATGTTACGCTGGATGCCGGCCCCGACAGCACTATCTGTTTAACGGATGCTATCCTGCTTCACCCGGTAACCAATGCCTTGGCTTATAGCTGGTCGCCGGCTACCGACTTTAACAATCCCAAGCTGAAAAGCCCGGTGGTTACGCCCCTGGCTACTACCACGTACCAACTAACCGGCAGCATTGGTAAATGCAGCGTTACAGATAACTTAACCATCCGCACTGTTCCTTACCCCAAAGCTGATGCAGGAAAAGACCAGGTAATATGTTTTGCGGATACGGCACAATTAACGGCCAGTATTGTTGGTTCAAGTTTTGCCTGGGCACCAGTTTACGGCCTTATTAACCCAACCACACTTACGCCAATGGCACATCCCGTGGGCACCACCGCGTATGCGCTCAGCGTTTATGATGTGCAGGGTTGCCCCAAACCTGGTTTGGATACGGTTCTGGTAACGGTAAGGCCACCCGTTATTGCATCCGCTGGCAACGATACCTCCGTTGTGATCAATCAACCGCTTAAGTTAACGGCAACCGGTGCCAGTTTATATTTATGGACGCCGCCGGATCATCTTGATCACGATGATGTACAATCGCCCATTGCACAATTTCAAAGCAGTGGAATTTACACTTACCAGGTGAAAGCGTATACTGCAGAAAATTGTTTTGCCTTTGACACCATCCGCATAAAAGTGTTTACCACTGCACCAGACATTTATGTGCCTAATGCATTTACGCCAGGAGAAGCACAGAACAATTTGTTCAGGCCAATACCGGTCGGTATCGCCAAATTTGATTATTTCCGCATTTATAACAGGCTTGGCAATATGGTATTCAGCAGCAACGATGGCAGTGGTTGGAATGGTACCATCGCAGGCAAACCGCAATCATCAGGCACTTTTGTATGGGTAGTGCAGGGAAGAGATTTCACCGGCAAAGTGATCACCAAAAAAGGCACCATGGTGCTGATACGGTAGCGTGAATCGTGAGACGTGCGTACTTGAGCGTCGGTTAGATCATGCGATTCAATTCTCCAACTTTTATTCTTCGGCTTAAAAAATTAAATTGCCTTCTTTTCCATGTCAATACCAATCCCTTCATGAATAAAATTGCGCTTATTACCGGTGCCAGTTCCGGTTTCGGAAAAGCTGCTGCTGAAAAGTTCGCAGCCAGTGGTTACAATATCATTATTACCGGCCGGAGAGAGCATCTTTTGCTTGACCTGCAAAAAGAGCTTACAAAGAGCTACGGAATTGAAGTGCTGCCCCTGGTTTTTGATGTGCGCGATCGGGAGGCCAGCACCAATAACATCGCCCAACTTCCAAAAAACTGGCAGCAGATAGATGTATTGCTGAACAACGCCGGCCTTGCCCTCGGCAAAGATTATTTTGACGAAGCAAATCTTGATGATTGGGACACGATGCTTGATACTAATGTAAAAGGCCTGCTGTATGTAAGCAAAGCTGTGTTGCCGCTTATGATTGCCCGCAACCAGGGACATATTATTAACCTGGGCTCGGTTGCAGCCATGGATGTGTATGAAAAAGGGAATGTCTATTGCGCTTCCAAAGCCGCCGTAGACACCATCAGCAAAGCTATGCGCACCGATCTACTCCGGCACCGCATCAAAGTAACGGCTATACATCCCGGTGCGGCGGATACTGAATTTTCCATTGTTCGGTTTAAAGGTGATGCAGCCACTGCACAAAAAACGTACGAAGGCTACCAACCATTGACAGCGGCCGATGTGGCAGAAGTGATTTATTACTGCGCCAGTTTACCAGCCCATGTTTGTGTTAATGAGTTAGTAATCACCTGTACCGCCCAGGCGAATGGTTTTTACACATTTAAAGGATAGACATACAAAAACAGGTCTTTTCAGCGTTTTAATCGAAATAGTTGGTATATGCTTTGTAGTTGAAACAATGATTGTATATATTAGAGGCGCCAGTTGGCGATCCGCATCCTTTTAAAACCTGTATTATGAAAAACTGTTGGTCAAAACCTATTTTTTTACTGTTCATTATATTTACTTCATTTGCCGCTGTTGCTCAGGAAGATGTGATAAAACTGGAGTCTTGTATGAGCGAAAGCTACAAGGCCCAGGTGGATAGCCTGAAACAACTGTTCTTCAACCAGGGTTACGAGGTAGTGCGTGAAGCTTCTGTTAAAATGGAAAGTGAATACGAGCTGCCCATTGTTCTACCCCTTACTCAGGGAGCCTGGTATCAATTTATTTTTATTGGCGATCCTACCTCGAAATTGTATGAAGTAAGGATGTATGACTGGAACGAGAAACAAGTGGTTTACAAAAAGAACATGTGGGGCGATGTGGACGGTAATATTATCAGTTATCCTTATATTTCACAATTTACCGAGTATCATTTGATTAAGCCGGTGCAGGTGAACAAGCAGAAAAAGAAAAATCTTTGTGGCTATGTTATACTGCTGAAAAAAACAAAGCAATAGTTTCCTCCATAAAAAAGCCCGGGATATTATTCCGGGTTTTTATGCAATCAATTTTAAGAATTCCTTTACCATCTTTTTTCTCTTTGCGGCGTTATTCGTTTTAAATTCATTGCATGATGCTGAAGCTGATAGCAACCCTCTTACTGTTCCCCTATTTTTTAACCTTTTCGGGCATAAAAGATGAAAATGATATCCAGTGGGCGGCCAGCCGGCGCTTGACCTGGTCAGATTTTAAAAGTCCGCCCGACCGGAACGCTACCAATGCAGCACTGACAAGTTCCAAAATCATTTTTAATTATAGCTATGGCGATGAAAAGGGATTCAGTTACCATATCAGTTGCGTGTTCGATAAAACCAGCTCCTGGGGCAAAGTGAAAACGGATTATATTCTCTCCCATGAACAGGGTCATTTTGATATTGCAGAAATATATGCCCGCAAACTCAACAAGGCATTGAAGCATTATTCATTTAATGTAAAGACATCTCCCAAGGAAGTACCTGCCATGTACCAGCAGATAATGAAAGAAGAAGGTCAATTGCAAAACCAATACGATAGTGAAACGGATTACAGCCGCGACAAGCCTCAACAGGCAATATGGTTAGAAAAAATTCAGCGGGAGCTGGATAAATTGAAGGAGTATGCGGCTTATAAGTAGTTGATTAGTTGACTAAGTTGATTGGTTGATCAGTTGGCGGTGAAGTGTGTCGCTTCAATATTTCAACATCAAAACAATCCATATAACTGGGCATCTACCTTGCGGATGATTTCGCCCATATGTTCTTCATTCTCTGCAAACTTATTTTTATCAATGTCGATAATCAGCAGCGCACCTTCTTTGTAACTGTCGATCCATTTGTTGTAAAAATCATTCAGGCGTTTCAGATAGTCCAGCCGGATATTTTCTTCATATTCTCTCCCCCGTTTTTGTATCTGGCCTACCAATGTGGGAACAGAGCCCTTCAGGTAAATCAGCATATCGGGCGGTTGTACCATTGTTTTCAGCGTCTGAAAGAATTTAAAGTAATTATCAAAATCGCGTTTGCTCATGAGTCCCATCTCATGCAGGTTGGGCGCAAAAATATTGGCGTCTTCAAAAATGGTTCTGTCTTGTATTACTGTCTCTGTACCACGGTGTATATCCAGGAGCTGGGTGAGGCGGCTGTTCAAAAAATATATCTGCAGGTTAAAACTCCAGCGGGGCATGTCTTCATAGAAATCATTCAGGTAAGGATTGTGATCCACATCTTCAAACTGGGGAATCCATTTGTAATGCTTGCTCAGCAATTCAGTAAGCGTAGTTTTACCTGCGCCGATGTTTCCCGCAACTGCGATATGTTTTGGTTTCTTATTTTTTGCCATGGCCATTGGTACAATTTGCAGATGATAGTGCCGCTAAAAATATACAATTCCCTCAACTGATCCATAATTAATACGGAAAATATCAGTAATATTTTAGCCCCATTGCTTCTCGTACAATCTCCATGGTAGCGGCTGCACTGCTGCCTGCTTTTACAGCTCCTTTCTCCATTACATCGCGCAAGTATTTTTCGTCATTGCGGATGGCATCTGCCTTTTCGCGTATCGGGGTAATGAATGCTACCATGTCTTCGGCCAGTTGCTTTTTCATATCACCATAGCGGATACTGCAATCATTATATTTTTTTTCAAACACTACAATCGTTTCTTCACTACTCACCAACCGCATCAGTTGAAAAACATTTTCTATATAATCCGGTTTAATGGAGTTGGGCCCGGTAGGACCCGCATCCGTTTTTGCTTTCATTATTTTTTTCCTGATAAGATCGTCCGGATCGCTCAGGTATAGGGTTGCAAGCTGGTTTTCGCTTTTGCTCATCTTGCCACTGCCATCGAGCGAAGGAACTTTTACGAGATTATCACCATAATTGAATGCTTCCGGTTCGGGGAAAATTTCACCGTACCGATGATTAAACCGGTTGGCAAAATTGCGGGCCATCTCCAGGTGTTGCTCCTGGTCTTTTCCCACCGGTACCAGCTTTGCGCGGTGCAAAAGAATATCGGCTGCCTGCAATACCGGGTAGGTAAGCAACCCGGCATTCACATTATTTGGCTGCAACCGGACCTTTTCTTTAAACGTAGTTGTTTTTTCAAGTTCACCTGTATAGGCCAGCATGTTTAAAAGCAGGTATAACTCTGTTGTTTCAACTACATGGCTCTGGCAATAAAGTGCTACTTTATCAGGATTAAGCCCGCTGGCAATATTTTCTGCGAGTACGCGCCTCACATTGTTTTTTAATTCTTTTGTATCAGGATGCGTAGTTAACGAATGCAGGTCAGCCACCATAAAAAAGCAATCGTAATCATCCTGCATACGTACGTAATTCCGGAGCGCCCCAAAATAATTACCCAGGTGCAAAAAACCCGTTGGCCTGATGCCACTCATTACAATTTCTTTCTTGCTCATAAGTCGGCGAAGATAAGAAGGGATTGCTGATTGCGGGATTGCGGGATTTGCTGATTGGTCCACGTTTTATAGATTTTTTCTTATTTTTTGCAGGCATTCGCGCCAGCAACACTTCTCAATATCCCAAAATCCGAAAATCAGCAATTTCTTTCGCCTTTTATCACAAAACCCCCCAGCATGCAACCAATTCTTTATTTTTGTTGATATGGAAGTAACTACTGAACTGATAGATAACCTGGCCAACCTGGCCAGGCTGCAGTTTGCGGAAGAAGAAAAAGCGGGCATCAAGGCTGATTTGCAGCGAATGATTGCTTTTGTAGAAAAATTACAGGAAGCCGATACTACCGGTATTGAACCATTACTGCACATGGGAGACGCTATGAACATTTACCGCGCAGATGAAGTAAAAGGCTCCATCCAGAAGGAAACAGCGCTGGCCAATGCACCGTCGGCAAATGCTGATTATTTCAAAGTTCCCAAAGTCATAAAAAAATAATCCCTCTTCTATTACCAACCTGTATACAATATGAACGCTATCATACAACTGGATAACATTCAAAAAGCTTATTTCATGGGTAAAGAACCCATTCCGGTATTAAAGGGTATTTCGCTTAATATTTTAAAGAACGAGTATGTGGCGCTTATGGGACCTTCGGGTTCCGGTAAAAGTACATTGATGAATATCCTTGGCTGTCTTGATTCTCCTACTGGTGGCCGTTATATTCTGAACAACCAGGATGTAAGCAAGATGTCTGACGATGATTTGGCCGAGGTTCGTAACAAGGAAATCGGCTTCGTTTTTCAGCAGTTCAATCTCCTGCCCAGGTTAACAGCGGCAGAAAACGTGGCGCTGCCCCTTGTGTATGCCGGCATACCAAAAAGGTTGAGAACAGAAATGGCCATGGCTGTACTGGAAAAAGTGAGTCTTACAGAAAGAAGCCATCATAAACCCAATGAATTAAGCGGTGGTCAATGCCAGCGTGTAGCGATAGCCCGGGCACTTGTAAATAATCCTTCCATCATTCTGGCTGATGAACCTACCGGTAACCTCGACTCGAAAACATCCATTGAAATAATGGATATTTTCGGGGCTATACAGGCCAGCGGCAATACCGTTGTGTTGGTAACACATGAAGAAGACATTTCCCTGCATGCCCATCGGGTGGTGCGGCTGCGCGATGGACTTATCGAAACCGATCGGCTCAATGAACATATTACGGCTTCGCTGGTGCATTAATGGGTTTAAAGTTCAATGGTCCAAAGTTTAAAGTTCGTTTGCCCGGAAATCTGCTGGGTATCTGGTCTTTGATTGCTGCAATAACTTTAAACCTTAAACTTTTAACTTTAAACTTCCTCCAATGGCATTAAAAATATATACCAAGACGGGCGACAAGGGCACCACTTCTCTCATTGGCGGCACGAAAGTTCCCAAATCGCATTTGCGCATCGAGGCCTATGGTACTGTTGATGAATTAAATTCCTATATAGGGCTCTGCAGGGATGTATTAACCGAAGAAAACAGCCGGCAAACTTTGTTACACATTCAGGATCGCCTTTTCACCATTGGCTCTTTACTGGCCTGCGACCCTGAAAAGCAGACGGGCATGAAAATACCCGAACTAACAGAAGCGGATATACATTTATTGGAACAGCAGATAGATGCCATGAATGAAATAATACCGCCCATGAAATTTTTCGTATTGCCGGGCGGCCATCCGGTGGTATCTCACCTGCACATCGCCCGTTGTGTGTGCCGTCGCGCTGAACGCTGCTGCGTACGGCTTGAACTGGAAACGCCCGGGGACAATCCGGTTGTTATAAAATACCTCAACCGTTTAAGCGACTACTTATTTATACTTGGCAGGTATATGGCTCATTTATTGAAAGCACAAGAAATAGCCTGGAAACCGGGTGACTAATCGAATGGTTATCCCGCTGACGATTATACAACCAATCAGCTAATCAACCCATCAACTAATTTTCCCGTCCTTCATATGCAGGATGCGGTCGCTCATTTGCGCCAGTTCTTCATTGTGCGTAACAATTAAAAAAGTTTGTTTGAATTCTTTGCGCAGGCGGAAAAACAAATCATGCAGTTCCCGGGCGTTGGACGAATCCAGGTTGCCGGAAGGCTCATCGGCAAAAATAATTTTTGGATCGTTGATAAGCGCCCTTGCCACGGCCACCCGCTGTTGTTCTCCACCGGAGAGTTGCTGGGGCTTATTTTCGGTTCTTTCAGCAAGTCCCAGCAAAGCCAGCAAACCCGCCGCTTTTTCAGCTACTTCTTTTTTGCTTCGGCCGGCGATCCAGCCCGGTATACAAACATTTTCGAGGGCGGTAAACTCGGGCAGCAGGTGATGAAACTGGAAAACAAAACCGATATTCCGGTTGCGGAAAATGGCCATTGCCTTTGCCCCCATGTCTGCCAGGCTTTTGTTATCGAGCACGATGGTGCCGCTGTCTGGCTTATCCAAGGTTCCCAGTATGTGCAATAAGGTGCTTTTACCGCTGCCCGAAGGCCCCGCAATGCTAACAATTTCACCTTGCTTAATGGTCAGTCCCACTCCCCTTAAAACATTCAGCTGGCCGTAGGTTTTATAGATGTCCGATGCCGTTAACATATGATAATGCTGTACTCCTTTAAAATACGAACCTACAATTTTATTCGTTCTAACGGCGGAACAGCCTTTAAATTAACCCTTTAAAATGGTGAAAAACTACATTTGGTTGTTCAGTATTAACCATTACATTTGCCGAAAATTAAAGACATTCAACAATGTTCTGGACACTTGAACTAGCATCCTATTTAGAAGACGCACCCTGGCCAGCTACCAAGGACGAATTGATTGACTATGCCATCCGCAGCGGTGCCCCGATTGAGGTGGTAGAGAATTTGCAGGAACTGGAAGACGAAGGGGAAATCTATGAAGCCATCGATGATATCTGGCCTGATTATCCATCGCAGGAAGATTTCTTTTTTAACGAAGACGAGTATTAACGCTCAATAGCCTTGCAGGCAGATAGCTATAGAAAACCGCGCAATCCAGGCGCGGTTTTTTTGTTGCAATAATATTTTCAATTACATCGGCCTTACTTCGTTGTTTTTCTGAGAATAAAGATCTGAGAATAAAGAATACCGGATATTGAATGTTGAATATCGAAGGGCCGCAAGTTCACCATTCATTATTCCTTGTTCGATATTCATTATTTCTAATCTCCCAACAACGAATATCTGATAATTAATATCCGTCTATTCAACACCCAGCTTTGACATCACTTCGGTACTGATGCCTGTTGAAGAATAACCGCCATCGTGAAATAAGTTTTGCATAGTAACCATACGGGTTAAATCTGAAAATAAGGTCACACAATAGTCCGCGCAGGCTTCGGCACTGGCATTGCCCAGGGGTGAAATGGCATTGGCAAAATCATAAAAATCGCCAAAACCTTTGATACCACTGCCGGCCGTGGTTTTGGTGGGCGATTGCGAAACCGTGTTAATGCGCACTTTTTTGTCTAACCCGTAATGATAACCGAAGCTGCGTGCAATGGATTCCAGCATAGCTTTGATATCAGCCATATCTGTATAAAAAGGATAAGTACGCTGGGCCGCTGCGTAAGTAAGCGCTACCACACTTCCCCATTCATTGATGGCATCCAGTTTTTTGGCAACAGACAGCATTTTATGCAGCGACAGGGCCGATACGTCGATCCCCTTTAAAAAATAGTCATAATTGGAATCTTCGTAAGAAATATTCTTCCTGATATTAACGCTCATACCAATAGAATGCAGTACAAAATCAATTTTTCCTCCCAGCACTTCCTGCGATTTTGTAAACAAATTGGTTAGTTCTTCCACACTCGTAGCATCTGCCGGTATGATTTCAGATTTTGTTTTTTCAGCCAGTATTTTTATCTGACCCATACGCATGGCA
>Ga0157378_10002605_pt1 | contig 16048 bp, 18 predicted proteins | sample M65metaG_FD_115309 | JGI IMG/M metagenome (GOLD analysis project Ga0157378, IMG submission 115309) | Miscanthus rhizosphere microbial communities from Kellogg Biological Station, Michigan, USA - M6-5 metaG | ecosystem: Host-associated > Plants > Roots > Rhizosphere > Soil | place: USA: Michigan...
ATTTGCAAGTGACGTTGATATTGTTTAACTTTTAGTACAATATCTATCCCGCTCCGCAAGTCGAAGCACCTTGGACAACAATTCGGCATCAATGGTTCGCCTGTACATGATACAATTCGAATATCATCATTACGTATATTTTGCGAATGTAATTGAGTACCCACAAACGCCGCGAGTATTCCATATCAATGTTCTCACTGGTCGTCAAGATATTCCAAGAAGTCTAATATTGACGCAAAAGAATGGGCAGTGGGAACTGTCACATTATTCTTTGCCAGCCAATGCCGAACTGGTTACAGCGATAGCGCAAAAATTAGCAGGGAAAAGTAAGAGTGAAGTGGCTTAGCAAGATGCCTGATGCCGGACTTTGTCCTACGTAGCTTTAACAAAGTCGGATGCCCGATCAGTGACCAGTGACAAGTTACAAGTTAAAAGTTACCGAATAGCAGATACCCATTACCTAATACCTAACACTGCTCTCCATCATGAAGTACTTTCTAATTCTTCTCGCATTTCTCATCGTTTCGCATGTAAGGGCTCAGCAAAGTTTCGACACTGTCAAGATCTCCACAACAAAAATTACTGATGCCGTGTATATGCTCCAGGGAGCAGGTGGAAACATCGGTGTTTTAGTGGGAAAGGATGGTGTTATTCTGATCGATGATCAATTTGCGCCGCTTACTGAAAAGATTAAGAAGGCAGTATCGGAAATAAGCGACAAACCAGTAAGGTTTGTCATTAATACCCATTACCACGGCGACCACGTTGGCGGGAATCAAAACCTGGGAGGAGAGGGAGCAATCATTGTTGCGCAGGAGAACACCCGCAAGCGACTGAGTCAGGATCAAATCAACACGCTAATGAAGTTTGAGCAAAAAGCTACGCCGGAAGAAGGTTTGCCGAAGATAACGTTTAACGAATCCATGTCGCTTCATCTGAATGGCGAAACTATTGATATTATTCACGTAAAGAATGCGCACACCGATGGAGACGCCATCATTTATTTCCGCAATGCAAATGTCTTACATGGCGGCGATGTATACGTTAGGTATGGTCTTCCGTTCATCGATCAACAGAATGGAGGTAGTATTGACGGCATGATTGCCGGTACTGACAAAATACTTACAATTTGCGATGAAAAAACGGTTATCATTCCCGGCCATGGCCAATTGGCGGTAAAGAAGGATGTACTTGAATACAAAACAATGCTGCAAACAGTGAGAGCCAGGGTAATGGAAGGAATCAAGAAACACAAATCGGTTGAAGAGATTATAGCCACTGATCCGGGCAGAGGATACATATCAGTTTTTGATAAGTCTGCATTTGTAAATATGATTTATCCTTCACTGAAGAAATAATGACTGCATAATTGCGTGACATATGATATTCTAATTTATTTTTTTTGCCGTTCTTTGAAGGAACACAATTGCTGATGAAAAATATATCGCTTGCATTCATTCTTCTTTGTTTTTTGAATGGATACTCACAGTCACAGGAAACGCTAAGCGTTAGGAAATGGACAGACGATAATCAGCATAAGATACTCAGTGAGTTTTTATCTTTTCTTTCTATTCCCAATATTGCTAGCGACACGATAAATATTCAGAAGAATGGAGCCTTCATCATGGAAATGATGAAACAGCGGAAGATCGACAATATCCAATTCTTGAGAGGTACCAGCGCTGGAGTGCCACCCGTTGTTTACGGAGAGGTGAACGTTGCCGGCGCAAAGGAAACAATCATTTTTTACGCCCATTATGATGGTCAGCCGGTGAATCCAACTCAATGGGCAAAAGGACTAGACCCATTTGTTCCAAAAATTTACAATGGAGTCATCTCTTCATCGGCCCAGGAAATTCATGCTTCCGGTACAGAACCACTGCAACCTGAATGGCGCATCTATGCGCGAGGATCGTCTGATGACAAGGCCGGCGTAATGTCCATATTGAATGCTTATGATGCACTGCTTTCCACAGGTAAATTACCGACGGTAAATATTAAATTCTTTTTTGAAGGTGAAGAAGAAGCTGGATCACCGCACTTAAACGAAATTCTCGAGAAATATTCCTCCTTGTTAAAATCAGATTGCTGGATCATTTGTGATGGTCCTGTTCATCAATCAGGAAAAAAACAAATAGTCTTTGGAGTGAGAGGCGATACACATCTGGACGTTACCGTTTACGGACCAACACGTCCATTGCACAGTGGGCACTATGGAAATTGGGCGCCCAATCCTGCGATGATGCTCGCGAAGTTATTATCCTCTATGAAAGACGAAAATGGAAAGGTGACCATCAAAGGATTTTACGATGATGTGCAACCCCTCTCTACTGCAGAGAAAAAAGCGCTCGCTGATGTGCCTTCTGCAGATGACCAAATGAAGCAAGAGCTGGGAATTAAGACCGAAGAAATGAGTGGCAAGTCGCTAGGTGAATCCATTAACCTCCCTTCTCTAAATATCAATGGCATGCAGAGCGGAAACGTAGGCAAACAAGCATCGAATCAGATTCCCACATTTGCAACCGCTGTGATCGACCTCCGCCTCGTAGTTGGAAACGATTGGAAAAAGCAACAACAAAAGGTTATTGATCATATTCAGTCGCAAGGTTACACCGTTATTGATCATGACCCATCAATGAATGAACGGGTACAACATACTAAGCTCGCGAAAGTGATCAGGGATCAATCTTCGTATAATGCGCAGCGCACCTCGATGGATATTCCAATTGCAAAGAGGATTATTACCGCAGTTCAATCTACAGACAAAGAAAAAGTGGTATTGCAACCTACTTCGGGAGGATCGCTTCCTTTGTACCTTATCGAAGCGCGGCTGAATGCAAAATGTATTTCTGTTCCAATCGCCAATCACGACAATAATCAGCATGCAGAGAATGAAAATATCAAGTTGCGGAATCTGTGGAATGGAATTGAAACGATGGCTGCGTTAATGAGGATGTAAGTTCAATTTATTTATTGAAGGTTAACTGATCTGTTTTTCCCTCGATCCTATACAGATTTTTCTCATCGATATCGTTCATTTCACCATTGACTTTCACGATTGCATTTGCGACATTTGAATACGATCGATCATAATTGTGAGCCGGTGTTTGGTAGGATGCGCATTGATTAGGTTGCATACCGGGGTACTGACCGTTTTCCGCAATGACACTGCGAAGAATGGACAGGGGTGGTGGTATTCGCTCAGTTTCATGGATTGGCCGGAACGGCGGGGGAGGGAGGGCCCCGCCAGTGGCAGCAGTTGAATGCGATTGCACATAGATCCACAATTCCTTCGTTATCGCTTAGCGTCAGCTCTCCTCTTTAATTCATCCAGCGGCATAGCAATCATTCTCCCAACGCGCTCTTTTCCTTTATACGTTACAACCTTCAACATCACAGCATCTTTAGGTGCAATCAATGGGGCAGTATATTTTGGATAAAAGCGATCCGGAAAAGAATTATCAAACGAATAATAAACGTCCACGCCTTTCACCTCTGTGCTCAAATCAATCTGCAACTGCTTATCCGCTGTTCTGCTTGCTTTAAATATCGGTTCGTAAACACTCGGAGCATAATTAATTTCGGCAACATCATATCGCTTAAAATGATTTTCTACACGCGAGAAAAAATTGTCCCAGTTCTTTTTCTCCTTTGGCGACCATACTGACTCCGCTATAGCCCATCCTCTCGGCCACGTCATATATTGTTGATGACGCATATTATAAATCTGCTCGGTCCACAGATTTGCCTGACCTCCCTTAATAAATTTTGGATCCACTCCATCCGGCACGGGTTCAAATTGATAAGCCTTGCTGAGTCGCAAGGTTGCATATACTCTGGGTTCAATGATCGCATCACCTTGCATATAGTCAATGTAAGTAAAGTCCGTGGGACTCATCACCACCTCGTGTCCCATTTTTGCTGCTTCAATTCCTCCTTTCATGCCGCGCCAACTCATCACTGCTGCGCTGGGGGCCAGTCCACCTTCCAGGATTTCATCCCAACCTATAAATTTTTTGCCCTTGCTTTCAACTATTTTTTCGAGACGCTTTGTAAAATAACTCTGAACCTCCTCCATTGTCTTCAAACCTTCTTTTTGCATCAATTGCTTGATCGCTGGCGTTTTCTCCCAATAATTTTTTGGACATTCGTCGCCTCCCATATGAATGTATTCAAATGGAAACAGCGGAGCCACTTCGCTCAATACTTTGTCAAGAAAATCGTAAACTTTTTCATTTGCGGGACAAAGCGTATTATCAATGAGCGCAATTGGAGGTGCGCCTTTCGACCAATCCATAATTTCTTCACCGGATCTTACTTTATAGGTCGACGCTTCGGGGGTACAGGATAATTCCGGATAAGAAACAACTGCGGCCAGACTATGTCCTGGCACATCAATCTCCGGCAGTACGTTTACAAATCGATCCTTTGCATACTGCACCACTTCTTTAATATCATCCTGCGTATAGAAACCACCATAGTTGCGCGGTTCATCAGCGGCAGGGGCTGCAAAGGTTCCGAAATATCCGACCTTCTTTACATTCCAGGCGCCTACTTCTGTAAGTTTAGGAAATGCCTTTATCTGGATTCGCCAACCTTCGTCATCGGCGAGATGCCAGTGGAGTACGTTGAATTTATAGCGAACCATCTGGTCAATGAACTGTTTCACTTCTTCTTTGGTAAAGAAATGGCGCGATACGTCGAACATCAATCCTCTCCAACCAAACCTGGGGTAATCCATAATCTCCACGGTGGGTGCTTCCCATTTTGTATTAGCAACGGGAGTTGAACTCTCAATAGCGGGTGGAAATAATTGTATTAAGCTCTGCACACCGTAAAATATTCCTGCTGGTTCATTCGCACTGATCGTGATTTTCTTTGGTGTAACAGAGAGGCGATATCCTTCTTCACCTATAGCTGCATCAGTAGTTCTGTTCAATATCAAGCTAACGGTTGGACTAGTTGCAGGGTTGGTGACAGTGATTGTTGAACCGGTTGCTGCAGATAAACGTTGTCTGAGAAATGCAATCGTTTGTTGAAGCTGTGGCTGAGACCCCGCTTCAATGATCACGTTTTTAGGTAGGGTGAACACACCGTTAGACAGTTTTACACTAACGGGCTCCGGAATGATTGAGACGGTGTTCGACTGACTGAATACCTGGCAGGTAAGCAAAGAAAAGAATGCAAAGAACAAATTTTTTTTCATCAGCAATAATTTACGCTCGTTAATTAGCAGAGACGCAAATTATTGAAAACTGAAGAAAGAATAGTTTGGAGTTTCGGTTTTTATACATTCCTCGTATTAAATCCTTTCAGGACCGAAACTCCAAACAATTAGGCAGGTTGTAATTCCTGCACCTTCACAAATTCAACATTGGCATTAATGGTCACATCATCGCCGAGTAGCACGCCACCTGTTTCGGTAACGGCACCGTAACTAACACCGAAATCCTTTCTATTGATTTTGCCTGTGACTGTGAAGCCTGTTCTTGTGTTCCCCCAGGGATCTTGCATGATGCCGCCGAATTCTACGTTCAGTGCAATTTTCTTTGTGACACCACGCATGGTAAGTTGACCATACAATTTATACTGGTCATCATCCACCTTTTCTAATTTTTCACTTTCAAATACGATTTGCGGATGATTAGCTGCGTCAAAGAAGTCACTATTCTTTAAGTGTGCGTCGCGTTGTTCATTGTTCGTATGAATAGAATCGACTTCCGCGGTAAAGCGAACTTTCGCAGACGAAAAGTCATCGCCGTTTGATTTTACATCGGCATCAAATTTCTTAAAGGTGCCGTTTGCCCAGGAAACCATCAGGTGTCTTACTTTGAATTGAATTTCTGAATGCGCAGGATCTAGCGCCCATTTAGTTGTTGACATATAACGTTGCTTTTAATTTTTAAATTGATTAAATGTGTATGGTGTTAGCAATTGCCATTGATCTGGCAACTAGTGTCGTTTTCGGTTGTCAGCGCCGGACTTTCTTTTTGTGTTTCTGCCCACGTAGTTTGTAAGGCCGATAAAAAAACTTCGGTAGGTTGGGCTCCGGAAATTGCGTATTTGCGGTCGAACACAAAGAAGGGCACACCTCTTATTCCCAGCTCTTCCGCTTCAAATGCATCCGCTTTTACTTCTGCTGAAAGTTGATCGGTAGCGAGTACGTTTTTTATTTCATCTTCTTTCAAACCAATTGTTACCCCGATCTGTACCAGGGTATCTGCGTCTTCAATATTTTTTCCTTCAATGAAGTATGCACGAAATAATTCTTCTGTTGCCTGATCCTGCAGCTTGTATTGCGCGGCAAGATGAGTAAGCTTGTGTGCATTAAATGAACCAGCGGGAATCACTTCATCGAAATCGTATTTGAGGCCAACTTCAGCGGCCATTTGGGTGACCTGGTGATTCGCTTGCTCGGCTTTTTCTATCGACCATCCCTTTTTCTCGGCTAATACATCGTGGATTTTTTTTCCGGCAACATGTTTCATTGCTGGATCTAATAAGAAGCTCTTCCATTCTACTTCTACATTCGCGCTGCCCTCGAATTGTTGCAAGGCAGATTCAAACTTTCTTTTGCCGATGTAACAGAATGGACAAACTACGTCCGACCAGATCTCTACTTTCATTTTCTTAGTTGGTATTTCTCTTATCATATGTAAGTTTCCTAACAGTGTTAAGCTTTTAGTCAAAAAATTTTATTTCTTGATGCCTGCGATAAAACCGGTAATGAAATCTTTCAGTACCATCGCATTCAGCTCATCCCTGCTGTTTTCTTTTCCCATCATATTTATTGATATCAATCCATGCAGGGTGGACCAGAGTGTATGCAGTTTTAAATAGGGATCGGTGTCAGTGTTTTTAGTATTCGATATCAGGGCTCGCAAAGGATCGAGTATTAACTCAGTAAACGTGCTCAGTTCACTTATTTGCTTTACTGCTTCGCACCCTGGCATGCCCAGGCCATACATCAGTTGATAGTATGTCTTATGCGTAAAAGCAAATTTCCAATAGGCATAAGCCATCGCTTCAATTTGTTGTTCCGGATTTACAAATCGTTTTTTCGCTTGCGCCAGTTCCTCATTTAGAATCTGAAACCCGCGTTTGGTGAACTCGAGGAGCAAGGCATCTTTGTTTTCAAAATGGTCATAAATAACCGGAGCACTATATTCTATAGCATCGGCAATCTTACGGATTGAGAGCGCCTGCCAGCCTTCTTTCTCCACCAGCTTACTGGCGGCTGCCAGTATGGAAGCTCTTACCTCTTCCCTTTGTCTCAATTTGCGCTCTGTTATTCCCATGAATTATGATGTTTTCCTAACACCGTTAGCAAAAGTAACAATTGGTTTGAAATCCGCCAAATCAAAAAGATTCTTTTAACATTCTCATCAATCGATCTGAAATCTTCCCAAATAAGAAAAGGACTCGTAAATGATTTCAGACCGTCAAAGGGGGTTTCACTATGCGTTTAGCCAGTTGCCTTTTGCCTATTCATTTTCCCATGGCATAAACATTGCAAAATCATATTTAAACGATTACGACCCCGAAGACCATTAAAGAAGACCTGTATGAAAAAGATTGCGACAACTTTATTATGCTTTGGCGCTTTATTATCCGCCGCTTTTCCACAAGACTCTCTAACTGTTAAGCCCGCTGATTCAGCTGCTGTCGTTTCTAACGATAACGTGCAATTCATGCAAACAAAAAAACAACCAGTATATAAAATCAAACCTGGAGTAGACATACCAGTACTTCTCATCGGTGCGGGATGGTCGGGTTATGCATTTACAAAAATCTACAGTAAGGATCCGTCTACTGAAGAGCAAATTGAGAATCTTGACCGCAATGACGTGATCCCATTCAATCGTTCTGCAATTGATCATTATTCACAGAAAGCAAAGGATGTAGGTGATGCAATTTTTTATGGATCGATGCCATTACCACTGCTTTTACTCGCTGATAAAAAAATCAGGCATGATGCAGGTAAAGTTGGTTTTATGTTTTTCGAAACCATGTCAGTCACTGGTTTGCTTTACACCAGCTCCGTTTATTACCATGATAAGTATCGGCCATATGCCTATAATCCCGACGTGCCCATGGATCATAGAATGCGAGGAGGAGCGAAGAACTCATTTTACGCGGGACATGTTGCATTGGTGGCAAGTTCAACGTTCTTTATGGCTAAGGTTTATTCTGACTATCATCCGAACTCAGGTTTCAACTGGGTGTTGTTCACAATTGCTGGAGGCGCAACGGCAACCACAGCATACTGCAGGTATGCAGCCGGACAACATTTTCCTACCGATATCATGATTGGTGCGGCGCAAGGGACTCTCGCTGGAATTCTGATCCCGCATTGGCATAAGAATAAGACTTTGCAAAGTAAGGGACTTACTGTTCTGCCGATGGCCGGACAGAGTTACGGTGTTTATGCACTATATCGGTTCTAAAATACTTCTGCCCGAATAGAATTTCAAGAGAGCATTTCTTAGAGGTCTACTTCATACTCTTGTCCATAGTTTGAATTTGTTTACCTTTCAACAAATCGATTTGCTATGGGCATCCAGCAAAAATTAGAAATCAAAGCAGCACTAAAAGTGCTGAAACCGATTGAAGAAGTTTTCGAAGCAATCGTTGATCCGGAAAAGATGTCTGGATATTTTATTTCATCGAGCACCGGCAGAATGAAAACAGGCGAAACGCTTACCTGGCAATTCCCTGAATTCGATATGCAGTTTCCCATTCGTGTGAAGAAGGTTGATTCTCCCAAATACATTTCTTATTACTGGAATGATGTAGATGGTACAGAAACACTCGTGGAAATGACGTTAAAAACATTAGAAGACGATTCTACTTTTGTATCCATTACTGAGAAGGCTCGGGATAATGATGAGAAAGGAATCCAATGGTATGGAAGAAACACAGAAGGGTGGGCAAATTTTCTCGCCTGTCTGAAGGCTTATCTTGAATACGGTATTAATTTGAGAAAAGGCGCGTTTGATATTTCGCAGATGCCGCAAGAAAAGGGATAGGAGGCTGAAGAAGCCAGGAGCCAGGAGCCAGGAGTCAGAAGTCAGAAATCAGAAGTCAGAAATCAGGAGAAAGAAGAGAGATTCCGACTCAACCTTTTTGAAGAAAGTTAATAGATTCGTGTTTATGAAAATCACTCCGGTCTGTTTACTATTGCTCATGTATACTCTTGCAAAATCACAAACTGAAATTCCCCTCTATAGTGGAGCAATTCCCAATGCTAAAAAAGTTGCAGATAATGAATGGACAGAAAAAACAGATAATGGTATAACGGTCATCCATAATATCACTATTCCCACGCTCACGATCTATGAGGCACCAAAAGCAAAAGCAACAGGAACAGGGGTGATCATTTGCCCTGGCGGTGGATACGGAGTGGTAGCCATTGCGCATGAAGGTTTTGATGTTGCAAAACAATTTAATGCAATGGGCGTAACTGCTTTCGTTTTAAAATACCGACTTCCTACAGACTCCACAATGGAAAACAAAGAGATTGGTCCTTTGCAGGATGCTCAACGTGCGATTCAGTTTGTGCGTGACAATGCAAAGAAATATCGTTTGAAAAAGGATAAGATCGGCATAATGGGATTTTCTGCAGGCGGACATCTTGCCTCCACCGCGGCCACTCACTTTGCGACCAGTCAAATTCCGAATAAAAAACACACTGACCTTCGTCCTGATTTCGCAATACTTATTTATCCGGTCATCAGTTTTACAGATAGTTTAATGCATCAGGGATCAAGAGACAATCTTATTGGGAAAAATCCATCTCAGGAAAAAATCACACTGTATTCGAATGAACTTCAGGTGAATGATAAAACACCTCCAACGTTTCTCGTTCATGCGAAAGACGACGGTGGTGTGAAAGTCCAAAATAGTATTGCTTATCGCGATGCTTTGCAGAAGAGCGGCGTGCAAACAGAAATGTATCTTTTTGAAAAAGGCGGACATGGATTTGGGTTAAACAATCCAACAAGCGATGTGAAATGGATGGACCATGTGCAACAATGGATGAAAAAAATGTCCTTATTAAAATAATGGTGCTTCATATTTCCATGATTCAATAACTATTTAATGAAACTCGAACATTTTGCGTTGAATGTGGAAGATCCGGTTGCCATGGCTGAGTGGTATTGCACTCACCTCGGGCTTCGAGTGGAGCGACAAATGGAAGATTCTCCATTCACCACATTCCTGAGCGATGACAGTGACAAAATCCTCATAGAGATTTATAAGAACCCTACTGTTGAAGTTCCGCCATATTGGGAGATGAATCCTTTACTGATCCACATCGCCTTTATTTCAGAAGACCCATCACGTGAAAAAGATCGACTGTTGGACGCGGGTGCTACACTTGTGAGTGACCATCAAATGAACGATGGTTCCCATCTTGTAATGATGCGCGATCCATGGGGACTCGCGATCCAATTTTGTAAAAGGGGAGTGGCGATGATTAAGAATTAGAATCCGCGAACTAGTTTAGAAACCCAAAGTCTACAACGCGACGGACATAGGTCTTGTCCTGTATCACCCAGGTGACTTCATAATTACTCTTTGGTTTGCGATTCAACATGTATATGTAAAAAGTGTGTTTGTCGCCAGACAGATAAACACCGTTGAACGATTTAACAACTCCAGATTTATCCATATAAGTAAATTCTGGATTGAACAAATCATTATAAGCTGCAGCGGGAATTGGAATTGTATCCTTATTTACTATCACCAAAACTGATTCAATCGTCGTTTCTGGTTTTTCGTCATAAGCGCCATAATATGGCTTGCCATCAATCTTTACCAGGTGCGTCTTATTATAATAAGTGTACTTATGAGCTGATTCGTCAAATGTTCCACCTGTAATAATAACCTGAACATTGTTGCCGCTGACATTGGTCCCGTTAAATGAAATGAAATTAGTACCAAACTTCGTTGCAGGTACAGAGCGCAATTTTCCTTTGCCCATGCTTTCATCCATGCCTCCGAACGTAAACGAAGCGAGATCTGATCGAAAGTCTTTTTCCTGCATGCGGGAAAAGTTTTCCTTTTTTGATCGGTAGTCGGGAAACTCTCTTTCTTGAGCTGAACTACTGATCACAATAAGGCAAAATAAAATCAAGCTTGCAATTCGCATATTTTTCATTTTTTCACAGGGTTTATTTAACCACTACAGCCATAAAAATAGCTGTTGCACTGTTAACGAATTTGAAAAAGAACACAGTATCCTACTTCTTGGCTTTGATGGCGGCGATGTAACCCGAATAAGAAATAGACTGTTTGTCGTTACTGTTTACCTGTAAATTAGCTGTTCCATTTTTGTACGCAGTAAGGCGTAGTTCTCTCGCTACTTGCGTATCCTTTGGTTTAATAAGAATTTCCCATTCGCCTTTCTTGCCTGCGGTGACTGCGTATTCGAATTCCTTGGAAGTGAATTCAATTCCACCGGAAGAAGATCCGGGAGTAGCTGAATATGCGCGGCCAAAATAGGGGAGATAGCTGACTACAGATTCCTTCGTGACCCTAAGATCATAATCGCTTGTCAGATTTCTGCTCCTACCACCCAATGGGTATACCATTTGGGCTTTGAACACATATTTCTGTGAATCGATCAGGTTCTTTATTTCTTGCTCCTGCCTAGCAGCCTTCTCTTTTTTAGAATTCTGTGCATTCGACACCGTAGCCAAGCCTAGTCCTATCGCCATCAACATTACGGTATTTACAAATCTTGCGAGTGTTGTCATTTATGATTTGTTGAAGATTCTATGGGAAAATTTAATGCGTGACTATACTTGTACCAAGTGATCATAGAGTGCGCGAAGGTTGCAAGGGAGTTCCAAAGATAACAACAACTTAAGAATAGAAACAGCAGTAAACAAAGAGCCGCCAGTTGATACCTGGCGGCAGTTCCGCATTAAAAGTAGCAGCGCTGTGACTTGATATTTATCTAGGAATAATTTTCAACAAACATATAAAAGCTTCCTGCAACCAATGCCAGGAACAACAACACTAAAACGATCGTACCCATCAAATGAAATCCTTCATATAATTCATTGCTGGGAGTGTGTTTCATAGTCGTTTTCATAGAAAGTGTTTTATACCCTTTTAAGGTAAAAAACATGCCACACCACATTTTTACGGACTGAAAAAAAACGAATTTTTAGCAACTAAGGGGTTTTTGTAGAGGCAATTCAGCATTTCGGGAAACCCCTATGAATTAATGAGGAAATATTAGTATAACTACTTGCATGAAAGCTGCGCGGGGAGAGAGTTTCAGCGGGATGTTTCTAAGGTAAAATTGGGGCGCATTTTCCTTAAAAACGATTGCACGTTTCAAAAATATTGCTATCGGTCGAGCATGCTTCATTCGCGCATATTCGCGTTTCTTGTTTTCGCGTCCATTCGCGTAAATAAGAAAGGCCGTCTAAGATGACGGCCTTTCAACTGAATAAATGTCTTATTAATACCTATAATGTTCTGGCTTGAACGGTCCATTTTTGGGAACGCCGAGATACGAAGACTGCTCGTTAGTTAGCTCCTCCAATTCAACACCAATTTTAGCAAGGTGCAAGCGTGCTACCTTCTCATCAAGATGTTTTGGAAGAACATATACTTTGTTCTCGTATGTCTTATGATTGTTCCACAATTCTAATTGAGCCAAAACCTGGTTTGTGAATGAGTTACTCATTACAAACGAAGGGTGCCCTGTTGCGCATCCCAAATTCACCAACCTTCCTTCAGCCAGCAGGATAACATCCTTACCATCGATGCTATAAACATCAACTTGTGGTTTGATAGTGTCCTTAGTGTTACCGTAATTATTGTTCAACCAGGCTACGTCGATCTCAATATCGAAATGTCCGATGTTACAAACAATTGCTTTATCCTTCATAGCACGGAAGTGCTTTTCGGTAATCAGGTCGCGGCAACCAGAAGCAGTAACGATGATGTCAGCTTCTTTCACAGCATCAGCCATTTTCTTCACTGCAAATCCGTCCATAGCTGCCTGCAACGCGCAGATAGGGTCAATTTCAGTAACAATAACCCGGCATCCAGCCCCACGTAATGAAGCTGCAGAACCTTTACCAACATCGCCATAACCACCAACAACAGCAACTTTACCGGCCATCATCACATCAGTTGCACGGCGAATGGCATCCACTAATGATTCTTTGCATCCGTATTTGTTATCGAATTTTGACTTGGTGACAGAGTCATTCACGTTAATGGCCGGAACAGGTAATGTACCTTTTACCATTCTTTCATATAAGCGGTGTACACCGGTTGTGGTTTCTTCTGAAATTCCACGCACGTGCTGCACGAGCTCTGAATATTTATCCAACACAATATTGGTAAGGTCGCCACCATCATCCAGAATCATGTTCAACGGGCGATCAGCGCCCCCGAAAAACAAGGTTTGTTCAATACACCAGTCTGCTTCTTCGAGCGTTTGACCTTTCCATGCGTAGACACCGATTCCGGCAGCGGCAATAGCTGCGGCAGCGTGGTCTTGGGTAGAAAAGATATTGCAGGAGCTCCATTTTACCTCGGCTCCAAGCTCAACCAGGGTTTCAATCAGTACCGCTGTTTGGATGGTCATATGCAGGCATCCGGCGATACGGGCACCTTTCAAGGGTTTTTGCGGACCATATTCCTTTCTTATGGCCATCAATCCAGGCATCTCAGCCTCAGCGAGTTTGATCTCTTTTCTGCCCCATTCGGCGAGGCTCATATCCTTTACTTTATAGGGGAGCCCAAAGTTGATGTTGGATCGGGAAATTGTTGTTGACATCTTCATTATCTTTTTAGTGCCGCAAAAGTACAATTCGTCCTTCTAAAAGAGAAGCATTTAAGAAATTAAACCTGCTTTAACTTTACGTTCAATCCCCTAATTTATGTACACCTACGATACCGTAACAGAAGCTGTCAATGACCTTAAACGTAGAGGCTATACAATCGATTTCAACGTGGAGTTTGATCGAATCGTTTGCCATGAAACACCTATCAGTTTATTACCAGCAGAATTTGAAATAGTCGAGGTCCACCGTTACGAAGGTAATAGCGATCCCGATGATGAAGAGGTAGTATACGCTATCGAATCAAAGCATGGTCAAAAAGGCATCCTTGTGGACGCCTTTGGATTATATGCCGACGAGGTAAGCACGGAATTGTTGGAGAAGCTCAAAGTCAGGCATCCAAATAGTAACAACTAATCGATTATGTCGATTAGAGAGACTCATTATTAGCGCAGCGCAAAAATTACGTTCACGTCAAATTTCAGTTTGATTCTTCTGAAGTCTATCCCAGGCTCATCTGTAGCGATCTTTTTGGATTCCATTTGATCCATCAACTGAAAGTTCGCAACTTTTGAGTATGCATTTCGCTGCCCGTAATAAACGGAAAGATCAGTGGGCTCTGTGACGGTCACCGCTTCACCCACATTTTCATTTATCGCTGCTGCAAGGTATTCGGCTTTCTCGCGCGCAGCCTTTATCGCCTGAACTTTCAATTGCTTTCGCCATTCATTAATCTTGCTGTGAGAAGTTCGCACGACCTGGAAATTTAAAGTAGCATCATCATCAAGAGCCTTTACCAGTTCATCTACTTTATATGAATTGTTTAGTTTTACCTGGTACGAAATAGACGCATATAGATCCGCTGCTTTTTCTTTTCTGTTTCGCTTCCACCATGGATAACCATTATAACCTTCATACGAAGCAATGCTCACAGCAGAATCGGGAATACCGAGTGACTTCACACTATTGAGAAATTCACTTTTTATTTGGTCCAGTGCCATTTTATCTCCTTTCTTCTGGTATTCTTTCAGATCAACTTGTACATAAATCTCATCGGGAATTACTTCCATTTCAGCGCTTCCATTTACATTGATTGTTTTAGGAAATGGGTTCAAAACTTGCTGCGATTTTAATTGCAGGAAAGCGAGGCAGGACAGGATAATGAATATTTTTTTCATACATTTTTCTCTGCAGATGCCGGCTGAGGTTGAATTACATAAATGGAGAGATATTTCTTTTCTGATTAACATTATATTGATAATCCTTATATTGCGTTACTGCACAAAACGAATTGCTCATGTCTTCGCTCAGGGATCGATTAAAAAATTTTCGGTTCATCCGTAAAATCATTTACGCACTCGTGGGCATTTTTTCCTATCCGGGAATAATGATCATAAACAAACTGCACATCGAGGGCACAGAAAATCTGGAGAAGCTTCCAAAGAAAAACGTACTGTTCGTCAGCAATCATCAAACCTATTTTGCTGATGTAATCACTTTCCTTCACATCTTTTGCGCGGTGAAGTGGGGTAAACACAATCGGCTTGGAATTCCGTATTACCTATTAAATCCTTTTACTAATGTATATTTTGTAGCGGCAGAAGAAACAATGAAAGATAATTGGCTGACCCGGCTATTTGCAATGGCTGGCGCATTAACTGTGAAGCGTACGTGGAAAAAAGATGGCAATGAAACACGCCGGGGCCTGGATCCTTCCGACACTCGGAAAATTGAAAGAGCACTCCACTCCAGTTGGGTAATTACATTTCCTCAGGGCACAACAAAACCATTCGCCCCAGGTAGAAAAGGCACTGCATTCCTCATTAAACAAAACAAACCCGTTGTAATCCCAGTTGTGATACAAGGTTTTTGGCGTGCCTTCAATAAGAAAGGTTTGAAATTTAAAAAGAGGGGTACCGTGCTCTCCGTGAAATTCAAAGAACCACTCGAAATTGATTACGATCTCCCTACGGAGCAGATACTACAACAGGTGATGGACTCAATTGAACAGAGCAAGAAATTTATGATGAAAGGTGCTCATCATTGGAAACTTGAAACGGCGATGTAAAAAGTTAAGGCAAAACAAACGTGTTTGAGAATTAGACACGCCTCGTCAGTAATTAAATGTTTTTATTTAACAGCTGTCCACTATTTTCCATCATTCAGCATCATTTATGACTTCGTAAATAATGCTTTCAACTCAGCCGCATCATCGGGTTTCATTTTGCCGCCTA
>Ga0157378_10002606_pt1 | contig 16048 bp, 16 predicted proteins | sample M65metaG_FD_115309 | JGI IMG/M metagenome (GOLD analysis project Ga0157378, IMG submission 115309) | Miscanthus rhizosphere microbial communities from Kellogg Biological Station, Michigan, USA - M6-5 metaG | ecosystem: Host-associated > Plants > Roots > Rhizosphere > Soil | place: USA: Michigan...
AATTCGTTCCCGAGTGTAACGGCATGCTGTGCGTCGTCCTCGGGGTGGATGCCGAGCCGGATTGTTCGGTGACGCGCAAGCGTTTCTGGCGCGGCAATTTCCTGTTCGCGCACGAACCCTCTCTGGGATCCGCCGGCTTCAAGCATTTCCGCCCGATCGTGAAGGAAAAGAACGGTCCGTTGAAGCGGCTCAGCAATGCCGACATCAACAAGAACCCGAGCTACGGCGACTACTCCACCGAGCAGGCGCAGATGTCGATGGAGGATTTCTACGACCGCATGGACGACGTGATGTCGCCCGATCCGCTCGATCCTGTTAAGGCGATGACGGATGCGATCACCAGCCTCACCGAGCAGATCAAGACCCGCGTCACCTCGATCGAGAACGGACGGAAGTGGCAGCAGAAGTCGGCTGGCGATGCCACCATGCCGGACGGAGCCGCGATCTTCGCCACGACCGGCGCCTGGGAGGATTTCTCGACGCCGGCGCGCGATTTCCGCCTGTTGATCGCGATCGACGTGGTGCGGAATTTCCCTGAGCGCTTCGCGCGTCGTTCGAACCGCTTCGCGCTGCCCGCAGGCAAGAGTGTCGACGACGTCAAGACCGAACTTCAGGGCGTGCTGGCGTCCGAACTGGCGTCGCGCAAGATCACCTATACCCGCACCGATGGCTCGCCGTGGACGCTGTCGGTCAAGGACGTGCTCGATCGCGCCGTCGAGTTCGAGATGGCCTACAATCCGAACGACTGCGTCGAGCTGCGCTGGGCTGCGGCTGCAGGTAGCGACGAGGCCGCGACCTGCAAGCGCCGCGCACCGTCAGCGCAGCGCGACAAGATGTCGAGCTACCGCGCCTGGTTCCGCGATCGCCACTGGCCGGCGAAGGCGAGCTAGGGCGCAATCGCGCCCCAGTTCGACGCGAGGTTTTCCGCGCCGCGCAGCGACAGGGCGAACACCGTGTAGGTCGGGTTCGAAGCGCCGCAGGTCGGGAAGATGCCGGGGCCGGCGACGTAGAGGTTCGGCACCTCGTGGCTCTGGCCAAAGCTGTTGACGACGGAGTTGTCGGCCGCGGTGCCCATGATGGTGCCGCCCATCAGGTGGATCGCGGGCATCGCGGCCTTCAATTGCCATACTTCCTTGGCGCCGGCGGCGCGCGCGATCCTCTCACCTTCCTCGAAATTGGCGTTCCACAATGCCGCTTCGTTGTCGTCGTAGTTGTGGACGATGCGGGCCTGCGGCATGCCGAACTCGTCCTTCTGGGACACCAGTTCGACGCGGTTCTCGATCTTCGGCTGCTCCTCGCAGGCCGCGGTGAAGCGCGCGAATTGCTTGACCGCGCGCTTCATGTAGTCGGCCAGCGCCTGGCCGAACAGGTCGGGCCGGGTGTTGTGCAGGCCGGTCAGGCCGCTTGCTTTCGCGGCACCCCCGCAGACCAGAAGCGTCGAGCCGAATGCGCCCTTATGCGCGGTCTTCGAGTAGCGCTCGTACGACATGAACTGGCCGCCGATGGTGCCTTTGACGCCGTCCATATCGTCGTCGAACATCGCATTCGTCACCGCAGTGAAATGCGTCATGATGTATTTGCCGACGAGGCCACTGGCATTGGAAAGACCCTTGGGGTGCTTGTCGGTCGCGGAGTTGAGCAGCAGGCGCGGGTTCTGCGCCGCCCATGACGCGCAGACGACGACGCTCGCCGGCTGAATGTGCTTGTCGCCGTCGCGGTCGATATATTCGAGGCCGGTCGCTTTCTTGCCGGACGCATCGGTCAGCACCCGCGTCACCGTGCTCAGCGCCCGTATCTCGGCGCCGGCGGCGCGCGCTTCGCCGAGATACGTCACCTGCGGGTTGGCGAGCGCACCGATCGGACAGCCGACATGGCACCAACCGTCGTAGATGCAGGCCGGCCGGTCCTTGAAGTCGACCGAGTTCATCGCCACCGCCGCCGGCACCATGCGAATGTTGTTGGCGGCAAAACCCTTGAGCCAGACCTCGCCATTCCTGAAGGTCTTCATCGGCGGCATCGGATAGGCGCGCCCCGCGGGCCGCCACAACTCTTCCGCCTTGGCATCGCCGGAAATGCCGATGTCGTGCGCGACCTTGTCATACCAGGGCGCGACGTCGTCATAGGCGATCGGCCAGTCGAGCGAGCGGTTATGCTCGCTCTTGATGCGAAAATCATTGGGCAGCAGCCGCGGCACGTTGGCGAACCAGTGCAGCGCCGCGCCGCCGACGCCCCAGCCGCCATGATAGCCGATCGGCGCGAGCTGCTTGCCTTCGAGAATGAAGGGATGCCCCGCCGGCTTGATGCGGCGGCCCCACATGTCGGACGAAATCAAATCGGTGAGTTGCCAGTCCGGACCGTTGTCGATCAGCACGACCTTCTTGCCGGCCTTGGCGAGCACGGCGGCGAACACCGAGCCGGACGCACCGGCGCCGGCGATCACGACGTCTACTTTTTCTTCCGTTTTGGTTGGCGTCGCCATGTCACCACCTCTTGTCGGGCGCGATGTGCGGCAGATAGGGGACGCCGAGGCTCTCGTATCCCTCCATGGTGCCCCAGACGACATCGACGGCGTCGCTGCGCAGCACGAAATAAACCTGGCCCGCCGGCGGGCCCTGCCAGCCCTCGATCTTGTTCTGGCGGAGTTGGTCGATGAAATCGTGCTGCTCGGACGGCGAGAGCGCGGCGAAGCGTTTGCCGCTGCGGCTCGTGCTCGCTTTGTCGACGCCTGCGATCGCGGCCCGATAGAAATTGATGAAGGGCGGCTTGATATTGACGATACGGGCCTCCAGCAGCGCCTCGCCAGGTGCCACCGACACCTGCTGGTCGATGAAGTGCGCGACGCCGGCCTCGCGCGCGCCCGGCACCAGCGCCTCGCCCAGCGCTTCGATCGTCTCGGCCTCTTCGCCATTGAGCAGACGGAACGGCACCACGCGTGCGCGCGCCTCGCCTGCCGTCATCAGGAGGTCGACGCCACCGACCGAAAAGGAGAGCATTCCCATGCTGGCGCCCTTGAGAAAGACGCGCCGTTCCATGGCATCCATGGAGACCTCCCCTGATACGGACGCACGCGGCGTCTCTTGAATTGTTCTAAGGGGAGTGAACGACAAAGCAGGGGATGAATCAAGCCTGCGCCGCGAAATCCCGGGCAGCGGCGACGCGACAGCAGTCTAGCGGCTCTACGCTCGACGTGGCTCGTCTCAGTTTTCCGGCATCCCGGCGATGCGCAATCCTTCGTAGAGCTTTTCCCGAAAGGCGAGGTAGCCCGGATTGTCGCCCCATTCCGACGACTTCCACCGAGCGATGGTGCGGGTCTTAGCGCTATCAAGCGCGAGATAGCGCCTCAATGTCTCGCTGGCCTCCGCACGTTTTCCGGCAAGCGCAAGCAGCGCGGTCAGCCAAGCGATAGGGGTTGGAAACTCCGGGTTATTCGCAACCGCCTGGCGTAAATATTCAATCGCTCGGTCTTGATGTTCGAGCATGACGTGCCCGTAGGCCTTAAAGGCGTAGAAAATATAGCGGTATGGATCGGCCGGACTGAGATGCATCGCCTTGTCGGCAAAAGCTATGATTTGATCCGCCCGGCCGAGGAACGTGTTGGCCATGCACACGATTTGATAGGCCGGAATGAAGCTTGGATTGAGCGCGAGGCTTCGCTCTGCTTCGACCAGCGCTTGCTCAGGCCGCCTCTTTACCATCTGTATCCGCGCATTGGCATGGCGGGCGTAATAGAAATCTGGATCGCTGGCCAGCGCGCGGGATATCAAGTCCGAGGCGCTTCGAAGATCGGTATCACGATCCGTGCTCTGCGAGGCAGTCACGCGCGTTGCGAACTTTTCCGCCAGGATACTGAGGGCGCGAGCATTGCTGGGATCGGCAGCTATGGCACATTCGCAAAGTTGGTAGCCGGATTCGGCTTCCTCGCGGTTGGGCCCATATCTTAAAAAGATGGCTTCCCCCCGTCGAGCAAGATCTTCCGAGCTTATGCCGGCGTGCTCTGACCGCGAGATACGCGAGGCCTCCTGCTTGGACAGTTCAATCTGGATTGCCCGCGCAAGACGCGTGACGATATCGTCAAGCAGATCAAGCAGATCAGTGCGATGGGCGTTGAACTGATCAGCCCAAAGATGGGCGCCCGTTTGCGCGTCGATGAGTTGAGCAGACACCCTGGCGCGCGTACCACTATGATGGTGGCTACCTTCGATCACGTAACGCACGCCAAGCTCCGCGCCGATTTGCCTGATATCCAGCGCGCGGCGCTTGTAATTTAGCGCTGTGCTACGGGCGACGACAAAGCTACCGGGGATCAGCGACAGATATGTCGTCAAGCCATCGGTGATGCTGTCGGCGAGGTAGTCCTGGTTGACGTTTCCGCTGAGATTCGCGAACGGAAGTATGACGAGCGATATTCCCGCTGCCGGTTGCGACAACGCGTGCGCCTGCTCTTTGAGTCCGTCCGTACCCGGCCGCGAGATCGGCGCGATGAATAAATAGCCGCGCTTCAGCACTGTCTTGATGATGCGCTGATCGCTGTCGCCGAGTGCCAGCCGAACGTCGCTGATGCAACGGGTCACCGCTTCGTCTGCTACGCGGATATTCGGCCAGACCGCTTTGGAAAGATCGTCCTTGGAAGCCAACCGGCCAGCGTTTTCAAGCAGATAGCGCAGAACTTCAAAACTCTTCGGTCGGAGCGCGATATCGCGATCCCCAATGCGCAATGACCCTCGCGCCGGATCGAGCGTATATCCTTCAAACGAATAGATATTGCCAGCCAACTGCATCGTTGTGCCTCCAACCGGACACGCGATAGTGCTTTCACGGAGATTTCAGCACAATTTCCGCGCGTGCGCATCCTCCTTTCACGACAAGCGATGGCGCTCCAATTAAGCTTTCGATCGATAACTGTATCCCGGACGCGCTGCTGGCCGGCTTGGATAGTCAAATGACGCTTTTGACCGCCTTCGGGGCAAGTGGCTGGACCGGGATCGGTACTCCGGAAAAGAAGCCGACACCGGTCGAGACGATTGGAGGCGTGATATGAAGATGCCCTTCATCTTGGCCCTAGCCGCAACTCTTGGATACGGTCCCTGCGCTATCGCGCAGGTCTATCCAACTCGGCCAATCACGATGATCGTACCGTTTCCGGCGGGCGGACCGACCGATACCATTGGGCGCATCGTTGCCGAGGGCATGCGGGTTTCGCTCGGGCAGCCGGTGATCATCGAGAATGTGTCAGGTGCGGGAGGAAGCATCGGCGTTGCTCGGGTCGCGCGCGCGGCGGCCGACGGATACACGTTGAGTATCGGAATGCTGCTTTCACACGTCTTCACCGAAGCCGTATACAAAGTTCAATACGATCTACTTACCGATTTTGAGCCGATTGGTTTACTGACGAGTGTGCCGCTCATGTTCGTAGGGAAGAAGGACTTACCGGCGAATGATGTGAAAGAGCTGATTGCCTGGCTCAAGGCCAATCCGGACAAGGGGACCTTGGGTACGGTCGGCGTTGGTAGCCCCACGCATATCTGGGGTATTCACTTTCAAGGTTACACTGGTACTTCTATGCAGTTCGTGCCCTATCGCGGGGCTGCTGCTGCCTTGCAGGATGTGCTGGCTGGGCAGATCGACCTAACATGCTTGGACGCATCGCTTTTGCTGCCCCATGTGCGTAGCGGGAAAATCAAAGCTTACGCCGTCTTGGCGGCAACTCCCTGGGCGAAGGCTCCCGAGATTCCGACGATTGATAAGACCGGATCGTCAGGACTGAACATGCCATTTTGGCACGCGCTGTGGGCTCCCAGAGGCACTCCAATAGACGTCGTTAGCAAACTCAATGCTGCCGTTGTCGCGACCTTGGCTGAACCAACAGTGCGCAGACGGCTTATCGATTTGGGACAGGATGTTTTCTCCAAGGAACAGCAAACCCCAGAAGCGCTCGGCGTACTGCAAAAGGCCGAGATCGAGAAGTGGTGGCGGATCATCAAGGCGGCCGGCATAAAAGCGGAATGATCTCTCGAACTTGTCCAATCGATGAAATTGGGTTGATAACTCCATGAGATGGCAAATCGGAAAGGTGACAATCACCCAACTGGTCGAGATCGAGACGCTCGGAGGGAAGGAAGACATTCTGCCAAAAGCAACACCAGACGCGATTCGCGAGCTCGAATGGCTGTGGCCGCACTTTGCTGATGAGCTCGGGAATCTCAAAATGAGCATACATACGTTCCTGATCGAGACCCCGACGCGCCGGATTGTCATCGACACCGGGATCGGAAACGACAAGCAAGGTCGCCGCAACCCGGCCTGGAACGGGCGTAGAGGGCCGTTTCTCGAACAGATGGAGGCCGCCGGCTGCCCGGTCGAGACGATCGATACGGTTCTTTGCACTCATCTGCACGTCGATCATGTGGGCTGGAACACGATTCTCGTCGATCGCCGTTGGGTCCCGACGTTTCCCCGCGCACGTTACCTGATGGGCCGGGTCGAATTCGATCATTGGAGCGCAGATCGCAGCCCAGCGCGCGCAGCGATTTTTGACGACTCGATAGAACCGGTTGCGTCCGCCGGGCTTGTGGACCTTATCGGAGCGGACCATCTGATTTGCAAAGAGATCAGCCTGATCGCATCACCGGGGCATTCGCCCGGCCAATTCAGTGTCCATATCAGTTCGGAAGGCCAAGACGCCTTGTTGAGCGCAGACGTCGCGCACCATCCCTGCCAGATGGCGCATCTCGAGTGGTCCTCGACCGTTGATACGGATCCGCTCCAATCGGCGCGTACTCGCAACGAGTTGTTCTCCCGCTTTGCCGGAACGCAGACGCACATCCTGGGAGGTCATTTTGTCGGGGGCACGATCGTGCGCAGCGGCGAGGCCTTTCGCCTCATCATGTGATGTGGTCAAAATGGAAAGCGCTATCTCCTCTTGGCTCATCGCGTCACTTTGCTGCTTGCCAGGTTTACCTCAAGCCTTTTTGGCTTTTTTCGCCTTACCGCCGGCAGCCGCCTTCTTCGCCGGCTTCTTCAGCCGGCTCTGATTGTACTCGATAGCGGTGCGTATCAACTCCTTCAGCGCTTTCGCATTGACCTTGTCGCCCTCAAGAAAATCGATCGCCCGCCGCGCATTACCGTCGAGGCCGGCGTTGAAGAGTTTGTCGGGATCGGCGAGCTTGGCGCCGTACATGAAGGTCAGCTTCACTTTGCCCTTGTGCGCATTGGCAACCGCGATGATGCCGTCGCGCGACCACACCGGGCTGCCCATCCACTTCCATTCCTCGACGATTTCCTTGTCGGCTGAGAGGATGGTCTTGCGGACCGTTGCAAAGGTCTTGCCGCGCCAGTCGGCAATGCCTGCAATGAGTTGGTCGATGCGCTCGGATGCGTCCATGTCGTCCTCTCAGGCCGGTTGCTTCGAAAACCGCCGCCGGACGACATGACCTTTCCACATCCATAACCCGGTCAACAACATCACCGGAAAGAACACGAAGCGGGTCGGCGGCGCGTAGTCCGGCAGCACCTCGAACGGGCTGTAGATATAACCCAGGATCGGAATCGCGCAGACGATGTGGATCCAGCGGAAGATGGCACGAAGGGTGGTTTCTTTCATGAAAGCAGTTCCGTTTATCTACTCGTGTGTTTCGGAGCGGTGCTGGAGGGCACGACCTCAATCGGCCCGCGCCAGCACCTGTTCCAGGCTTTCGAAAAACTCCTGCCATCCAAAGCGTGCGCCGTGGAACGCCTGCGTCTGATCGGGCTTGAAGCCTGCCTGTTCCATGCGCAGCAACGTGCCGGCGCCTGACGGCGTCAGCGTCCAGGTGACGACGCTTTCCAGGCCCATGGCGTCCCAGGTGTAGGACAGCGCCTTTCCGGTCTCGACCGACAGCACCTTGCAGTCCACGGAGCCCCAGTCGGCGGTGAATTTGAATTTGTGATCCACGGCGGGGCTGAAGTCGCTCTTCATCAGCCACTCCTGGATCAGATGCGGCTGCGTCAGCGCACGCCAGATCTTTTCCGGCGGGTAGGGGATTTCGCGTTCGACAATAACGGTACTCGTTTCGGTCGCGTTCACTGGTCCATCCTTTTGAGCAAATCTTCGAGGTGATCGAACCGGCTCTGCCAAAAACCGGTCATCTGGCTGGTCCAGTCGACCAGCGGCCCGAGCGCGCCGATCTGCGCGCTGTAGTGGGTCTGGCGGCCTTCATGGCGGTCGCGCACGAGGCCGGCCTGTTTCAACACACTGAGATGTTTCGAGACCGCCGGTTGCGAGATGCCGGCCTTGGTCGTCAGCGCGCCGACGGTCTGTTCGCCCTTGCGGCACAATTGTTCGAAGATCGCCCGCCGGGTCGGATCGGCGAGCGTTTTGAACAGCATATCGGAGGCGTTCGGCATGAGGGATCGATAACCCGTTGGCTATGGGTTTAATCCATAACTGACGAGCTATGGATTAGTCAACCGAAATATCGAACGCCTGGCGAAACCTGTCATGCCGGCTTGCGAGCAACGCCGGTTTCCATCTCCACCCGGCGCAGGCATAATTCGACAAACCGCCTCCCACCGGAATCTTCCCATGTCCCTGCAAGCCTATTTCGCGTTCGTCGCCGCCTGCATCGCGCTGGCGCTGATTCCGGGACCGGTGGTGACGCTGGTGATCGCCAACGGCCTGCGCCACGGCACCCGTGCCGCGCTGACCAACATCGCCGGCGTGCAGGCCGGGCTGACCATCGTGATCGGCATCGTCGCGGTCGGTCTGACCACGCTGATGGCCACTATGGGCTACTGGTTCGATTGGGTGCGTTTTGCCGGCGCCGCCTATCTGATCTGGCTCGGCTACAGACTGGTTCGCTATCCGGTCGAGGGCGTCAATGCCGACGAGCCGCCGCCGCCGCGCGGCGGATTTTTCCTGCAGGGTTTTCTGGTGCTGCTCAGCAATCCGAAAGTACTCGTGTTCTTCGGCGCGTTCATTCCGCAGTTCATGGACATGAGCAAGGATCACTTCTCGCAGGTGCTGCTGCTCGGCTTCACCTTCATGGCGACCGGCGCCATCACCGATTCGATCTATGCGATCCTGGCCGGGCGGGCGCGAAAATTCTTCTCGGCGCGACGCACCCGGCTGCTGTCGCGCGTCTCCGGCGGCTTCATGATCGGCGGCGGCATCTGGCTGGCGCTGACGCGGGCGCGATAGCCATTGAACTCCGCCCGGCGACGGTGCGTCTAATCGCAGCGCCGTCGCTGGGGGAGGCCTGATGCCCGATCTGCCCTGGTACGTCTACGCGATGCTGCTGGCGCCGCTGGCGCTGGTGCTGTTCGCCGCCGCCTACAAGTCGCTGCAGGTCCGTGCCGCCCGCGAATGGCCGTCCGTTCCGGGCAAGGTCGTGATCTCGAATTCCGAAATGCGCAAGGTACGCGTGATCGACAGCGCGCGCGAAGACGGTCATCGCTTCGAGGAGCGCAATTTCGCAAACATCGTCTACCAGTACGCGGTCGCCGGAAAGCAACTGCGCAACAACCGCGTCAGCATCGGCGAAGATCTCGGCAATTTCGAAGTCGCGGAAACCATCGCGAAATATCCGGTCGGCCTGGCCGTCACCGTCTATTACAATCCGCTGCATCCGAACGAGGCGGTGCTGGAGCGCGAGCTGCCGAAGGGGTTGTGGGGCTGTCTCGGCATCGGCACAGTCTTCGTGCTCGCCATCGTGTTCGGCTCGGCGTTCGGGCTGAACCAGATCAGCGCCTTGGTCTCGTCGCGGCTCGCCGATTCGAAATACGCGCCGCTGGTGGTGGCGTTCGCAGCCTTCGGCGTCGTCATCGCGCTGTTTGCGCTGGCGCTGCAACGGCAGGCGTCGTTGGCGAAGCGCTGGCCGGTCGTGACCGGGACCATCAACATGTCGGATATCGAGTCCTATCGTTCCGCCTCGACCGACCGGGTGTTGCGCGGACAGACGATGTACCAGCGCACGGTGTCCTATACCTACAGCTACAACAACGTTTCCTACACCGGCATCCATGCCAGGCTCGCCAGCAATGCCGCATCGACGTCAAGCTGGCTGGTGAGCAAGTTCACCACCGCCTATCGCGACGGCGCGCCGGTGAAGGTCTACGTCAATCCCGCCAACCCGTCGGAGGCCACGCTCAATCCGGGCACAGGCTTCGTCTGGGTGCTGTGGATCTTTGTCGCGCTGTTCCTTGCCGGCGCATATCTGGTCGCGACGCGCGGTTAGGCCGTCAGCAATCCCTGCGCCTGCAGCAGCGGCTCAATCTCCAGAAAGATTCGCGCCAGCCGGTCGGCCCAGGCTTGCTCGCCGGCAACGTCCGAAATCAAATCCTTGCGGATTTCGATACCGGTATTGACCAGCCCGCGCGCCTCGGCATGCACGGGAATGGTGTAGTCGGTGTCGTCGCCGACCGCATAGGGCTCGTTGTCGCCGACGACGAGATCGCCCTCCGCGCGCAGCAGTTTCAGCAACAGCGGCGGCAGGCTCTTGTCGCGGTGGTAGAGCGTGCCGATGTGCCAGGGCCGCGCGATGCCGGCATAAACAGGCGTAAAACTGTGCAGCGACAGCAGCACGGTTGGCATGTTGGCGTCGCGGCGCGCATCGATGATCGCGTCGATGCGACGGTGATAGGGATCGAAGATTTCCGCGCGGCGCTGCGCCGCCGCCTCGCGCGAGAGGCCCTCATTGCCGGCAATGGTGGTGGCTTCGCTGATTAACGGGATCGAACTCGCGACATGCGGCGGGCGGTTGCAATCGACCACCAGCCGCGAGTAGCGCTGTACGACCAGATGCGCGTCGAGTTGTTGCGACAGCCGCTCCGCGACGCCGGCAATGCCGATGTCCCAGGCGATGTGTCGCACGAGCTCGCTCTCGGGCAGCCCGAGATCGCCGAGCACGCGCGGAATAAGCCTCCCGTAATGGTCGCAGGTGAGCAAGAACGGCGAGCGGCCCGCCGCATTGAATTCGCTGACCGGCGGAACATCATCCGTGCCGAGAAGGGAAGGAAGATTGAGGGCGTCGTTCACTTAACCATGTCCCGATTCGGTGCCTAATCAAGCGGCATTCGACCTTCAAATAAGCAAGATTGACCCTAGATCAGCCGCACTAGAATCATGAACACTATGTGACGATGCCGCTGCTGACGATTCATCACAAGACCGTATATCGCTACGACCGCAAGGTCGCATTCGGCGAGCATCGCATCATGCTGCGCCCGCGCGACAGCCATGACCAGCGCGTGCTGGCCTCGAACCTCGAGATTTCGCCCGCGCCTGCATCGCTGCGCTGGATCCACGACGTGTTCGGCAACAGCGTCGCGATTGCGACCTTCGAGGAACGTTCCGAGACGCTTTCGTTCGTCTCGTCGGCCACCGTCGAGCACAATCCGGCGGAAGAGTTCGCGCTGACGCCTGACGACACCGCCTATTTCTATCCGTTCCCCTACGATAGCGAGGAGTTTCCCGACCTCGAGCAGTTCATCACGCCGCAATATGGCGATCCGAACGGCGAACTGTCGGCATGGGCGCGGCAGTTTCTCGACGCCAATGGACCGACGCCGACCTTCGATATTCTCTCGGGCATGACCCACGGCATCCGCGATGCCTTCACCTATCGCAAGCGCCACGAGCGCGGCACCCAGCATCCGCTCGACACGCTGCAGACCGGCTCCGGCACCTGCCGCGACTATGCGCTGTTCATGATCGAGGCGCTGCGCCGGCTCGGTATCGCGGCGCGCTTCGTCTCCGGCTATCTGTTCATTCCCGGCGACAGCGCCCATGGTTATGTCGGTGGCGGCTCGACCCACGCCTGGGTGCAGGTCTACCTGCCGAGCGCCGGCTGGATCGAGTTCGATCCGACCAACGGCATCCTCGGCACCCGCGATCTCATCCGCGTCGCGGTCGCGCGCGACCCGCGCCAGGCGATCCCGCTGCACGGCTGCTATCTCGGCCCGACCGATGCCTTTGTCGGCATGGAAGTCGGCATCAACGTGGTGTCCGTCGGCGCGGAAGAGGCGGATGCCGAGGCGCGGCCCGACGACGAGACGGTATCGGCTTGATCCCGCCCTCGTTGCCGGGATAACTGCACGCCATGATTTCAGATCGCCTGTTCGTCTACGGCACCCTGATGCGCGGCTTCGACCATCCGATGGCGCAGCTCCTGTCGCGCAGTGCCGATTATCTCGGCGGGGCGCGCTGTCGCGGCCGGCTTTACCTGATCAAGCACTATCCGGGGCTGGTGCTGTCGGACGATCCCGCCGACGTCGTGTTCGGCGAATTGTATCGCCTGCGCGACCGCGACGCGCTGCTCGGCGAATTCGACATGTACGAGGCCTGCGGCGAGGGCTTTCCCGAGCCGACCGAGTATCTGCGGCAGATGCTGGCGGTCACGCTGGAAGATGGTGCGGCAGGCGAGGCGTGGACGTATGTCTACAATTGGCCGGTGACAGGCTTGCCGCGGATCGCGTCGGGGAAGTTTCTGGAGGCGTAGACTCCTCCGTCATGCCCGGCAATGACGGACGACTACATCGGATCCAGCCGCTCGCGCTCGAGGCGAATATCCACTTCGCGCTCGACGTAACTCCACTCTTCCGTTTCGCGCAGCATGCCGACCAGTTCTTCGAACAGCGACTCGTGCGCCAGCCGGTATTCGAACCAGGTCAGGAAATCGAAGGCGCCGCCGAGGTCGCGGCAGTGATAGAGCTGGCGCGCGATTGCCGGCAAAAATCTCAAACTGGAGGCGATGTGGTGCGACTTGTCCTCGAAGATCTTGCGCCGCTCTTCCTGGGTCAGTTCCCACCACGCCGCCGATTTCCTGATTGGGATCAGCGCCGCCAGCTTCGCCTCGGGCCGGCCGAGCGCGGCCTGCACCGCCACAAGCTGCTCCTTCTCAGGCCGCTCGACATAGCGGACATGGCTCGGGGTGCCGACCAGCCGCCAGCCGCTGTGCGAGGGCAGGATCGGCAGCGCGATCGAATCGGAATGGGTCACGGACAGCGACGGCGTCGGCGCCAGGCCCTCGCCCTTCACCTCCGCAAACCGCTTCACCCGCCAGGCCCCGCTCTGGCTGCCCCTGAAGATCGTGAACATGGGGGAGAGAAGAGCGTGGAACTCGGCGAGGTTCAAGCCGTGTCCGGTACCACCCCCGCCGTTATGCCCGGGCAAAAGCGCGGAGCGCGTCTTCGAATCAAGATGACCCGGGCATCCACGTCTTTCTTTGCTGCAGGCCGCCGAAGACGTGGATGGCCGGGACAAGTCCGGCCATGACGGGTAGGAGAGGGCTGTGAATAGCGGCGAGAAATCCGGCTGCCGTCGTATTTCCTTCGCCCGTCCCTATATCCATCATCGGTTGGCACTGACTTAGGCACCCATCCACCCCATGCGCTTCACGCCCCAATTCCTCGACGAACTGCGCGCCCGGCTTCCGGTTTCGGAAGTCGTGGGCCGGCGCGTGAAGTTGAAGAAGGCGGGACGGGAATTTAAGGGGCTGTCGCCGTTCCAGCAGGAAAAGTCGCCATCCTTCACCGTCAACGACCAGAAGGGATTTTACCACGACTTCTCCTCCGGCAAGCACGGCGACATCATCTCGTTCCTGATGGAGACCGAAGGCTGCGGTTTCACCGAGGCGGTCGAACGGCTGGCCGGAATGGCCGGCATGGCGCTCCCCGCCGTGACGCCGGATGCGGCCAGGCACGAGCAGCGCCGCAAGACGCTCTACGACGTGATGGACCTCGCCGCCAAATTCTATGCCGACACGCTGGCCTCGCGCTTCGGCGCCAAGGCGCGCGGATATCTCGCCGACCGTGCGATCTCGCCGGCGACGCAACTACAATTCCGCATGGGCTATGCGCCGGGCGGTCCCGGCGAACGCTTCGCGCTGAAGGAGCATCTCGGCGCGCAGGGCATCTCGACCGAGGACATGGTCGAAGCCGGACTTCTGATCGGCGGCGACGACATTCCCGTGCCCTACGATCGGTTTCGCGATCGCGTGATGTTTCCGATCACCGATATCCGCAACCGCGTCATCGCCTTTGGCGGCCGTGCGCTGGAAAAGGATGTCCCGGCAAAATACCTGAATTCGCCGGAAACCCCGCTGTTTCACAAGGGCGACAACCTCTACAATTTCGCACCCGCGCGGCAGGCGACGCATAACGGCGCGCAGCTCATCGTGGTCGAAGGCTATGTCGACGTTATCGCCATGGTCACCGCGGGTTTTGGCGGCGCCGTTGCGCCGCTCGGCACCGCGCTGACGGAAAACCAGCTCGCGCTGATCTGGAAGATGGCGGACGAACCGATCCTTTGCTTTGACGGCGACCGCGCCGGACAGAAGGCGGCCTATCGCGCCGCCGATCTGGCGCTGCCGCATCTCAAGCCCGGAAAGAGTCTTCGCTTCGCGTTGTTGCCGGAAGGGCAGGACCCTGACGACCTCGCGCGCTCCGGCGGACGCGCGGCGATCGAGGAAGTCATTGGTGCTGCGCGCGGGCTCGCCGACATGCTGTGGTCGCGCGAGATCGAGGGCGGCAGTTTCGCGACGCCCGAGCGCCGCGCGGCGCTGGAAGCGCGGATCGGCGAACTCAGTAGCGGCATCCGCGACGAAGTCGTCCGCCGCTACTATCGACAGGATCTCGCCGAACGGCTGCAGCGAACGTTCGCGCCGGAAGGCGGCCGTGGCGGCTATGGGCGGGGTAATTTCAACCGCGGCGGGCAGGGCGAATCACGCCGTTTTGCCCCCCGTGCCCCGGGTCCGAGCGGCCGATTCGCCCCCGGCGGCGGTCGCGGGCAGGGCGCGGCGGCAGGCCCGGGCATCCCGTCCGGCCCCTACCAGGCCGCCAGTCCCCATTTGGCCAACAGCCCGATCATGCGCGGGCAGCGCTCGGCGATCTCCCGCCGCGAGGCCCTGATTCTGGAGTCCCTGATCAACCACCCCTGGCTGCTGCACGACCATCTGGAGGAGGTGGCGGCGCTGGAACTGGCCCATCCCGAGGCCAACAAGCTCCGCGCCGGCATTATCGCGGCCTTTGCCGGCGAGCATCACCATTCGCCCGATGTCGAGGAGCAGGCCGAGAAAATGCGGGCCGATCTCGATGCACGCGGATTAGGCGAGATTCTTCAAAGGGTTGAGCGAGCGATCACGACCGGGGCGGTGTGGGGGACGAAGCCCGGCGCGGCCCGGGAAGATGTTTTAGCGACCTGGCAGCAACTCGTTGTCTTGCATCAGAAAACCCACGCCTTACTTAGGGAAAAGAAGGACGCCGAGATGGCGTTGGGCGAGGACCCGAGCGACGCCAATCTGGGTTGGCTCCGGGACGTCAGTGCCAGGCTGGATTCGCTGGATGGCACGGAGGCCCTGATCGAGGGTTTTGGCGAACTTTCGGGCCGGTTCCGGAAGAGCGTCTGACCAAAGATTCATGCGGACGGCTGCGGCTGGAGCCGTTAAAAGACTCGCCAAACCTATGGTTTGGCTGCAAAAACAGGGTTAAGCGAAACTTAATGGCCTGGCGGCTATTGGCATAACAGCGGCGATGTGGGGTTTAGGGGTGGCGACGGTTTGCGCCGCCCTTTCCGCGTCGCGAGCAGGAATAAGTTAGGGCGAGACGACTTCTTGATCGGAAGTTGTCTTCAGTAATTCAAGGCGGGCGACGGTTGACGTTGTCACGCATGAGCGCGTTTCGGGAGCTTGATGAATGGCCACCAAGGCAAAGACGCTGCAGGTTAAAGACAAGGAAAAAGACGACAAGGCAGCGGACGCCCCTGAGAAGGATGGCGCCGAAGCGCCGTCGCCGTTGCTCGACCTGTCGGATGCCGCCGTCAAGAAGATGATCAAGCAGGCCAAGAAGCGCGGCTTCGTGACCTTCGATCAGCTCAACGAAGTCTTGCCGTCCGACACCACCTCGCCCGAACAGATCGAAGACATCATGTCGATGCTCTCGGACATGGGCATCAACGTTTCGGAAGCCGAAGAAGCCGATAGCGACGAGGAAAAGGAAGAGGCCGACGACGACACCGACAACGAGCTTGTCGAGGTCACGCAGAAGGCCGTCACCGAGGTCAAGAAATCCGAGCCCG
>Ga0157378_10002610_pt1 | contig 16028 bp, 18 predicted proteins | sample M65metaG_FD_115309 | JGI IMG/M metagenome (GOLD analysis project Ga0157378, IMG submission 115309) | Miscanthus rhizosphere microbial communities from Kellogg Biological Station, Michigan, USA - M6-5 metaG | ecosystem: Host-associated > Plants > Roots > Rhizosphere > Soil | place: USA: Michigan...
CGACGATATAGATTGCGAGCTTCGCGCTGAGCCAGAAGAGGATGACGATGGAGATCGTGGCCGTCACGAGGCCACCGAACATCTGCACGAGTCCCGTGCCGATGAGATTGCGGATTCCTTCCGCGTCGGTCATCACGCGTGAGACGACGACGCCGGTCTTCGTCGAGTCGAAGAAGCGCACCGGCAGGCGCTGGACATGCTCGTGGACTTTTCGCCGCAACTCCGTGATCGATCGCTGAGCGGCCTGGCCGAGCAACTGCGACAGCAGGTACTCCGTGATGCCACCCACGAGCGAGGCGACGCCGGCGACCAGCGTCAATTTCCAGAGCAGGTCGACGCGATGTTTTCCGATCACCTGATCGATGACGTATTTCGAAGTACCGGGAAGGACGATCCCGGCGAGTCGATTGATCAGCATGATCGGGATTCCGATCAGCAGTCGTTTACGCGCACGCCAGATGAGGTCGCCCGCATCCTTCAGCAATGCGGTCACACGGGCGCGGTCCAGCTTCCGTTTAGGCTTGTCCATCGCCGGCGATTGTACGTGCTCAACAATCGGGAACCGAACTTGCTATTAGGTCAGGTCGGAGTGCTTGCGATGACGTTGGTGAATTCATTGTGTGCCGAAATCAGCATCTATCAGGGCGTCGGCGAGCCCACGGGAGTCGTCGTCGAGCGAAGTGCGATACGCGGGAAGAAGGGGTTGTGCAAATCGATGCGCGACCTGGCGATCAAATCCCGCGTTCTGGGCGACGGGTACTATTACATCCCGCTCGATCTCTGGCCGAAGTCGAAGGAACCGGTCGTCGTGCACAAACACGACTGGACGGTGATCGGATCGATTCCGCGCACGTCGCGATCTGCACGAAAGCGCGTGAAGCGGGCCAGTGCCTCTTGATCGTTCGCGGAAAATCTCAAATCTTCTGGAGTGCAAGTTCATGAAGCGATTCCTGTCTCTTCTCTCTGCGGTCGTCGTTGCTCTGCCTCTCCTTGCGCAGGAGGAGGGGCCCGCGACAGCCAAGGGCACGGAGGTCGACAAGACCGGCAAAGGCTATACGGCGGCGTTCGTGATGGAGCCGGCGACGAAACGCGTGTTGTTTGCGGAGAATGCGGATACGCCTTATCCGACGGCTTCGATGGCGAAGATGATGACCTGCCTCATCGCGATGGAAGAGATTCAGGCCGGACGGCTCAAGCTGACCGATCAGGTCGTCACCTCAGCACGCGCGAGCAAGATGGGTGGCTCGCAGGTCTATGCGAAAGAAGGGCAGCCGTTTCCCGTGCAGACACTGCTCGCAGCGACGATGATCCAGTCGGCGAACGACGCGGCGGAAATGCTTGCGGAAAAGATCGCAGGCTCGCCCGAGGCGTTCGCGGATCAGATGAATGATCGGGCGAAGGCGCTGGGAATGACGCACAGCAGCTTCGTCGATCCGCACGGCCTTCCGAATTCGAAGGATCCATCGCACATCAACATGGCTTCGGCGCGCGACCTCGCGCTGCTCGGTATCGAACTGATGAAGTACCCGCTGATGCGCGAATACGCAAAGACGCCGACCATGCCGTTTTCCAACGGGACATTCACATCGGGCCTGACGAATCCGAATCATCTGATCAATCCGCACAAGGTCGACTACTTCGCGGATGCGACCGGAATCAAGACCGGATATTCGGGACCGGCCGGCTATTGCGTGACGGCAGCAGCGAAACGCGGCGACATGGAGCTCGTTTCCGTAGTCATGGGTGCGCGGGCGAATCACGGCCCGCTGAGCTCTTTCGGAATCGCCTCGCGATTGATGAGCGAGGCTTTCGCGCAGTATCGCCGGGTGGCCGTGTTGAAGAAGGGACAGCCGGTCGGACAAGCCACGGTGCGAGATGGACGCGCGAACGCTGTACAGGTCGTCGCGGCAGCTGATGCGTTCGCGCTGGTCAAGCGCGGTGAAGAGAAGAGTGTTGGAGTCGCCTACAGCGGAGGGGCCGTGACGGCGCCGGTATCCGCAGGTCAGGCGATCGGCGCGATCAACGTGACACAGAACGGACAGGTGATCGCGCGTGTCCCGGCGCTTTCATCCGCCGCGGTGGAGAAGCAACCGTGGTGGAAGATGTTCTGGCCGTTCTGATTTTAGGGCTCGCGGGTGCTGAGACTCTCGGCCACTAAGTTCTGTGTAGCTCAGCCGCGGTGTTTCGACCATTCGATCCACTCGCTACATTCGAAGGCCGGCCCGAATCCGCGATACGACACTACGAGGCCGGGTTTGACCTGCCAATCATTCTGGCGCGCGTGCTCGATGAATGCCTCGGGCAGATCGACGTCGTGTTGTTCGATGTAGTGCGGAAGGCCTTCGGGCCATATCCAGACGTTGTCAGTGACATCGGATGACCCCATTTTTTCGGAAGGGATTCCGCAGCGAAATCTGCACCACGAGTAGCCAAGATAAGAGCCGAGCATGTGTCCGCTGCGAAGGTATCGAAGGATTCCCGCGCGTTCGTCAGCGTTCCAGTCCCGTCGAGGAAAGGTAGTTGGGTCCGGAAGCTGCGATCGGTCATCCACCTTCCAGAATCCGATTCCGCGAAGGACGATGCGGGCGACGGGGTCCTCGAGCAGTCGCGCGATCTGATCGCGGAAGACCTTCCGCTGCTTGTCGCGAGGGTCTGACGCGACGACGTCGATTCTGTGATTGTTCCAGAATCGGAGCCGGACGCAGCAGAGAGTGTGGCCGCCGTGCGTTAACTGCTCGGTGATCGAGGTGATCTCCGTCGCAGGATCGAGTCCGCGTTCGCGAAGAACTTCCGCGACAAGATCCCAGGTGTGCTGCTCGGCGGGTGTCATTCGAAGAGTACGCGCCGGCCGTCGATGCGGTAACCACCGTTCGAAAGTTTGACGAGCGCCTCGACGTAGGCCTCGTGCTCCTGCTCGAGGATGCGCGCGCTGAGGGACACTTCGGTGTCGTCATCGCGAACCTCAACCGAGCGTTGCACCAGGATCGGGCCGGCGTCGAGATTCTCATCGACGAAGTGCACGGTGCAGCCGCTGATCTTCACGCCGTAGTCAAGCGCCTGCTTCTGCGCGTCGACTCCCGGGAACGATGGCAGCAGCGAAGGGTGGATGTTGATGATGCGGTTTTGCCAGTCGTCGATGAAGCTCGAGGAGAGCAGGCGCATGTAGCCGGCGAGCACGACATAATCGGGCTTCGCTTCCTTCAAGACGCGGAGCACTTCGCTCTCATGATCGAGCCGGCTGGAATGTGCCTTGTGATCGATCTCGTGCGCAGCGAGACCGAGCTCCCGCGCGCGGATGATGCCCGGCACACCGGGGCGGTTGGAGATGACGCAGACGATCTCCGCGTTCAAGCGCCCGATGGAGATCGCATGGTGTATCGACTGAAAGTTCGAACCGCGGCCCGAGAGGAGGACTGCGAGCCGCACGTCACTCGATCCATGACGCGAAGCCGGCGGGCGGTGCGTCGTAGACGACCTTTCCGCTGCCACGCACGATATTGCCGATGAAGAAGAACTTCTCTCCGATCTGCGTCAGATGCTTCGTGACCGTGTCGACCTGGTCTTTACCGATCACCAGGACCATGCCGATGCCCATGTTGAAGACGCGCAGCATCTCTTCGCGAGCGATGTTGCCGCCGTCGAAGATCAGCTTGAAGATCGGCAGCACGGGCCATGACCCGAGTTTGATGCGCGCGTCGAGCGTGTCGGGGAGAATCCGCGGAACGTTGTCCGTCAGTCCGCCGCCGGTGATGTGCGCCATCGCATGCAGTGCGCGTTGCTCGACGAGCGGCATCAGTGGCCGGAGGTAAGAGATGTGTGGCGCTAGAAGAGCCTCACCGATCTTTCCGATTTCGGGTAGCACGGTCTGGAAGTCGTGGCCGAGCTTATCGATCAGCACGCGGCGCGCGAGTGAGTAGCCATTCGTATGGAGGCCGACGGAGGGAAGTCCGATGAGGACGTCGCCTTCGCGCACCTGCTTCCCGTCGAGCAGCAGCGTCTCGTCGACGACACCGACGATGAAGCCGGCGATGTCGTAGTCGTCATCGCCGTAGAAGCCGGGCATTTCCGCGGTCTCGCCGCCGATGAGCGCGCAATGATTCTCGCTGCAGGCGCGGGCCATGCCGCGGATCACGTCGGTCATGACGGCGGGACGCAGTTTTCCCGTCGCGAAGTAGTCGAGAAAGAAGAGCGGCTTTGCACCCTGCACGAGGATGTCGTTCACGCAATGCGACACGAGGTCGTAGCCGACGGTGTCGTGGATCTTCATCGCATGTGCGACGCGCAGCTTCGTGCCGACGCCGTCGGTGGAAGAGACCAGGATCGGCTTCGTGATTCCTTCGAAGTCTGCGCGGAAGAGGCCTCCGAAAAGGCCGATTTCGGAGATGACATTCGGCGTGAAAGTGCCGCGCGCGATGCGGCGCACTTCGCGCAGCGCTTCATCCTGAGCGTCGATGTCGACACCGGAATCGCGATAACTCGTCTTGTCGCTCACGGCGGCGGAGTCTAGCATGTGGCGCCCATGGCCGCGTTCCTGCTGATGACCACCCTTCTGACGATCGCCGGACTGATCGCGACGATGCTCGCCGGCTTTCTCGCCAACCCCCTGCACGTGTCGCAACACATCTTCCTGGCACTGGCCACGACGTTCGTCGGTCTCTTCTCACAATCGATGACGATGTTCTTCTTCATCGGCACCGGAAAAGAGATCAAGGAGAAGTCCAATCAGGACGCTGCGGTCGTGCAGGAGACGAAGGCGTTCAAGTCGCGCGTCTTCCCCGCGGCGATGTGGGCGCTGACCGCGATCATGATCACGTTCATCATGGGCGGCGGCGTGAAGATCGGGAAGACGCCGCGGTGGCTGCACGACGTGATGGCGTTCACGACCCTCGTGGTGTTCGCGAGGGCGTACTGGATCGAGCTGCGCGCGATGGACGAGAACGCGCGCTTGATGGGGCGCTTTCTCAAGGATGAGTAGGACAAGCTCTCCAGCTTGTCGAGGGACAACCTGAGAGGTTGTCCTACACTCGATACAACGCGGCGCCCCAGTGCAATCCTGACCCGAGTGCGGTGAAGCAGACCAGCATGCCGGGCTTGATGCGCCCATCCGCCAGACACTCGTGAAACAGAATCGGCAGTGTGCCGGCCGTCGTGTTTGCGTATCGCTCGATGTTGTGCGGCACTTTCTCCGGCGGCAGGCCGAGCTGCTTTGCGACACCTTCCACGATGCGCAGGTTCGCCTGATGGATCAGCAGGATGTCGATCTGTTCGACTTCGATGCCTGCTTCGCTGCAGACCGCGCGCACGGCATCCGGCATCCGTGACACGGCTTCCTTGAAGACCTGGCGTCCTTCCATGATGGGGATCAGGTAACCCTCGTCCACCTGCTCACTGCGAACCCACGGACGCTGTGCCGTACCGCCCTTCATGTAGAGCGCTTCGATGTTCGATCCATTCGTGAACAGCTTGAACGCTTCGAATCCGCGCGTTCCGTTCTCGCTCCGCTCCACGACCACGGCGCCCGCACCATCGCCGAACAACACCGTGCGATCGCGATACTTCGTGTTGAGCGCGTACTCCTCTGGCGTGATCTCGCGATCTTCGAGTCCGAGCACGATGTCCCACCCCAGTTGCCAGGGCATGAGAGGTGTGTGGACATCGGCGCCGACCAGCAGAATGCGGTTGTACTTGCCGCTGCGAATCAACGAGTCCGCGAGATCGAGGCCGTAGACGAAGCCCGAGCATTGCTGGCGGATGTCGAACGTCGGAATCTCGCCGAACCCCATCTTCGCCTGCAGCACGGGGCCGTTACCTGGGAAGTAATAGTTCGGCGTCATCGTCGCGAAGATCACGGCGTCGATGTCAGCCGTCGTCCGCTTCGCAGCCGCGAGCGCGGCTGCCGCAGCCTTCATTCCAAGCTCGGCGGAACCTTCACCTGCATCGACGTAGTGACGCTGCTCGACGCCGCTCCGAGTGCGAATCCACTCGTCCGACGTATCCATGATTTTGGCGAGCGCCGCGTTGGGCACGACGTTCTTCGGGATGCCGATGCCGGTCCCCGTGATGATTGTCCGCATGTTCTTCAGTTTATCCCGAGGATGAGTTCATGCTGAGCGGAGCGAAGCATCAGCCAAGGCGCCGGGAGAAAGTCTCTTCAGGCACGACGCGTAAACAACCGGCAGCGCGGCGCCTTGATTGATCCTTCGCTTCGCTCAGGATTTTTTTCACAACCTCCGAGCGAAGCAATCTCCCACCGCGCGTCCAAGCGTCCACGAATCCTCGCAACCTAAGTTTCGTGCTTTGCCGTGAGCGGCAGCAGATCTTCTGCCGTGAACGTGTACTTCCGTCCGCAGAACTGACAGACCACATCCGAGCCGCCCTGATTGATCATCTCCTGCAGTTCCTCGATCGGGAAGAGCGCGAGTGGCGCGAGTGCGCGCTCTGCGCTGCATGTGCACGAGTAGCTCAGCGGGACGTTGAAGCTCGAGTCGATCTGTTTGTAGTCCATTCCATGGAGAACCTGCGCGACGACATCTTCGATCGGCATTTTTTCCAGCAGCGTCGACAATGCCGGCGCTTCCTTGATGCGAGCCTCCACCATCTCGATCGCTTCGTTCGTCGCGTGCGGAAAGGCCTGGATGATGATGCCGCCAGCGGCTGCGACTCCCTCGCGCCGATTGAGCACGCCGAGGAGAACGGCAGATGCGATCTGTTCGGACTTTGCGAGGTAACGAGTCAGCTCCTGCGCTACTCCGCCACCTTCGAGCGTGATCGCCGAGGTGTACGGCTTCCCTTCAGGTGGTGTGCCGCGCACGACGGTCAGCACGCCCGAACCGATCGCGCGTGGAACGTCAAGCGTCGCGTCCTGCGGAATGGGATTGCCGACGAAGCCGCGAGCTCCTCCGCTGATATTGCCTTCGGCGATGACGAGCCCGAGCGGGCCATCGCCCTGAAAACGCAGCGCGACGTATTGATTGCGAACGTCCTTGTCGAGCAGCCGTGCCAGCAGTAGCGAGCCCGTGAGTGCGCGGCCGAGTGCGTCAGCCGCAACTGGCGACAGGTCCAGCAGTTGCCGCGCAGTCTCGACGGTCTGCGTCGTCTCAGCCGCGAGAATGCGGAAGTCTCCGCCGCCCGCCATTCCCTGGATCAGTCTGTCGCGATCACTCATGGTCATGCCCTAAACGGAGGAACCTGCGCGACGCATTCCGATTGCGGAACCCGAATTGCTTAGACGATCTGAACTGGAGGTACATCGATGAAGAAGCTGGTCATCGGAAGCATCATCATCCTCGCGCTTGCGGCGTGCAAGATCGAGAAAACCGGAAAAGACACCTACAAAGTCGTTGCCCCGACACCCGCCGCGAAGAAGGCCGGCGAAGAAGCGAAGGAACAGGCGAAAGCTGCCGGCGAGAAGCTGAAGGAAGAAGCCGGCAAGCTGGGCGACAAGATCAAGACGGAGACGCAGAGGACGGAGACGACGAGCACAACGAGTACGACCACCTCGTCAGGCGATGGGACGTCGACATCTGTGACAAAGACCAAGACATCGACGCACCATCACTGATCTCGCGTCATAGAATGGCCGCGCGGTTGACGTCGTGGACACGTCAACCGCGTGTTGCGAAGGGAGGAACTTCCATGGCAGTAGCAGTTGGAAGAACGTCCACCGCGGATCGGACCCAGACGCTCAAAGTCGGCGATGCTGCGCCCGACTTCGAGCTTCCAGGCCATCGCGGCGGTGAGAAGTTCAAGCTCAGTGATGCCCGAGGCAAGAAGAATGTAGTCCTCGTTTTTTATCCGCTCGACTGGACACCTGTTTGAACGGTTCAGATGCCGGGATATGAGGCCGAGATGGCCGACTTTGAACGGTATGACGCCCAGGTCGTGGGCATTTCGGTAGACAGTGTTCCCAGTCACGTTGCGTTTGCAAAATCGCTCGGGGGGATCGAGAAGTATCCGCTTCTCGCCGACTTTCATCCCAAGGGCGAAGTCTCGAAGAAATACGGCGTCTGGAAGGACGACAAGGGAATCTGCGAACGCGCGGTCGTCATCGTCGATAAACAGGGCATCGTCCGCTACATCGACGTGCACGACATTTCAGAGGCGCCCGAGAACGCACAGCTTCTCGACGTCCTGCGCGAGCTCGATTGATTTTCAGCGTGGCCGCCGTCCACGGGCGGCCGCTCTTTGAGCGAAATTGAAAATTGAAAATTGAAAATTGAAAATGCAGGCAGGTCGTGCTTTGCGCATCGCGGCCAAATTTCAATTTTCAGTTTCCTCCGAAGGAGGAGGCCGTTGTTAACCATTGCCCGCAAGTGCGTCCCTTTCACTCCCTATGACAAAGATCTCAGCTCCGCGGTCGTGACGATCGTGTCGGCGACGGGAGTTCATCTGCCCGATCAGGATCCGTTTCCTGAGGAGGACCCCGGTGATACGACGTATCGCATCATTCCCGGCGATACAGACGTCAGTCAGGTCTGCTTGAAGCATCACCACTACGATCATTCCGAAGCAGATACGGATCCGAATATCGTGTTTCCACTCGCGTCATTGCAGGACCTGGTGCGCGAAGGATTCATCGGCGCCATCAATGACAAACACTACAGCTACGGTTTCACGACGAAGCTGAAGGAGCTCTACGAATCCACGTTTCCCGACATTGCCGACAAGATCGAGCGGTCGCGCACGAAGCTCGTACTGCTCACCGCCGGCTGCCCGGAGACCTGTCACCGCACGATTGCGAATCTGGCCCGTGAGATCGAGTCCCGTGGCGTGCCGACGTGCATCATCAGCGCGTCGCCCGGGGCGACGGAGTCGGTGCGGCCGCCGCGTGCGATGACGTTCGACGGATCAATGATCGGACGGATCGTCGGCCGTGCGGGGAATCGCCCTTTTCAGAACAACGTCGTGAAAGCCGCGCTCGAGATGTTCATGCATGACACGCCTCCGGGACGCGTCGTGCGAAAGGCGATTCCTGAATGAAGACGACACGACGGCAGTTTGCGAAGGGCGTCGGGGCGGTTGCCGCGCTGGCGGTGACCAGCGTTCCTGCCGAAGCGAAGAATGCAGATGCCGAGGCGGAGCTCGTGAAGGCGGAGTTCGGGCAGCACCTCAATGCGGATGAGATGGCGAAGATCCGCAAAGACTTCGCGGAATCGGCTCCGCAGTTCGAGAAGCTGCGCGCGGTGAAGCTGACGAATGGCGACGAGCCGGATTGGACATTCTCGGCCCTGGCGAAGCGGTGACGAGGCTGACTTGAATCCCTACGCGACGATCGACGAGCTTGGTGCGATGCTGCGCAGGAAGGAGATCAGTTCACTCGAACTGACTCGCTTCTATCTCGACCGGCTCGAGAAACATGGGCCGAAGCTGAACGCAATCGTCACGGTTACACGCGAGCGCGCAGAGGCGGAGGCGAAGCGCGCCGATGCCGACTTCGCTGCCGGCAGAACACAGAACCGTCCCCTCCTCGGCATCCCCTATGGCGTGAAGGATCTCCTCGCGACGAAAGGTATCCCGACGACGTGGGGAGCCGAGCCGTTCCGGCAGCAGGTCTTCGACTATGACGCGGCGGTAGTCAACAAGTTGACTGAATCGGGAGCGGTGCTTTGCGCGAAGCTCGCGATGGTCGAGCTGGCAGGCGGCTTCGGCTACAACAACGCCGATGCCTCATTCACCGGTCCCGCAAAGACGCCGTGGAATCTCGAGTACTGGTCGGGCGGCTCGTCGAGCGGGCCGGGGGCTGCCGTCGGCGCAGCCCTCGTGCCGTTTGCGATCGGGAGCGAGACGTCGGGCTCGATCATCACGCCGAGCGCGTTTTCCGGCGTGACAGGGCTGCGTCCGACGTATGGCCGCGTGAGCCGCTATGGCGCGATGGCGTGTGCCTGGACGCTCGACAAGCTTGGACCGATGTGCCGCAGCGCCGCCGATTGCAATCACGTTCTTCGCGCAATTTCCGGCGAAGATGAGCGCGATGCGACGACGATCGGCGTCTATGTCTCGGGCCGCGCGACGTATGTCGCCAGCAGCATGATGCTGAGCAATCCGCGCAAATTGCGGATCGGCATCATTAAGGGCTCGCACGAGAAGGTGCAGAAGGAAGTTAGAGAAAACTTCTTCCGCTCGATCGAGGTGTTGCGGTCACAGGGACACACGATCGTCGAGGAGATGGCGTGGACCGAGCTCCCGGTCGGCGCGACGGTCGGCGTCATCGTGGATGCCGAGGCGGCGAGCGCGTTCGAGGATCTGATCAGGAGCGGGAAGACGAAGTCGCTGCGCGATGCGAACGATCGCATCGGCGGCTTCGAGGCGGCGGCGACACTCGCGATCGATTACCTCCGCGCGCAGCGTGTGCGGACGCAGATCCGGCGGGAGCTGGTTGCGCTTTTCGACAAGGTCGATCTGATCGCGGCGCCAGCTCGATCGACGGTCGCGTATCCGATCGGGAAGAACTTCGATGAGGTGTACAAAGGGGTCAGCAGCGGGCCATCGCTCATCGGTGGAATGAATCTCGCGGGCGCGCCGGCGATCTCGATGCCGAACGGCTTTGGCGAAAATGGACTGCCGACTGCCGTCCAACTGATCGCTGCACCCGCCAACGAAATTGCGCTGCTGAATGCAGCGGTGAACTATCAGGCGGCGACGAGTGAGCACAGGAAGACGCCGCCGCTGTTTGCGCCGTCCTCGTGAGCGAAACGTTCGAGCCCCATGCAGGCCTCCACGGGAAGCTGTTTCACAACCTCCTGAATACCGACGCACCCACGTCGTTATTGCGCGCACAGCGGCGACGCGCGTTGCAGCTCTCCATCGATCTGCGACATCGCTGCCGATCGCGCGCCGCGGTGACCGTAGCGATGCAGCTCGCTCATCACATCTGTGATCGATCGTCCCAGCGAGCGCTCGTACATCCCGACGATGTAACCGGTGCGATCCTTGCCCGCCGTGCAATGAACGAACACAGGCCAGTTCTCTTCGTTGCGCAGGAACGCGAGCGCGTGCTGCACATCGGTGCAGGTCGACTTGTGGCCGATCGTGCGGGCGTTGAAGTCGAACGATTCGATCCGCAGGCCGAGCTTCCCGGCTTCGGCTTTCTCCGCCGCGTCCATTGCTGAACTGCGGTCGTTCAATTTGAGGATGCTTCTCACGCCCTGAGCACGAAGAAACATCAGCTCGCCACACGTGACGGGCTGTCCGCCGCGATAGAGATTCGCGGAGACGGCGCCGAAGTTGCGCGGCGGGCGCGGTGTGTCGTCACACACGAAATGCCGCGACGTCCCGCACGCGGCAAAGAGCAGAGAAAGGAGCAGCAGCTTGCGCAATCGCATCAGCATGATGAACGCCCCGGTTTACGCTATTCTTCGCCGCAATGGAAGCACACCCGGATCAGTTCGAAGAACAGCAGCCGTGGACCATCGACGATGCGTCTGCGCTTTACATGGTCGACCGCTGGGGCGGTGGCTATTTCGGTATCAACGCCAACGGTGATCTCACCGTTTCTCCCCAGATGGAAGTCGGGGCGGCCGTGCCCATCGTGGACGTGCTTCAGGAAGCGAATGCGCTCGACCTCAAAGCGCCGCTTCTGATCCGTTTTCAGGATCTGCTGCGTCATCGCGTCGAGACGCTCAACAACGCGTTCAACAAGGCGATCGCAGACCACAAGTACACCGGCACGTATCGAGGCGTCTTTCCGATCAAGGTGAATCAACTGCGTGAAGTCGTGGAAGAGATCCTCGACGCAGGGAAACCGTTCAACTACGGCGTCGAGGTTGGTTCCAAGCCGGAGATGTTCGCCGGCCTCGCGATCCATACCGATCCCGAATCGCTCATCGTCTGCAACGGCTACAAGGACACGACGTTCATCCGGATGGCGATGCTCGGCCGCAAGCTCGGCAAGAAAGTCATCGTGATCGCCGAAAAGCTTTCGGAGATCCGCGCGATCACACGCGTCGCGGCGGAGATGAATGTCGAGCCGTGGATCGGCATGCGGGTCCGCCTCCTGTCGAAGGGCGCCGGCAAGTGGGCGACATCAGGCGGCGAGCATGCGAAGTTCGGTCTGTCGACCGCGGAGATTCTCGAGGCGATCGAGATCCTGCGCGAAGCGAAGATGGAGAATTCGTTCAAGCTTCTCCACTTCCATATCGGCTCGCAGATTCCTGACATCCTGACGATCAAGCGCGCCGTGCGCGAAGCGGCCATGTATTACGCGAAGCTCTACAAGATGGGGCATCAGCTCGAGTACCTCGACGTCGGCGGCGGTCTCGCGATCGATTACGACGGCTCGCGCTCCACGTTCCACTCCTCGATGAACTACACCGTCGAGGAGTATGCGAGCGACGTCGTCTACAACATCATGGACATCTGCGAGGACGAGAAGGTCCCGCATCCGAACATCGTGTCGGAGTCGGGCCGCGCAATCGTCGCGCATCACTCGGTGCTCGTCGTGCAGGCGTTCGGCGCGATCGAGAAGACACCGCTCGAGCCGCTCACGATTCGTGCAGCGGATCACAAGCTCGTGCGCGAGCTGCTCGACATCGACAAACGACTCGCTCCCGGGAATCTCAACGAGGCGTGGCACGATCTGACGCAGATCAAGGAACAGGCGCAGACGATGTTCGAAGTCGGCGTGCTCCCTCTCGATGTGAAGGCACGCGTCGAATCGCTCTACTGGCAGACCGCCGAAAAAATCGGCGCAGTCACGAAGACGATGGATCCGGAAGAGGTGCCCGAGGATCTGCGCGATCTCGACGACGAGCTCGCAGACCAGCACATCTGCAACTTCTCAGTCTTCCAGTCGCTGCTCGATCACTGGGCACTCGGACAGCTCTTTCCGATCATGCCGATTCATCGCCTGAACGAAAAGCCGCAGTTCGAATCGACGCTCGTGGATATCACGTGCGACTCCGACGGGAAGGTGCAGAAGTACATCGACCTCAAGGACACGCGCGACACCATCCCTCTCCACGAAATCCGCAACGAGCCCTACTACCTCGGCATCTTCCTCACAGGCGCCTATCAGGACATCATGGGCGATATCCACAATCTGTTCGGCCGCGTGAACGAGGTGCATGTGTTCCTCGATCCGGATGAAGAAAGCGGCTTCTACATCGAAGAAGAGATCCCTGGAAATTCAATCGGCGAAGTGCTGGCGATGACGCAATACGACTGGCGCGACATGGAGAAACGGATGAAGAGCCAGATCGATGCAGCCATCAAGGCCGATGTGATGAAGCCGAGCGAAGGGATGCGTCTGCTTCAGGATTACGAGCGTGGCCTGAAGGATCAGACGTACTTGAGTTTCGAGTGAGCTTCCTTTCCGACAGCCGGCGACCGACAGCCGACAACCGGTTTTTTCTCATTCCGGCTGTCGGCTGTCGGCCGTCGGCTGTCGACAACGGTGACAACCGTCACCGTGTTTCGGAATGACGATCTTTGACGATTCGTTACAGAACGAACTGAATCAACCAAAGGACAGGAGACATCATGCGTAGAACACTCGCGCTCGCTCTGCTCGCATTCATGGCCATGGCTTCGAATGCGTTCGCCGGAGCGGAAGCACGCATTACAGGCAAGGTGCTCGACGGAGCGAAACAGCCGGTCAAGGATGCCAAGATCAACGTCGTGGCTTTGTCGGGCCGAACATTCAAGCAGGACTTTCCGGTCAAGGCCGACGGCAGTTACGCCATCTTCCTGCTCGACGGAACGATCAAGTACAAGTTCACGTACTCGGCGCCGGGCTATCAGCCCTACATCGAGGACATGAAGCTCAAGATCAATGGCGAGAAGAACGAGAAGGATGTCGTCCTCAACACCGGCTCCGCGGCCGCCGCACAGAACAATGAGCCGGCTGTTGCCAAAGTCGATACATCCGTCGCCGCCTTCAATGAAGGTGCTGCGCTCGCCAACACTGGCGACAATGCAGGCGCGATCAAGAAGTTTACGCAGGCTGTGACCGAGAAGCCTGAGCTGGTCGCCGGATGGGAAGCGCTGTCGAAGATCTACCTGCGCACGAAGGATTACAAGAACGCCATCGATACGGCGAACAAGGCACTCGCTCTCGCTGACGACGAGATCGAGATGTATCAGGTTCTCTTCGAGGCCTACACGGCAACGGGCGATAAGGAAAAGGCCGCCGCCGCCAAGGCCAAGCTGCCGGCCAATGCACCGGGTCTCTTCAACGACGCTGCGAAGCTCATCAACGCTGGTAAGGATGGTCAGGCTGAGCCGCTTCTCAAGCAGGCGATCTCTGCCGATGCTTCATTCGCGCCGGCCTACTACGAGCTCGGCATGATCTACGTCCGATCTGGCAAGAGCGCCGATGCGAAGGCCAATCTGAACAAGTATCTCGAGCTGGATCCGAACGGTAAGGATGCCGCGACGGCCAAGGAAATGCTCAAGTACGTCCAGTAATCACAGTTTTGTCTCAAATCCCTCTAGGGCAGGCAGCAATGCCTGCCCTATATTTTTTGTTGAGGGCGTCATGATGAAGAAGCAGGGGATGTTCGTCTCACTCGCAGCGGTGGCAATCCTTAGCGCTTGTGCTTCAACACAATCCGAGAGCGGACTTGGCAAAGCGACCGTGAAGCTCGTCGAGCCTGAAGTGATCATCAAGCAGATCAACTTCATGCCGTCGGTTGCGCGCGACATGACTGGCAATGTGCCGATGCACTACCAGGTGCGTGTTGCGAATCGCTCCGCGGAGACGATCACGCTGACGCGGATCGAGGTGCGGTCGATCGGTCAGGGCGCCTACACGCTTTCGCCGCAATCGCATCCGTTCAAGCAGAAAATTGCGCCGGACGGATTTGAGGTCGTCGACTTCTGGGCACCGGCCTTCATCGACGATCCGACTGTCTATGGCGCGAATGGTCCGGTGACGATCCGCACCGTCGCGCATTTTGACTCGGCCGTTGGGCAGTTCGAGAACATCACCGTTCAGCAGGTCCACGATCAGCCAGGTTCAGAGAACCAGCCGAATTAAACGTAGAGCCGCCTCTCAGGCGGCTTGTTTCATCGGACGCGCGAGAGCGGCCGCCTGCGAGGCGGCTCTACGTTCTTACTCCTCCGGCTCGTACCCGAGTGCGGGTGCGAGCCAGCGCTCCACGACAGGAAGCGGCGCATTCTTCCGCTCGCGATAGTCCAGCGCCTGATCCTTACCGATCTTCCCTACCGCGAAATACCGCGCCTCGGGATGCGCGAAGTAAAACCCACTGACCGATGCCGCCGGTGTCATCGCGAACGTCTCGGTCAGATGAATCCCCGCGCGCTCGGCGCCGAGAAGATCGAACAGCGTGCGTTTCTCGCTGTGGTCCGGGCAGGCCGGATAGCCGGGAGCTGGACGAATGCCGCGATATTTCTCCGCGATCAACTCAGCCGTCGTGAGCCCCTCGCTTTGCGCGTACCACGCGAGCCTGACCTCGCGATGCAGCATCTCCGCAAGCGCCTCGGCCAGCCGATCGGCGAGCGCTTTCGTCATGATCGAGTTGTAGTCGTCATGATCGCGCTGGAAGCGCGCGACGAGCTCGTCGACTCCGATGCCGGCTGTGACCGCGAAACCGCCGATGTAATCGCGGACAGAGCCGCTCTTCGGTGCTACGAAATCGGCTAGTGCGAGATTCGTCTTCGTATTCGTTTCCTGCTGCTGCCGCAGCGTGTGGATGACGGCCTTCGGTTCGTCGCCGTCAAAGAGCTCGATGTCATCGCCCACTCTGTTCGCGGCCCAGAATCCATATGCGCCGCGAGCGTGAATCAGCCGCTTGTCGATGATCTCGGCGAGGAGCCGGCGCGCATCGTCATAGAGCTCCTTCGCGCGCGGTTCATCGAGGATCTCGGGGAAGCGTCCGCGCAGTTCCCGCGCCTGGAAGAAAGGATTCCAGTCGATGAAGGGCTCGATGCGCTCTATTTTTTTTTTCATGATCCGGCGACCACCGAGAAATGGCGGCTTCTGAACGTCGTTGAAGTCGAGTTGCAGTCTGCGGCGGCGCGCTTCTTCGAGTGGAAGAATCGTGCGATCGCTTTCCCGCTCGGCCTGCTGC
>Ga0157378_10002611_pt1 | contig 16027 bp, 12 predicted proteins | sample M65metaG_FD_115309 | JGI IMG/M metagenome (GOLD analysis project Ga0157378, IMG submission 115309) | Miscanthus rhizosphere microbial communities from Kellogg Biological Station, Michigan, USA - M6-5 metaG | ecosystem: Host-associated > Plants > Roots > Rhizosphere > Soil | place: USA: Michigan...
GCGTGCCAGTCGGTCGAGAAGCGCTGCACCCGCACGAACGCGTCGCGCGCGATATCCGACATCAGTTTCAGCGTGAACGGGACGATCGCCTGCAATACCGCAAGGCGCAGGATCATCGACAACAGGCCGAGCACCACGATGCCGCCGAAGGCCACAAATGCCGCCTGCCGCGCCGCCGGGTCGGAAGCGCCCAGCGTCAGCGCGTCGACCAGTTTTCCCGAAAACACCGGCATGAAAAGGTCGGCCGCGGTCGCGCCGAGAAAACCGCCGGCGACGGCGGCGGCGCGGCCGGGCTGTTCGAGCCAGTGGCGGAACACGAACGGAATCACCACGCGTATCGCCGCGGGCCGTTTGTTGACGTGAGTGGTCATGGCGTCATCCGGCTACGCTCGCGCGCAAACCGGCTCCATCTGGACGACGCAGTACGGCATCAGGCCGAACAGGAGCGTCGTGAAATTAAAAGGTAACCCGTTGGGAAGCTTTGAAGATCGGGAACAAGAAAGCCCGATCGATGCTGGCGGAGTGCGCCCTCAAAGGGCGAGACAGGCGTCCAGCATAAACACCGAACGCGGACGGGCGGTCTGCGAATAAGACGAAATCATGCAAATCCTCCCCGGTTCGAGTGACGATGCGCTGCTTATAAATGCGTCACGCATCATTTGCAACGTAACAAGCGCGTGAGCGGGATCACGAGACAGATCTCAGTGGCCGCCGCCACCGCCCGCTGCCGTTGCGGACGGCTTGTCGAGCAGCATGACCAGCAGGCTGAGGCCGAAATAGAACACCGTCAGCATGAAGAAGGCGTCTCCAAACCCCATCACCACCGCCTGGCGGTGCACGATCTGCGACAACTGCTTCATCGCCATCATGGCGGCGTCGCCCATGCCCTGCAGGCGCTGGGTGAACATGTTGAGGGTTTCGGTCGCGGTGGCGTTGCCCCAGTTCACCCGCTCCTGCAACCGCACGATATGCAGGTCGGTGCGTTCATTCAGAACCTGGTTGATGACGGCAAGTCCCAGCGCGCCGCCGAGATTGCGCGTCAGGTTGAACAGACCGGAGGCGTTCTTCACCCGCTCGGGCGCCAGCGTGCCGAGTGCGATGGTATTGGTCGGCACCATCGCGAACATCATGCCGATGCCGCGCAGGATCTGCGGCACCAGCAATTCATAGAAGTCGTAATCGCGCGTGATCCAGGTCATCTGGTAGGAGCCGAGCGCGAAGATGCACAGTCCGATCGCAATGATGTAGCGCAGGTCGACCTTCAGCATCAGGCGGCCGACGATCGGCGCGGTGAAGAACATGGTGATGCCGGAGACGAACATGGTTTCGCCGATCATCAGCGCGCTGTAGCCGCGCACTTCGGCGAGATAGCGCGGATACATGTAGGTCAGACCGTACAGCCCGACGCCGATGCAGAACGACAGCAGGCAGCCGACGCCGAAATTGCGGTCGTTGAAGGTCCTGACGTCGACGATCGGCTCGCGCGCGGTCAGCACCCGCCAGAAGAAGGCGATCGCCGAGACGAAGCAGACCGCAGCGCAGGTCGCCACCGAGGTGTCCTGCAGCCATTCATATTGCGGACCTTCTTCCAGCACGTATTCGAGCGAGCCGAGAAATCCCGCCATGAACAACAGGCCCCACCAGTCGAAATGCTCGAGCAGCGCGAAGTTCGGCTTGTCGAAATCCACCAGCGCCAGCACGCCGATGGTGATGCCGATGCCGGGAATGATGTTGATGAAGAACAGCCAGTGCCACGACATCATGTCGGTGATGAAACCGCCGACCGTCGGCCCAATGGTCGGCGCCAGCGTCGCGACCAGGCCGATGATAGGGCCGACGATGTAGAATTTCTCGCGCGGGAACACCGTGTAGGCCGAAGCGAATACGGTCGGGATCATGCCGGCGCCGAGAAACCCCTGGATCGCGCGCCACAGGATCATCTGCTCGATGCTGGAGGCGAAGCCGCAGAAAAAGCTCGCGATGGTGAAGCCGGAAGCCGAGATCGCAAACAGCAGCCGGGTGCCGAAGGCGCGCGACAGGAAGCCGGAGAGCGGGATCGCGATCACCTCGGCGATCAGGTACGAGGTCTGCACCCACGACACTTCGCTGGAGGAAGCCGAGAGACCGGCCTGGATATCGGACAGCGATGCCGAGACGATCTGGATGTCCAGGATCGACATGAACATCCCGAATACCATGATGAGAAAGGCGAACAGCCGGCGCGGCGGAATTCGCGCCGACGTCTGCGCCGGGTTCATCATGCCGGGGGAAGCGGTAGTGGCATCAGCCATGATCGGCAGCCGTTGTCAGTCGTGAACCCGCGCCGGGCGCATCGCCCGGCCCGGAAGAAGTTACTGCGGATGGACCGCGAGCGGCGAGTCCAGATCGGCGTCGCTGTCGGCATCGGCCGCGCCTTCGCGGGTGTCGACCGTGGTATAGACCGACATCCCCGCGCGCAGCAGGTTCTGCTTGGCGACATCCGTCGGAACCCGGATCCGCACCGGCAGCCGCTGCACAATCTTGGTGAAATTGCCGGTGGCGTTGTCGGGCGGCAGCAGCGTGAACACCGAGCCGGCCGCCGGCGAAATGCTCTCGACGTGGCCTGCAAATTTGCGCAAGCCATAGGCATCGACCTTGATCGTCACGGGCTGGCCGACACGGATGCGCTTGAGCTGGGTTTCCTTGTAGTTGGCGTCGATGAAGACGTCGTTGAGCGGCACCACATTGGCGAGCCGCTGGCCGGCCTGGATGAAGTCACCGGTGTTGACCATGCGGTTGGAGAAGGTGCCGTCGACCGGCGCCCGCACCGAGGTAAAGGCGAGATCGCGCTCGGCCTTTGCCAGCGTGGTCTGCAGTTCGGCCAACTGGGCCTGGGCTTCCGCCTGCTGCGCCTTCGTCACCTCGACATTGTCGCGCGCCGCGTCGTAGGCCGCTTGCGCCGCCTTTACCGCCGCCACGCCCTGGTCGCGACCGGCTTCGGATTGTTCGAAGGTAGCGCGCGAGGCGAAGCCCTTGTTGGTGAGCGCCTGCTGACGATCGTAATCGAGACCGGCACGCTTGAGCGCCGCTTCCGAGGAAGCGAGCTGGGCCGAGGCCTGCTCCACCGCGCTCACCAGCGCCGTCACCTGGCGGCCGATCCGGTCGATGGTGGCCTGCTGGGTCGCGATCCGGCTACGCGCGGCATCGACCGCGATCCTGTAATCGCCGTCGTCGATTTTAAAGATCACGTCGCCGGTACGAACGATCGCATTGTCGGCCGGCAGGATCGCGGCGACATGGCCTGCCACCCGCGCACCGAGCGTGGTGTTGTTGGCGCGGACATAGGCGTCATCCGTCGAAATGTAGAAGCGGCCGACGAGAAGATAATAGGTACCGTAACCGATCGCCGCGAGCGCCAGCAATCCGAGCACGCCGATCATGATGAACTTGCGCAGGCCCGATTTGGCGGCGGCGGGCTTGTCGGCAACGGCGGCCGGCGCAGCCGGACCGGCCGGCGCCGGAGCAACCGGGGCCTCTACGGGACGGCGCTTGGCTTCTTCCGCAACATGGGTACGCAACTGGTCCGCGAGCTGGGCCGTGCGCGCGACTTCGTCGTCCGCGACTTCCGGTTCGGTGCGAACCGCGCGTGCTGCCTGGTCTCTCGCTGCGGCCATTACGGCTTCCCCATTCCAACTTTGCGACGCGCGCGGCCAAAGCCCCGGTCCACGGGCGTCACTATCTCCGAAATAGCATTGACCGAACGGTTCGGTCAAGATATATTCTCACCCAAAGCACCATAGAGTGAAAAGCCCTTCCCGCCCGTATCCGGGTTGAAATCTTTCGCGAGAAGATAAACCAATGGTTGCAGCCGCGCCAAACACGATTCAAGCGACAGCCGAGGAAGATTCTTCGAAGCGCCGGCAGATTCTGGATGGCGCGCGCAAGGTGTTCATGGATCTCGGCTTCGACGGCGCCAGCATGAACGAGATCGCGCGCTCCGCCGGCGTCTCCAATGGCACGCTCTACGTCTATTTTGCCGACAAGAACCGGCTGTTCGAGGCGATCGTCGAGGAAGAAGTGCTCGAACGCGGCCAGCTCTCCTTCAATTTCGATCCCGCGCGCGACGTGGCCACCACGCTGCGCGAGTTTGGACTGACTTTTATTCAGTCGCAGTGCCGGCCCGGCGGCGGTTCCTCGATCCGAACCGTGATGGCGATAGCCGAGCGGATGCCGGAAGTCGGCCGCAGATTCTACGAGAACGTGATCGAGAAGACCAACAACCGCCTCGCCGAATACCTTGAGGCGCATGTCGGACCGAGCGATCTGGCGATCGACGACTGTCGGCTGGCGGCATCGCAATTCACGATGGTGTGCCAGGCTTCGCTGTTTCTGCCGTTCATCTTTCAAGCCGCTCCCGCCCCGTCGGCGGAGCGCATGACCGAAGTGGTCGAGCGCGCGACGCAAATGTTCCTGGCGATGTACCGGGCGAAGCCGTAGGGCGATGCGCTCGATCAGGCCGCCAGATCCCGCTGCACCGGCAGCGCGGTCGGCGCGGCAACGGTGCGGTTGCGTCCGGCGTGCTTCGCCTCATAGAGCGCAAGGTCGGCCGATTTGATCAGGTCGCTTGGCGCCAGCCCGGCCTGCGGGACCATCGAGGCGACACCGACGCTGATCGTCGGGCAAATATCCGGACGTCCCTGCTGCTGGCTGCGCAAGGACAGCACGCTGTCGCGAATCCTCTCGGCAACCAGGCAAGCGCCCTCGATGGTTTCGCCGGGCAGCAGCACCGCGAATTCCTCGCCGCCATAGCGCGCGCTGAGGTCGGAGACGCGCTTGGTCCCGTTGGCGATGCAAGCCGCGATCGAGGTCAGCGCCGCGTCACCGGCCTGGTGGCCGTGCGTATCGTTGTAGGCCTTGAAGCTGTCCGCATCGATCATCAACAGCGCCAGCGGGCTTGCCGACCGCTGCGCCCGCCGCCACTCGCCGGAGAGCACCTCGTCGAATTTCCGTCGATTGGAAAGCCCGGTCAGGCCGTCGGTGCTGGCGAGCCGCGCGAGCTGGTTTTCGGCGGCGGTGCGCCGCTTCTGCGCCAAAGCGAGAAACACGGTCAGCGCCATCGTGATCGCGCAAAGCGCGAGCATGATCGAGCCGATCAGCCAGACTTCCCGCCACCAGTCGGCGTAGATGGTATCGAGCGAGAGTCCCTGAATGATCAGCAGCGGATGATGACCGACCTGCTGAAACACGAACAGGCGCTTGATGCCGTCGAGCAGCGAGGGCGTTTCGTACCAGCCGCTCTGCACTTGCGGGAATTGCTGAAATACCTGCGATTTGCGCAAGCTCTGCCCGATGGTGTCGATGTCGAACGGCGCCCGCATCAGGATGGTGCCGTCGGCGCTGAGCAGATTCATCGAATCGCGCGGGCCGAACTTCAGTTTTCGGAACAGGTTGTGGAAGTAGCTGACGCGCATGCTGCCGGCGACGATCCCGCCGAACGATCCGTCCGCGTTGGAGATCCGCCGGCTGAAGCCGATCAGGTATTGCCCGTCGGACGCTACCCAGGGACGGCTGATATAGAGACCGACGTCGGCCTGCCTGACATGAGCCTGGAAGAAATCCTGGCCGGAATAGTTCGCCTCCGCCGGCACCAGCGACCGCGAATCCAGCATGACCTTGCCGAGACGATCCATCACCTGGATCGAACCCATGTCCTTGGCGCTCGCCGCACGGTCGAACAGCACCACCTGCCGCAGTTCGGGGCTGATCTTGTCGATCTCCGGCAATTTCATGCCGTCGACGACCGCCTGCAGCGACAGATCGTACAGCTCGATATTGCGATCGATCTCGCTGGCGAGACTGGAGACCAGATTGGCGGCGGCATCGCGGCTGTGCTGGTAGTCCCGGCCGCCGGCCTGCCAGAGCACCCAGCCGCAAATCGCCGAAAAGCTCAGCGTAATGGCAAGCCCCAGCAGCAGTAGCCGCGTGGTCGGTGCCGTCTTTTGCCTCGCGATGCGCGTGGTCATCGATGTCCCCAAACACCCCGGCGCCCCCGCGCCTGCTCTTTTTCTAATGATCCCGCGTTGAGGAAGCCGGCGCGATTTGCGTGCAATTCGCGTCTGCCCGTTCAGGGTTCGCTAACCCTGTCGCACGCCGCGGCCGCCATGGCGCCGCCGGCCGGGGTCACGGGACCGTCATTTGACATTTCATTCTGTTTTGTCAAAATCGTCAAATGGACCCCCGCACCCGCATTCTCGATGCCGCGATCACGGTGTTCCGCCGTCAGGGTTTTCGCCGCTCCTCGATCGAGCAGGCGGCCGAAGCCGCCGGGCTGACGCGGCAGGCGCTCTATCATCACTTCAAGTCCAAGGAAGCGTTGTTCCGCGCCGTGATCGAACGGCTGTATGAGGACGCATTCGCTGCCGAGACGGCGGCGATCGCGGCCACCGAGCAAGCCGGCGGCAGCCTTGCCGACGTCCTCGTCGCCGCGGTCGCCGCCAAGCTCGGACAACTGGCCCGCTCGCTCGACGGCTCGCCGCATGTCGAGGAATTGTATTCCGAGCATCTGGGCCAGGCCCGCGACCTCTACCAGAAATACACCGCCGCGCATGGCGAGCAGATTGCGACGGCGGTCGGGCGCATCTGCCGCAAGCAAGGTCTCGCCCTCAACGCCGGGATGACACCGCGCGATCTGGCGCGCTGCGTCGAGATGACGATCAACGGCACCAAATCCGCCTATCCCGCGATGCAGCCCGCGGATGCCTTCCTCAGAGATCTAAACGTCATGCTGCGCACGTTCATCGCCGGCGCCGTCAGCCCGGCAAAATCGCCAACCGCCAAACCGAAGCCAGCCAGGATGTCTGCAGAGAAATCTGCAAAGAAACCAGCCGGCCCAACTCGGAGAGATCGCAAATGAGCACGATGACGATCAACGGCCGCACGGCGGCCCTGCCCGACGACCCCGATGCGATGCTGATCGACGTGGTGCGCGACGCGCAGGGTCTCACCGGCGCCAAGCTGGTGTGCGGCGCCGGTGTCTGCGGCGCCTGCACCGTGCTGGTCGACGGCGCGCCGGTCGTGAGCTGCCTGATGCCGGCGCGCGCCGCTGCCGGCAAGGCGGTCACGACCGTCGAAGGCATCGGTGCGGCAAAGCTGCACCCGGTACAGAAGGCGTTCATGGCCCACGACGCCTTGCAATGCGGATTCTGCACGCCCGGTTTTATCGTCGAGGCCGTGGCATTTCACGACCGCTGGCGGGCGGCAAAGGGAACGGCGGTACCCTCGCGCGACGAAATCGGCGCGGCGCTGTCGGGACATCTGTGCCGCTGCGGCGCCTATGACGGCATCTTCCGCGCCGTGGCCGATGCCTGCGCCGGCCGCTTCGATAACGACACCACCGCCGCGCCGCCGCGGATGGAAGCCCGCGACAAGGTCACGGGCGCGGCGAAATATACCGTCGACATCCGTCATGACGGCCAGCTCGAAGGCGTGGTGCTGCGCTCGCAGCACGCGCATGCGCGCATCACGTCGCTCGACCTCGCGCCGGCGCGCGCCATTCCCGGCGTCGGCGCGGTGATTTCGCTGCTCGACGAGGATCGTACCGTCCGCTTCGTCGGCGCCCCGATCGCCGCCGTTGCCGCCCGGGATCGCAAGACCGCGCTGGCCGCGATCGCAGCCATCCGCATCGCCAGCGAAAAATTGCCTGCCGCCGTCGGACTGGAGCAGGCGCGCAAGGTCGACGCGCCCGTGGTGTTCGAAAAGCCGGACCGCAAGAAGGCCGGCAACGTCTCCGAAGGCGGCGGCTCGCCGGCGCCGTGGAAGGGAAACATCCGCGGACCGTCGGCGGCGTTTTCCAAAAAACCGAAACAAGTGCAGAGCTGGGTGGCGGATGCGCAGGCGGCGAACTACCCGCTGCTGGTCGAGGGCACGTTCCGCACCGGGACGCAATCGCATGCCTGCCTCGAGCCGCATGCCGCGGTCGCCCGTTTCGACGGCGACGCGCTCACCGTGCACGTCTCGACCCAGGCGGTGTTTCATTTGATGGAGCTGATCGCCAAGCGCTTCAAGCTGGAGCACGACAAGGTTCGCGTCATCGCCGATCACGTCGGCGGCGGCTTCGGTTCGAAGGCGAGCCTCGGCATGGAGACCATCGTCGCGATCGAACTGGCGCGTGCCGCCAAAGCGCCGGTGCGCGTCGCCTATGACCGGCACGAAGAATTGTCGGTGACCGGCTATCGTCCCGCGGCGGAGGTCAAGATCGCGCTGCTGCCGTCGGCGCTGGGTGAATTGAAGGCCGTCTCTCTCACCGCGCATGCCGACACGGGGGCCGCGACCAACTCGACCATCGCGGCCTTGGCGCGCCTGATCTATCCGGCGGAGGCCAAGGCGCTGTCCGACTTCGACGTCATCAGCAACCTGCCGCCAGGTGCTGCGTTTCGCGGGCCGGGCGGACCGCCGATGGCGTTCGCCCTCGAACAGGCGATCGACGAGGCGGCGCTGCGGATGAACGCCGATCCGATCGCGCTTCGAAAACGCTGGGATCCCGATCCCAACCGCCAGCGGCTCTACGACTGGGCGCACGGCCTCGACGTCTGGCGTAACCGCAAACCGGCGTCCGCGCAAAACGGCCGCTATCGCCGCGGCGTCGGTGTCGCCACCGGCTACTGGCTCTATCTGTGGCAACCCGGCTCCAGGGTCGAGGTCGCAGTCAAGGGCGGGCGCCTGATCGCGAGCACCGCGACGCAAGACATCGGCACCGGCACCCGCAGCGTGATCGCCAACACGGTGGCGCGCGAGTTCGGACTCGAACCGCACGAAATCGAGGTCAGGATCGGCGATTCCAGATTGCCGGAAGGACCCGGTTCGGGCGGCAGCCGCGTCACCGCTTCGGTAGTGCCGCCGACATTGCTCGCGATCGAAAAACTGAAAGCGTCTATCGAAGCCCATGCGAAGCGGAAACCGGTCCCCGGCTCCAACGCGCCGTGGCGCGAACTGCTGGCGGCATCGCCCGATCTTGCGGCTTCGGGTGAACGCCCGGAAGACAGCAAGCAGATGGCACCGGGAATCCAGTCGCCGCTGAAACAGGTCGGCCTGCTCGGCTGGATCTTCGGCTTCATGATGCGGCGCTTTTCCAATCTCGCGATCGGCGCCGGTGTGCCGAGCTCGGTACAGGTGATCGAGGTCGAGGTCGACACCTGGCTCGGCCACGTTCGCGTCGTCAGCGTGCATACCGGCATTGCCGTCGGCAAGATCGCAGCGCCCGCGCTGGCTCACAGCCAGGCGGCGGGTTCGGTCGTACAAGGCATCGGCTACGCGCTCTATGAAGCGCGCGAAATCGATGCCGTCACCGGTGACATTCTCTCCGGCGGGATGGAGGACTACCGGATTCCCGGAATTGCCGACACGCCCGACATCGACGTGCATTTCGACGAGGGCGGCTTCGGTCATGTGCTCGGCGGCAGCGTCGGTATCGGCGAGGTAGCGACCGTGCCGACCTCGCCCGCGATCGCCAACGCCGTCTGCAACGCGACCGGCATCCGGCTGACCGAGTTGCCGATCCGGCCCGATCGTCTGATCGCCGCCCTGAAGGGAAGGACCGCCGCATGACCCAGCCAGCCATGACGACCGCGCCGGAATTCCGCGCCGCCGGCACCGATCTTTCCGAGCGACGCCGCAGCGGCGTCTCGACCGGACCGTTGATCGACATTGCCGCGCAGCCCGACATGACGAGCATGCTGTGGGGCGCCGACGGCACGTTACGCATCGGCGCTTCCACGACGATTGCCACCGTCGCCGGCGACAGTCGCATTGCCGCCGCCTATCCCGGGCTCGCGGCCGCGGCGCAGGGTCTGGCGACGCCGCAGATCCGTCACCTCGCAACGCTCGGCGGTAACCTCGCGCAGCGCTCGCGCTGCTGGTACTACCGCAACCCGCACATCGCCTGCCTGAAGAAAGGCGGATCGGATTGCCCGGCACGCGCAGGCAATCATCTCTATGGCGTTGCTTTCGATCTCGGCCCCTGCGTGGCGCCGCATCCTTCGACGGTTGCGGCGGCGTTGTTGGCGTATGACGCCACCGTCGTCACCAGCCAGCGCGGCCGCCTGACCATCGCCGAACTGCTCGGTGACGGCTCCGACGGCACCGCCGACAACACGCTGCAGCCGGGTGAACTGATCAAGGGCATCGAACTGCCCGCAGCGTTGGCGAACGAACGCGCGCTGTACAAGCGCGCCATCAGCCGGACGCATGCGGAATGGCCGCTGGTCGAAATCTGCGCCCGCGCTGTCATCAAGGACGGAGCGTTCCAGTTCGTCCGCCTCACCGCCGGCGGCATCGCGCCGGTGCCGCTGCGACTTGCCACCGTGGAAGCCGCCTTGCAGGGAAAGCCCGCGAATGCCGCCAACATCGCCGCAGCAGCAGCGCTTGCCACGTCAGGCGCCAAACCGTTGCCGATGACCGGTTACAAGCTCGATCTGCTGCAAGGCGTGACGCGGGATTTGCTGGAGCGATTGGCTGGATAAATCGACACCGGTTCGAAGACCTACTCGTCCTCGAATTCGTCTTCCTCGTTGACCTTGCTGTTCTTGCGGGCAGGTGAGGTCGGCTTCTTAGCCCCGAGTGAACCCGTCACGTAGGTTTCTCGCGAAGCGTAGGGATTGCGGCCGCCGGCGCGGGAGGCGATCTCTTCGCCGGATACCGCTGCCGGCTGGCAGATGACGCGGCGCGTGGCGCGGCGCATCAGGTCGACGTGAATGTGATCGTAGTGATAGACGTTGGAGCCCGGCGCCAGCACGGTGTTGAACTGCTGGCAGGCGGCGCCCTGCACGTCGCGCAGAAAGCCCTGCTCTTCCGGCATCCCCTTCCAGCCGTCCTTCACCGTCACACGGCGGCCGTCGGCGAGCACGAAGGCGGCGATATCGAGCGCGTTGCCGAAGGCGTGCTCGGAAATATGCGCATGCGGGTTGCCGTTCATGCCGCGGCAGGAATAGGCGGAGATCTGCTTGATCTCGACCACGCGCACGCCGAACCAGCGCTGCGCCGCGGGCTGCACGGAATCGGCGAGCCAGCGGTCGAGCGCCGAGACGATCGGACAGGCCAGCGTCGCGGTCGGCTTGATCGCGACCGGACCGACGGTGTTGACGGCATTGCCCTGGGCAGGGCCGAGCCGCGGCGGCGCTGAAGAGTAAGGTGCTTGCGGCGGTGCTGCGTAGCGATCGCGCGATGGATAGGCCGGGGCGCGCTGATAGGACGGTTGTCCGGGCGAGCCTTCCGCCGGCAGATCGATTTCATCTTCCTGCGGGGCGACGCCGGGTGCGGTCAGCGAAATCGGGCCGTTCGACGGTGCGGGATAATTCGGCTGGCGCAGCGTCTGGTCCGAATAGCCGCCTTGATAGTTCCCTTGATAATTTCCTTGCGGCGCCGCTGCCGCCGGCGGCTGCGAGATCGGCCAGCGCGGCTGGTTGCCGATGGCCCCCGGAGGCCGAAGCTCGTCGGCAAATCCGAAGGTTGCGGGCGGTTCGCCAAGCGCGGACACTTTTAGCGGAAACTCCGCTCCGCACATGCCGGGGCCCGAAATCGGGTCGATCCGGACCAGTTCCGCCGTTTCCTTGACCGCGCCGGACTTCAGGCATGCGACCTCGGCCTCGGCCCGCCACGGTTCACGTTCGGCGGATTGAAAAATCCCGCGCCCGCAACCCGCTAGCGATACAAGGACGAAGGAGCCGACGAGATACAAACGAACTCCGCGCGTCATCCGCGCACGTTCGACGAATTTATTTAAGGACTCTTCAACGCGTTGATTTTACGAATTTTTTACCACGTTGCCGGGCTGTGGAGAACTGTGGAGATCCCGGGAGCGACAGCAACGCTGACTTTTTCCGTCGGGAACGCTTTGCTAGCTTTGCGCGTTATCGCGAGCACGACGTGAACCAAGGGAGAACTGTGCCCATGACTTTCGTCAGCAGACTGAGCGTAGTCACCGCGTATGTCGCGTTCGCCTTCGTCGGAGCCATCGTGCTCGGCGTTATCTAGGCTTCCCGTCCAGATATGGACCCCTCGCCCGGTGGGTTACCCCACCGGGCGTTTTCATGCTTCAACTGATCCTTTATTTGACGCGTTTTCTTCACGCGCCCACTTCGCTTGAAAACGCTTTGTCTAGTCGTAGTTCGAGCAGCTCGATCCCGTGATGCCGCCGATCTTGAAGTCGCGGCACATCATGCCGGGATTGTCGGGATCGGGATAACGGTCGTCGCGCACGCGCACCGTGCGACGGAAACGCCAGCCATGCGACAGCATGCATTGCTTGTAAGCCCGCGACGTCGCGGTGCCGTTCTGCGGCGTGCCATATTGCGCGCTGCATATCGCGGTGTCCGCTTGCAGGGCATCGTCGCCGCGCGAATACTTCAAGGCATTGTCGTAGATGTCGTTGTCGGCGTGCACGGCAGCGGCGCCGCCGAGCAGCAACAAGATTGCCAGCATCGTACGTTTCATGATCGACCTCAATTTTTCCATGACCAACCGTTCAGCTATCGGTCGGTCGCAACGGAAACGCCGTTCAGGCGCGGTCGATTACAAATTGGACACGCTTACCGCTTGGAAAGGTGGGCGTAGCTAAGAACGCGGTTCGCTGGGCATCTGCCGCGACGTCACCAGGCTTTCGGCACGGACGTTGATCCGGCTCCAGTTGTTGCCGGAGCAATAGAAGCGGCCAAGCGCGCAGGCCTCGACGCGCAGCGTGTTCGACGATTTCAAATTCATCGTGCCGTAGAAGGTGTCGCCACTATCGTGGCTGTAGACGTTGCCGGTCCAGTGCGCATCGTCCTTCGGTTTCATGTTGATCAGCACCGCTTCGCCGCGGTCGTCGGATGCCGAATTGAGAACGTGACCGCACAGCGCCTTGCCGCATCTGGTGATTCGCACCGCGCCCTTGCCCTCGGTCTGCCAGTCGCCGACCGGCGTATCGTCCGCTTCCTGCTCGATCTCATGCGAGACTCTCGAAACCTGCGGCACCGCAACCGGCGGCGGCAGAGGCGGCACGGGTATTGCGACCTTCTGCACCGGCGGTGGGGGCGGCACAGGGATTGCGATCTGTTGAACCGGCGGTGGCGGCGCCGGCGCGGCGACAGTTTGCGTCACGGCAGCGGCCGGCTTGTACACCGCAGGCGGCGCCGACACGACGACGGTCGGAGCCGGCGGAGCATTCGCGGGCGGAGCCACGTTTGGCGGCACCGGCTTTGCGGGAGGCTGATCGCGATCGTTATCGTCGAGCCGGTCGCGCTTGCGGCCGATATCACCGATGCCGGAGACCGACACCGACGCACACGAAGTGGAGCGGCAATGGCGCGGGGCTTCGATATGGATCCGATGCCCGCCGACCGAGAATGAAAAGCCGCCGGCATGCGCGGGCGCACCGAGCGCCATCAGCCCCGCTAGCAGAACAATTCGTTTCATCGCGCCCTCCCGCAGATCATGTCGGGAAAGCTAGCCACCTGCGCAGCGGCTGGATGTGACGTGAGTCACCTCACCGGTCCGTGACCGGGCGACGGCGTGTCTTGTGACAAGCATCACAGAAACCGCCGCTGACGGCGCATAGGGTCTGGACCAGGTTCACCGCCACTTAAGCCGTACAGGAGGCTCTCATGAAAAAACTCATCACCATCGCCGCGCTGCTGATGGCCACTACCGCGGCGCATGCCGGCGGCGGCATTTCGTTCGAGATCAACGGCGAGCGGGTTCGGGTCGAAGCGCCGCGCAATTGCAACGCGCTGTCCTGCATCAAGATCACCGCGCCCGGCTATTCCGGCACCGTCGGCGGCATCGACCTCAAGGGCATCGGCTCCAAGCACAAGGACGACGACGATTTCGCCGACACGACGCCAGCGAAACCGGCGCCTGCTCCCGCCCCCGCGCCGGCGCAAGTGGCCGCGCCGCAACCGGCAGCACCGGCGCCGACCTATGCCGCGCCCGCCCCGGCGCAGACCGTTGCCTCTACCGCGCCGGTTCAGGCCGACGTCCCCGCTCCCGCCACGCCGCCGGCACCGGTTGCCGCAGCACCCGCGCCTGCTCCGGTTGCCGCCGCTCCGGTGTCCGATCCGAACTCGCCGCTCGGCGTCTGGGCCACCGAAGAGAACAAGGGCAACGTACGCATCGAACAATGCGGATCGAATCTCTGCGGCTACTCCGTCAAGAGCGGCGAGAAGATCCTGATCAGCATGAAGCCCGATGGCAACAAGTGGAGCGGTCGCATCCACGATCCCGACTCCGGCCGCAACTACGACTCGACCATGGCGATGAAGGGCACGATGTCGCTGCGCGTCCAGGGTTGCGCCTTCGGCGGCATGTTCTGCGGCGGCCAGACCTGGAAGCGCGTGAGCTGATTTTTCTCCCCGAGCAGACTTGAACGGCCCCGTGAAACCTCACGGGGCCGCTTTTTGTTCATCGCCGGGATTCTTACCCATTCGTTAACGCGCGCTGCGACGAAACAATTCTGCTTCCGACGAAACACATTTCCTGGTGCGACGAAAAACGGGCGAAACGATCGCCGCGTAGTTCTCTTGGCCAACGAGGCGCCACCCGGCGCAACTCTCGGGCGCACCAATCAATTCAACAAGGGGACTTTCCAAATGGCTTTCACCGCTTCGACCGCGCGTACCTGCAAGATGCTGATCGCGACCACCTTTGCTTTCGCGATGCTGACCACGGCTTCGCAAGCCTACACGCCCGAGCAGGAGCAGATGTGCACCGGCGACGCGATGCGGCTGTGCAGCGCCGAAATCCCCGACGTCGAACGCGTCACCGCCTGCATGGTCCAGAAGCGCTCGATGCTGAGCGATGGCTGCAAGGCGGTGTTCCAATACGCGCCGCCGGCCGCCACGCCGGTGAGCTACGCGCCATCGGCCAAACCCGGTAAGCCGATCAATCTGGCGCCGCACAAGCGCGGCTGATCCTGCTAAATTAAAGTCACAGCGCCATGTCCGGTAATCCCGGACGTGGCGCTTGATCGTTTTGGCTTGATCGTTCGCTCCCACCGTGACAACAAATTGCGGACGTTCATCCCGCATTCAGCCCGGCAAAGCTGATATCGCCCGTCCGCGCTTCGCCGATCCCTCGTTATCTGGAATTCCCGTGATGCAGCGTCTGCTTTCCTCCGCGCTTCTGCTGTTGGTCTGCAATATGCCAGCAAGAGCGGAGCAAGTTCCGCAGGCGGCATCGGACGTCATTCAGCTAGCGCAGGCGCAACCCGCTCAGCCGGCCGCGCCGGACACATCCACGCCCGCAGCACCCGCTGCCGATGCCCAACAGGCGCCGGAAGAGCCGATCGGCAACGTCGCCTCCGTAACCGGCAAGGCCAGCGTGGTCCGCAACAACACGACCACGCCGCTCAAGGTCAAGGACGACATCTATCTCAACGACGTGGTGCAGACCGGTGTGAACTCGTCACTCGGCATCACTTTCACCGATGCCACCACCTTCAATCTCAAGGCCAACGCGCAGATCACCGTCGACACCTATGTCTATGAGGACGGCGGCAAGAACAATGCCGGCGTGTTCGACGTCGCCAAAGGCACCGCGGCTTTCGTCGCCGCCGCCGTTGCCAAGACCGGCGACATGAAGATCACAACGCCGACCGCAACGCTCGGCATTCGCGGCACCAGCGGTCTGGTCGAAGTGCCCGAAAACGGCAGCACGTCAGGCCAGAACAACATCAAGCTTTATCCCGACGCCGACGGACATGTCGGACACATCGAAGTCAACGACCGCGCCGGCACTCGGCTCGGCGCCCTCACACAGGGCGCCAGCGGCTTCAGCGTGCGTCCCGGTATCGGCGGCGGGCGCGTTTCCGTGGTGCCGCTTTTCATTCCGCCGCAGGTGGTCCAGCGCGACCAGGGCTTTGTGCGCCAGGTGCATTCGACGCAGAATTTCGGCCGCCAGGTCGTGGCGCAGCAACGCGACTTCCGCCGCGCCAATCCGAACTTCGTCAATCCGAACCGCCCGATCCGGCAGCCCGGCCAGCAGCCGAATGGCGTACCCGGACAGAACCGTGGCGGACAGC
>Ga0157378_10002614_pt1 | contig 16022 bp, 14 predicted proteins | sample M65metaG_FD_115309 | JGI IMG/M metagenome (GOLD analysis project Ga0157378, IMG submission 115309) | Miscanthus rhizosphere microbial communities from Kellogg Biological Station, Michigan, USA - M6-5 metaG | ecosystem: Host-associated > Plants > Roots > Rhizosphere > Soil | place: USA: Michigan...
CAGTCTCTCGAAGCCGACGTCCAGCTTCACGGAGCCACGCGCGAAGCGCTCACCGGCGGACTCGACGTCGATCTGTCGAAGTTGTTCATCGTCTCGCACGTCGATTTCGTGGCCACCGCGGCCGGCGAAACGATCGACGTCGAAGGGGTCGGCCCGATCGGCATCACCATGTCGCCCGCGCGAGGGAAGAAGTGCGGACGCTGCTGGCAGTATCGCGAAGAAGTCGTCGAAGACGGCGGCCTCTGCGCGCGCTGCGATGAGGTGGTGGCCAGCCTGGACGTTCCGGAAGCGCCGACGGCGTAGCTATCCGACGGTGTTCGAGACACTCTGATGGATAGCCGTTTCCGGCAGTGACAGGCGGACGACGCGGAGCCGCTCCAGGTCGCGGAGAATTGTCAGCACATCGGCGAACTGGGCAGTCAGCGCACCGACGGTTGTCGATCCATCGGATGCGGAGCGAAGAACAGCGGTTTCGTACTCCGGCAGCGTGAGCGGTGAACGATACCGTTTGAAGTGCACGACAGCGTTGCGATTCCCGACCGTTTCGAAGGCGGCCACGCCTTGCGAGATCTGAACGATGAGCGCGCGTTCGAGCTCGCGCTTCCGCGTCGGATCGATTGTGATGAGTTGTCCGGCGGCGGCGATCGTTTCGGCTCCCCAGCGAAGCGCACTCTCCACCGACTGCGCGAGCGTCACCGGCAGCTCGCGCCCGAACGCATCGTCGACAACCAGGGTGGCAGTGGCCGCCGGGTAGTCGATTCCATCGAGCGCAAACCCCACGGCAATTGCCACGAGCTCGTTGTACCGGCCGCCGTCGTATACGGGCGGCGTTGCGTTGCGGCTCGTCAACAATCCCCACCCCAAACCCGAGATCGCCGTCTCCACCGACAGGTCGGAAGACGGCTGAGAAAATCGAAATCCATCTCGCGGTCTTGGCGTGACGCCCAGTGTCTGTGCCGCGCTGCGTAGTGAACGTGCCAATGCAGCGGAGACCTGCTCCACGACCTCCTCTGACGGCACGGAGCGGCCGGTGATCGCTCTGACGGTGCGGCTGTTGAGTGCTTCCGGGACCGTGAGGGACAGCCAATGAAATGCCGCACGCAGCCACGCCGCGAATGCTGAGGCCTGATCGCCGCCCCTCGACTCAACGGTGGCCAGACACACATTCGCGTACACACGATCCGTTTCTGAGCGTAATCCTTCGCACGTCAGAAAGGCGCGAGCGTAGTGGTGCGCGGCAGCGGCTCGGTCCCCTATCGAGCGATAGAGCCTGGCCTGATTGATGTGGTTGATGTACGCCATCTGCCAGTCAGTGACAGGTTGCGCCGCGAGCCGCCGTTCGATGTTCTTTTCCAGCTCCAGCGCCCCGGATGGATCCTTTGCCTTGAAATGATTCAGCGCCGTGATATTCATCAGGTAGAGGTACTCGATCGTCTCTGCGCGGCCGTGGAGCATCCGCGCCGCCTCCGAGAGGTACCTATCGGCGATGACGGGCTGATCGCACATGACTAGCCCCCACGCTTTGCTCAGCGTCAGCGATGCGCGAAACTCAGAAGGCAGTGATGACGGGGGGGCTGGCAATGCGGCGGCATCGGAGAAACGACCCGAGGCAATTCGAATCCCCTGAGCCACCGACTGCACCGCAGCTCGTGCCGCAGGCGATTCACTGCGCGCCTCGGCGCTCTGCAGAAGACGGAGGGCGATGTCCGTCGCTCCTTCGCCAAAGCGGATGCTGGCCTCACGGCAGAGCACGACCGGATCGACAAAGTAGGGCGTTCCATGCACCTGCGCGTAGGCGCCGATCCATCCATTCGACACCCCCGCCAGCCGGTCAAACCGGCTACGCGGGATTGCGGCAGGCGAGCGGCGATGCTCCGGTGCTATGAGGAACGCACCCTGCCGCACGGACAGACCGGAGGAACAGCGCGTGAGCGTGGCCGCGAAAGCCGGTGCGATGATTCCGGGAACGATGGCCAGATCGTCGCCTTCCTCCGGCGAGGCCGCGATCCCTGGCGCATCGGTCCAATTGCAACACCAGCCTGGCGGCAGATCGGCAAACGGTGTTGTTTTTACCAGCAATACGTCGTCGCCGCCGTGACGGAGAAAACTGAGGAAAGCGATGTCCTGCTGCTGCCAGGAAATGCCGGGCAGCGGCACCAGGATCATGAAGCATCGGATGCCGGCGGCGCCAGCCGCGCTTCGGATCCGGCCAGCCAAATCGAGAGCGCGAATGATTCCTTCATTGCCCAGCGCTTCGTTATCGATCATTCGCGCAATGATTCGCGCGGATGACGTGAAGGGCTGAAGCGTATCCGCGCTGGTGGTTTGCCATGGAATGCCGAGCTGAAGGGCCATGTCCGCCGCAGCTGCGTGTCCCTGCCACGCCCCGAGGGAGAGGTCGGCGAAGACGGCCTCGCTGTCTAGCTCGAGCGCGCGATCACACGCGAACGCCTGAAGTGACTTTAGCGTCGAAGCCGTTATCCCCTCGAAGCGAAGCGGACCCGGACGGCGAATAATGGGTTGCCGGTCAGACACTTCCGCCGGCGCCGCACGCAATAACGTAGACGGTCGAATGCGTCACACCGTTGAGGCCGAGAAGGGCGTCGAGATCGTGGTCGTAGTATCCGCCGAGGCACAGACTGGCAATGCGGAGGGCACTTGCGGCCAGGAGGAGGTTCTGCGCAAGATGCCCCGCCTCGAGCAACGCGAAGCGGTAGGCGCGATCGCCGTACTTGAACGCAGAACGCTCGAATAGAGCAGTCACGAAGACTACAAGCGATGCCTGATCGGCAACCTCCGGCTGGACCAGACACTTGCGAAGCGCCGCGGTCCTGTCAGCCGGTACGGTAGGGTGGATTGTTCGTTGGGAAGGGTTGTAGTGATAGATGCCGGCGGGAAGACCAGTCACCTGTGTGGCGTGAAAAAAGATCTCGAGCGGATAGAGCGCGCCGGCGGAAGGAATGGTACGGAAGGGGCGGGGAAATTCGGTGCCGGCGTTGTCGCGCGTGACGCCGTACGCCGCTTCCAGCAGCGTGGCCATTTCCGCGAGAGTCATCGGCCCGGCGGTCATGGAACGGGCGCTGACGCGGCCCCGAATGGCCTGCTCCAGCGGGGTCGTCAGCACGATCGGAGGCGGCAGGGCAATTCCGCCGAAGGCGCGCGCAGGCATCGACGCGTCCATCTCCCGCATCGCCTCCAGCACCGCTTCATTGGAGGGGAAACTGCTTTCGCGCGTGAACTTCGAATTCTCGTGAAACAGCTCCCAGAGATTGCCATCGTCAGGAGCGATGAATGTGTCCCAGCCTGCGTTCGTCATCGTCGCGCTTTCTAGGGATACGGGTGTGGGATGGGATTGTCGCCGCCGCCCGGCGTGATCCCGGGATAGTTCATGGCCTGCGGCAACGTCCAGAGCCGCCGGCCGCCGAGTGCCCGGTAGCGGTAGTTCCAGAAGAGGGGATGAAAACCGGGGATGATCGCCCGAACGACCGTGAGCCCCAGCTCCCCGACGTCAGGGGTGGTGACATCGGCAACCAGCAGCTCATGACCGCTTGCGGCGATTCGGTTCACGAGCGCGCGCAGGTCCGATTCGGCGTTGCCTGCCGTGCAGTTTGGAAGATCGCCGAACGCGCGCCGCTCCGTACTGCAAAAAAGAAAATCGGCACGGTCGGTATTGGAGCGATCGCACCAAAAATTGAGATGAGACTCCTGATCCACGATGCTCGACATCGTCGGATCGGGATCCAACCGCGGCATCCCCTCGAGAATATGTTGCATGTAGCGGTGCGTGTGGGCCACTTCCTCCAGGGCATCGCGCACCGCCACGGCCGGATCGACATCGGTCGATGCGGCGAACGTCAGCGGCGGACGGTGTTCTGACGGATGGCGCAATACGGCCAGCACAGTGGGCACGTCGACGAAACTGAGGTCGAAGAGCGTCACATCGCCGCCGGCCGCGGTGAAACGATCAACAATGCCGCGGTTCTCAGCATCGAGCGTCTCTCGATCGATTTGCGGCGGGGATAGCATCGCCTGCCAGACGATCGAGAAGGCATCGCGCTCGATGACTTCGCATGCCGCCGAAATCACGGCCTCAGCGCGCGATACATGGCAGGCCAGTCCCGTCGACACCGGCTGCACGATCGGCTGATCTCCGCTGGCTCGATAGTAGACGTACGGCACGTACACCATCGCCGCCGGAACGTGAACCGTCTCGCCGGTCATGGCACTGACGGCCGAGACCCAGGCTACGGGAGTGTTGCGGTCGAACGGAACGAAGATGAAAGAAGGATCGTCGTACTGACTTCGGCCGTAAAGGGCAAAGGCGTCGGGGTCGGCGCAGGCGAATGCCGCGTCGTTCGCCGAGACAATGAGCAGATCGCGCGGCTCGTAAATGGCGCCGCAATACCGCTCCACCGCTTCGCCGATGGCGCGGGCAACGGCTCGGGATCGGTCGATCGCCGCCCCTCCGGCAGCGCGGAAGTTCCGGTGCGGCGCGAACGCCTCGGTGCGGCAAGCTTGCGACGCGTAGTGGAAAAACTCAGGGAGCGCGAATTCTCGCGGCTGTTCCGCCAGATACGGCACGATGCCCACTCGCGGGTCGACCAGATAGTGGGCGATATCAGAGAGACGCCTGTAGCGGTCCGCGAATACCGGCATGTTCAATCAACCATGAAGAGGCTCTTGGTCAGAGCGACTTCCGATCGTTGCTGCAGCGCACTGCAGACCGCGCAACGCGGGATCTTCAGGATGCGGCGGGGCGTCATGGAGGAAGAGAGCAGCGTCACTTCGATCATCGTGCCGATGTCGAACCGGGGAATGCGCACCGCCCTGCGCATCAGCTCGAAGGCCGCAATATCCCCCAGCATGGAAGCCGCGATCGGATGAAACGCCGGCACGCTGCCGGTCGAGCTTTCACCCGTTTCCACCTCGCGCATGGCCCGCACCTCGTCCGACGTGGAGTTCTGACGCGCGCGCAGACATTCCAGGCAGGCCGTGCGGCCCGGGATCACGAGCGGCCCTACGTAGCCGACGGCGTCCTGCAGAAGGACCGGGAAAAACTCGAGCTGCCGTTCGACGCAGAAACGGTTCCAGCCGCGCAGTTGATGCTGCGTGCCGTTGTCCGAGGTGGCCACGAGGCATTGCACCGAGGAGGGAGCATCACACCAGTCTGCGGCCGGAACGGCAGATCCGAACGGCGGTACCGACGGATTGCGGAGGATCGGATCATCAATGAGATCGACGGCGGTATAACCGCAGGCATTCAGCGACTCGACGAGCCGCCGGGCGATGTGGTTCGTGCCGGCCACGGCCAGGCGCCGCTCGTTCATCAATCCTTCTGCGCGTTCGGCATCGAGATCGAAGTGCCAGTAAAAAACGTCCAACGGGTCGTCGGCCCGTTCGGCGCCGGAAGAGGGAACGAAAATGTTTCGCTGGCGAAGTTGCGCGATGAGATCGCGCAACGCTGGACGGTCCGGCGCCGCGTAGGCGTCGATGAGGCTGGCGGTGGTGAATTCGCCCTGCCCGGCGAGGTTGAAGAGCGTGTTGACGAGATCGGCGGCGCGGGGACCGCCGATCTCGATCGCCGTGACTCCCCGTTTGACGATGACGCCGCCTGACACAGCAATGATCTGCACCGGCAGCGCTCGAAGACGCTGTTCTTCCTCCAAGGGACCCTCGCTTCCTCGTGCGGCACGCCGCGCGCGCTGGTCAGGAGACGACGACGGGCTCAGGTTCCGAAGCGGCGCAGCAGCAGCAGAAAATGCTGCAGCAGCAGCAGCTCGGACTCGACGAGCTGGCCAGTTGCTTTCTCATCGGTGCAAAGGCGTGCGTGATGCTCTGCAGATCGCGAATCGTCAGGTGTGCCGTAGCGTCGGTCGACTCACCTGTAGCCAGGATCAGCAGGTCGCGCTTGGTCAGCTTGGCGGCCGCCGGCGTCAGGCCTTTGGCCTCGGTCCCTGACAAAAGTGAGGTAATCGACGCGCTGAGCGGGTGTCCTCCTGAGGATTGTTCTTGAGCCATACATAAACCTCCTAATTAAAATGATGGTTTATTCCGATCTGAACGACAGAAGGAAATATAGCCCTCCGAAGTCAGAAGGCAAGGACGAATAATGGAATGACAATGCGTCTGGCATGCTTTAAGGTACTCCGTCCAGTCGCTTTCGTGCCTCCGGCCGATTGAGAACGACTCCTGCTACGCTTCGCGCTTGCGCTACGCCGACCTGCACACCCACACCTATCACTCCGACGGCACCCGTTCGCCGAAGGAAGTGGTCGACGTGGCGCTGGCGAACGGCATCGAAATCCTGGCCATCAGCGATCACGACAACCTGGCGGCGTACTTCGAGATCAAGACGTACGCGGATTCGAAAGGCGTCACGCTGATTCCGGCGACGGAACTGTCGTGCGCGTACGAAGGCGTCGACATTCACATCCTCGCCTACGCCTTCGATCCGCATGACGAGCGGATCGAGAAACGGCTGCGCGTGTTTCGCGACGCCCGCCAGACCCGCGGACGGCGCATCGTCGAACGGCTGCGCGCCCTCGGATACAACATCAGCTCCGAGCGCGTCGAGCAACTCGCTGCCGGCGGCGCGGTCGGGCGTCCGCATATCGCCCGCGCGCTTGTCGAAGCGAAGTATGTCGAGTCGGTTTCCGACGCCTTCGACAAACTCCTCCGACCCGGCAAGCCCGGATACGTGGAGAAGGATCGTTTCGCCATCGACGAAGCCGTGGCGCTGATGAAAGCCACCGGCGGCGTAACCTCCATCGCCCATCCGACGCTCTATCCCGATCACGCCCGCATCGTGCCGGAGCTGCTCGACGCCGGGATCGACGGGATCGAAGTGCTCCATCCCGACGTCGATGAGGAATCGCGCCAGACCTACTCGCAGATCGCCCGCTTCCGCGGGAAGATGCTCACCGGCGGTTCCGACGATCACGGCACTGTGAAAACGACTGAGACGCTCGGGACGATTAAGGTGCCTGAGGGCTGGATCGGCCCGATCCTCGACCGGCTGACATGATCACGAAATTGTCCGAGGTCTGGGAATCTGTCGAGCGCATCGCCCGGGCGGAAGGGGTGGTGCGGATCGGCGCGAGCGATCTCACCGACGCGCATGCAAGCGTTTTCGATGAATGGCTCGCGCGCGGCCATCACGGCACGATGCGCTACCTGGAAAAAAGCGCAGGCATTCGTCGCGATCCATCCGCGCGCTTCCCATGGGCAAAGTCGGCGATCGTGATTCTCGTCCCCTATTCATCGACCCGTCCCGACGCTCCCACCAATGCTCTCTCGAATTTCATCGCCCGCTACGCCCTCGGCGACGACTATCACGAGGTGCTCGATGGCATCCTCCGCAAGCTCGAAGCCGAGGTGGCGCCGCACGGAAAGACCTGGCGCTATGTCGACACCGGCCCGCTCTCCGATCGTTCCCTGGCCACCCAATCCGGCCTCGGCTGGATCGCCAAGAACGCCATGCTGATCAACGAGGAGATCGGCTCCTACACCTTCATCGGCACTCTGCTCACGTCGCTCGAAAACGACATCGCGCCGGACGCCGTGGCCGATCGCTGCGGCACCTGCACCCGCTGCCTCGATGCCTGTCCAACGAACGCCATCCTCCCCAACCGCACCGTCGCCTCCGAGGTTTGCATCAGCTACGCGACGATCGAACATCGCGGCGCGCTGCCGGACATCCCACTGGCCCACAACGCCTTCGGCTGCGACATCTGCCAGGAAGTCTGCCCCTGGAACCACGAACCCGCCGCTACTCACCCATCCTTCGCACCGCGCGACGAATACCGTGCCACGCCGGTCACCGACCTGCTCCGCTACGAGCAAGCCGATTTCTCGAAGATTTTCCGCAAGAGCGCCGTCAAACGCGCGAGGCTTGCCGGCATGCAACGGAACGTTGCCGCGTTGACAGAGGCGGAAAGCCGAGGGAAAGTGTGCGGATGACAAAGGATGTGACGGTAGCGGAGTTGGAAGAGCACCTTTCGGAACGACTTGCAGATGTACGAGGCGGTACGACATTGCAGGTTGTAGACGAAGGCAAGACGATCGCGCGAATCGAACCTGTTGCGGCTCCCAGCGATGAGCCATTCCGCCGACCGCGGTTGAAGTGGGATGGCGCTGAGCTGATCGCAATTGATCGCGGCAACATTCGCGAACCTCTCACGTTTCCCGATCCATCTCTCGGCCGCTTGGGCGACTGGACTCCGCCTTCACTTCACCTCGACTGGGACCCGGTGGAAGAGCTCTTGGCCGAGCGGAATCGATATCGGTGATCGTTTATCTCGACGCGTCCGTAATCCTCCGCATCGTGCTGAAGGAGCCGAACCAGCTGGGTAGCTGGAACGAGATCAGCCACGGTGTTACGAGTGAGCTCTGTATCGCCGAGTGTCACCGCGTTCTCTATCGCTTGAATGCGTCTGGTCGACTGACCGATAGCGCATTTCAACTAGCACTGAACTACGCAGACCAGATTCTGCTTCGGTTAACGATCGTAAACGTCACGGCGGAACTCATTCAGACGGCCGCCGGACCGTTGCCCGGCGCACTCGGGACACTGGACGCCCTTCATCTGGTCTCCGCAATGAATTTCAGAGACCGCCTGGACGATGACGAGCCGCCGCTTTTCTTTGCGACTCACGATCGAGCGCTTTCCGTCGCCGCGCGTATGTCGAAGTTCACAGTCCTCGGCGTCGCCTAGGGCAACTGAAACGTCCGCCCAATGATCGACGGATCGATCGACCGGTCCAGGTACTCCCACACCGCCAGCGCGTCGGGGTGATCGGCGATGGCCGGGGCGGCGGAGCGGGTGGCGGGATCGGCGATCATCAGGCGCGCGCGGCGATACCAGTGCATGGCCTCGTCGGGATTCAGGCGCAGCTCTTCGCGGACGCATTGGATCAGCAGATACTGTTCGGTGGGGATTCCGGACGTCTCCGCTGCCGGATACGACGGCGCCAGTTGCCGTGCGCGGGCGCGGATCACCTTTAGTTTCAGGCCGAGGGAAATCGTGTCGAGGGAGGCGCGTCCGATCTCGCTGAGATGGCCGATGGCCAGGCGAAGCAACTCCGGCTTCTCATCGATGAACAGACCGGTGCGATACGTCGACGGATCGACCGACTTCATCGACGACCAGGCTACCGAGGCGTTGACCAGAACGCTCAAGTCCGCGCCGGGAACCGAGAACGACAAGACGCCGTTGGCCGAGAGCGCGAGCGGACCGAGAGTCTCGATCCGTGCGCCACGTGCGGAGAGATTCTCGATTCTCGCCGGCGCGGCGTTCCACATCCCCTCGAGCGACGGCACGACGTCGAAGCGATCGGTCGACCGCAGCTCCTCGATGCGCGTGGTCCGTTTCTCGGCCTGAAGCTGGGCCAGAATCTCGTCGATCAGGCTGGCGTCCGCGTAGGTCCGCACGCCGGTCACGAAGCGGCCCGGCGAGGACGGATCGGCCTTCGTCCACACCACCACCGCCTCGATGTGCACCGGCACCGGCCGGCTCTCGATCCGGAACTGCAGGACCGACTTCTGCCCCATCTCCAGACGATGCGCGTGCCGGAAGCGCGCCCCCTTGATCGAGATGTCGCACACCATTGCCGGGCCGCCGGCAAACTGGCCGGCAAGGGCAGGCTTCACCAGAAATCGCTCGGCGGTGCGCAAAGTTTTCACAGCGGCTTCGTACATGCGAACGGGGAACGTATAGCACGCCCGAGACCACTCCTGTGAGCCTGATCACTCATAATGCGCGGCCATGCCTCGCTACGACGTGATCACCTTCGACTGTTACGGCACGCTCATCGACTGGGAGTCCGGAATCGCCGGCGCGTTCCTTCAGGCGGCCGCGGACGACGACGTGACCTTCACGCGGGAAGAGATCCTGCGCGCCTACGCCGACGTCGAGCATCGCGTGCAGGCCGAGGGTTATCGGACGTATCGCGAGATCCTCCGCGATACCGCCACGCGCGTCGCCAAAGTCCTCGGCTGGCCGATCGCGTCCGAGCGCGCCGGCTTTCTCGCCGAGAGCCTGCCGTCGTGGCAGCCGTTTCCGGACACCAACCCGTCGCTCGAACGTCTTGTGAACGCTGGTTGCCGGCTGGGCATCCTGTCGAACATCGACGATGACCTTCTCGCCGCGACGCGCAAGCACTTCACCGTCGATTTCGACATCGTCGTTACCGCGCAGCAGGTGCGCTCATACAAGCCCGGCCACGCGCACTTCCTGACCGCGCGCGAGCTCATCGGTCCTTCGCGCTGGCTCCACGCCGCCGAGAGCAATTTTCACGACATCGTCCCGACGAACACCCTTGGCATCGACAACGCCTGGATCAATCGCCAGCGCCAGCCGGAGCTGCCCGGCGGAACGCCGAAGTTCAAGTTCGACGATCTCGCCGCGCTGGCAGATGCGATCGTCTGACGTTCAGAAACGAACGCTCAATCCCGCGGACGCCTTGAACTCCGGATCGGCCACCGTCGAGCGATTGCTGCCGAGGACCTGCTTCGCGTCGAAGCGCAGACCAAACGTCCGATTGAGGTGGACCACGAGACCGCCCGAAACCTCGGGATCGACCGTTGTAACCGTGGGGAAGTACTCGTAGAGCAGTCCGGGACCATGGAACGTGTCTCTCACGTAGCGAAGCCCCGCGCCGAGGTACGGCTTCCAACGACTGCCCGTTAGGGCGTGGTAGGAGACATTTGCATCAATCGGATAAAGATGATTCGAGGCCACTCCGAACATCGGCGCAGAGCCAGAACTGAACATCCTTACGATGCGGCGCGCGTTCTGGCTCGTCACCGAAACCTCGGCAGAAAAGCGATTCGAGAACATGTGCTCGAACGACGCTCCGTACGCGGTGTCGAATTTCGCGGAGCTTTCGCTCGCGCCGGCCGACACGTCGGTTACGAAAACGGAGACGGCATTGGAACCGCTGGACTGCGCGAATGCTAATGCGGAGAGGAGCAGCAAAGCCGCCCCAACAACGAATGGTTTCTGCACGATTTGCCCCCCGGGTCAATATCGATGACTGCGACACCGATACGAAGGCAAATCGCAAACTGTCCAGCGGTGGCGGACGCGAGCGTCCGAGGTCCCTAGAAGCGGAAGCTCAATCCCACCGAGCCGCTGAACGCGGTGTCGCCGAGGGCTGAATTGCTGTTCCCGACGATTTGCTTGGCGTCGAAACGCAATCCGAGGTTCGGACGGAACTGGAACGTGACTCCACCGGAAATCTCGGGATCGACAGTGCGTGTGCTGATTCGACGGTCGCCCAACGGGCCGCCGGTGTAGACGAATGTATTGTTCAGGTATCGCACGCCCGCGCCCACATACGGCTTCCAGCGGCTGCCGGTGAGGAAGTGGTAGGAGACGTTGGCGTCGATCGGATAGAGCGTGTCGGCATAGGAACGATACGTTGCCGGGCCGGGCACGCTGAAGGTGGACACATAGCGCTGAATCCGCTGACTCGTCACCGAGACTTCGCCGGAGAGGTACTTGTTGAACATGTGATTGAACGCCATGCCATAGCTGGCGTCGACGTCCGTCCCGCTCTGACTGGTATGGGAAATCGAAAGGTCCGAGACGAAGACGGAAACGGTGTTGGAATGACTGTTCTGTTGCGCGAACGCCGACGCGACGACGAACAACAGCGACACAGCAACGACGATGGATCTCCGCATGATTCACCTCCGGTCGATAGGTCTATACACCCTTCGACGGTGGAAGTGCGGGCACGTTACAACCTGTCACAGTGATCCGTGACGATCGCTACATCCGCTCCACGATCATCGCCGCCGCCTCGCCGCCTCCGATGCAGATCGCGGCCATGCCGCGCTTCTTGTTCTGCGTCTCCAGAGCGTGCAGCAGCGTGACCAGAATGCGCGCGCCGCTGGAGCCGATCGGATGTCCGAGGGCCACCGCACCGCCGTAGACGTTCATCTTCTCGTGCGGGATGTTCGCGTCCTTCATCGCCGCCATCGCCACCACCGCGAATGCCTCATTGATCTCGAACAGGTCGATGTCGCCGATTGTCATACCGGCCCGTTTCAACGCGATCTCGATCGCTTTCGCCGGCGCGGTGGTGAACCACTCCGGCTCCTGCGCCGACGTGGCGTGGGCGATGATGCGCGCCATCGGCTTGCGGCCGTTCTTTGCCGCCCAATCGGCCGAGGTGACGACCAGCGCCGCCGCGCCATCGTTGATCTTCGATGCGTTTGCGGCCGTCACCGTGCCGCCATCCCTCTGAAAGGCCGGCTTCCGCGAGGACATCTTGTCGAGCGGCGCTGCGAACGGCTCCTCATCGTCGACGATCACCGATGAGCCTTTCTTCGAAGGCACTTCGACGACGGCGATCTCTTTCTTGAATTTGCCGGTCTGCACCGCGTCCTGCGCCCGGCGATACGACTCGCGCGTGAACTCGTCCTGCTCCTCGCGGGTGAAGTGATATTTCGCCGCGCAGAGCTCCGCGCAATTGCCCATGTGCTTGTCCCCGTACGGATCCCACAACCCGTCGTGGATCATGATGTCGATCATCTTGCCGTTGCCCATGCGATAGCCGGAGCGGGCCTGCGGAAGCGCGTACGGTGCGTTCGACATCGACTCCATTCCGCCGGCGATGGCAACGTCGTACTCATCGCAGCGGATGTCGTTGGCCGCGTACATCACCGCCTTCAGCCCCGAGCCGCAGACCTTGTTCACCGTCACCGCGCCCGAAGTGACCGGGATCCCGGCGCCGATGCCCGCCTGCCGCGCCGGCGCCTGACCGATGCCCGCCTGCAGCACGTTACCCATGATCACCTGCTCGATCTGATCGGCGGAAACGCCGGAGTTTTCGAGCGCGCACTTGATGGCGATCGAGCCGAGCTTCGGCGCGGCCATCGACGAGAGAGTTCCCTGGAACGACCCGATCGGCGTGCGAGCGCCGCCGAGGATGACGATGTCTTTCATGTTGTATGAGCTCCTTGAGATGACTGCGGCGCGAAGTTCTATCACTGCTACGTGTCCACGACCAGTGCGCACTCTTGACTGAGCCTTGGGCAACCAACGCTGCGGGCCGTGCCCGCGATATGATCCCCAACGCTTCAAAGGAGCCTTTCATGTCCATTTCCGCCATCACGGACCGGCGCGTCCACATCCAGCCCGGCGATGTCCACAACGTGCTCTCCCGGCACATGCTCGCCGACGGCTATGACGTCGTCATGGATCTCACCAAATCGAAAGGCTCGTGGCTTTTCGATGCCCGGCGCGGCCGCGCCGTTCTCGACTTTTTCACCAACTTCGCCTCCTGCCCCATCGGCTACAACCATCCCCGGCTCGACAATCCCGAGTTCCGCGATCGCATCGCCACCGCAGCCATCAACAAGCCGGCCAACTCCGACATCTACACGACCTACATGGCCGAGTTCGTCGAGACGTTCGCCCGTCTGGCGGTCCCGCCAACCCTGAACCAGCATATGTTTTTCATCGAAGGGGGCGCCCTCGGCATCGAGAATGCGCTGAAGGCGTCGATGGACTGGAAGATCCGCAAGAACGTTCGCAAGGGCCTCGGCGGCGAGCGCGGCACGCAGATCATGCACCTGCGCGAAGCCTTCCACGGCCGCACCGGCTACACGCTTTCGCTGACCAACACCGCCGATCCGCGCAAGACGCAGTACTTCCCGAAGTTCGACTGGCCGCGCATCGAGAATCCGAAGCTGCGCTTTCCGTCTGATGATGATGTCGAACAGCGCGAACAGGCCGCGATTGCACAAGCCAAACAGTTCCTCGCCGATCGCAAAGACGACATCGCCGCGTTCATCATGGAGCCGATCCAGGGCGAGGGCGGCGACAACCATTTCCGCCCCGAGTTCTTCCGCGCCGTGCGCCAGCTCTGCGACGAGAACGACATGCTGCTCATATTTGATGAAGTCCAGTCCGGCGTCGGCCTGACCGGAAAGATGTGGGCCTACCAGCACTACGGCGTCGAGCCCGACATGATCTGCTTCGGCAAGAAGACCCAGGTCTGTGGCTTCGCCGCCGGCCAGCGCCTCTTCGACATCGACGACAACGTCTTCGCCGTCAGCTCGCGCATCAACTCCACCTGGGGCGGCAATCTGACCGACATGGTCCGCTCGCAGCGCTACTTCGAAGTGATCGATGAGGAGGATCTGGTCGGCAACGCCGCCACCGTCGGCGCCTACTTCCTCAGCGAGTTGCAGCGCTTCAGCGAGGTCTTCCCGAATCTCGTCTCCAACGTCCGCGGCCGCGGCCTGATGTGCGCCTTCGACCTCCCCAGCGGCGACATCCGCGACGCCGCCCTCAACGCCTTCATGGCCAATGACGTGATGGTGCTCTCCTCCGGCCACCGCTCCGCGCGTTTCCGTCCGCCCCTGAATCTCTCGATGGATGAAGCAGCGGAGGGGATCAAGCGGATGGAGAAGGCGCTGCAGGAGCTGGCTTAAGGAGCGCTGGCGTCCCGCCGGCTGGCCCGGCGGCGTCTCGCCGCCGCGAACGCGCCGATGAACCGCGAACAACTCACCCGCGCCGACTGGCTGCTGATCGCCGCCTGCCTCGCCATCGCCGCGGTCTCGATCTTCGTCGTCCTCAACTGGTTCGGCGCCGCCTTCCCCGAGGCCTCGATCGAATTCCGTTACGACCGCGGATCGTCGCAGCAGATCGCCGATCGCGTACTCGCCGCGCAGCGCATCGACACCCGAGGAATGAAGCACAGCGCCACCTTCGACTCCGATGACGAGGCCCGCATCTTTCTCGAGCGCTCCCTCGGACTGAAGGCGACCAACGAGATTCTGAAACGCGACGTGCGCATCTGGTCGTGGTCGCACCGCTGGTTCAAGCCGCTGCAGGAAGAAGAAATCAACGTCAGCATCGCCCCGACGGGTGAAGTGACCGGCTTCAGCGATCGCATCCCTGAGGATCGCGCCATCGCGTCGCCGGACGTCGCCACCGCGAAGCGCATCGCCGAAGGGTTCCTCACCAGCATCAACGCCCTCAACGATCTCCAGCTCGTCGCGCAAAGCGAGCGGCGTTTACCGAAGCGAATGCAGCGCATCTTCACCTGGGATGCGCACACCATCCATCCCGCCGGCGCACCGTACCGAACCATCGTCACCGTCGACGGCGATCGCGTCAGCAGTTTTAGCCGGCGCGTCAAAGTCCCCGACGACTGGCAGCGCTCCTATCGCGAGCTGCGCTCGAAAAACCAGCTGGCCGGCAACGTCGACGTCGTCTTTCTGATCATCACCATGGTCTGCATCGTGGCGGTGTTCGTCATCCGCCTGCTGCGCGGCGATCTCCGGCTCCGCCTGCTCCTCGGCATCGGCATCGCCGCGGTGATTCTCGTCAGCGGCACGTCTCTCAACTCGTTCCCGAGCGCCTTGGCTGGCTACAACACCACCGAGTCGTATCCGGCGTTTCTGGCCAAGTTCGCCTTCGGTTCGGTCATTCAGGGCGTCGGCGTGGCCATGATGCTGGTCGTGGTCGTCGGCGCCGGCGAGGTGCTCTTCCGCGAACGGCTGCCGCATCAACTTTCCATCGCCCGCATCTGGAACCGCCGCGCGCTCACTTCGAAACGCGTTTTCCTCGCCTTCGTCCTCGGCTACACGCTGGTGGCCTTTTTCATGGGCTATCAGGTCGCCTTCTACCTGATCGCCGACAAGTTCGGGGCGTGGGCGCCGGCCGAGGTGCCGTATGACGACATGCTCAACACGGCATTTCCGTGGATCGCGGTGCTCTTCGCCGGATTTTTTCCCGCGCTCAGCGAAGAATTCATGTCGCGCGCCTTCTCCATCCCGTTTTTCGAGAAAGTGCTCCGGTCGCGCTGGGCTGCCATCATCGCCGCCGGCTTCATCTGGGGATTCGGCCACGCCACGTATCCGAATCAACCCTTCTACATCCGCGGCGTCGAAGTCGGCTGCGCCGGCGTGCTGATCGGATTCCTGATGATGCGCTTCGGCATCCTGCCGCTGCTCATCTGGCACTACACCGTCGACGCGCTCTACACGGCCATGCTGCTGCTGCG
>Ga0157378_10002619_pt1 | contig 16016 bp, 13 predicted proteins | sample M65metaG_FD_115309 | JGI IMG/M metagenome (GOLD analysis project Ga0157378, IMG submission 115309) | Miscanthus rhizosphere microbial communities from Kellogg Biological Station, Michigan, USA - M6-5 metaG | ecosystem: Host-associated > Plants > Roots > Rhizosphere > Soil | place: USA: Michigan...
CCTGCTCAAGCCGTCGCATTGCGCGACGTTGAAGACAGTGAAGCGCTTGAGGAACGGGATGGTGCGGGGCGCTTGGTTCCCCTCGGCGGCCTGCTCCTTCTCGTCCTCGGGCGTGAACCGGTCGGCATAGACGACGGTCACGCCGCGCTCGCCCTTGCGCACCGTCCCGCCCGCCTTCTGCGCCTGCGCGAAGGTCAGCCAATCCTGCGAGCGGTAGGCCCGCTCGATCACCGCACCCCACAGGATCAGCACGTTGATCCCGGAATAAGCGCGCCCCGAAACCGCATTGCGCGGCAGCCCGACGCCAGCCGCGACGCGCGTGTCCCACGGCTGCACCCATGGCAGCCGCCCCGCCGCCAGTTCTCCGACGATGCGCTGGGTGACCTCGTCATAGAGGCTGGTCCGCTCGGTCGGCGCAGGGCCGATCCCCGCCCCGCCGCGCACCGCACCGCGTGCCCCGACTTTGCCGCGCTCCGACTTGGACGATTGGAACGACTTGGTCTTACGCCGGTCGGAGCTTGCGGGCCGGTTCGAAGCTTGGGCCATGACGTGCCTCCTGCCACCATCCAAAAAACCACCCGCCCCCCCGGGAGCGGGGGTGGGCGGCAGCAGCGACCGGAGAGGCCCGCGACAGCGGGCCTGGCACCCAAGCCGACCCGCCTGCGGCGGGTCGCGCGCAGGGCCGTAACGGATGTGGAGGAGCCGGGCTTTGGCCCGGCTTGCCTGGCCCGCGCGCGGGCCTAGCAGGACGCGCCGCCCACTCCCGCTACCTCGGGGAGGCCCCACGACATCCAATCCGTCCGCCCCGGCGGCGGATTGGGCCGATCAGATCGATGACCCTTCGAACCGGTGACTTGGGTGTCTGTCCGGCAATCTGGTCATCGAGGAGAATGATCATGTCAGGGATGGCAGCGGATTTCGTGCGCGGGCACGGGCAGTTCATTTCGGCGCGGTTGAGCCGCGAGGCGCGCATCACGGCGCCCGCGATCTCAATCGGCATTTCGCGCACTGCAGCCTCTATCAGACGGCAAGCTTGCGCTCGCGACAAGTCGGCTTGCCACCCACGTTCGCACGGCGGACCAGCCGATCGATCCGCGGGCGTGGGCGCGAGCTGGTCGTCGCGAAAGTGACTCGATGGCGAAGGCTCGGCATCTTCAAGATCGAAGACGACCGATTTGAGGTCTGCTTCGATCCGGTTCTGCCCGGCGACATCAAGGGCAAACGCAAGCTGATCCGAATGCGACCCGGCAAATGGCGGCGCCGCCACTCTTACGAAAACACCCAACCGACCGGTCCGAAACGTCCCACGTGACCGATTGCACGACAATGGGATCGCGCCCGCCGGACGTGGTTTCCACCCGCCGAACCACCGATCCGGCAGAACCGTTATCTGATCGCCACCTCGGACAAGACCGAGACCGGCAGAGTCCCGGTGAAGCGAAGCGGATCGAGCGGGGCCGCATCAGAGGTGCGAACGTCGGGCACCGAAAGAACGCGAAAACGCTGACGCGTCGAGACGAAATATGCCAGTTCGGCGATAGTTCCGCTTGCCCGCCGACCGCCGAACGGCTCGGAAAGAGCAACGCCAAGGGGTGATTTACATGACAGAAATCAAGACAGCGGCCCTCGATGCCGTACTGGATGATCTGCGGCGGGCGCTGCGCCGCTGCGACGACGAAGACATTGGCCTCCGAGCGGCAGTTCATATCGACCTGGCCATCCATTTTCTGGACCGCGAGCGATCCGGCAAACCCCAGAGGCGCAAGTTTCCGTCCGCGAAGGGTGTGCAGAATCTGCTCATAGCCGCAGCGGTCGCCGGAATTGCTCCGTCGGCAGAATCCCTGTTCTGGTTCGCGTGAATTGCAAACAACCATATAGTTGCCCGGCAGCAACTCGGGCGGCGAACCGGCGGCCTGGTCGATGATGCTTGGTGGATCGGGCCTGGTGGGCGGCCTGTGGCGTAGCCGCGCCACTCGTTTTCGATAGAGCCTTCTAATCACCGGCCTCGCCGAACCACCAACTTCTTATGGCGACAACTTACCCTTCCGAACATTGGGCCCGCGGTCGGCGCTGCTGGCCTGGTTGCTCCGCGGCGCTGGCCGCTCTCGCATCAGTCCGCGGTAGCCGCCCGTCGCGAGCCGACGGGCCTCGCGCACCAGGCGTCGCACGCGCGATCGAAGTGAATCCCCCTCGACCGCGTCCGGCTCCGCCGGATCCCGCCCGAACAGTACGCGCGCTATTTCGCGTTGCGTCGCGCCCGCCGCGACCGCGTCGTGGACCCTGAGCGCGAGCATCCACCGCTCGATCCGCCGCTCGCGCGGGTAGAGCGACACAGAAAATCGACGCCGCCGGTAGAGATCGACCAGGCGGTGCAACGGCAGCAATTTGGGTTCGAGCGTCGCGATGCCCCGCAGTCGATAGTGGAGCAGTACCGGCGCGTCGGACGAGAGGCTACCGCACTGAACATCTATCCGGATATGATGCCAGCCGTCCGACAGGACCGCATGCTCCCCCGCCTCGTCGATTACGAGCGTCAACCAGGGACGCAGCGCGGCCATGTCTACCGCGTCCGGATGGACTGCCGGCACCGGCATAGCATCGACGATCAGCGCGCCGGGATCGAGCTCGGCCTGCCAAAGGATCCGCGCTTCCGGGGCGGCGATGTCCGGATGCTCGGCGAAAATGAATCCCCCATTGGATCGGGTCGCGCTCGGAAAGAACGACAGCGTGCCCACGGGTCGCCGTGCTCGCACGCGCATGCCATGCGATATAGTCCGGGTCGCGCCGTAGCCATTCCCACATCATGCCGGCGCGATCGATCCCGCGCAGGCGCGCATAGGGCCCCGGGTCGCGCCAATCCTGGGCGATTGCACGGCGCGTCACCGCCCGGTCTCGCGAATCTGCGGATAAACCGGTCCTGACCGACGCTGCCGTCGTCGCCCGATTATATGCGCCATATCTGTCCTATATAAACTTGACTGATTTGGCGCCGCAGCCACTCTTGATCCTGTCTCTTGTCCCGTTCCGTAACGGTGTGAGAAGCCGGTACGGAGCCCGAATAGTGAAAGGGCGATCGCGGGGTTCACGGCGGCTTGAGAGGTCGCCCGCGATCGAGTTGGCTCCCAATGGGGATCCTGCCACTGGATCAGCTCACCGAGCTGATCGATGGCGTCGCCAGTGCGGACGATCTGATGGTAGCGATGATTGGGCTCTGCGCGACGCTCGGCGCCCGCTGTTTCGCGATCACCCACCATGTCGATGTCGCGCGGGAAACGCACCCGATGCGACTGCACAATTATCCCGACCGGTGGGCGGAATTCTACGACATCAACGCGCTCGGCCTGTCCGATCCGGTCCATCGCGCGAGCCACAAGACCAGCATCGGCTTTCGCTGGTCGCGCATGCCGGCCATGATCCCGCTGACCGCAAGTGATCTCAAGGTGCTTGAGCTCGGACGGGAACAGGGGATCGGCGATGGCTTCACCGTTCCGGCCAATGTGCCGGGCGAGGCGCGCGGCTCCTGTTCCTTCGCCAATGAAGCCGGCACCTCGCTCGCCGATGAGATGTTGCCGGCGGCACAACTTGCCGGCGCGTTTGCGTTCGAGACCGCGCGCCGCCTGTGGCGCGTGCGCACGCTCGATACCGAGGAGCAGCCGGTCCTGACCGACCGCCAGCGCGACTGCGTGCTGCTCGCGGCGCGGGGCAAGACCGATGGCGAAATCGCGCAGCTGCTCAGTGTCAGCGCGGAGACCGTCGCGGTCCATATCAAGAATGCCTGCGAACGCTACGGCGTTTACAAACGGTCATCGCTGATGATCCGGACCCTGTTCGACGGGACCTTCACTTTCAGCGATATCTTCCGGCGGTGATATAACCCTTTTCCGGTACAGACGGGCTTCCGCTTTTCCCGGACTCTTGGCGCCTCAGCATCGAGGGAGCAGGAGCCAATGTTGCACATAGCGGGATCGGTCGCGGCGGACATGCCGGCGGGCGTGATGCGGGCCATGTTTGCGGCGCGCAAGAAGGTGTTCGTCGATCTGTTGAAGTGGGACGTTCCGGTTCTCGCCGCCGAATTTGAAGTCGATCAGTTCGACGGCCAGCATGCGCACTATCTCGTGCTCGCCAATGAGGACGGGGCGCATTTGGGATCGGCACGCCTGCTCCCGACGCTGCGCCCGCACATTCTCGACAGCCTCTATCCCGATTTGTGCGAACGCCCGGTGCCGCGCGATGCCAATATCTTCGAAATCACGAGGTTTTGCCTGGACCGGTCACTATCGGCGCGCGATCGCCGGGTGGTGCGCGATACCTTGGTGGTGGCGCTCGCCGAACATGCGCTCGCCAATGGCATCACGGCCTATACCGCCATCGCGGAAATAAGGTGGTTCCAGCAGATCCTGAGCTTCGGCTGGCACTGCCAGCCGCTCGGCCTTCCCGGTCCCCACGGCGGCAAGCTGCTCGCGGCGCTGCGGATCGAGATCGGCGCCGACACGCCTGCCCTGCTGGCTCAGGCGGGGATCGCGGCGCTTCCGACCCTGATCGGCGCCGATCGCGCGGCTGCGTGACGCAAAATGGAGGAGGCAGTGATGACCGCACTTTCATCGCGGATCGAGCATTGGACAACCAAGCTGGTCACGGATGGCTTTTGCATCATCCCCGACGCGCTGCCGCCCACGGCGATCGAGACATTGGACGCGGACGTGGCACGGCGGTTCGAGGAAACGCCATTCTGCGAAGGCAGCTTCTACGGCGCGCGCACCAAACGCTTCGGCCGTCTGCTGGCGCGGTCGGACCATGCGGCCCCGCTCGTGCAGCACGAGATGATCCTCGGTGTCGTCGAACGGGTCCTCGGTGCCTGGTGCGACACGATCCAGCTCAATGTCACGCAGGCGATCGCCGTCCACCCCGGGGCGCCGTCACAATTGCCGCATCGCGATCAAGATATGTGGGGTGGGCCGACCGGCCAGATCGAATATCTGGTGAACGTGATCTGGCCCTTGAACGCGTTCACGGCCGAGAATGGCGCAACCCTGATCTGGCCGCGCAGTCATGGACCCGCCGCGCACGAGCCGGATCCGTGTTGCGAGCCGGTCGCGGCAGCGATGCAACCGGGTTCCGCGCTGATCTTTCTCGGCTCGACGCTCCATGGCGCCGGCGCCAATCTGACCCAAGGCGTCCGGCGCGGGCTGGTGGTCGGCTATTCGCTCGGTTGGCTTAAACCCTATGAAAATCAGTGGCTGGCTTATCCGCCGGCGATCGCACGCGGCTTCCCACCCTCGCTGGCAGCGTTGGTCGGCTACCGCCAGCACCGGCCCAATCTCGGCAATTATGAAGGGCAATGCCCGTCGATCCTGCTCGAAGGCGACGGCGATCGGCCGCTCGCCGCGATCGATGCGCTGCGTCCGGATCAGGAGGCGCTCATCGCGGACTTTGTCGAGCGCCAAACCTGCGCGCCATGAATTCGGGTCAGACCTCCGAACGCGTCTATCTCGCGGTCAAAGACCGGCTGTTGAGCGGCGTCTATCGTCCTGGCGAGCGGCTTGAACCGGCGCTGCTCGCCCAAACGGTGTCAAGCAGCGCCACGCCGGTGCGCGAAGCGCTGAACGTGATGATGGGCGAGCAATTGCTGGAAAGCCGACCGGGGGGTGGTTTCCATCTTCCCGCGATCGACCAGCCGGGCTTGAGCGACCTCTATAACTGGAACGCCGCAGTGCTTGGATTTGCGATCAAGCTTTGGCCGCGCAGTGCCGCGTTCCGCCGGGAGACATTGTTCCAAACCGGCGTCGAACCAATCCGCCGCCTGTTCGCCGGCCTCGCCGCGATGTCACCCAATCTCGAGCATGCGAACGCCATCGAGAGGCTTTCAGACCGTCTGCAGGCCGTGCGGATCGCTGAGATCGATGTGCTGGGCGATCCGGAGCCCGAATTGGATACCATCGCGCATGCGGCCGAAGCCGCCGACCGGGTGACGGTGCAGCGACTGGTCGCTGCCTTTCATCGCAGAAGGGTTCGGCAGACTGCGGCGACGATACGGGTGCTATACCGGCGTTCGTGATTGGCGGTCGGGATCGAGCCTCACTTCTGACAGGCGCCGAGCGTGGCGTTGCGGCGGCCAATGGCGACGGTTGGGGATGACATCGACACGCCCAACTATCAAGATTTACGGCGCTGCGCCGGAAGCATTCAGCGGCCGCTACAGCCCGGCCGAATGCACCAGTGCGAAAAAACGCGTCACGCGCAGCCCCGATCCTGCTCGCATTCCGACCAGCTATTTGGAGCGCCAGAACCTCACGATCCGGATGCACATGGGCCGCTTCACGCGTCTGACTAACGTCTTCTCCAAAACGGTCGAGAACACGGGCCTACGCGGTCGCGCTCCACATGATGTATTACAACTTCGCTCGCACTCACTCGAAGCTCCGCACGTCACTGGCGATGGCGGCCGGTGTTTCGGATCGACTTTGGGAGATTGCAGATATTGCTAAGTTGGTGGAGGATGCGGAAGCGACACCCGCCAAGCGCGGCCCCTATAAAAAGGCGTGAGTGAGTGCCATGCACGAAACGCAGTATCCGATCATCGCCGCCAGACGACAAAGTTATGATACGCTTCTTTGGCAAGTTCCAGCACTCGGAATTGCAGCGCAAAGCTTTTTGTTCTCGGCAGCATTAAGCAAGGACGCCTCAAAACCGCTATCTGTTTGTTTATGGATGCTGTCCGCCACAATCGGCTTTGCCGTAGTTTTTCTGTTTCGTAGGCTCCGCTTAAATGAGGTGGCCGATGCCAAAATTCTCGAAGAATATGAAACGGCTAATGCAGAAAAAGGGTTCTTGGTAGCCCATGGAAAGAAGCGCGTGGCCGGCTGGAGCGCATATTGGGTTTGGATGCTTCTTCTTAGTGGTTTCGTCGCTCTTGAGGCGGGCGGCGCGATAGTGACGCTTTGTAAGATTTCAAACTGACTCACTGCTGCAAGCTCGGGGTCATGGTCGTGATAATAGCTCCGGCTCACTCGTCGAATTTCATTGAACCAAATGCCGCTAATATCGAGAGACGAGAAGCGCACGGCCCTTGCGGCCTACCATCACGGCAATGTACGAAAGTAGCCGGGAAACATTCGCTGAATATTGTTCGTATAAAGTTCGAATAGCCGGAGTCCGCGCTTATCGTCCCAAGTACCGCGATGATGCGGCAAGCATGGAGACGTAAGATGGAACATATTGATGTGATCGACCTCGGCGAAGCCAGCGTCCAGACCAAGGGCCCGGCTGGCCCGATCAACGACGCCAAGCTCGGCCAGTTCGTGCCGGGTCTCAGCGACGACTGAGCGGGTGGAGGCGCGGGGCCTGTCGCTTCGGGCCACGCGCCTCTTCCGCGATGCGCGACAACATTCGGGATATAGGCGCGGTATAAAGTTCGAATAGAGATCCGCCATCCCTATCGTCCGACGTCGCCGCAGCTTCGCGGCGAAAGGAAACCGGACATGAAACGCCATCGCGACATTCTCCAGGTCGGCCTAGCGACAACCCTGACCAAAGGCCTAGGCGGGCCGATCGCAGATACCCGTTTGGGGCAAATGCTGCCCGACCTTGGACGCGACTGACCTCACGGCGCGCGGTCTTCAGGCCGCGCGCCGGACAGGCGAGCCTTTCAGATGGCCTATCAATTGAGACCGGGCGTGAGCTTTTGCACGGTGGCCGGGCGCTGCATCTTCCTCGACGTTCCCAATGACCGTTATTTCGCGCTCGCGACGGATGTGGAATCGAGCTTCCTCAAGCTTCTCAGCGGCGAGCCTCTCGGTGCCGCGGACTATCTTGCACTCAAGCGGATTGCAGCGACTGGCCCGCTGGAATGGTGCGATGATGTCCAGCCGATCTTGCAGGGTCCGGAAGCGCCGGCCGCCGTGGGGTCGCTGATCGATCCGATTGTGGAGCGCGCCGGCACCACCGAGACGGTTCTCGCTCTGTGGCACCTCACGTCCGCCGTCCGCAGACTCCGTCGCGCTGGGCTGGCCGGTGCGCTACGCGCCTTTTCGGCGCGAAAGCAGGCGGCGCGGGGTGGCCTATCACAGGAGCAGGCGGGCGCCGTCGCTGCCGCTTTCTCAGCGGCGAGCGCCTATTCGACCGCGCTCGACCAATGCCTGCCCCGATCGCTCGCCGCCGCGAGCCGGCTGGCTTCGCTCGGCGGATCGCCGGCTCTGATCATCGGGGTGAAGTTGCAGCCGTTCCAAGCGCATTGCTGGGCGCAATGCGACGGCCGCCTCATCAACGAACGGTGCGAGGTCGCGCGAATGTTCACGCCGATCCTGGTGCTATGAGCGCGCGCTATCTCATCGTCGCGGCAAGCGACGAGGAGCAGCGCACCCGGTTTCGCGCCCGGGCGGTCGAGCAGGAATTGGTCTGCGCCTTCGACAAGGCCGGCCTGCTGGTGGTCGCGACGCCGGACTGCGCATGGCTTTCGGTCGGCGATGCCGGTGTTGTCCTGGGCCAGATCTTCACGCCGCGCCACGAAGGCGCCCTGACGGATTTGGCGCCAGAGACGGCGGACGCCGTCGCAACGTCGCGCGGCGGTCATCTCTGCGAACTTCACTGGGGCAGCTATGTCGTGGCGCTCGCCACTTCCAGCGGCGAAGCGATCCTGATGCGCGCGCCTCTTGGCGACCTGCCATGCCTCTATGCGCGATGTGATGGCGCCATCGTCGCGGCCTCGGATGTTGCGATGCTGGGCTTGTTCGACCTCTACAGGCCGCGCGTCGATTTCGACGCTTTGACGCGCCACCTGATCGCGAGTGATCTCCGCCGCAACGATACCTGCCTCGCAAATTTGTGGGAGTTGCGCGGCGGCCAGCGGCTGGTGATCGGGCCCGACAGCCAGACACGGCTGGAAACAGAGTGGACGCCGTGGCGCTTTGCCGCCGGGCCGATGCAGATCGAGGACCAGGACGAATGCGACCGCAGGTTGAGGAATGCCGTCCGCTATGTCGTGCGCACGCGAGGCTCGGCCTTGTCTCCGGCTTTGCTGCTTCTGTCTGGGGGCCTGGATTCGTCGATCGTGGCCGCGTGCCTTGCGGAAGGCGGCGTTTCATTCTCCGCGCTCACGATTTTCACCAGCAACCCGACCGGCGACGAACGCGATTATGCCAAGCGCGCCGCCGCTCGAGCGGGCTGTATCTTGGAGGAACGGACCAGCGATCTTGAGAACATCGTGATCGACCGGTCCCCGTCGACCAATCTCCCTCGACCGGTCCGTCGCTCGTTCGAACAGGACACGATCGCGCATGCCGCGCACCTGGCGGGGCTGGTCGGCGCGGCGGCAATCCTCGACGGCGGTGGAGGCGACAATGTGTTCGGGTCACTGCAATCGGTCGCGCCGCTCGTCGACAGTCTCAGAACCGACGGACTGTTCAGCGGCGCGTTCCGCCGGCTGGCGCGGGACATCTCGGCGCTGACTGAAACCAGCCTATTGAAAGTTGCCTGGCGTGCCCTCCAACGGTCACGACGCGCCTCCCAGAATTATCGCTGGTCTGCCGATCTGCGGTTGCTCGCACCACGCGCGACCGGGAGCGTCGCAACCGCGCTTGAGCATCCGTGGCTCGACATGCCTGCCGACGTATTGCCCGGCCGGGCGGCGCACCTGGCGGTGCTGATAGCGGCGCAGGGCCTGGTCGAAGACAGCGATCCGCAGGCCTCTGTCGCGTCTTGTTCAATTCTCGTCGCACAGCCGATCGTCGAAACCTGCCTGCGCATACCGAGCCGCTACTGGTTCGAGCGCGGCAACAACCGCGCGGTAGCCCGGCGCGCCTTCGAGCCCGTGCTTCCGCCTGAAATAGCCTGGCGCCGGAGCAAGGGGACGCCCGACTCGTTCGTCGTCGAGATTTTCGAGGCGCATAAGCCGTTCATCCGCGAAATGCTGCTGTCCGGTCTGCTCGCCGAACGCCAGGTGATCGACGTGGACGAAGCCCGAGGGATCCTCGACGATCCGCGCCCCACCGTCGGTCACGATTACACGCGCATCATGCAATTGTTCGATGCCGAGATGTGGGCGCGCAGCTGGAGCGCCTGCTAGCGACGGGCTGTGACCTTCGCAGCCTGCATCTCGTCGCGCAGGATTTCCCACCGGACATATTGCGCGCGCTTGGCGGGATCAGGATCTTCATGCCCCTTGAGCCAGAAGTCGAACCAGTCGACGTTGCGGCGATAGAGAGTTAGCCGGTGCGCTGGCTGCCACTTGTTATGATATTCGTCCGGATAGACGTACATCTCCACCGCTTTTCCGGCTTCGCGAAGGGCCGTGAACGTCTCGAGCGCGCCCAGATATTCACGGTCGGCCAGTTGCATCAACAAGGGGACATTGAGCTCGCGCGCGCTGACGCCGAGCGCAAGCGGCTTCCAGAATGTGCGATCGTCGTCGATCAGCGGCGGGTAGCCGTGTACCCGGCGCACATAATCGTGCCAGGCCGGGCCGCCATAGGCCATGATCGACGTGGGTTCTTCACAGCAGGTGCTCGTTACCGCCGCCGCGAAACGGTGGCTGTTGAGCAACGCATATTGGACGGTCGTCGCACCGTCGCTCAGGCCGGTGATCCCGACTTTCGTCGGATCGACGACACCCCGCGCGATAGCCAAATCCACCGCCTTCAGGATTGCGGACAGAATGCTGCTTCGCTCCGCCCAACCAGCACGGCCCGCGGCATTGACGTCATCCCAAGTCCCGATGTTCGACATCGCCGTCGCGACGTGCGGCGGCCGCTGGAAGCTCAGCACCGCGAAGCCGTTGGCCGCGAAAAGATAGATTGGATACTCATCGCCGACCCCACCGCGCAGGAACCCGCGGCTGAAATAATTGACCACAATTAGCGGCAGTCTGGCTTTGCCATCATATCCGGGCGGGACGACGAGATCACCCCAGGCCGGCAGGCCCCGGTCATTCAGCACGCGCAGTCGCTCGACCTGGCCGAGCCTGATCGACCGGAATTCCGGATTGGGATCGAACAGCGGCCGTGAACCACCATCTCTCAGACCGACGGTTACGATGCGGCGCGGCGTCCTCGCATTTTCTCGGAGGCACAGGATCGCTCTTCCATTCCGGATACATCCCGATAGTGCGTCGCCGGTCACGAGCAGGCGCCTCGCCGCGTGCGCACCGGGACGCCATCGATAGAGGCCTGTGAACTCGCCGTTCCAGCCCTCACGCTTGAGGAACGCGACCTCGCCCTCGTCCCACCAGAGATAGAGAATGCGGCCGTGGCAGGCTGCAAGCGCGCAGGGCTGGCGGGTGCCGTCCGGTTGCGCAACCCAAAGCTGGTTCGGGCTCAAGGGATTGATGCCGTCACGCTCGGTCCAGGCGCGCCAGCCGTGCGGATCGACCTGCGCGCGCTCGATGGGATATCCCGGCGCATAGTCCGTGGGCAGCCACGTCTGCTCGATCGCAGAAGCCAGCCTCGTCGCGCCCTTTGCGAGCTCGAGCACCGAGGCGACGAGCGGAACGTCGTCCGCGCGCAAGTTGGGGCGGACACCGAGATCGGGCAGCGCGCGGTCATCGTAGATGAAACCCGACCGGGCCTCGCGATCGAGCGCCGCTTCCCCGCTCACGACCGCGGGCCGGCTCGTATAGACGATGCGCGCTCCATCGGGCGACCAGGCGAAGGATTCCACATCGACCGGCAAGCGCAGGAGCAGTTCAGCGCCCCCGCCATCGGTTCGGGCCCGCCACAATTCGGCGACCCCACCGACCCTTTTGAGGTAGGCGACCCAGCGGCCGTCAGGAGACCATGCGGGAATGGCCACATCGGGGTAGCCTGAACGCATGAAGATTCCGCGATAGACACCCTTGCCGATCGGCAACTCGCCGCCCTGGTCGATAGTCCTCGGCACCGGCCCGCCGGTGGTTGGCAGCACCACGAGCGCGCGACACACCCGATTGGTCTGCGGATCACCGCGCGTGATCACAAAGGCGAGCTGCGTCCGGTCGGGCGACAAAGCGAGCGGGCTGGCCTCATCGGCTTCGGCGTCGGGATGCCCGATGTCGCGGAGCCGGACGAGATCGTCGGCGGTGATGTCGCGCACCGCGCCTGCGGTTTGCGCCGGCGGCAGCAGGCCATCGCATTCCGCCGCCGCCGGCGCGGCGGCGAGTAGGGTGCTCGCCGCCAGGAGAAAGGGAAAGGGCTGCCCTACCATTTGCGCGCAACCGTCACGCTCACCACGCGCCCGAAGGGGGAATAGTTGGTCGAGTCGTAGGGTGTGTCGTAGAACAAGCTTGTCGTGATCACCGCGGGTTTTGCGTTGAAGGCATTCTGCACCGACAGCGTGAGGTCCAGGCCGTCGAGCACGCCGCGTCCGAGCGGACGCTGGAGGCGGAGTGTCAGATCGACCGGCGTCATGCCGCGAATGCGGACCGGTACGGCGGAGCGGGCGTCGCGAACCGGGCCGATATAGGTCGCGTCAGCCGAAAGGGTCAGGCCGCCCTGCTTCCAGCTGGCCGAACCGTAACCCCTGAAATGCGGCGGATTGAAGATCGCGCCCGCGAGCATAGTCAGCGGCAGGCCGGCAGCGATGCGTTGGTCGCTCCGAAGATAACTGGCGTCGCCCGTGAGCGATAGCGTGCCGGTCCCGATCGTGCCCGAATAGCTGGCGAGCAGGTCGAGTCCGTGGATATGCTGCTCGCCCGCATTGACGCTGCTATCGTCGATCAGCGCGACGACCTTGGACGGATCATATCCGGCTCCCCCGGTGATATCGATGAAGCTGCCGGCGCTCTGCGTGAACGCGCTCTGCGCCGCTGCCGTGGGGTCGATGGTGATCCGACTGGCATTGACGGGATCGCTGAGCGCGGTTGCGAAGGACTGGATCGGGGTCACGACCCGGTTGGTGTAATGGACCGCGAAATAGGTGAGCGCGAGATCCAGGCCCTGGGCCGCACGCGGATGAGCATCCAGCGTCGTCGACCAGTTCGAGGATCGTTCCGGCTTCAGCTGAGAATTCCCGCCGGTGAGCAGGATCGCGGTCGATCCGGCAGGAAAAGTCCCACCCCCGACGCTGCCCGCGCCGATCAAATAGGACGCCCGAGGCGTATATTGCTCGTACAAGGTCGGCGCGCGAAACGAGCGCCCCCAGCTGCCCTTGATGTCGAAATCGCGCGTGGGCGACAGGATCAGTCCCAATTTGGGGGTCGTGACCGCGTCGATGCCGGGATAGCGCTCGTAGCGCAGCGCCGCGCTCCCGATGAGGAAAGTCGTCGCTCCACCATCGCGCGCGCCGAGCAGCGGCAGGCTCAATTCGCCAAACGCATAGTCGCTGCGCTGCGCCCGGTGGATATTTTGCGCGGTGTTGCTGGTGACGCGTTCGAAACCGTTGCGGCGATAGCCGGCACCGATCGCAAGCTTGGCAGTGCGCTCGCCAATGTCGAACAGCGGGCCGTTGCCCGACAATTCGACGTTTTCGGCACGATTGCGATAAAAGCCGCTGCCCGCATCGGAACCGACCGCACCCTCATAATCGGTACCGCCGTAATTGACCTTGTCCTGGCCATATGTCCCGGCCAGCGTCGCCTCCCAGCCGGCGAGGCCTGACCAGGTCAAAGCGGGCGCGACACCGAAGGATTGCGCGACGGAGAAGGAATCGGATCGGCTGACCGAGAGGTCACCGGCAAAATTCAGCGGATAGGACTGGTTCTCCCATCTCTTGTCGAACAGGCCGTCGATGCTGAGCGAGAAATCGGCGCCAAGATCCTGATGAAAAATTGCGGCGGCGTTGTGATGGCGCAGTTCCGGATAGATTGTGAGACCCGGCCGGCTCGCGCCATAGCTCCGCTGATCCGTGGTAATCCGCGAATTCGACCCATATTCATAGGCCAGCAGAAGGCCGCCGCCATCCCAGGTCCGTCCGCCGGTGACGCTATATTGCTGCTCGAAATTGCCCCCGTCGGTCGAGCCGCCAAGCCGAGCGCTCGCCTCGAGGCCGTCCAGATCGCGGCGCAGCACCACATTCACGACGCCCGCCACGGCATCCGATCCGAACAACGCTGACGATCCATCGGGCACAACGTCGATGCGCGCGATCGCGTTGAACGGAATCGCCGAGATATCGACGCTTTGATGCGCGGCGCTGTAGCTGACGCGGCGGCCGTCGAGCAGCGTCAGCGTGGCGTCACTGCCAAGACCGCGAAGGTTTACCGATGAGCCGCCGCCAATATCCTCGCCGCCGGTGGCCGGCACGTTGAAGCCGACGCCGGGATTCTGCCCACCCCCGAAATTCTGCGGCAGGGCGCGCAGCGCATCGGCGACGGTCGACTTGCCGGTGTCGAGGAGCGCACTGCGGTCAAGCTTGATCACTTCGGAAGAAACAGGCGCGCCGCGAATTCGGCTGCCGGTGATGACGATGTCGGAATCCGCTAAGGTGGTTGAACCATCCTCCGCAGTGCCACCGTCAGCGCGTTCGATCGCGAACGCGCTTCCGATCGCACGCGCCCGCAAACCGGATCCGACCAGCAACGCCGCGACCGCTTCCTCGGCGGTGAAATTGCCCTCGAGGGCCGGCGCAACCTTGCGAGTCACCAGCTCAGCCGAACCGCCGATGCTGCGCCCCGTGGCGACCGCGACGGCGCGCAGCGACGCGGCCATCGGCTGGGAAGGAAGGTGGAAGGAAAAGCGGGAATTCGTTTGTGCCGCGGCGGGCGTGGCTCCGACCGCAACCGCCAATGCGCCGGTCGAAAGCGATGCTGCGAAGATGAATGAACCAACTGTCCCCATGGTGGGCCTCCCCTGCCGAGGCTCCAACACGGGCCTCTTTTGGGGACTTCGAGTTCGCGGGGAACCTCTACCCTGGGATTATTTTTGCACGTCCTCCTTCGCGCCGAGGACGATGTCGCCGCGGCCGTCGCGCGAAAGTGCCAGATCGTAGGAAGCCGCGAGCATCTGCGCGACGGCGGCTGGGTCATGGATCGCCAACGTGCCGGTGTATCGCGCGCCGGCGGCTGATGGGTCGGCCAGAACGATCCGGGTCGCTCCGGTGCGATTGACGGCGGCAATCACGTCTTCGAGCGATTCGTCGTTGAACGAATGCATCTCCATCGGCCAACCTGTGTCATCTGGGTTTATAGACGAGGACGGGCCTGGAGCCGCATGATCGTGGATGAACATGCTCTGCCCCGGCGCGAGCATGCGCCTGGATTCCCGCAGGCCGTTGGCCTGGTCCCCTGATGTCCGAACTTCGACCGATCCGCGCAGGAGGGATATTGTCAAGCCGCCGTGATGGAGGGCCACATCAAAGAGCGTACCATGCGCGATCACCAGACTGGCACCGGCCGCGACAATGAAGGGTCGCGTCATGTCGTGCGCAACGTCGAAACGGGCCCGGCCTTTTACCAGCGCGACGCGCCGTTCGCTGCCCGAATAGGCAACCCGGATCGCACTCATTGTGTCGAGCGTCACCTGGGTGCCGTCCGGCAAGGCCACGGGCCGGATTTCCCCGACCCGGCTGGCAATCTCGGTCGTCGGCGCACCGAGCAGCCCGAGACGATAGCATCCGGCTCCGGCGAGAATGACCGCGAGGAAAGCCGCCGCAGCTGCAATGATATAGCGGGGGCCCCTTCCCCGCCGGCCGGTCAGACGCGCCCGCATCCGGCCGACGGGCGTGAGTGCCGCGGTACCCATCTTGTCCCAATTGTCGAGAAGAGCGTCATAGACCCCGGCGTGTCGGGGATCGTCGGCATACCAGTCTTCAAACGCGGCTTCCTCGCTCGCGTTGGGGCCGGACCGTAGCTTCGCCAACCAGGCGACCGCCTCCTCGCGCACAGCCTCGTCGCTGCGGCCAGGCCTCGCGTTCGCGGACATCAACGTGCGTTCAGCGCGCGGTCGAGATGGTTTATGGCTTTAGACATGTGCCACTCGATGCCCTTTATGCTGAGTCCGGTGAGTTTGGCGATGTCCTTATAGCTGTGGCCGTCCACGCGGTGTGCGAGGAATATGGCGCGCGTCTTCGGACTCAGCCGCATCAACGCGGTCTGGACGCGATTGAGCAGATCG
>Ga0157378_10002621_pt1 | contig 16012 bp, 11 predicted proteins | sample M65metaG_FD_115309 | JGI IMG/M metagenome (GOLD analysis project Ga0157378, IMG submission 115309) | Miscanthus rhizosphere microbial communities from Kellogg Biological Station, Michigan, USA - M6-5 metaG | ecosystem: Host-associated > Plants > Roots > Rhizosphere > Soil | place: USA: Michigan...
ATCGATGCTCGTCGTGTACGTTCCGGTCTGTGTGCCGTAAGAAAGAATGTACCCGGCGATGTCCTGTTCAGGACTCGGATCCCATTCGGCGACGACGGTGGTCGCATGGACCGGCGACGCGGTGACGAGAAGCCATCCGAAGACGATGGCGGCAATGCGCGCAGAGACACACGTGAAGTAACCGTGAATGGTCGCCGTCATGATGAGTTGTGAACCCGGCGGGGCGGATGTGCGGCACCGTCGAGGCGACGGCGGCGTTTGCAAAAGCGCGTCCACTCCAACTCATGCGTGATCGGAGCAATGAATGTGCGGGCTGACCCGAATGACGGGGCTGGCGCCGGGGATCCGACGCGAACATTTTCACGCAGGAATTACGCAGTTGCGGTTGAGCACCCGCTTCTACGTGCCGAGCGCCGACAGCGTTCGCCGCGCCTCGTCGGCGCCGTTGAACGTCGAATTCAGCTTGAGGGCCTGCCGCAGCGCTTCTCGTGCGGCCTCGACATGACCGGCTCTGGCGTGCGCGATGCCGAGATGAAACTGGAACTCAGGATTCGTGGGCACATGCCGCACCGACTCCTGGAGCGCGGGCAGCGCCTGCGTCAGCAGATTCTTCTTCAGGTAGATCCAGCCGAGCGTGTCGCTCACATTGGGTTCGTCCGGCAGGCGACTCTTCGCGGTCTGGGCGAGCTGGAGCGCGACATCCAGGTTCCGCCCGGTCGTGGCATACAGCCACGCGAGATTGTTCGAGGCGACGGCCGCTTGCGGATCGACGTCGAGCGCCTTCTCGTATGCTTTCTCGGCCTCTGCAGATCGGCCGGTCATCTCGTCGAGGATCGCGAGCATGGTCCATGCGCTGACCGACCGCGGCTGGCGTTGCACGATGCTCTCGAATTGCTGTTGCGCGACTGGCAGGCGCTTCTGCTCCACGTAAATCCGGCCGAGCATGTCGTACGCCTGCAGCGCCGTGGGGTCGGCGGCGATCGCGCGCTGCAGGAGCCCTTCCGCCTTCTCGGGATCTTTCGTGCGCACGTAGCCGGCAGCTGCCAGCACGAGCACTTTGGGATCTCGGGGGGTCAGCGTCACGCGCGCGTCGAGCCGCTCCTGCGCCGGGGCGATCCTGCCTGCATGAATATCGAGACCGACGAGCCCCCCTGTCGCTTCGATGTTTGTCGCGCTGAGCGCGAGCGCGGCTTCGTACTGCTGTCGCGCTTCTGGAAGCTTTCCCGCCGCTGCGAGTGCCGTGCCCATGGTGGCGCGGACGTCGGCATCCTGCGGAAAGCGCTGCTGCAATGCCCGCGCTTCACGTTCAGCCTGCGCCAGCGCTCCTGTCGCGACAAGCGCGCGGATGTACACCAGTCCGGTGTCGCGGCTGCCAGGGCTCGCTTTGCGAGCCTGCTGCGCGTACTGGACCGCGCTTTCACCGTCGCCGCGGCCGAGCGCCAGCACTGACAGCTCGTAGTTGGCGCCGGCGGCCGTCGGATTGAGTTTGAGGACTTCCGTGTACTCCCTGACGGCGTTGTCGACATCGTTCGCGCCGCGGTACGCGGCCGCCAGCAGAAAGTGTGCGTCCGGAAGCCGGGGATTCACGGCCACAGCGGTCTTGAGATCCTTCGTCGCATCGGCATGCCTGCCGTCGGAAAGAAGAAACCGCCCACGGGTCAGAAGCGCGTCCGGGTTCCTGGGATCCCGCGACAAGGCCTCGCCCACGGCGCCGTACGCTTCTTCCTTTCGGCCGGCGCGCCACTTCACCGCCGCGATTCTGTTTTTGGCGCCGACGAAAGCGTCCGGCTTCGTCGCAAGGCGGTCGAGGACCGAGAGCGTCTCGGTTTCACGCTTCGCGGCGACGTAGTAGTCGGCGAGCGCCAGCCCTGACGCCCCATCGCCGAGGGCATCGGCGGCGGCTTTCAGGTACGGTTCGGCTTCCGGCGCGCGGCCGGCCTGCAGATAGAAGCTCGCGAGGGCCCGGTTGGCCTGGATGTCATTGGGACTGAGCGACAGGCCTTCACGCAGCGTCGATTCGGCCTGATCGGCGTGACCTCCGCTGACATAGAAGTTCGCCAGCGCCATGCGCGCGACCGACGATCCGGGATCGACCTGCAGCGCCTGCGTGAACGCGGCTTCGGCCTCCGCCCGGTTGCCTCGCGCGAGCTCCAGATGACCGATGCTGACAGTCGGATCGACGTGGCCCGGATCTAGGGCGACTGCCGCCCGCATTTGCGCGATCGCCGCATCGAAGTCTTTGAGTCCCGCGAGCGCGTTGCCCATGAGAATGAGGGCATCGACGTTTCCGGGCGATCGCGCCGTGACCTTTGCCGCAAGCGCCTTGGCATCTTCGAACTTGCCGGTCAGGAGGCGGTACTCTCCGGCCTTGACCTGAGCGGCATCGCTCTCCGGAAGCAGGTCGGCGGCGCGCACGAACTCCCGTGCGGCGCCCGGGATGTCGCCGTCACGTTCGTACGCTTCCGCCAGCCGCAAGCGCGCCTCGCCGAACTTCGGATCCTTCTGGAGCGCGTTGCGGTAGTCGATGATCGCGTCCTTGTATTCCTTCTTCGCAAAATGCGCGTTGCCGTCGGCCAAATGCTTCCGCTTCGCCGTCTCGCTGGAGCCACACGCGCCAACCGCGGCCGCGAGGACCAACGCACAGACACCCATGAACAACCGACGCATGTGAATCTTCATCAGGCTCCTGGTCAGGATGGGATGTGGCGCTCGAGCAGCGGCGCGATCTTCCCGGCGAAGTCGAGAGCGGCGTCGTCGGCCGACGTCTCCGGCGCCGGCCGGTTGTCGTCGACGGGCACGATCACGCGCACGAGCGCGGCGTCCGTCCGGTTCATCCGCATCGAGTCGAGCACGAGATACACCTTGCTCCAGTACTCGCTGGCGACCACGCGGCCGTGGCTCTGGTACCAGTACATGACGACGCGCCTGTCGAGGCCCTTCTGAATGAGATACCGGTTGATGACGGCCCTCTCGCCGGATGCGCTCATCGCCAGCGTCGCCGTCGCCGTCGTCACCGGCAGCCAGCCTGCGCCAGGCAGGCAGTTCATCGGTGAGTGAATCTGGCTTCCCTCGCGCTGGCTGTGGTAGTAGCCGACGTACAGCTGCGCTTCCTGATCGTTCCGCACGTACGTACGATTGACGTACTCGTCGACGCCGAGCACGGCCATCACCTGGGGATCGAAGTCGGGCGCGGCGCGGCCTCGCCAGTCCGCGACGACGAGGGGAAACCGGGAGAACGGAATCCGCGGCGGCGTGTCTTCGGTCCTGCTCGCGTGAGCGAGATAGCCCGCCGACAGGAACAGGCACGCCGACAGCACCAGGCTCCGCGACATCAGGACGTCTCCAGTTGCAGCGTGCCGATGCCGCGCTGGACGGCGGTCAGCAGCCCGAGCGCCGCGATGAACAGGAGCCAGCCCGAGAAGCTGTGGAAGAATCCTTCGGCGGCGGCCGCTCCGTAATAGCGGGCGGCGATGCCCGTGCCTGCGACACGAAGTCCGTTGGTCACGATCGCGATGGGAATGGTCATGAGCGCGATGGTCACGCGCGCCCACGAACGGCGGTCGGTGAAATAGCCGAGCACGATCCCGAGCGTCAGCAGAGAAATGAGCGAACGGATGCCGCTGCAGGCCTCGGCGACCTCGAGCGTCGTGTTCGAGAGCACGAGGACATTGCCCTCGCGCAGCACGGGCACGCCTGCCGCCGACATGACGGTCGTGCCGAACCGCGAGGCGAGCAGCTGCAGCGGCAGCGCGATGCGCGTGAAGACGATGGCGGGAATAGGAACCATCAGGAGCAGGAACAGCAACGGAAAGAGCAGCACCCGGAAGTGTTGCCGGCCTGCGAGGAAGAGTACCGCGCCTCCGCACACGCCGATCATCGAGATTCGCGTCAGAAAGAGCTCCGCGCCAATCGTCCCCGCGACCATCACGCCGAGGCTGGCAATCACCACCGCCAGACCGACATTGCTCGGACGGCGTTCAAGCGCCGCGAGCCTGTCGCGCCGCTCCCACGCCAGATAGGCCGCCAGCGGAACGATGAAGAAGCCGTGGGAGTAGTTGTCGTCGGTGGCCCAGTCGTGGACGAGCTTCACCACGACATGGAGATACAGGAGCAGAAAGGCGACGGCGACAATCGCCGCCGTCGCCAGTCGCCGGACGTACAAGGGGATAGTGGCCAAGGGCAGACTCCGGCAGAGCAAATTCCTTTCCGCTGCGATTTGATCGTTTGCATGGGAATCGGCTGCGTCCGGTCCGGAAGTCCGCCGCGCAGATCCCTTTTGTCCGCGATCATTCCGCGCTCGAAGGCGCCGCGCGGCGTGTCCTTGGGTCGCAACGGGCGTGACTTTTTGGAGACACACGATGCGTTTTCGAGCCCCACGCAGGGGATTTCGAAAACGGCGTCTGGTACGGCCCTTGAGCTATGGACTGCCGGCGCGTCGTGGCGCGACGGCTGGTCGGCTGCACCTTGCAGCCTGGTTCGTGGCTTCGGGCGACAGATCGTCCGAAGCGGGAGAAACAAGATGCGTCGATATCTAGGCGTCCTCGCGGCGGTGCTGTGTTTGTCGGCCGGCTCAGCGAATGCCGCGACGATTTTCTCGGACAACTTCAACAGCGAGAACGGAGGGGCCGGAGCCCTGAACTACGCGGGTTTCTCCCAGTTCGCGATCAGCGGCGGGACGGTGGATCTCATTGGCAACGGGTTTTTCGATTTCTATCCGGGGAACGGACTCTACGTCGACCTTGACGGCAGCACGAATGACGCGGGTCTGATGACGGCGGATCCGTTCATCCTCGGCCCCGGCAGCTATACCCTGTCGTTCTACCTTGGCGGATCGCAGCGCGGCGATAGCAACAGCGTGAACGTCAACGTGTTTGGCCTTCTCGGCGGCTCCTACGCATCCCCGACCTACACGTTGGCATCGTCGGACCCGCTTGCGCTCAAGCAGGTTGGTTTTACGATCGGAGTACCAGGGGACCTCTTGTGGTTCTCGTTCCAGAACGCAGGCGGCGACAACGTCGGAGCCATTCTCGACAACGTCTCCCTCGACTCGAACGAAACGGCCCCGGTTCCTGAGCCCGCCTCGATGCTCTTGCTCGGTTCCGGCATCGTCGCCGTCGCCCGCCGCCGCTGGCTCGCGTAATGTTCTCGACCTCCCTCGGCTTCCTGTCGGCCACCGGCCGGCGGGAGGCCTGTTGAGAGCCTGTTGAGAATGATCAGACCCTTCGCGTTGCTCGCGTGTGCGTGTCTTGTCGCCACGGCGTCGAGTGCCGTGGCGCAGGCCATCACTCCGGGTTCGAACGTCGCCAGGGGCCGGCCGTACACGCTGACTCCGCGTCCGAATTACTCGCTCACCACCGATACCGGTGACAACTCGCAGTTGACCGACGGCGCGTACACGACCGGCACGATGTGGCTGCAGCCCGCGGCCGTGGGCTGGTCGAACGCCACGCCCGTGACCATCGTCGTCGACCTGCAGACCGTGCAGCCGATCGCCGGCCTGTCGTACAGCACCGCCGCCGGAAAGGCCGGCGTGTCCTGGCCGCGATCGATCTTCGTCCTCACGAGCGACGATGGACAGCGGTTCTTTCCAGCCGGAGACCTCGTGAGCGGCGCCGACGGCCCGCCGGCGACGGGATTTGCGGCCTTCCGCTTCACCACACGCGCACTGCACACGCACGGCCGCTACGTGGCTTTTGTCGTCGACGCGGTCGGACCGTACACGTTCTCTGATGAAATCGAGGTGTACGCCGGCGACGCGTCATGGCTCGCCGCGCCGCTCACCGGATCTGCGACGACGAACCTCACCCAGTTCTTCACCACGGCGCACATGATGTGGTCGATTCGGCATCGCCTGATGCGCGATGTTCAGCGGGCGCGTGACGCGGTCGCGGCCGCGGACGTCGACGACGGCACGCGCGCGGCCCTCCGGGACGAGCTCGCCGACATCGACGCGGCGATTCCCGCGCTTCAGACGCCCGATCCGGCGACGTTCAGGGCCGTGCTGCCGCTGAACGATCTGCATGCGCGTGTCTTCGCCGTGCACGGGGCGATTGCCGAAGCACAGGCGGCACCGCTCGTCGCCGCCTGGCCCGTCAATCCATGGTCGTTTCTGGATCCGCTGGATCGGCCTGCCGCCGCCGATGGCCCGCCGGCGTTCGTGTGGATCTCCGCGATGGCAGGAGAGCGGCGCTCGGCCGCGATCAACCTGGCGAATCTGCGGTCGTACGCAACGAGCGTGTCGCTGCGCCTCGTCTCGGCTGATGGATCCTCCGTCCCCGACGTCTCGTTGTACGAGGCGGTGTGGACAGATACGCGCGAGTTGATTCCGGTGGCCGACGCCCTGCTGCCGCTGTCGAGCGACGCGCCGTCGCTCGACATTCCGGCCGGGATGACGCGCCAGCTGTGGCTGCGTTTTTCACCCGCGGACCGCGCGCCGGGTGTGTTCCCGGCGTTTCTCGAAATCACGAACGACGATGGCGTATGGACGTCGATTCCGATCGAGCTGAACGTGCTGGCCGGCCGGTTTCCGGAACGTCCGACGCTGCATGTCGGCGGCTTCGATTACACCGACGCAGACTCCGGTCTCGGGCTGACCGCAGGGAACCGCAGCAAACTCGTGGCAGCACTGCACGATCTGGCAGTCGATGCGCCGTGGGCGAGGTCGCGCGTCATGCCGTTTGGCAGCTTCGACGCGCTTGGCCAGTTGGCAGCGCCGCCCGACACGTCGCGGTTCGACGCATGGGTGGCACAGTGGCCAGCGGCGTCGCGGTACTGCGTCTTCATCAACGCCGGCGATTCCATTGCCGGCATCGCGTCGACGGACGCGCGATTCGTCACGGCTGTCGGACAGTGGATCGCGTTCTGGGTGGACCAGGCGGCACGCCGCGGCATACGGGCGTCGCAGCTCGTGCTCTTGATTACCGACGAACCCCAGAACGCCGCGCAGGAAACGCGTGTGATGCGCTGGACGGCGGCGATCAAAGCCGCGGCACCAGGCGTCGTCATCTGGGAGGATCCGCTGTACGCGAACCCGGCGACGGCGAACTCACCGTCCACGGCCCTGAGCGACATCGTCGCCGTGAATCGTGCGCTGGTCGTACAGCAGGGCGCCGCATTCGCAGACTTCTACCGCGGTCTGGTCGCGCGTGGTCAAAGTCTCGACGTGTACGGCTCGTCGGGACCCGTGCGGCCGCTCGATCCATACACGTATCACCGGCTCCAGGCGTGGACGGCCGTGTCCCTTGACGCGACAGGCAGCCAGTTCTGGTCGTTCGCCGACGACGCGGGCGGTCGTTCGTGGAATGAATACGCGACCGTCAACACGCCCTTCAGCCCGTTCTTTCTCTCTGCGACTGACGTGGCGATCTCCAAGCACAGCGAGGCGATTCGGGAAGGCGTCGAGGACGTCGAATACCTCTTCATGCTGCGACACCGGACTGCGGCCGTCCGAGGTGTCGACCCGACGCGCGCGGGCCTGTCCGACGCAATCGCGCTCGTGAGTACGGCCGTGGCGCAGGTGCTGCAGGCGGCCGGCGTGAACGACTTCGATTGGACGAAAGACAAGGACCGCACGGCGGCCGACGCCGTGCGGCTGCAGATTGCGGAGATGCTGGCGGGCGGCGTCCTCGACCTGAGTGCGCCGTCCCCGCCGGGGAATTGAGTGTCGCGCTCGTTCAGTTCTTGGAGCGTCGCCTGATGCGCGCGACGAGGCAGCCGATCCCGCCGCCGAAGAGCAGGAGAGTCGAGGGTTCGGGAATGGTCGGGATCGGCATCTGGTCCTGTCCGTATCCGGCCGGAGCGTCGAGAAACAACGCACTGGAGCTGTAATAGCCGCCACCAGGTGCCGAATAGAGCGCCGACAGGTAGCTCTGCGCGTGGGTCGTAATGTAGCTGTTGGCCGAGAGCAGCTTGAACGGACCGCTGTTCAACGTCGAGCCGGAGTTGTACAGCGCGGTCCAAATCGCCACCTGCAGCGCGGCGGCATCGTCGCCGCTGCCGGACGAGTGAACCCAGGGCGCGAAGTTGTTGACGAGCCACGCGGCTTTTCCGCCGGCGTCCGTCACACCGGGCGTTGTCAGCGCCGACGACGGCTGGACCGTCACGTCTTGCGAGTTGAGCGTCCAGTGGTTCGCGTCGACGCAGTAGGTGTAGAACGGCGAACCTCCTCCGGCCCACTGCCATTCCAATTCGCCGGCGTAGACCCAGATGTCTCCGAGGGCGGGCGAGTGGATGTCAACGACGCCGACCTTTCCCTCGCCGACGAAGTTGATCGTGGCGGCCGACGCCACACGAGTGAACGCAACCAGCAGGCAGATCAATACAGCCGTTGTATGTTTCTTCATGCACCCGACTGTTCGGCAAGGAGTATGCCGGTCGAGGTGAGGCTGAATTGCTGGGAAGCGAAAAGTCTGCCGGTACGGGAAGACAAAAAGTCTTCTCGTGGAAGGGATTTAGTCGCCTAGTGACGATGTTCGTGGTATTCGGCGTTGATGCGGGTGAGGACGCTTGGCTCGACGTAGTTGCCTCGGTCGTTCGCGTGAGGCCTTCGCAGCAGCGCGACCACGCCCAGCGCGAAGACACCGAGACCGACGCCAATGGCCAGATACAACATGGAGAATCGATTCTAGTGGCGGCCGAGCACTGTGTCGAGCTCAGCCGGTTCGCGTCTCAGTTCTGCCAGGCGTTCAGCAGCGTCGTCGTGACTGCGGACAGGAGCCTGGACGAATTCACCGGTTTGGCCAGATGCATCTGGAAGCCTGACGCCAGTGCCTCCTCGACGTCCTCGGGCCGGGCGTGGGCGGTCAGGGCGATCGCCGGCACGCCGCGAACGGCCTCAGGCGCGAGCCGGCGGACCGACCTGAGCAGCGAGTAGCCATCCTCTTTCGGCATCCCGATGTCGGCGATGATGACGTCGGGATGCGCGCGCAGCAGGCACGCGCGCGTGTCTGCTGCGGAATCCGTCGTCACCACCTCGGCGCCGGCGTGCTCGAGAATCGCGCGAACGACGTCGCGTGTGTCCGGATCGTCGTCGACGACGAGTACCCGGGTGCCGCCGAGCAGCGGCGGGATCGACGGTGTGTGTTTAGCGCGCGTGGCGGCTCGCGCGGCGTGGCGTGGAAGGCTGATCGTGAACGTGGCGCCGCGTCCTTCGCCGGCGCTTTCCGCCCGGATCGTTCCGCCATGCAGCTCGATGAGATGGCGGGCGATCGCGAGACCGAGACCGAGGCCGCCGTGCGACCGCGTCATGCTGGTGTCGGCCTGCCGGAATCGCTCGAAGAGGTGCGGCAGGAATTCTTCCGGAATACCGATGCCCGTGTCTGAGATGCGGATTTCGGCGGTGTCCGCAGACCCGGCGACGGAGATGTCGACGCGTCCACCGGACGGCGTGAATCGCACGGCGTTCGACAGGACATTGCTGATCACCTGCTCAAGACGGTCCGCATCGCCGGCGACGAAGTCGTTGCCGCCGTCGACGTGCAGCCCGATTGTGACGCCGTTGGAATTGGCCGTCGGCCGCACGGCTTCGAGCGACGCGTTGATCACCGCCGTGATGGAAACCTCGGCCGGAGGATTCAACAGGAGCTTGCCGTTCGAAATCCTCGACAGGTCGAGCAAGTCGTCGATCAACCGCGCCTGACCCGAGGCGGCGCGCCCGATCGTATCGAGCGCCTGTGTCAACAGCGCCTCGTCGCCGCGGCGGTGTGTGGCGATTGACGCCCAGCCCATGATGGCGGTCAGCGGCGTGCGAAGCTCGTGCGACACCATCGCCAGAAAGTCGTCTTTCGTCCGATTCGCGGTTTCGGCCTGCAGCCGGGCGTCCTGTTCGCGATGGATCATGTCGCTCAGCGATCGCGCCATCCGCGAGAGTGCTTTCCCCAGTTGCCGGGTTTCTGAGGGTCCGCCGATGGGGATCGGCTGATCGAACCGTCCGGCTTCGAAGGCGCCCGCCGTTTCTGCGAGCCGGCGGATCGGGTTGGTCGCCCTCCGGGCGATGATCAACGACACGATCGCGCCGAGCATGAGGAATGTGATCGATCCGAACACGAACCGCCGTCCCAGCTGGTGGATCGGGACGAGCGCCTCCGCGTACGGAAGCCGCGCGACGATGCAGCCGCCGCCGACGGCGGCAACCGGACGGAACGCCGCGATGGTGTCGCCGTCGGAGATGCGGAGCTGGCCGGTGGCGCCGCCGAGGCAGGGCTGCAGCGGCTCGCTGAGCGCGGGCTGCATGGCCTGAAGCGATCGTGCCGGCGTCAGCAACATCCCACGCGCGTCGGTGAGAAAGACGTCGCCGGTTGCGTCGAGACCGGACCGATTCTGAAAGATCGCGCGGACTTCGTCGATCGGGAGCCGCACCTGCACGGCGAGGCGCCCGCGCGAGGCCCGCATCGAGTAACTGCCGCCGGCCGGATCGCCGGCGATCACCGCGAGTTGTCCGTCCGGAATCGTGGGGGTTCCAGCCGGCCACCGCCCGTGCCTGGCGAGCAGGCGCGCACCGTACGACAGGTCGGCGGCGTCGGCGTGCTCGGCGGTCTGAAATCCGCCGAGCGACACGCGCACGCACTCGGGTTCAAAGGCGAACGTGCCGCGCGGCGTGCGCTCGCCGCACAACGACTCGACGCTGCCCAGAAACGCGCGCATTCGATCCTGCCGTTGCCGGAGCAGACGTACGAGCGCCTGCTCGCGCTCGCGCGCCGCGACGTCCACAGCGCGCGTCGCCTGGGTCTCGAGGCTCTCGCTCGAGGCGCGATAGACGAAAGTGAGCAGCGCGGTCGTGCTGACGAGGTTCAGACCGACCAGCGCAATTGCGACGTGATAACGAAGTGGCAATGACATCGGGGACACCCATGCGAGGGCGCGGAACCGGATCAATTGCCGGGGGAATTCGAGTGTAGCAGAGCGTGGCCGCAGAACCGACTCAACAGTATCCGTGAGCACCACTCTTGCTTCCACGCTGGTGGTGGCTAACGAACGCCGGACTTTTCAACGCCGCCATGCCGAACGCCGCCAGAAACCCAGCGAGACCATTGACGTGTCGAGGTTGGAATTCGAGAACCTGTCCACGCAGGTCGAGGCCAACATGCAGGCGCTTCGTCGCATCGAGCACGAACTGCGCAAGCTGCGCGTGGTGATCGAACATTCCCAGTTCGAGAAGAAGAACGTCAGCTGAGTTACTTGGGGACGATCGTGTTGTCGTTCGTCCCTGGTCCGGGTGCGCCACTCAGGTAGCGCGACGGGCTGAGCACGACCTGATCGATCTGCGCGCCATCCTCACGCACCTGAATGCGGACGACGTGGCTACCCGAGGTGGCAAATGTCACAGTCGTCGCTTGCGATAGCCAGTACGCGCCGTTCTGCCATCCCCAGCCGTTCAGGCTCGTTCCGGCCGAGTCCGCCGCAAGATTCACCAGCAGGCCGCTCGTCGAGTTGATGGGGTACGCCGGCGAGCCTGCCGCCCTGGCGTCAGAGAACTGCACCCACACCGCGTCATTGTACTTGTTGTCGTTCAGCGCACGCAGGCGCAGCCAGACGGTATACGAAGTCGCCGCGGGCGCGGTGAATGTCGCTTCGACGTAGTCGGCGGGGTTGGCCAGCGGCGCGGCCGTGTTCGCCACGCCGTTATCGGGTGTGGACATCTTCTGTCCGCCTGCCGCGGTCGAGTCGCTCTGCGTCGTCCACACGCCGTGGCGCGCGAAGTCCGTCGCGTACAACACCACCTCGGGTGGGGCCGCCGGCGACGCGCTCTCGAAGCGCAGATAGTTCAGGTTGCCGACGATGCCGGTCGATCCGGGGCCGTCGACGACAAAGCGCATCGGCTGGGTGCCGGCGCTGAGGTTGACTGTCGCGACGACGTCGACCCACGACTGCCAGCCGCCGGTATTCGGAATCGATAACGGTCCCGTCACGTTGGCGCCGCCGACCTCGACGTGGAATGTCCCGCCCGGACCGTTGGCCGCCACGCGAGCCGTCAACTTGTACGCGCCGCCCGTACCGCCCGAGACCGTGTACTTCAACCACTCGCCGCGATCCAACCAGCCGACGTCGAAGCCGCCGCCCGCATCGCTCGTTTGCTCCACGTCGACGTCGTCCGTGCGGTACTGTCCGCCCGAATTACCCGCGGTCGTGTCGTGATAGGAGATTCCCTCACCGCCCGCGTCGTAGTCTTCCGCCTGGATCGTGCCTGGAATCGGCTGTGCTGTTGGAGGCGGTGGCGAGACGCCATTCGACACGTTGATCGTCACGGACGAGGAGGCCGTATGGCCCGCCGCATCGTAGGCGGTCGCCGTGATCGTGTGGTTGCCGTTTGCCACTGCACGGCTGTCCCAGGTGATCGCGTACGGCGCGGCCGCATCGTCGCTTCCGGTTTGCACGCCGTCCACCAGGAACGCCACCTTGGTGACCGCCACGTTGTCGGACGCATCCGCCGCGATGTTCACGGCGCCCGATACCGTTGCACCGGACGCTGGAGACGTCAGCACGACGGTGGGCGGCGTCGTATCGGTGCTCGGCGGCGGCGAGGGCGACTCGGGATCGAAGCGATACGGCGCAGTTCGCCGCTCCTTGTTCGAGATGTCGCGCCAGTCGCCGAGCCAATCCTCGCGGAACCTCTGCGACAGATCGATGTCGGCGATCGCCACGCCCGGTGCGGACATCGTGCTGACGGTCGCGAGCGGTATTCCGAGCGGACTGATGACTTCGCTCGCGTAGTCGTAGCCGGAGGCCGCCACGTAGACACTGTGGGCGAGGGCGCGGGCGCGCACGGCGGCCGTTTTTCCTCCCCAGATCGGGACGAGCAGCATCTCCGCGCCTTGCAGCGCGGCTTCGCGGGCCGGCTCGGGAAACGCGGTGTCCTGGCAGATCAGGAGGGCGACTCGGCCGATATCCGTATCGAACACCGGCACCGTGTCGCCCGGTGTCACGCCGCCCGACGCTTCGGCCAACGGGAGCTGTACCTTGCGGTACTTGCCCTTGATGTTGCCGTTTCGATCGAGGAAGACGGCGGTGTTGTAGAGAAAGTTGTTTTCCTTCTCGAGGATCCCGAACACGATGTTGACGCCGTGGCCGCGAGCGATGTTGGCCATGACGTCCGTGCTCGGGCCTGGAACCGTTTCCGCCTTGTTGTCGTACGTGCCCGGCGCGCCGATCACGTTGAGTGTCTCGCCGAGCACCATCACGTCCGGGCTGCTGCTGGACGCGACCTGGTCGGCGTAGCTGGCCGCCTGTCGCACCGACTCGGCGCCGCTCGCCGTCCCGGACGGACGGAAGTAGATGGCCGCGACTCGTACGCGGCGCGGCGCCGGCGCGGCGGTCGCCGTGAAGCTCAGGCCATCGAAGCTCACCCGTCCGTTCGCCGACCATTGCAGGATGAGCTCGATGTCCACCGCCGTCGCCCCGGCGGGCGCGCGCAACGTCCGCTGGAAGGAAAGACTGCCGTCGGGCTGGCGCTGGTAGTCCCAGACGTAATCGGGGCTGACTTCGTCTCCGAACGATCCTCGCCAGCGCGCGACGATCGTGATCGACTCGCGCAGGCTGGTGATGTCGGTGGCGACGGCGCGCGCGTTGAACCGATAGTAGGCGCCCGCCTGGATCCCCTGTATCCGTGTCGTCCATCCTCCATAGACGTTGGGTATCCCGTTACCGCTGATGCTCAGGCTGTAGCTCGACACGCCCGTCGCCGACGAGCGTGCAGGTTGCGCCACGGGTCGCGGCGCGAGCGCCGTCCATCCGGCCGGGCTCGACGGCATGAGTTCCTGCGCCGAGGCCGCGGCCGGGAGTGCAGCGAGAATCACCGTGAGCAGAGCGCGGGACATGACCTCGGCAGAAAGCCGCCACGCACAGCTGCGCAGCTCGTCCGAAATCACTTTGTGTCGACGCATTCTCAGCGTCACCTGCGATGCAAAGCGCACACCCGCCGCGCAGGTGTGTGTCAGGCATCGACGGCTGAGTTTTGCGACGTCCGACCGTGTGTGACGTCAACTACGGCGTCACACACCCGGTTGATAATCGACAAAACGTCACCGAATGCTCACGGACGTATTCAGCCGGAACTGTATCGGCGTTTCGGCGGGAATCCGCAAGTGCGTCTTTCCCGATCCCGTCACGATGGCGCCCGTCGTGCCTCCAGCGGCAGCGCCGATCGCTGCACCGGTGCCTCCACCGAAGATACCTCCGGCCAGCGCGCCGATTCCTGCGCCGCCGAGGATTTTGCCCGCGGCCTTTTTCCCTTCACTCGGCCCTTTGAAGAGGACATCGTTCGTCGCGACCGAGTAGACGCGGTTGCCGGCCTTGATCGCAAGGACCCTGAGCGAGATGCGATCATGGCCCTCCATGTTCGACGACCGCGTGACGTAGGTCACCTCGAGCGTTGCCGGAGCGCCGCGCGGAATGACGGTATGCCCCCCGACGTCGATAGGGTCGTCGATCACGGCGCTGACTCTCATTCCGGGAGATGAAGAGTCGGCGTCGAGTGTTTGGAGCGTGCGAACGTTGAAGACGGTGCCGGCGGGAATGTCGCCAGCACCGCCAGCGCGGGCGGACGGCACGCCGAGGGCGAGTCCGAGAAATCCGAGAACGGTTAACCACGTGTGAGGCCGCATAGCGATACCTGCTCCTTTCCGGCCGTTTGTCACCGCATGCTGTCCCTCCTTCAAATGTACGAGCAGATCGCGTTCCAGCGACTGCTGAAGCCGGCGGATGTCGTGACCAGATCCGCCGCGGAGTTCTGTGAAAGTCTCACCGCTAATTGCGAGGGTATTAGTCGAACGCGTCGAGCGGGATGGCCTTCGCCATCGCGGCGTATCCGGCCTGGTTGGGGTGCACGTGATCGCATGTGAGCGACGGAGACAACGCCCAGGCGGGGTCGCGTGCGTCCTTCATGACCGGCTCAAGATCGACCACCGCATCGAAGCTGGGTTCGGGGGCGCCGAGCCGTTTGTTGTGCGAACGGATCCAGGCGTTCGCCGCCTGCGCGACTTGTTTGTTGGCCCCGACGTCCTTCGAGGAGCGGCCAAAGGGAAGAATCGGGATGCCGATGATCTTCACGCCCGCCGCGTGCGCTTTGACGATCGCCTGCGCGTAGGCGGCCTCCAGAAACGCGGCGTCGACGTGTTCGTACGAGATGTCGTTCACGCCCATCAGAACCGTCACCCACCGGACATTCGGCAGCGTGAGCAACTCGTCCAGACGCGTCAGGCCGCGAAGCCCTGCGCCGTCCGAGGAGGCGAATCGTCCCGAGCCGATTCCCGCGTTGAATACGGCGACGGCTGTGCCGTCGGCAAGGGCCGGTAGCCGCGCCGACAGCAGGTCAGGCCAGTCGCCGTTCGCGTCCATGCTGGAGCATGCGCCTTCGGTGATGGAGTCGCCGAGCGCCACGATCGCCGCCGCGCGCCCGGGAGAAAGTACGTCGACCTCGTAGGCAACAAAGACCTGGTGCGTCGGCAGGCCGAAGGGGAATGACACCGACGCCACCTGATTACCCGACAGGTAATAGGACGTCTTGACCTGCGCGCGTCCGCCTTCGGTCGTCGGCGTGAAACTTCCAGGGAGATAGACGGAAATCGCAAGGTCCTTCCCGGCGGTCACGGCGAGTGCCACCGGATCACTCCACACATCGCCCCCGGCGGGGACCGTCACGCTCGAGGCGCCGTGAAAGGTCAGCGTCCGATCCGTCCCCGGCACGATTCCGGTGCCGGAACTGCGCACTGCGACATGAGCGGCGCCGACGCTCAGCGACGAGGACGAGAAGCGCTGACTCAAACGGACGCGTACCTGCGAACCGCCGGTCGTCAGGCCCGCCATCACTCGCAGCGTCCTGCCTCCCAGACTGGGAACGGCGTCCTTAAAGGTGCTGGTCGTCGTGATCGTCGTGGAGAGCGGCCCGCGTCCGCCCCAGGCCGGCGTCCAGGTCTGTGCCGCCGCAGGTGCGGCGAGGACGACTGACACAGCGACACCAGGCAACAGCCTGATCACGGCTCGAGGAAGAGTAGACATGAGCCGGTAGGTATAGCTCGAA
>Ga0157378_10002622_pt1 | contig 16011 bp, 11 predicted proteins | sample M65metaG_FD_115309 | JGI IMG/M metagenome (GOLD analysis project Ga0157378, IMG submission 115309) | Miscanthus rhizosphere microbial communities from Kellogg Biological Station, Michigan, USA - M6-5 metaG | ecosystem: Host-associated > Plants > Roots > Rhizosphere > Soil | place: USA: Michigan...
CACGCCGTAGGTTGGTCGCCGCGTGGGCCGGCGACGCCACCGGATCGACGGGCGCGTCGAGCCGCAACGGAGGGCCGCCGACAGCCGGGTGACGAGTGACTCGGAGGCCCGGTCGAGCCGGCGTGAGGCACGTGCGAGTGAACGCGATGCCGTCGATCTCCGCGCTGCAGTTACCGCAATCGCCGGCCAGGCACAGCGTTCCGCCGTGCTGTGGATGTTGGCCGGCGCGGACGATCGCGACGGCAACGGAATCGCCCGCGGCGTAATCGATTGGTTGGTCGTCGACCGCGATGCGCATGTCCGTTCGACTGTAGTGAATGAGGGTCGGACGCGGCGTGCGAAACTCGCAGCATGGACGACATGAGACGCATCGCGATCGTCACGGGAGCCGGCAGTGGCATCGGCCGGGCCGTCGCCATCGGCCTGTCCAGCGACGGGTTCGACGTGGTGTTGGCAGGTCGTCGCGTCGAGTTGCTCGAAGAGACGGCGCAGTCGATCACCACCGCATCGCTTGTCGTGCCGACCGACGTCCGCGACGTCGAGTCGGTCGACGGGCTGTTCGCCGCGACCGAAGCCCGGTTCGGTCGTCTCGATCTGTTGTTCAACAACGCCGGCGTCGGGTCCCCGCCCGTGCCGCTGGAAGAGCTGAAGCTCAAGGACTGGCAACGAGCCGTCGAGACGAACCTCACCGGGTCGTTCCTGTGCGCGCAGCGGGCCATCGCGATCATGAAGCGACAGGATCATCCTGGTGGGCGGATCATCAACAACGGCTCGATCTCGGCGCACACGCCGCGTCCCAACTCGGCGCCGTACACCGCGACCAAGCACGCCATCACGGGACTGACCAAGTCCATCGCCCTCGACGGCCGCGCCCATGGCATCACGTGCGGGCAGATCGACATCGGCAACGCCGAGTCGCCGATGACGGCGCGCATGCCCGAGGGTGTTCCTCAGCCGGATGGCAGTCGCCGACCCGAACCTGTCATGGACGTCGACGACGCCGCCCGTGCGGTTCGCTACATGGCCAGTCTCCCGCCCGGTTCCAACGTGTTGTTCCTGACGGTGATGGCCGCGGGCATGCCGTTCGCCGGACGCGGCTGACGCCGTTACTTCAGCGCAGTGACGACGTGGGCGCGGATGAGGCCGTCCATGTCGGTCTTGCCGAATCGCTCGGAAAGCGCAGCACTGGTCACATCGGTCGCCTCGATGACACGACCCGGTCCGCGGGCCTCGATCTCGTTGCGCAGTGGCGTGCCCTGGCAGTAGCCGACGGCCGGGATGTCGCACGAGGCAGCGAGGCTGCGGGCATCGATGGTGACGATCTCCGACGCTGGGTCGTATCCGGCGCCGACGATGTCGGCACGAATGCGGTCGACGTCGTGATAGCCGTGCGGGGTGCGTCGCAGGAACTGCGGAGGATCGTCCGGGAACATCGTTGCCAACGCGTTGGTGAGGACGTCGGCGAACTCGCTGGTCTCGATGCGGTCCCATGCGTTGAACACGAACGCACCACCGGGCCGTAGGACACGGTGGATCTCGGCGAACGCCTTGGGTCGATCGAAGAACATCACACCGAACTGGCAGACGACGACGTCGAACGAGGCATCGTCGAACGGCAAGGACTCGGCGTTGGCCTGTTGCCAGTCGACCGGGCGCGCCACTCCCAGCGACCGGGCGTGATCGACCATCGGCGAGTTGAGATCGGTTGCGGTGATCGAGGTCGACGGATCGAGTTGGGCCGCCAATTGCCTCGTGACCACTCCGGTTCCGGCCGCCAACTCGAGCACGGAGGCGGGCTGGCGCGCCGCCACACGCGCGGCGATGTCGGGTGCGTACGGCTCGAAGATCACCGGAACCAGATACGCCTCGTACATTTCCGGAATCGAGCCCTGGAACACCGAATCCGGTTGCTTGCCGGCAGCCATCGACCCGAGCTTTCCACACCAAGAGTCGAGGTGGAATCTCCAGCCGCCCTCGATCAGCGGGCGACGATTTTGAGGCCGGTGATCACACCAGTTGCGAACAACCCGGCGACGGTGGAGTAGAAGTCGTCGAGACCGTCAACGATGTCGAGCCCGTGCACCGCGACGTTGCGGTCCCGCCCGGCACGGAACTCTTCGAGTCGCCCCGCGGTGAAGCCGGTCCATTGCTCGGTCACGTCTTCGACCTGGATGTCGACAAAGCCGGCTGTGCGAAGTTGGGCCTCGTATTGGGCGGCCGAGGGCAGCGAGGGACACTGCACCTTCACCTCGAGCGCGGCCGCCTCTGTGGCCGTGGGTTCGCGGCGCTTGGCGTAGTCCTCGATGTACAACGCGCCGCCCGCCGCGAGCACAGCTCGGCAATTGGCAAGCAGACGCGGACGGTCGGTGATGTGCAGGAAACAGAGGAACGAGACAACCGCGTCGTACGTCTCGTCGAGGCCGTCGAGGATGTCGCCGCATCGGTGCTCTACCAGATCGGCCAAGCCGCATCGCTTGGTGAGATCCGCCCCCAACATGTCGAGATCGGGCTGCAACTCGAGCGCCGTGACATGAGCTCTACTTCGCTCGGCGATGTAGCGTGCCGGCCCGCCGATACCCGACCCGATGTCGAGAACTCGCATTCCGGGTTGCAATCCGAGGGTGACGATTGCTTCGTCGACAGCCTCGGTCCCGAAGTAGTGGTAGTTGTCGAACGGTGTCAGTTGCTCGACCGTCAACGGTGCCTCGGCCTCGATGTCGAGCAGCGCCAGCTCGTTGTGGATCCGCTCGACCCTTTCGTAGAGTTTCATCGCCTTCATCGAGGAATCCATGCCGTCATCTTGCCGTTGTGCAAAGCACCTCCGCGCCGCCGGCATCTGTTCCGACAACCTGACCACTCGTTGTGCAGGCAGACTGAGGTCATGTTGGGCAAGATCGGTACGTGGCGGCACGTCGTCGCGGTAGGCGCGATCGGCGGCACAGCGCTGCTCGCGGCCACTGGCGTGATCGGTCGCGGCCATCACGACGAGCGGTTCGACTCGAAGGTCGTCACAGTGGAGCCCATTGGAGACAACGGCGTGCGCATCCGGGAGGTCGTCGACGAAGACTTCGGCACCGCCGACCGCCACGGCTATCAACGGATCATCCCGACCGACTTCGGTGAGCCGACGGACATCGAGGCGTCATCGCCCGATGCCAACGCCGACATCGACGTCACCTCTGTCGCCGACGGGACTCGTATCCGTCTCGGTGACCCCGATGCGACCGTCACCGGCCAGCACCGCTACGTCTTGGCATACACGTTGCCGGACGCGCAGTTGTCGAGCGGCCAACTCGCGCTCGACATCATCGGCACCGACGAGACACTCCAGACCGGTCGGTTCGAAGTGGACGTGCGGGGTCTCGACCTTGACGATCCGAAGTGCAACGTCGGCAGTGCAGGTGACGTCGGAGGCTGCTCACTCGAGCGCGACGGCGATGTCTATCGAGCGACGTTCACGCCGCTCGAGTCAGGTCAGGGCATCACCATCGGCGGGACGATCGTGGGTTCGCTGCCGATCGCCGAGTCCGCCGATCCACCGCTGCCGAAGCGACGCTCCGACGATCGGATGAAGGTTGCGTTGGCGACGATCCCGCTGGGCCTCATCGGCGCAGGCGCGGCGTTCTACGCAGCACGCCGCGCCGGGCGCAACGAGGTATTCGCCGGTGGCGCCGCCGACGCGGCGTACGGGTCGTTGCCGTCGCCCGACGGCGATGCGCCGCCGGCGCCCGTCAGGCTGGTGGTCGACAGCAAGATGGACGAACTGGCCACGATCGAGTTCGTTCCGCCGAAGGGGATCGAACCGTGGCAGGGAGCGGTGCTCCTGAACGAGAAGATCGATCGCTCCACAGTCGCCGCATGGGTGTCGGGTCGGGTTGCCAAAGACCAGTTGACACTTTCTCAGGACGACGGCACGCTGACGCTGCACCGTGGACCGCACTACGACGACCTCAAGGGAGCGGACAAGGCCATCGTCGATCGATTGCTCGATCACGGTGAAGAGCTGATGCTCGGCGAGTACAACGCCAGCTTCGGTGAGGGCTGGAGCGACATCCTCACGTTGGAGCGCGAATCCATTGCCGAGTCGGGCTGGTGGAAACGGCTACCCCCGTCCAGCGTTCGTAGCGGTTCCGTGGGCAGCTTCGTCGTCGTTGCCTTCTTCGCGCTGGTGTTCTTCGGCGCCGGCTCGCTGATCACGGCGCTGCTCGGGGCGTTCCGTGGCAAGGCGCTGGCGCTGATCTTCGCGATCGCGGTGCCCGCCATCATCGCCCACTTCGTCTACAAGGTGCTGACTCCGGCCCGCAGCGCCACCGGTTCGGCGCTCGCTCTGCGGGCCGAATCGTTCCGCCGGTTCCTCGCCGCCAGTGAAGGCAAACACGTCGACTGGGCGTGGAAGCAAGGGCTGCTGCGCGAATACAGCGCGTGGGCGGTGGCGCTCGGTGCCGCCGACGCGTGGGGCCGCGCACTGGCCAACAGCAACGTGCCGGCGCCGGAGATGAATCTGGCCAGCCCGATCTGGCTGTACAGCATGGGCCCTTCGTTCGAGAGCACGAGGAGCGCCCCGGCACCGTCCGGTGGGTCGTCGGGAGGCTCGTTCGGCGGTTTCTCCGGCGGCAGCGTCGGTGGCGGTGGAGGTGGCGGCAGTTCCGGTTCGTGGTGAGCTGGTGCCGTCAGGTCGGGAAGGCGGCCCGGGCCGCCACTGCGGCGCCGCGGGCCCCGGCCATGTCGAGGTCGGGGACGAGCGAGAACTCGGCGACGTCGAGTTGCTCATCGCGTAGCGCGGTGTTCGCGCGCACCACCGACAGGTACCAATCGCGGAACTCGACCGCGGTCTCGACGACGCCGCCACCGACGAAGTAGGCGTTGGGGTCCGTGAAGTTGGCCGCGATCGTGAACAGCCGACCGATCGCGATCGCCTGTTGCTCGAACACCTTCCGCGCCATCTCGTCGCCACGTTCGCCGTAGGACCGCAGCTCCTTCGCGGCTTCGTCGATCGGAAGCCCGGCAAGCTCGTGATCGGGATAGCGAGTCAGCCAGTAGGGCAGCAGGTTGCGGCGGATGCCGGTCAGCGAGGCGATGCTCTCGACATCGCCGGACAGTCCGCAGTTGCACTTCGGCAGCGGTTGGTCGTCGGCCAACAGACCGTGCATCGGGATGTGGACATGACCTAGTTCGCCGGCCATTCCGGCGGCGCCGCGCACCACGTCACCCCACTCGATCACACCGCCACCGAGACCCGTGCCGACGATCGCCGAGACGGATGATCGACGTAGCGACATCTCACCGAAGTACGCGTAGTGCGCGTACAGAGCGGCTGCGTTGCCGTCGTTCGCGTAGACGACGGGGATGCCGAGGCGCGCTTCCAACGCGCCGCGCACGTCGAATCCCCACCACTCGGGCAATGAGAAGTTGGTGGCGCCTCGTGAGGAGATCACGCCCTCCGCGGAGGCCGGGCCCGGCGTGTCGAGTCCCACGGCGCGAACCGCCTCCCGTTCGGCGCCCGTCACGTTCAGTGCCGTGTCGAAGGCGATCGCCAAGGCGTCGAGCGCCGGTCCGGTGCCCTCGGTGACCCTGCTCGGGACCTCGACCATCCGATCGATGAGAAACCGCCCGTCGTCGTCGAGCACCGTGACGTTGTTCTTCGTCCCCCCGTTGTCGATCCCGACGATCACGGACCCAAGGTCGTGCATAGTCCTCCGTTCGATCGGAGATGATAGGCGCGTGAGTTTCCGGGCCGCCGGAGCGATGAGCTACGTGTAGGACCGAGATGACAAGGTGGCAAAGATGATCGATCGACTGCGAGGCCGCCAGGAATGGCAGTTCTTCCGCGCCCTGCGACGCGCTGCGCCCGCGTATGCGATCGGCTGGTGGATCCTCGTGTTCATGCGCGGAGCCCTTCCGGCGGTCGCCTCGATCGGCTTCGGCTGGTTGGTCAGTGCGCTCACGCGTGGTGCGTCGTTGACCGCTCCCCTGGTGATGGTCGGAATCGCCTTCACGTTGGTGCTCATCGCCCAGCCGCTCCATCAGGTGGTCTCGGCGAACCTGGGTGATCGCATGGCCGCGCATCTCTACGACCGATTGATCTCCGTGTGCGTCGCCCCGCCCGGCATCGCCCATCTCGAGCGCGCCGAACTGACGACCGACCTGACGATGGCGCGGGACTTCGACCTCGGGATGATGGGGCCACCTCTGGCGATCTCGATGGACTTCATCTCCGCCGGTTTGGTCGACCTCGTGGTGGGAGCCAGCGCGGTCATCCTGTTGGCCGGGTTCCACATCTGGGCCGCGGCACTCCTGGGATTCGCGTGGATGGCAACGCACTGGTTGCTGCGCGAGAGCGGAGTGTGGAAGGACCGCAACACCGACGAGGTCCGCAAGGCTCACCGTCATGCCGAGTACTCGTACCGCCTTGCGGTCGACGCCGCGCCGGCGAAGGAGTTGCGATTCTTCGGATTGGCCGGATGGGTCACGGAGCGGTTCGTGGCGACCCGCCGGCGGCTGTACGAACTTCAGTACGAGGCGACGCGATTGCGCGAGCGCTCCGTGCTGTCGTGCCTCGCGCTGGTGCTGATCGCCAACGTGATCGTGTTCTGGTTGCTGGCCGATGGCGCGGCAGATGGCACGCTCACCAGCGCGCGGGTCGTGGTGTTCGTGCAGGCGGCGATCGGCGTGTCGGCCATCGCGTTCGGAGGGCTCAACTGGGCGCTCGACGGAGCCGCCGCGCCAGTGGCCGCGCTCGTTCGGGTCGAGGCCTCCGTTGCATCTGCGGCCCTTCCCGAAGGCGTCGAGGTGCCGGCTCCGGGTGCCAAGGAGATCCGGTTCCGCGACGTCTCGTTCTCCTACGTCGAGGGTGGCCATCAAGTCCTGGACGGTTTCGACCTGACCATCCCCGCCGGCACTTCGATCGCCATCGTCGGCCAGAACGGCGCCGGCAAGACGACGCTCGCCAAGCTGCTCTGCCGCCTCTACGACACCACGTCGGGATCGATCGAGATCGACGGGCGACCGCTGACGTCGCTCGACCTGGCCGCCTGGCGCACCCAGGTCACTGCCGTGTTCCAGGACTTCATCCGCTTCGAGTTGCCGATGCGCAACAACGTCGCCCCGCACGGCGCGCCCGACGATGCGATCCGTACCGCGCTCGCCCAGGCGGGTGGCTCGGATCTCGCCGACGGCGACCTCGACGTGATCCTGTCGAAGGGCTATCCCGGTGGTACCGATCTCTCCGGAGGCCAGTGGCAGCGCGTCGCCCTAGCGAGAGCGCTGTGCGCGGTGCAGCAGGGCGCCGGCGTGGTGTTGCTCGACGAGCCGACGGCGCAGCTCGACGTGCGCGGAGAGGCCGAGATCTTCGAGAGGGTGCTGGCGGCGACACGTCAGTGCACGACGATCCTGATCTCGCACCGCTTCTCGACCGTTCGCCTCGCCGACCGCATCTGCGTGATCGAGAACGGAAAGGTGGCCGAGCTCGGGAGCCACGACGAACTGATGGCGCTCGGCGGCAGGTACCGCACGATGTTCGATCTGCAGGCGATGCGGTTCGCCGACAATGCCGAACCGGAGTACGACGAATTCGGCGAGGAGGTGACGTATGAGTCGCTCGGCTAAGGGTTCGCACTACAACGAGGACCTCCCCGCGGCCATGCCGTCGCTCATGCGCACCTTCCGCCTGGGCTACCGGGCCGAGCCGCGCCTGCTGGCGTTGTCGTTGGGCCTGGCGTTGCTGATGATGTTGCCCGATGCCCTGCTCGCCCTGTGGCTGAAGTTCCTCGTCGACGGCATGACCGACGGCCGCCGAACCCTGGTGATGGTCGCCGGCATCGGCCTGGCGCTGTCCGTCACCGCCACCTGGTACCTGTCGTTGATGTCGCAACGTGTGCAGCGCAGGTTCCGCGACAAGGTCGCGATCGCGCTCGAGTCCCACGTCGCCCAGTTGCAGGCCTCGGTGCCGACGCTCGAACACCACGAGCGGCCGGAGTATCTCGACCGCCTGGCGATGCTTCGCGATCAGGTATTCGCGCTCGACCACATGTTCATGTCGCTGTTCTCGACGCTGGGATGGCTGTTCCGTCTCGTCGTCACCGCCATCCTTCTCGCGTCGATCGATCCGACGCTGGTGCTGTTGATGTTCGCCGCGCTGCCCGCCTTCTGGACCGCGACCTGGCGACCCGCCGTCGAACGGCGAACGGAGGAGTCGGTGATCGCCAACGCCCGACTGGCACGGCACATGTTCGTACTGGGCACCACCGCGCCGCCGGCCAAAGAGGTGCGGGTCACGAACACCGGCGAATGGCTGGTCACCGAACGTCGCGCCGCATGGCAACGGTGGTACGGCCCCGTCGCCAAGGTTCGTTGGACGTCGGCCGCCTGGCACGCCTGGGCGTGGGCCGTGTTCGCGGCTGCATACGTGAGCGCGATCGTCTACGTCGCCACGGGGCTGGATCGAGGCGTCGGCGACGTGGTGTTGGTGTTGGCCGCAGGAAACCGCCTGGCCCGATATGTCGGTGCTACGGCGGGCGAGCTCGGGTTCCTCCGCGGTTTCTGGCTCGACTCGTCGCGACGTTTGACGTGGCTGGAGGACTACGCCGCAGGAGTCGATGCAACGGCCACGGCGAGCGCACCCGATCGCCTGGTCGACGGCATCTCGTTCGACCATGTGTCGTTCCGCTATCCCGGCACGGAGCGACTCGTGCTCGACGACATCTCCTTGCAGCTTCCGGCCGGCGCGGTGGTGGCGGTCGTCGGTGAGAACGGCGCGGGCAAATCCACGCTCGTCAAGTTGCTGGCCCGCATGTACCTGCCGACGTCCGGTCGCATCATGGTCGACGGTCTCGATCTGGCCGAGATCAAGACCGACGAGTGGCGCTCGCGGCTCGCCGGAGCGTTCCAGGACTTCTACCGGTTCGAACTCCAGGCCCAACACACGGTCGGGGTCGGAGATCTACCTCGTCTCGATGATCGCGGCGCCACCCACGACGCTGTCGAACGGGCCGGTGCCGGCGATGTGGTGGATCGACTGGCCTACGGCATCGAGACGCAACTCGGCCCGTCGTGGGACGAAGGCGCCGAGGTCAGTTTCGGGCAGTGGCAGAAGCTGGCGCTGGCGCGCGGCTTCATGCGCGACGCACCCCTGCTGTTGGTGCTCGACGAGCCGACAGCGGCGCTCGACGCCGAGACCGAACACGCCCTCTTCGAACGCTTCGCCGAGGCGTCTCGGGCCCACGCAGACAGCGGCCGAGTCACGGTGCTGGTGTCGCACCGGTTCTCGACGGTTCGCATGGCCGACCTCATCGTCGTGATGGACGGAGCGCGCGTCGTCGAGTACGGCCGTCACGACGATCTCATCGCCCACGGCGGCCAGTACGCGGAGCTGTTCCGCATTCAGGCCGCGGCGTACTCCTAGAAGCAGCCTGCCGCCGCGCCGACCTGCCACAGGCCGGTCAGGTCGCCGGCGCCGTAGGTGGTGGGCCCACTGGCCGAGGCGAACGCGTTCATCAACTGTGTGGTGTCGTTGACATGGTCGAGACCGACAGCGTGGGCCAGCTCGTGCAGCAGCACCGGGCCGGGCCCGATGCTCGACCATGGCGGGTTGGCCCCGACTCCGCCCATGTCGATGACCACCGTGGCGCGCAGGATCGAGTTGGCGAAGAAGACGATCCCGGCCTTTCCGACCACCGAGTTGGGCACGAGGTCGGTCTGCACCTCGTCGCCGAGGGCGATCACCAACTGCGCTGTAGCCGTCGGGAACTTGTCGCCGTTGTTGGACGTCGGCATGTAGGTGGTGTCGCCGATGGGGATGAGCGTGAGGCCGGTTGCCGCCTCCAGTCTCTCGACCGCCTCGGCGATCACCGGGCGGAAGCTGTCGCTGTAACCGCCGAGGTTCGTCACGTAGCGGATCGGTGCGCACGGGTTCCACCGAACGGGGAGGCCGTTGACCAATTGCGAGAACTTGAACGGATCCGTGGGCGGCGGGCCGTCCGGCCCGGTGAGCGGCACGTGCGGCGGAAGAACAGTCGCAACCTCCGTGCCGGTGTACCAACCGGAGATGTCGACGACGAGGTGGGCGCCGTTCTGGGTGTAGAACGCGAATCCGGCTGTGCTGACCGGCGTGATGACGTGATCGGCGATCGTCTGGCCGGCGCGAGATGCGTTGAGGCTCGATGCCGTCGGCCGGTACGTGCGCGCCGGCCACACGGCAAAGAATCCGGGTGCGGTGGTCTCCGTGACCGTGGCGTTGACGACGACCGCGCCGATGCCCGACGCCGGTAGTCCGAACCGCCCGGCGACGGGCACCTCGGCCGTTCGGTTGTGCCCCGGCTGCGCGCCGAGTGGCGGTTGCCGGCTGTCGAGCAGACGCGAAGGGGCGACCGGCACGAACAGACCCACGTCGCTGGGTGCTGCGCTCGGGCCGCTGAACCAGCCGACGATGTCGATCACCAGATGACCGCCGGTTTGCGAGAACACGCTGATGCTGCCGTTGTTGAGGCGCGCCAACACCTGGTTGGCGATCGTCGCACCGCTGCCGACGACGTTGAGGTTGCTGGCGGTGGGCCGCGACTCGCCCGTCGGGAAGACCGTCCAGAACCCGCTCGTCGTGCTGTCGGTGACGGTGACCTTGAGTGCTGCGGCGATGGCGTCGGACGGAAGCCCGGCGATCGCGCCGACGGCGAGGTCGATCTGTTCGCCGGCCACGAGCGGCCCGAAGTGGCTCGAGGACGGCTCACGGGTGTCGAGCAGTCGCGTCGGGCCGAGCGGGGTGAACAGTCCCGCCTGAGCCGTCGACGCTGGTGTGTAGTAGCCCTGCACGTCGGCGACGAGGTCGGTTTGCATCTGCGTGAAGATGTCGACCGTGCCGCCGGTGCCGATCGGCACGGTGACGAGGTTGGCGATCGTCACCCCGGCCGCGTCGGCGTTCATCGACGATGCCAGTGGACGGGAGACACCCGTCGGGAACACCGTGACGAAGCCGGCGTCGGAGGGGCCGTCGATGGTGAGGTTCAAGACGACAGCACTCGAGCCGGCCGGCACGTCGGTCAGTGTCAACGTGAAGGTTTGACCGGCACCGACACGTTGGGGGAAGCCGAGCCCGATGCGCGTGTCGAGAATTCGATGAGGACTGACCGGAACATACGCCGATGCCCCCGGTGGCGCAGCGTGGACGAACGGAGTCGGCGCGGCGACCACGACGCCCAGGCACAACATCGCTGTGACGGCTATGACACGCGTGATGCCGTGATGCAGCAGTCTCACTGACACTCCTGTCCCTCCAGTAAGCCGCCCGCCGCCGAGGTTAGTCGGAAGCGTTTGACGACGCAGCCCGGCCAGTGGTGCCCAAGTCGTCACACGGTCAACCGCGCATTCGCGAGCCGGACGGGTCGAGGATGGGTTCGAGTTGCAGACGGGCCGGGCGGCGGTTGCCGATGATCTCGATGTCGAAGCCGGTCATGCCCGGTTCGGCGAGCTCGGTCGGGATGTAGCCCCAGGCCAGTGACACCCCGGAGTAGTGGGCGTAGCCCCCGCTGGTGATCCAACCGACGACGGTGTCGTGATGCCAGATCGGCTCGTCGCCGATCACGTCGGCGGGGGAGTCGGGGTCGGGATCGACGACGAACATCGTCAGCTTGCGTTTCGGGCCACCCGCTGCCTTCTCGGCTTCGACGGCGTCGCGTCCGATGAAGTCGTGATCGAACTTCAACACGCGGTCCATGCCGGCTTCGAGCGGCGTGTAGATCGGCCGGTACTCGCGGAACCATGTTCCGAAGTTCTTCTCTAATCGCATTGTGATCAGGGCGCGGAAACCGAACAGCCGCATATCGAACTCGCGGCCCGCATCCCACAACACGTCGAACAGGTAGCGCTGGTACTCCGGTTCCATCCAGATCTCGTAGCCCAGGTCGCCCGTGTACGTCATCCGCGAGAGCCACACCGGCGCCATGCCGAGGTCGACCCTGCGGAACGACATGAACGGGAAGTCGCTGTTCGACAACGAGATAGTGGTGATCTTCTGCAGCACCTCGCGCGAGCGTGGACCGGCGACGGTCAGTCCGACCATCGACAGGGCGAGCACCTCGAAGTGGATCGGGTCGACATCGGACGGCTTCGGCATGTGGGACAGGAACCACCGTGGATGGTGCACTTCCGCGGCCTGCGAACCGAAGAGGAAGAACTCGTCGGGACCGATGCGCGAGACCGAGAACTCGCCGACGATGCGACCCTGCGGGTTCAGCATCGCCGTGAGGTTCGTTCGTCCGATCTTCGGCAACGTGTTGGTGAAGAGGCTTTGCAGCCACTCGGCCGATCCTTCGCCGCTGACCTTGTACTTGGCGAAGTTCGACGCCTCCGATAGCCCGACCCGCTCGCGCACGGCCCGCGATTCTTCGGCCACCAACTCGAACGCGTTCGACCGGTGGAACGTCACGTTCTCCACGGGGTCCTTGCCCGGCTCCTGGAACCACAGTGGATGCTCGAGACCGAACCCGGCGCCCCACACCGCGTTGTGCGACGTCAGGCGGTCGTAGATCGGTGTCGTGTGCAACGGGCGCGCCGCGGGGAGTTCCTCGTTGGGGAACGTGATGCGGAACCGACGTGAGTAGTTCTCGCGAACCTTGGCGTTGGTGTACGCCAACGTCGCCCAGTCGCCGTAGCGGGCTACATCCATTCCCCAGATGTCGTCGTGGGGATCGCCGTCGATCATCCAGTTCGCCAACGACAGCCCGACGCCGCCGCCTTGGGACAGGCCGGCCATCACGGCGCACGCCACCCACATGCCGGGCATGCCTTTGATCGGGCCGACCAACGGGTTTCCGTCGGGGCTGAAGGTGAACGGTCCATTGACGAACTTCTTGATGCCTGCCCGGCCGACGGCTGGAAAGTGGTCGAAGCCCCGCTCCAACTCCGGCGCGATTCGGTCGAGATCGTGATCCAGCAGTTGGAACACGAAGTCCCACGGCGTCTCGTTCGGCGACCACGGCTTGTTGTTCTGTTCGTAGGTACCGAGGAGGATGCTCTGGCCCTCCTGGCGGGCGTAGATCTCGCCGGCGAAGTCGATCATGTGGGGAAGCTCACGACCGCTGCGCTCGTTGTATTGGATGACCTCTGCCATCGGCTCGGTCACGAGGTAGTGATGCTCCATCGCCAGCACCGGCAACTCGAGACCGACCATGCGTCCGACCTCGCGGGCCCACAACCCCCCGGCGTTGACGACGTGCTCGGCATGGATCGTGTGATCGCGATCGGTGACGACGTCCCACGTGCCGTCGGAGCGTTGCTGCAACCCGGTGACCCACGTGTCGGTGTAGACCTCGGCGCCGCGATTGCGCGCGCAGATCGCGTATGCATGGGTGACCCCGTACGGATCGACGCTGCCCTCGTCGGGGTCGTAGAGCGCGCCGACGAAGAAGCGCTCTTCGAGCAATGGGTTCAGCTCCTTCGCCTCGGCGATGGAGATGATGTCCATGTGCATGCCGAGGTAACGACCGCGCGCCTGCGCCATCCGCAACCAGTCGAGTCGTTCGGGGGTGTCGGCGAGCATCAGACCGCCCGGTAGGTGGATGCTGCACTGCTGGCCGGATTCGGCCTCGATCTCCCGGTACAGGTTGACGGTGTACTGCTGCAGCCGGGCGACGTTGGGATCGCCGTTGAGGGTGTGCATCCCACCCGCGGCATGCCAGGTCGACCCGGCCGTCAGCTGCTTACGCTCCAACAGCACCACGTCCGTCCAGCCGGCCTTGGTGAGGTGGTAGAGCACGCTGGCACCGACCACTCCGCCGCCGACCACGACCACTTGTGCTGATGACTTCATCTGTTCACCCCTGTGCCTTGTCAGAAATCGGTGGCGACGCCGCCCTCGGCGACTCTCTTGGCCACGAAGGCCTCCACCTCCTCGCGTCGGTCGTCGGCCATCACCGGTGGTTCGTAGGCGGCGAGGAACGCCGCAGCCACATCGTGTGCCTTGCCTGCCGCCTCCGGGCGACCGGCTTCGGCCCACGTCTCGAAGTTGCGCCAGTCGCTGATCATCGGCCGGTAGAAGGCGGTGCGGTACCGCTCCTGGGTGTGGCCGACGCCGAAGAAGTGTCCACCCGGCCCAACCTCTTCGATGGCGTCGATCGCCAGCGACAGATCGTCGACGATCACGGGATCCATCATCGACGAGACCATGTGCAGCAGGTCGGCGTCGAGCACCATCTTGGCGAGGCTGGCGTGCAGGCCGCCCTCCATCCATCCGGCGCCGTGCATCATCATGTTGACGCCGCCCATCACGCAGCCCCACAGCGCGAACACGCTCTCGTAAGCCGCCTGGGCGTCGACCGCGTTGGCCGCGCACACGTTGCTGCTGCGGTATGGAAGGCGGTAGCGGCGCGCCAGCTGACCACCGATCATCGCCGTGCGAACGTACTCCGGCGTGCCGAATGCCGGGGCTCCCGACTGCATGTCGACGTTCGAAGTGAAGCCTCCGTAGACGACGGGCGCACCCGGTCGCACGATCTGGCAGAGCGCGATCCCGGCCAATGCCTCGGCGTTCTGCTGCGCCAAGGCACCGGCCAACGTCACCGGCGCCATCGCGCCGGCGAGGGTGAACGGCGTCATAACGACCGGCTGGTTACGCGACGCCATTTCGATGATCCCGTGCAACATCGGGGTGTCGAGCCGCAGCGGCGAGTTCGAGTTGATGACCGTGAAGATCGACGGTTCACGGTCCAGCGTGTCGTCGTCGACGCCGCGGGCGATGCGTGTCATCTCGATGCAGTCGCGGTTCTTCTGCCGGCCGAGGCTGTAGCAGTGGATGTGCTTGTCGGTCAGGGTCAACACGTCGAACGCGGCGTGAATGTGGCGCACGGATGGATGGATGTCGATCGGTTCGACCGGGTAGCCGCCGACGAAGTGGACGGAGTTGAGCATGTGGGCGAGCTTCAGCAGATCGTCGAAGCCGGCGCGATCGCCCGTGCGGCGAACGCCGTCGAGACCGACGATGTTGGGCGCGCTCCCGACCGTTCCGTTGGCCATCCACGTGCCCCCCATGCGCAGGTTCTTTTCGGGGTTCCAGCTGTGCAGCGTGAACTCTGCTGGCGCGTTGGCGATGTGTTCGAGGATCATCTCCCGCGGGAAGCGCACGTGCCGCTCGTGCTCGTCGACGTCCGCGCCAGCACTCCTCAAGAGGCTCAACGCCTCGCCGTCCCAGACGTCCATTCCGATGCGTTCGAGGATCGTCATCGAACCCTGGTGGATGGTTTCGAGCTCGTCGGCCGACACGACTTCGGTGTGGTTGAGACGCATCCGCGGTTGCACCCACGGCCGCTGTAGCGGCACTGTGCTTCGCGGGCCGGTGTCGCGGCCCCGCCGGCGCGGCGCTGGCTCGGTGGTCACGCGGCGAGACTAGCCACGAAACCATTCCCAGTACAGTTGTACCGGATATCCGACCTTTCCACCGTCTGATGCGACAGGCGTACCTGCGCGGTGGACACACAGTCTGGCGACGAAGCCGACGGCTACTCCCAGTCAAGCTGGTGTTCCGGCACGCCGACGCTTCGGCCGTGCTCCGCCGCCGCGGCCCGACCGGCACGGTCGCCGCGTTGGTAGCGGAAGACACGATTGGCAAACACCACGATCTTGTCGTCAGCGACGTCGATGTCCGCGTACCAGCCACCCTCGCCGAGAAGCGCGCCGGCGAGTTCCTCTGCGACGGCGTCGGCGAGATCGTCGTGGCCGCCGAAGTCGATGAAGGTCCACACGGACGGCTGTCCGGCGACCGCCCCGTCCTCAGCTCGCACGGCACCGTCCGGACGCGTGCCAGCAGACACGTCGTAGCGACTGACGGAGCTCAGCGCAACGCCGGCGAGCTCGACCATCGCTCCGATTCGCAGGCTCTCGGCGATCACTCGGCCACGCATGTCGGGCACCGTAGACCACGATGGTGTACAGATCCGCAGCTATGCACGCGACTTACTAGAGCCGGTTCCACTCGTCAACGAGCACCTGCACCCGATCCCGACTCCACCAGGATTCGCCGACCGCAGG
>Ga0157378_10002623_pt1 | contig 16010 bp, 11 predicted proteins | sample M65metaG_FD_115309 | JGI IMG/M metagenome (GOLD analysis project Ga0157378, IMG submission 115309) | Miscanthus rhizosphere microbial communities from Kellogg Biological Station, Michigan, USA - M6-5 metaG | ecosystem: Host-associated > Plants > Roots > Rhizosphere > Soil | place: USA: Michigan...
GATGGATTTTACGCCCATGAATCTTACGGGGCTTACGTCGTCTAATTGTATTAGGAAAACCACTCCTGCCTTTGAACTGGCTCTTTCTGTTTTATTCTTATCGGGCATACAGCATTTTGCACAAGCGCCTGAAGGCATCGCAAAGATTCCCGCTGATGTAAAAGATTTTTTAAAAACGCTTCCTGACAACTGGGATGATGTAAAGTTTCTAGACGGCTATCCGGGTAAATACGCAGTCATTGCCAGGCGAAGCGGTAATCGCTGGTACATTGCCGGTATTAATGGAGATAAAATTGAAAGGGAAATAAATCTTGATCTTACTTCATTTAGGAAAAGTAAAGCGACTCTTTTCGCCGATGGCATAAAAGACGAATTGTTTTCAATAAAAATGCTGGATACAACGAAACAACAAAAATGGGATCTCACCTTGAATGCAAATGGTGGATTTGTAATAGTGCTTGAATGATTTGAGAAGAAAATTTGAAAGAAAGCAAATCATTATTCAGGGAATTTTTCATTTTAAGCCGGTAGCTTCTCTCCCCGCCGGGTCTCCGCCGACATAGTCTTATAAGTACAACAGATTCCTTGCGGGACCGAAGACATTTTTTTACCAGATCATCCTGGAATTATATGGCGTATGCATATTTTGTCGCAAAATCCCCTCAACTTGTCGTAATCCCGTTGCATGAAGTCCTGAAATGCTTTCTATTTTTGGGTGGTCAATGAAAATTTAAAATAGTTTAAAGAAAGTTTATGAAAATGGTACTTAAAAAATCTCATCCCGCAAGATTGGCATTGCTGATTGCTATCCTGCTTTTCACCGCATTTCAGTCCAATGCGCAGCAGGCCAAACCTACCGACAGTGGCTACGCACCGGTTAATGGCATTAAAGTGTATTATGAAGTGTATGGAGTGGGCAGGCCGATCGTCTTACTGCATGGTGCTTTTTGGAACATCGGTATGAACTGGGGACAACTAATACCGGAATTGTCCAAAACAAGAAAAGTAATTGCCATCGAATTCCAGGGACATGGTCACACACCGTTTTCAGAAAGAAAATTAGACCTGGCCACCCTGGCAAGTGATGTGGACGGCGTAATGAATTACTTAAAAGTGGACAGTGCGGATATTGCGGGATTCAGCATGGGCGGCTCCGTGGCTTACCAGGTGGCTGTAAAATATCCTAAACGGGTGAGAAAATTAGTGATCATTTCTTCTACCTATAAAACCGGTGGCTGGATAGCTGCTGTCAACAATGGGTTCAAAGGCATCAAGCCCGAAGTATTTACGAACAGCCCTTTGAAAGTGGCATATGATGCCATAGCACCCGACAAAACAAAATGGACGAAGTTCCTGGAACAAATGATTGCTTTTGCCGGTGTGCCATTTGATATAGGTGAAGCCAATATTGCGAAAATTACCGCACCGGTATTACTGATCTCGGGCGACAATGATGGCCTGGATAAGATTGAGCTCATGAAAACATATCAATTGTTCGGGGGTGGGGTATCTGCAGACCTGGCGCCGATGCCAAAATCACACCTGGCCATCGTTCCTTCGCAGGGACATGTGAGCCTGATGATGCAGACAAAAACAATAGCAGGTTACCTGGATGATTTTTTAAATTAAACACATCATTTCATTAAACTATAAATTAAATTATATGAGAAAGATTACAGTTCTATCGTTCATCACATTAGATGGAGTAATGCAGGCACCGGGCGGACCGGAAGAAGATCCAACAGAAGATTTTAAATACGGCGGCTGGTGTGCGCCTTTTGATGACGAAGCTGCCGGACCGGTCATGCAAAAACAAATGCAACCTGCAGACCTTTTGCTGGGCAGAAAAACGTTCGACATTTTTGAGAATTACTGGCCTAAACATGCGGAACATTGGCCGGGTGTGAACGAGGTAACAAAGTACGTTTTGTCAACAACCAGGAATAAATCTGACTGGCAAAATTCGGAATTTCTTACAGGTGTTGAAGATATCAGGAATCTTAAAAATTCAGATGGCCCTGAAATTAAAATCTGGGGCAGCAGCAAGCTTGTTCAACTGTTATTAAAACATGATTTGGTAGATGAGTTCTGGCTTAACATTCACCCGGTTATTCTCGGTAAAGGAAAAAGATTGTTTACTGATGATGCCATTCCGGGATCATTTACATTGGTTGATAACTTCATTACACCAACCGGCGTTATTTTGGCTAATTACAGGCGGGCCGGCGAAGTGAAAACAGGCGTTATGGGTGCATAACACGAGAAAAATGGAATACTGTGAGCATTATTCAACTTTGCTCCGCACAACCTGGTGTGCAGGTAAATTTGAAAGTAAATTCGACTGAATCTCTTAAAAAATGGTTCGAAAAGTGTCCAATCCAGGATACCAGGCGCAATGATAAATTGCGCCTTTTTGGTTTCAGACAGATCCTGGCGGGCTTTCGCAATAAGCATTTCGCCGGAAATCAAAAATAATCTGAAAAGATAAACGGGCAAATTGTTCGATCTTTCTTGCCCGCGGGATGTCCGCCAGCAAGAGCTATCATTGAAACGAATTCCGTGGAGGACCCGGTGGTTCTTGTTGGCGAATCATTCCCGAACGCCTTGCATTACCAGCAAGCGTAAATTAAAATTATGATGTCGATTTGAATTGATTCCCGGAAAGAATTAATGCCTCTTGAATGATTGCACAACTAATGACGGCGGATCGTGCACAAGTTCAGTTCCTATGGTGCTCACTGCGGCACAGGCCGCGCCTGAGAAAGTGATAGTTCAACCCCCGGGGAAGAAAATGGGGAACTCATTCGAACTTGCCAATAAATCGGATGTTTTCAGGATGGTTAATCCATAATTCCGGAGCAATGCCATCGTTGCCCGATGTCAATACGATCAAACTCCTTCAATTCTAACAAGCCCCGACTTCCCAAATGGTTCATAACGCCCGATCCATGCAAAATCAAGCCAAGTTAACCCGGTAATTTGTTGCTATTGATTTTTCTTTTCTCAATTACCTGATTTTATAAGTTTCAGTTGTTTTGACAAGTCATCCTGCCTGAATGTAATAAAATAAATACCTGGTTGGTAGCTTGTGCCAACCTTTATGTTTTGATCTCCGCCGGCTACTATCTTCTGTTCAATTATCCTACCACCGGCATCTATCACGCTGTAAGTTACAGGCCGATAAGAAGAACTGCTGAAGGTAATCATGAAGAAATTACTGGCCGGGTTGGGAAACACTGAGACAGACAATTGTTTACCTTTATTTTCAGTTGACTGTTCCTGTAAATAAAATGTTCTTTCATTGTTATTGCCTGGTATATTGGTGCCGCTTAACTGATAAGCAGCCACAATTCCCTGGTTTGTATTGACATCTTTCCTGCTTGTATTTACACCCGCCGCGTATAACCTGTTACCGGAAACAAGCATTCTTGAAAGGCTGTCATCGCCGGGCCCGGTATTGGTGATTACCCTTCCATTTTTACCAAATGACTGGTCAATTGCACCGTTGGTTTGCAGGCGCGTAATCGCAAAAGCAGTAGATCGCAAATTGCTGCGTTCAGAGGGCTGTGTAGCCATATTGCCCAGAACGCCGCCCAGTATAATCTTCTCATTCGGTTCCATGGTAATAGCATTAACAGCGGCAGGACCTTCATTGAAATCTATCAGTTGTTTTCCATTCTGTCCAAAGCCGGAGTCAGGTAAACCGTCAGCATTACAACGAATGACGGCAAAATTGGTTTTATGGGTCAGCGGGTTGCGTGAACAACCAGCAGCAATTATTTTTCCGTTGGGTTGTATAAAAATTGATCTTATATCATCATCACTCCGGTCAAATCCAACGATTTGTTTTCCATCAATGCCAAAACTGAAGTCCGGGGAGCCGTCCGCGTTTAGCCGTGTCAGTGAGAAGTCTGTTCCGTTGCCTGAAACGTTTCTTCTTCCACCCAGCAATATTTTGTTATCCGGCTGAACAGCAATTGTATTGATATAATCCTGTCCACCCAGGTAAGTGGTAAATGTTCCGCTGTAACCGGTCATTGTAAGGCTGAAATCTCTTCTTCCTTCCGTGTCCAGGTAACCCAGTACCAGTACATTTCCATTGTTCATTATCGCAGACGATAAAACAGTCCAGGGATAATCTATTGCTCTATCCCCTGAATTGTAATCAGACGGGTAGTCTCGTCTTCCGTCCCGCGAACAAGTTTGCAAACGCAGGAAATTGTTATAATAAATCCTTCCCGGATAGCGATGAGAACTGCCTGTTGCCAATATTTCCCCATTGGGCGCAAGTCTTAGATCGTAAGGCCGGTGGCTGATTCCATCATCTGAAAGATTTGCCAGGCTGTAAAAAAGTCCATCAATGCCAAAAGACAAATCCGGTGCGCCATCGGCGGCCAACCTGACCATCAAAAACGCAGTGTCCATCCCATTTGATATTTCACCGGCTACGATTAATTTACCGTCCGGTTGCAGGAGGGTATGGGTAAAGCTTGTGCTGTTTGCCGGACAATATCCCAGCAGAATGCCTCCAGCCCCAAATTTTTTATCAGGAACGCCATCTGAAAACAGCCGGCACACTACAAAATCCCAATTGCCAATAATTCCATACTTTGTTTGATCGTAGGTGCCGCACAAAACAATACCGTCATTGTCTTCAATTGTTACCGAACTGACCGTTTCAGTATTGGACCCAATATCGATGTTTACGCTGCCATCGCCATGAAAGCTGCTGTCTGGTCTGCCATTAGCAGTGAACTGAAGTACCCGTAAACTATTGACGAAGCTGGATGGTTCTTTATAAGAATATGCATTGCTTGCGGTAATTATTCTTCCGTCATGTTTCAGTGCAATTGATTGAATGGTGCCAATTGATTGAGTGGTACCGTTAAGTGATATGGACTGCATATTGATGACCAGTCTTCCATTGACCCCAAAACTGCTGTCAATACTGCCATTTTTATTGTACCGTACCATCATAAAATCGTTGGGATACCAGAAATATCCACCAGCTATTATCTTTCCATCTGGCTGGAGCAGCATTCCTTTTAATTTTGCATTGGGTATTTCAGTAATTACTTTTCCGGCAACCCCGAAATCCTGGTCTGTACTTCCGTTTGCTTGGAGGCGAATTAACTCAAAACTGGAAAAGTAAGGGTTAAACCCTGCAGTTATTTTTCCGTCAGGCATAACTGCAATAAAAGAACGTATGTCGTAACCGAAATACATATTGATGCTGAGTTTTACCCGCCCGTCCGTACCAAACGTTGGATCATTGTTCCCATTGTTAAGGAACCGCGCAACAGTGGCTCCCGGCTCATTTATTTTCCCACCCACCACCACTATTTTTCCTTCGCCGTAATCAGCAAGGTCTGTAATATTGAAGTCAGTTACTTCCAGCAAACCGTTGCGATGAAAGGTCCTGTCGGGCCGTCCGTCTGCTTTGAACCTTGCAATGATGCTTTTGTTAACATTGTAGATGCCACTTTCTTTCAACCCGGCTAGAATTATTTCCCCCTTTGTTGTTGTGATGGCGCAGATTGCCCGGAAGTCTACTGCCACAGAAAACCCGTCTTCACCGAAAGACATATCTGTTTTTCCGCCAGGAAGCAGCCTGGTTAATTTGCTATACTCATTGGAAGTAAAGACAACGATTTTTTTACTATCCGGCAGGTTGAGCACGGTTAAGCCTTGTTCTGCCAGTACATTGGCGTGAAAATCATATTGCCCGATACCCTTACGGGCGAATGTATTGTCCAAGCTGCCCGGTTGGGCCAAAGCGCCTGAAAAGATCATGACAAAAACGGAAAAACAGCAGAATAGTCGCATAGTAGATAGTTTAGAATTAAAAAAAAATGAGCTCGCGGGTTTTTGCCTGTCACGGAAACTTCTTTTTAGTAAACTACTGTTGCACAATAGGGTCCAAATTACCAGTGGCAAATATATTACGTGGAAAAACTGTTGCAGATGACCGCAGTCACCCGATTTAATGATTAATTTACGCGGATGGTTTCAATGCATTTCGCTGATTACATTAGTACCCAGGAGGCCAATAAAAAGAAGGAAGAAAGTTTGAAGAAAGACGTTCAGCACTTCATAATATTAATTAGCTAAAGCGCGTCATAGAGTCTATGAACTGAAAGCATCCATCATTAGAGAACATGTGTTGTTATGAAGCGTTTGTGTCGTAAAGAACTAAGCTACTTAATAATTTGAAAGCAAATCACAACACCGTACGGTTAAAAAAAATATAAAGTACCCGCTTAACGCTCATAAATGATAAAAGCAGTTTCAGTATAAAAAAGGCAGGCGAAAAAAATAAGCGGGGATGGGGCCAAAACAACGGATTAGAGCCGAAATGCGCTACATCCGGATTGGTGCCGTCCGATGTATCATGTATTAGGCCCTTACCGGGCGCAGTGATCTCTCAGTATTCCAGTATGATTTCAATGGACCGATATACTTTCAGAACGATATAAGTGTCATGATAGCAATGAGTATCATGATCACTACTGCCTGATAAAAATTCCAGAAAGTACTCATGCCATTATCTTTATCATAATTCACCAGGCTGACAAATACCCCAACTACAGGTATCCAATATATAAGTTTATTGTTCATAGACAGCGCTTCCCGTAAAGTTAGTTCTATTTGCCGGGGAAAGCGGGCGGGTATGACGCTAACTGAAACTGCAGTCATCTGAGCTTTATCCTGCGTTGTGCCGTCCGCATTAATAGAGAAAAAATCTTTGGCTGCCCGCAATCAGTACCAAGCCGGCTAAATTATTAAATATGCATTTCAAAAAAATTGTAATTACCTTTAGAGTAGTACTTTCTTTTGCGGTTTTCTACTCCAAAATCTTTTGAAATTTTTCGCACAAGTCTTTCTTTATTTTCCTCTCCGCCACATCCTTGTAGTAGATAGTTTTTGATAATGATGTAATTACCAGCCGCGGTTTATTTATTAAAATGACCAATATCTACTGTTAATACCAACGGTAATTTGAATCTGTTTGACCCTATTTTTATTAACCAATAAAAAAAAAGTTATGCAAACATCGTTCAAGGGCAACCACCTTAAGTCTATCCTGTTGTGCTTCATTATTGGATTTGCTTCCTGCAAAAAGAATATGCAGTCCACGGAAAGCAACGCGTTAATGGCTGACAACAGCGCGCCTAGTAAAACTATTAACACAACTCCGGCTACTATGTCGGTTATTACAACGGGTCTCAATTATCCAAGGGGATTGAAATTTGGACCGGATGGCAATTTATATGTTGCAGAAGCAGGTACAGGGCCGACTGCATTGTGTAGGACACAAAGTTGCGCTGCCCTTCAGCCAAATGTTTTCTCGCCTTATTTTGGATGCCCTACCGGGGGACGCATATCCAGAATAAATCCATCATCAGGCAACCGGGTAACTGTTGTTGATAATCTGCCTACAAGCGTCGGAACTAATGCGGACGGAACTAAGGCAGACTTTTTCGGGCCGGCAGATGTGGGTTTCATCGGTAAGACACTGTATGTCCTTCAGGCAGGGGCAGGTTGTGGCCATGGAGTTCCATCTTCAACGAACGGTATATACCGGATTAATTCAGATGGGAGTCATACCATGATCGCTGATTTGGGCTCGTGGTCGGTAGCACATCCGGGTGCTCACAATGAGCCTGATGACTATACACCTGAAGGCAATTGGTATGGTATGGCGATTGCAGAAAATAATTTTTATGCACTGGAACCCAATCACGGCAATTTTGTAAAAGTTGGTTTGGATGGAAGCATCAGGGAGGTGGTTGATATTTCTGCAAGTGAAGGACATATTGTTCCAACCGCAGTGGCTTATAAAGGCAATTTCTTTGTAGGCGATTTGGGCGTGTTTCCCATTACCGGCAACTGCAGCGTTTTCAAGATTACACCGGATGGTACAATGAAAAAAATAGCCACTGGGTTTAGTGCTATTGTAGGACTTGTTCCGGACAAAAATTCAAATATCTATGTGCTGGAAATGACTGCCAATAACCCTTTCCCAACTCCTGGGGCAGGTAGAATAAGAAAAATTAATGCCAATGGAACTGTGGAAGAGGTAATATCGGGCTTAAATTTTCCAACCGCAATGACAATGGGACCCGATGGAAATTTGTATGTATCTGGCTGGGGATTTGGACCTCCATTAGGCCAGGTGGTAAAAGTAATATTGCACAATTAAATAAAAACAGCAGCTAAAAAAAATTAAGATAGTTACATTGATTAAAGATTCCATCTCCGCCGGGTTTCCGCAACTAAGCACTTGTTATTTCAACTATCCTGTGCAGCACCCGGCGGTTCTTTTTATCCCTTCTTCGCCGGGTAGCAATTGGGCATGTAAGAGATGCCGGGATACTGTGCTACTGTTGCCGGTAACAGCAAGACGGGGATCTGACGCTAACCGGAAATTGGACTAACTTTGCAGGAAGCTCCGGTTTATGAATAATAAACAAATATATTGGATACCCATAGTTGGGGTGTTTGTCAGTCTGGTGAATTATGACAAAGAAAATGGTATGAGTACTTTCTGGAATTTTTATCAGGCAGTCATGATTATGACGTTTATTGCGATCATGACACTTATATCGTTCTGAAGGTATATCGGTTCTATTTTTTTTCATGCATTTCAAGGTTAATTTCATTCCCCACCAGCGCAATCTTACCAATACAACGGATTCGTACACGATTCGGTGGTGCTTTGTCATTAGCGCATACTGGAATTTTAAAAAAATGAAGCCTGCAACAGTCGTATCGAAAAATAAAACATCAGGAAACGAAAATGAAAAGTGTATTATTTATTGCGTTGGTTATTCTGGCATTTCAAACGACAGCGGCACAGAAAAAAAGCGGGGATAGAAAATCAACAACCGGCGTATTGGCCCCCAAGCCCGTATTCCGGGATCCTGTTTACGATGGAGCTGCGGACCCAATCGTTATATGGAATCCGTTAGCATCGAAATGGTGGATGTTTTATACTAACCGCAGGGCTACTATGACCAATCTACCAGGTGTTAGTTGGGTTTTTGGCACACCCATTGGCATTGCTGAATCGGCTGACGGTGCAAACTGGAAATATGTTGGCATCGCCAATTTTAATGATCTGCCTGCTGAATGTGGCGGCAAAGATTCGGCAACATTATGGGCGCCCGATATTGTGCCGGGTGATGATGGCAAGTGGCATATGTATCTAAGCATACAGCCTGGTATTGATGTTAAGTGGGGTTTGCCTGGCTTTATCGCACATTTAAGCAGCAGCAACCTCCGCGATTGGAAATATGAAAGCCGGCTTTCTCAACTGGGTACACGTGTAATTGATGCCGACCTGTTGCGGATGCCTGATAGAACCTGGCGCATGTACTATAAAGATCAAACCGGTTACTCGCATATCAGTGTAACTGAAAGCAAAGACCTCTACACATGGTCTGCTCCTAAAGAAGCACTAAAGATAAATGGAGAAGGACCCATTGCTTTTCAATGGAAAGGATATTATTGGTTGGTGGTTGACACCTGGAGCGGGCAAACCGTTCACCGCTCAAAAGATGGCAATACATGGGAACTGCAACCCGGAAGCCCCCTTATGCCAAATGGGGAAGGGACCGGCAAAGATGATATTCCGAATGCATTGCATGCTAACGTGGTCATCAACAACGACCGGCTGTATATGTATTACTTCACGCATCCCGGCAGAATAGGGGAGAATAAAAATAAAGATACGTATGAACAGCGCCGCACTTCTATCCAGGTGGTTGAACTGAAACTGAACGAAACAGGTTGGCTTATCGCCAACAGAAACGAACCAACTTATGTGAAGCTTTCCAGGCCATAATAGCTTCAATATTCATCATGATTCTCAGCCGGGTTTCCGTCCGCACAAACTTAACAGTACAACTCATCCCGTGCGGGCTCGGTTGATTCTTTGTTATCAGATCATGCTGCAATAAGTTGCCTTACCGGCACGCTCAAAGTTAAAAATTGTGACGCTGATTTGAATTGATTTTAGAGAGCATGGATGCGCGCCGAATGATTGGACAATAATTAGGGCTTGGTGTTTCAGGAAACGCGTTTAATTCAGTGTCCTGTATTCATTTGGAGACTTTCCCACTCTTTGTTTAAACAGCCGTGTAAAATGTTGTGGGTATTTAAATCCTAATTCGTAGGCGATCTGGTTCACGGATTTGCTGCGATCAAATATTTTTTCTTTCGCCATATCAATCACTTTCGCCTGGATGTATTCCTGCGCAGTTTTACCGGTTTCTTTTTTTATCAGATCACCAAAATAGCCTGGCGATAAATGTAACTCTCCGGCACAGTGCGCTACGGAAGGCAATCCGATTGTTTGCGGCTTGTCGGTTTCAAAATACCCGTTTAGTACCTGCTCAAATCTTTCGAGGATACCCCTGTGTACATTTTCGCGGGTAATAAATTGGCGTTCGTAAAAACGGGTGCAGTAGTTCAGAAAAAGTTCGATATTGGATATGACTAATTTTTTACTATGATTATCTATGGCATGTTCAAGTTCATATTCAATCATCGAAAAACATTCCAGGACAATTTTTCTTTCTCTCTCAGACAGATGCAGTGCTTCATTGGATTGATATCCAAAAAAGCTATAGTCCTGAATATGCTGTCCTAAACTTGTTCCGTGTATTAAATCGGCATGAAAAATCAACGCATAACCCTTTGGCTGATAAAATTCGCCGTTGCTGTTCATACCGGCAACTTGTCCCGGTGCAAAAAAAACCAGGGTGCCTTCCTGGTAATCGTAGGTGTGCCGGCCATATACCAAATCACCGCATTCTACATCTTTTAATAAAACGGTATAAAAACCAAAGTACATCCTGGAGCCTTGCCGGGGATCTGCCTTTGACAAATCCACCACGCTAACCAAGGGATGGCGGGTTTCATTTTTATTAAACAGGTTGTAGTCGTTAATCGTCTCAAAACGCCTGATCTGATCCATACATCATTTTTTCTTTTATAAAGCTACGTGCTTTATTCGTTTTTTTTATCCTGGCAGACCGGATCAGGAATACTGGTAGAACAAACCGGAATCTGTATACCATTTTGACCGGGAAATGCGGAGACCTTTATAGTATTCACCCATTTCAAACTTCAAACGTTAATCATTTTTATCGATCAGGGATATTGGTAGAGAAATCCGCAATCTGTATACAGGCCGGTCAGGCAAATATCACGAGCTTTGCAAAGGCATCAAAACCTCGATTCAAATACGAGCAGTTGCTTCGATCACCGTGATCCCAAAATGGTAAATGGGCTGGGTGAAAGAAAATTGAATTAATAATGAATCTTAAATAATAAGTATATGCAAAAAAGACTTTTAGGAAAAAGCGGGCTGGAAGTATCAGCACTTGGTTTGGGCTGTATGGGCTTAAGTTTTGCCTATGGGCCTGCTACAGCTAAAGAAGATGCCATCAAATTAATCAGGAGAGCTTTTGAACTCGGTGTTAATTTTTTTGATACCGCTGAAGCGTATGGCCCGTACGATAATGAAATATTACTGGGTGAAGCATTAGCGCCGTTTCGCAATGAAGTGATTATTGCAACAAAGTTTGGATTCAGGGAAGGCAAACCATCATCCGGTCTGGATAGTCGCCCTGAAAACATAAGAGCGGTTGCGGAAGCTTCCCTCAAACGTTTGAAAACAGGTGTTATCGATTTGTTTTACCAGCATCGTGTTGACCCGAATGTTCCTGTTGAAGATGTTGCGGGCACCGTGAAGGATTTGATCAAAGAAGGTAAAGTGAAACATTTTGGCATGTCGGAAGCAGGCGTTCAGTCTATTCGCAAAGCCCATGCAGTCCAACCGGTAACTGCTTTACAAAGTGAATATTCCCTGTGGTGGAGGGAACCGGAAGATGAAATCATTCCAGCACTGGAAGAATTGGGAATCGGTTTTGTTCCTTTCAGTCCATTGGGCAGGGGCTTTCTCACCGGGGCAATTAATGAAAGTACGCAGTTCGATAAAACAGATTTCCGCAATACTGCTCCGCGCTTTTCCGGAGAAAACAGAACGGCCAATCAAAAGTTCGTTGATTTACTGGGTTCGATTGCAAAGGAGAAAGATGCAACGCCCGCGCAAATAGCACTTGCATGGCTGCTGGCACAGAAACCATGGATTGTTCCTATCCCGGGTACAACAAAATTGCACCGGCTCGAAGAAAATCTCGGATCGATCTCAATTACATTGAGCTTAAACGATCTCCGGAATATAAATGAAGCGGTAGCAAATATTGAGGCTCAGGGTAACCGTTATCCGGAACAGATGCAAAAAATGGTGGACCGCTGATCATATAACAATTATCATAAAATAATATCACTGAGCATGCCAGGCATTACAGATGTATTCCGGCCTGATCTTAAAGCTATTCCTGCTGCTTCACGGGAAGAGTAACTATATGCAAAGTTTTTAAAAAGCAATGAGGGGTTTTTAAATTGGCTGAAACTATGGCCAAATTGAAAAACTAAAGTTGAAAGACACATTCCGCCAACCTGCATTATGACAATACCGATCTTAGCGGGAGTGCATTACTTTGTCATAAAGCTGTTTTAATTGAATGTCACCAAATCCATAAATACTTTCTCTATTCCAAAACTCTCTAAATACTTCATGAAAGTCGGTAGAAACATTTTTTATAATGTCTTCAATAACTTTTTCAGGTCTTCCTTTTGTCCCGTCTTCAGGAAAGCGGTCAACATGCGCTTTAACGACTTCCTGCAAATAGGGGAAAGCAGAAGATTGATTCTTTGCAAGACGGGTTAACTCCCCGGGATCGCCATTTTTATAAGCTGTCCATAGGTCTTGCCCTAATTGTAAGTCAACATTATTTAAAGGAGTTCTGTCAGCAAAACAAATTGTAAGCTGACTTGAATTTGCCGGGCCAAAACCATTCCAAAACTGTTTACTGGTTCTGTCTAAATAGGAAGTATAAACAGCATACACTTTTTTCTTTATTGACAAGGTATTAATAATTGAAATAACGAACCACATATTAACCTGGCAGAACAAGTCATACTCAAACCAAAGGTTGAATTCGGAATTGTCGGGCGCATTCATTATTTTTTCAAATTCTTTTACAACATTGTTGTGATATTCAGTTTCTGTTAATCCCATGTACTTTGCTCTTGATTGCCAAAAGGAATGCAGCGTGTCACCAGATAAGTCTCCGTCTATAAGACCTTCTCTGGTAACAATCATTTCCCCGTTAATTTTTGTTTCCGGAAAACTGCAGGCAAGAGAATCTCCATTTAAAATGTGGTAAATCATAATGATTTTTTTTTGCGTTATCGCTAACGTCCACGGATTGCTGCTTGGCTGGCTCGCCCCCGCTGCAATGGACATTAATTTTCTCAATCCCGGCGGGTTTCCGACGGCACAATCTTATCAGTACAACTAATTCCGTACGGAATCAGTTGATTCTTTGTTATCAGATCATGCTGCAATGAGTTGCCTTACCGGCATGCTCAAAGTTAAAAAATATGTGCTCACTGTGGCCAGACCGCGCCTGAGAAAGGATAATGCGGGACCCGGCGGGAAAGGGAGCGTAAAACAATAAAACTGTAACTTTACCTAAATGCTAGTTATGGATTATGCAAAATTTACCATAGTTATTTTTATGATTGCTACAACCGTTATAGCAATCATCCGTAAGAAGTCTGTTTTTAGACAATTTGGATATCCTCAAAATAAAGTCGTTAGTGCTATTTGGCGGGCACACTTATTTATCTCCATGATATTAGGGGCCGCCATCTCTATAGGAATAACGTTTATCATCAAATCACTTTCTTAGTCAGATTCATAAGTATATCAGTCATCATATTATTGGCCATTCATTGCATAGCATGCGGAAGATTTCGATATCCCCTAACGATCCGCTAACCAACGAACTAAACGATCACACGTACACGGCCATCACAAATTGGCGGAATACCTTTTAATCGAACTTACAAACAATTTAATTCGTCGCTATATTGTTGGAGATGGTCGCTTTTTTTTAATCGTCATAGGTAATTGGAAATATCTTCAGCATTCCAAAAACGATTGTTTATGAAAATACCTAAACAAGCTTTCACCCTTTTTTTGCTATTGTCTGCCGCACATGCTCATTCACAGGAATACCAATTGTCTTCTCCCGATAAGAAAATTGCGGTTAGCATTGCTGCTTCCGGTCATCTTAGTTGGTCTGCCAGGTACAATGGGGAAGTAATACTGCTGCCCAGCGCTATTGCATTAAGCCTGGCGGATGGAAAAACACTGGGCTATAAGCCAGTTGTCACCAGGACCATCCCATTATCAGGAAAATCGGTTATCACTGCGCCGGTACCCGTTAAACGCAGGCTGATCCCTGAAGAATTTAATGAGCTGACTTTACAATGCAAGGGCAACTATTCGGTTATTTTTCGTGCATACAATGATGGTATTGCGTATCGTTTTGCAACTTCGTTTACAGACTCCGTTACTGTAATGGGCGAAACTGCCGATTTCAATTTCTCCGATAATTTTCAAACTGCCTGGCCATTTGATGAACCATTTAGTTTTGGCGCTATGCGACAGGTGCCGGCAGCGCCTTTGGGTTTCGGCAGTGCAGCTCCACCTTCATCCGGTTTGGGCATGTTCGGTGGGCCGCCGCCCGCTAATCGTGCTACCAATGGCGCACCCCCTGCGGCCCCTCCTGCATTTCCACGCATGATACAGTCTCCGTTTACCACTTCATATGAATACCTCTTCCGCGACAGCCTGCTGGCTTCGGTGAAAGACACCGTTGGCCTGCCCGTTTATTTGTCTACACAAAAGGGCACCAAACTAGTGCTGACTGAAGCGGATTTGCATGATTATCCAAATTTGTTTGCAGCCGGCACGGGCAAAACCTCCATTACCGCTGCTTTTCCTCCTTTTGTTTTGAAAGCAGGCGCCGGCATGGGACCGATGAGCACAGCGGCAGAAACAGCTAACTATATTGCCCGCACCAATGGTAAGCGCAGCTATCCATGGCGTGTGCTGATAATTAGTCCGGATGACAAAAGCCTTTTGGAAAATGATTTGGTGTATAAACTTTCTACTGCACCTGTTATTGCTACTGATTGGATACAGCCGGGACAGGTAGCCTGGGAATGGTGGCATGCGAGTAACCTTTTTGATGTGGATTTTAAAGCCGGTATTAATACCCGATCCTATAAATACTATATCGATTTTGCGGCAAAGTATGGAGTCAGGTATATTCTTATTGACGCTGGCTGGAGCAAGAACCCGCAAGTGGATATACCGGCAATCACCAGCTACGGCAACAATAAGAATGTCGGCGTAATGCTTTGGATGTCGTGGACAGATTTAATGGCAGATATGCCCAATATTCTTGACACATTTGCAATATGGGGCGTCAAAGGGGTTAAGATGGATTATATGAACCGTGCAGATCAAAAGATGGTAAACATTTTTGAATCGGTGGCGCAGGAAACAGCCAAAAGAAAAATGCTGATCGATTTCCATGGCGCTTATAAACCTTCAGGACTAAACCGAAAATACCCGAATGTTGTCAATTATGAAGGCGTAAAGGGGATGGAGCATAATAAACTCGGTAGTATGAGAATTACGCCAAGTCATGATGTAACTATTTTGTTTACCCGTATGGTGGCAGGCCCTTTGGATTATACGCCCGGTGCCATGCATAACAGCACCAGTAGCAATTTTAAGAACATTTCGTCTGAGCCCATGAGCCAGGGCACCCGCGCACACCAGGCCGCTATGTACATAATGTATGATGCGCCCATACAAATGCTGGCCGACAATCCCGTATTGTACATGCGCGAAGACAATTACAGCAAATTTCTTACGGCCATACCTACGGTTTGGGACACTACTATTGGTATTGAAGGAAAAAACGGACAGTACGCTGTTATGGCAAGAAGAAATGGACAGCGTTGGTTTCTTGGCGCAATGGGGGATTGGTCAGCGAGAACACTGGATATAAAAA